>FMSI01022056.1_pt1 | contig 23191 bp, 25 predicted proteins | sample 1504471 | NCBI WGS metagenome assembly FMSI01 (sample SAMEA4475357, study PRJEB15587) | soil metagenome | biome: Soil; feature: Field | place: India | collected 2015-03-11 | depth 0 m
CCCCCAACGCCTGCACAATCTCAGGCACAGCAGCGAGCGCCGGCGCCGGCATCTGGGGAACCTCAGCCGCCAACTGGCCAATCAGGTCGCCGCCGCGCAGTAGCACATCGGCCAATGACCGATCCAGCGCGCGCCGTCCTTGGCGGATCTCGCCCAACACGTGTTCGAGCGCATGGGCCACCTGCGCGATCGGATCAAAACCGAGCATGCGGGCCGACCCCTTAATCGTATGCACGGCGCGAAAGGCACGATCTAATTCGCTGCGAGGCAGCGTCTCGCCGGCCTGCCCCTCGATCGCCAACAACGCATCATTCAAGGCGCGTAGGTTATCAGCCGTCTCATCACGAAATTGGGCGTAGAAACTCGTCAGATCCATACAGCGTCAACGAACTCGCCACCGCGAGGGGCGATCATCATCAAGATTCGCAATCCCGTGCAGACGGGCCGCGATAGCGGTCAGCTTTGCGGCTGCCTCGGCCATCTGGCGCGCGCTCAGCGCCGACTGGCGCGCCACCTCGGCAATCTCGCGCATCGTCTCAACCACCTGCTCACTCGCGCTCTGCTGCTGCGCCGTCGCCAACCCGATCTCAGCCGCCGCCTGCGCAGTGCGCTCGGCCACCATCACGATGTTATCCATCACTTGGCCGGCGCGGTGGGCCAACTCGACGCCGCGCTCCACCTCTTTGCTCCCCTCTTCGGCAGCCAGCACCGCGGCGCTGGTGGCCTGCCGGATCTCGGCAATCACCCCTTTCACCTCTTTCGCAGCGGCCAAAGTGCGGTTCGCCAAACTCTTCACTTCGGCGGCAACCACGGCAAAACGACGGCCATACTCACCGGCGCCGGCCGCCTCGATCGCCGCATTCAGCGCCAGCAGGTGGGTTTCATCTGAAATATCGTCAATCAGATCAATAATCTCGCCAATCTGCTGCGACCGTTCGCCAAGACTGAGCACACGGGTTGAGATGTCTTGCACCCGCTGGCGGATGCGCTCCATCGCTTGAATGCTCTCGTCAACCGCATCTTGGCCGCTGCTGAGCTGTTCGAGCGTCTGCTGGGCCGCTTCCGAGACATGCTCGGCAGCCTGCGCAATCTGGCGGGCCGTGCTGCCCAACTCCTCAATCGTCGTCGAGACTTCCGAAACCGCGCTGGCCTGCTCGCTAGCGCCGCCGGCTTGTTGCTGCGAATTGGCTTGCAGCTCGGCTGCCGCTGCCGCCAACTCACTGCCCAACTCAACCTGCTGGATATTCTTCTCCATCAATGTTTCCGTATTACGCAGCAACTCTTCGGCCCGTGAATGCGACTCGGCCAGCGCCCGGCTCAAATCGCGGCTACTGAGCCATGCCAGCGTCCCGATCGCACTGATCGTCAAAATCAAAAAGAACGAATCAATAACGACATTATCGTCAAGAAACGGTTGCACCCGCGAAAACTGCTCCGCGAGCAGCAAGCTCATGTACACGAACACCCCAGCTAGGCTGACCAACAACGTATCTCGCCCGCTGCCGAGCAAGCCAGCGCTGACAATCGGCACAAACAGCGCCACCACCCGCGTCCCGTCAGCGCCGCCAAATAGCAAGAGCACCATCGCGGCGCTAGCAACCATCGCTAGAAAGAGCCAACGCCGGCCAATCATCGTTTGCTGCCGGTGCACAAACCACGCTGCAATGCTATACATCACCAACCCTAACAGCGTCACCAAACCGGCCAATGCGAAGGCGGTCAGATCAACCCGGCTGGTAAACCACAGCACTAACCCAAACACCCAAAAGACGACCAGCCCTGCGACGCTGACCCAAATCAACCAGTGCAACAGCACGCGATTTTCGCGTAAGGCCGAGAGTTCAGCAGTCGAACCAGCGGAGATTCCCGAATTCATAACGCTTCCTCAAGCATGAGTCAAACGAAGACCCAGCGCAAGATCGGCAGCCATGCGGCGCAGATCGAGGACAATAACCGGCTGATCATCAAGCAGAACCACCCCGTTGGCCCACGGCAAGCGTAACCGGGCCGCCAGAAACGGTGCCAGCGGCACAATCACCGGCGCTTCAGCCAACAGATCAACCCGCGGCACAACCAATTCCACCACTCGCCGCCGCAACGTGATGGTGAGCGTATGCAACCGGCCAGATGCCGGCGGGGGCGGGTCGGCAGGATCAAGCAGCGGCCCTAAGTGGTAGCGAATAATGCGCCTGTCGCGCTCGTCGTGCTCGGCTTGAGTGACCACACCAATGTGATCAACATCGTGCTGCCGGCACACATAGCGGCGCGCGACCGTTTCAATCAACAAGATCACGTCGCCTCCTGCACCAGCGCAAACAGCGCCACCGGATCAAGCATTGCCACCGGCTGATCATGATGGCGATAGAGGGCATGAATGACTCGTTGCGCCGGGCCGGCCAGATTGGCCGGCGGCGGCTCGAGTTGCGCCGCATCAATAGGGATCAGATCATCAACGGCATCAACCAGCAAAGCGGCATCGATGGCGTCATGATGCACCCAGATCAGGCGCGTGGCGCGATCGGGCGCAGCGGCGGCCAGCCCCAGCAACAAACGCAGATCGATCACCGCCAAAATTTGCCCGCGCTGATTAATCACACCAAGCAGCAGCGGCGGCGCTCCCGGCACCGGCGTCGGCGCGCGCCAGCGCATAATTTCGCGCACCAGCGCGCTGGCTAGCGCATACCGCTCAGTGGCGACCCGAAACATGAGATATTCGGTAGTGGAAACCGGTTGGGTGGGCGACGATTGCATACGAGAGCGTTACCCCATCGAACGAGCGTTGTTCGCGGCGATTATAGCGCGTTTTGGTATGGTTGGCTAGATGTCTTTGCACCAGAATGCATGGTCATGTATCTGCGACCTGCCCATGATCATGGGAGAGAGAAACAGAGGAGATCGCTGCACGAGGAGTATTTTCACGCTTACTCATTTGCCTAAGCAAAAGCCTACAATACTGTTTTCCAAGCGCTTCAACCCATAGACCTTGCCGGAACAACATTAGAATAGAACACCGTTCCTTTACACGTAGGGTTGAATTTGAGCGGCAAATGCGCGAAAGTCGTCTAGGCGATCAAGCAGATCATACAAAAGTTTGAGTTCAACAGCGATGTATTCGTGAACCAGAATATTCCGTAAACCAACCATTCCTGCCACTGCTTTCGCTACATTACTGCTCAATAAGCCAGCCCGGCTCAATAGCTCGACACATTCGGCGTAGGTTGCCGGCACACCCAGATTTCTCGCACTAACGATATGGCAACTCAGATCGATGACAATCTGAATCGCTTCCAGCAATCTATACCGTAACGCCCATTCCAAATGAGGATCGCGCCGTACATCCTCGTGCGAATACATCTGGCGAAAGCGCACTAGCTCGCGCACATTCACATCGAGGCGTAACAACCGTTCACGCATACCCCCTTCCCGCGCCAAAGCGACCGGTTTTCAGACGCTCGGCCAGCGCGCGTTCAACCATTGCCCGCAGAAACGCAGCATCGAGATATTGCAGCATTATTTTGGTTTTACAAGCGCCAACGTTTCGCTCCAGCGGCAAAACAGCAGCGCGCCTTCACGAATGACATTGTAAGCAAGCGCAGGATTGCGTTCGATAGCAGTATTCAAGACTAAGAGATCCACTGCCCGGCTCACGCTTCGCTCTAGCGCTGCCGTAAGCCGGCCAACTTCCAAGAGGTCAAGCGGCTGCACAACAAAAATAGCAATATCCACATCGCTCCACGGTCGCGGGTTCCCGCGGGCAAAAGAACCGAACAGCAGGGCGAATTCGATGGCATCGTCAGCCGCGAGCAGATCGCGAGCTGGTTCGATGGCAAGCATAGACGACCTCACGGATTGTCGTTGATCGAATGTTCACCGTACCGGCGCAAACGCAAACTGCCCTGCTCGGCGATACAACTGACCCGCCGGCTTTGGTTGATGCGGAAATGACCGATAGGCTGACCATCGCGCGTCTTTTTACCAGTATAGATGTCGTACTGAAGGCTGCCGTCTCGTTTGAGCGCAGCGGTATCACCTTGGTGATCTTCGAGCAAATGAGCCACTTTCGCAAGGCTTTCTTGCAGCGCCACGCGCGCTTTCGGATCGGCCTGCGTAAAGTGGCGCCGGAAGGATGCTTCATAGTGCAACCGCGGAAACGGCAGCAGTTCTTTGCTCAAGAGTTCGTGACGCACCCGGTTCCAAATCAGTTGCCCCCAGTCAGAGAGACTTGCATCGCCTTTTTCATCAATGTCGAGCAAGCCGTCAGGAATGTGTGCCACTTGCCCGTGGGGGAAAATGTGGCCTTCGGCCATCATTGCCAGCTCGACGCTGTGTTGGCGCAAAATATTCACATCCACCTGCAACGGCAGGCGCGGAATAGATATCATTTGGGAACCTATCTCAAAAATGTACACCATCTCATCGGCGTAAAACATGCCCATAACGTTGAGATAGCCCTGCAAGACTTTGAAAGCGGCCGTGAGATTAAAGACAACCCGATAGCCAGCCTGACGGTAGCCGGGGAGTGTGTCCTCACACCATTTAATCAGCTCCTTCATCCCTTTGGAGAATGCTGCTGGCGTTGCTGTGGAAAGATCTTTGGGTGCATGGATATCATCCACCCGTAGACCATTTGCCTCAAGAAAAGCCTTGAGCACCTCGGCTGCGCGACGGCCAAGCGCGGTATCTGTGGTAATCAAGAGGTGTCTATCGTTCTTCCTAAGGCTTAGGTCACCATTGTAGATGCCGTACAGACCGTTCAGTTCCGCACTGATGCGCCGGCGCTGGGAAACATCGCTTGTTTGCAGACGATCCAGCGCCCGGATCATGAGCATATCGGTAAATTGCTCTAGATCAGTGCTCAACTGCTTTGCATTGGTCGCTTGTTTTAATTGCTGGTTCCTGTCGTTGTCCTCTGTTTCGAGGATGTTTAAAAAGATCGAGATACCCACCGTGCTGACAATGAGTCGTTGTTGAAACATGTCTTGCATTCTCCTTGACGACATCTATCAGTCACTTTGTCATCCTGTTCATCACGAAGCAAATTCTAGTCTCGCGAGCCACGGTGAGCACATTAGCCGGGATGGCATTACAGCAGATTGCGCAACCGGCAGAACGGTGGTATTGCCCATAGTGTAGCGACGTTGCCGTCACTGCACAAAAGTTCGCAGCCAATGATGCATGCGTGAAAAGATATAGAATTCTATACCATATCTACATCCCACAGTGTGCTAGACGTATTGCGGCAGTTGTCCTGCCGCACGCCATGCTCGTCCACCTCGTCACACAAAGGCGCTGACTTTGCTCGTACTGCGCGGCAGTGATACTGGTCGCGCGCCATCGCCGGTTGCAGTGCCCCCCCTGCTATTTTTGTCATTACAACCGGGTACGATCCCGCACGCGCCGTCTCCGGCGGCGCGCAATGATTAGGGAGCCTGACATTATCCCCAACTTGCCGCCCTCTCACAGCTATGGTATAATCAGCGATGGAATAGAGCCGATCTGGCAGGCGGCAGTTCATCCGCCTGCCAAATTTGTGTGTCAGCGCGCCGCGCAGTCCCGCTGCCATGCGGGCGCCTGCCGGCATCATGCGAAAGGAGCGACGCCGTGTCGCAGCAATTGCTTGAAGAATTGGGCCGGCGCCAGTACCGCACCGACATTCCTGAGTTTCGCGTCGGTGACACGGTGCGCGTCGGCGTCAAAGTGGTTGAAGGCAACCGCGAACGGGTGCAAGATTTTGAGGGCGTCGTGATCCGGCGCCGCGGCGAGGGCATCAACGAGAATTTCACCGTGCGCCGGATTGCGTCGCACGGGATTGGCGTCGAGCGTACGTTCTTGCTCCACGCGCCGCGCATCGACTCGATTAAGGTTATCCGGCGCGGTAAAGTGCGCCGGGCCAAGCTGTACTACCTGCGTGGCCTTACCGGCAAGGCGGCCCGTATCCGCGAGCGGCGGGAAACGACCCAGAACTAGGCAACACTTCGGGCAACAGCACCGCAGCGGCATATATGCCGCTGCGGTTGTTTTTACCGGAGATCGCTGGGCCGTCGGCCAACTCCTCACATTACTGACTGATTGGTGGCAGCCACTTGCATCACCAGCTCAACCAGCGCTAGATTAAACTCAGCCGGACGCTCGATCGCGCTGAGATGGCCGGCGCCGGGAATCACGATGAACCGGCTGCCGGGAATCGCTTCGTGCATCGCCCGCGCCTCGCTCGGCGGCGTCAGCGTATCTTCCGCGCCAACGACCACGGTCGTCGGCACCCGGATCTGGCTCAAGAGCGGCGTTGAATCAGGGCGTGCCGCCATTGCGTGCAAGGCAGCGGCCACCCCTGCGGGTGGATTAGCGGCGGCAATGGCCAATAATTCGGCCCGCAGCGCCTCGCTTGCTTGCGGCGCCAACAGATTCGGCAGCAATCGTTCCGCTAACGCCGCACTACCCTCACGCAGCGCAATCTCGGCATTGGCGGCGCGTGTCGCGCGAGTCGCATCGCTATCGGCAGTCGCCCGGGTGTCGGCCAGCAACAAGCCGCTGATCCGCTCAGGCGCCCGGCGCAGCACGGCAAACGCGATGTAACCTCCCATTGATAACCCGCCGATAATCGCCCGTTCAATCTGTAACGCATCGAGTAAGGCGAGCACGTCATCGGCATAATCATCGAGCGATTGCGGCGTAGGTGTGGGTGGCGAGCCGCCAAACCCGCGTAGATCGGGCGCAATCATGCGAAACCGATCGGTGAGTGAAGTCAGTTGCGCGCGCCAGAGGGCCGCGCTCAGCGGAAACGCATGCAACAACACGACCGGCTGCCCGCTCCCCACATCATCGTAGCGCACATATGCGCCGGTTGGCAGAGTCACTTCCATCGCAACCCCCAGAGGTTTGTGCGTGTTGACGAATACGTATAGTATAACGCACAGTAGGGGCGCAGCATAGCTGCGCCCCTACCACACCTACGCCATCTTGCTTGAGATCACGACCGCAAAATCGCTAACAGCCGGTCAACAGAGGGGATTGCCGGTGCCGCCGGTCGCGGCTGCGCTTCTGGCACAGGATCGTGCGGCGCCTGCGGCATCGCTTCGAGCCGCACCATCTGTTGCGCTACCAGATGGGCAATGCCTTCAACTACATCAATCGCCTGCCAGTGCAACTCAGCCGCAATCTCGCTCAAACGCTTGCGCCCATCGATCACATCAATGAGCAGATGCTCCGTTACATTCGCGCGCTCTTTCGCTACTTCCCGCGGCATTGCCAACACCGGCGTCAAGTGCAGCGAAGGCACTTGATGCCACAAGCGGCGCCAGCGTAACGCCACACGCTCGGCATTGCGCAACAACGTCTCGAGATCACCCCATACGGACTGATGCTCGCTGCGCGCACCACTCGTGACGTTGAACATCCCCTTCTGCACATTGAGCAGAATCCCCAGCGCCTCGACGCCAATCTGCCCTTCACACTCGATATGGTAGACTTGGCCATTAAAGAGGAAGATGCGACCGGATCGCTCGCCAGTGATATCAAGCGATCCGGTGAGTGAGCTATATGTCGCGAGATCGATCAGCTCGCGCAATGAAACTTGTTCTAACGATCCATGCAGCGCCATTCGCGGGCCTCCTATGCAGAGTAGCGATGAGGTGAGGACGACCCTTCACTATTGGTTATACCATAGTGTCGCTCAGCGCACAAGATGACCCTAGTCCCGTTGTGTGATAGGCCAAACTCCTAATCGATCACATGCCAAACCGGCTAACGGGCCGGCGACCCAGAGACCACCGGCGCATGCAGTGCAGCGACAGTCGATGGTCGGGCCAGCAACGTTGCGCTGAGCAAGACCAGTGCCAGCCAAGCAAGATCAGCAAAGAGCAGATGCACCAACTGCATCCAAACCGGCGCTTTCAGAATGACATTGATCGTACCGAGAAAGATCTGGCCGACAAAGATAGCCGCCGTGGCCCACGCCAGCCGCCGCGTTGCCGGCGAGGGATCGTAGCGTATCGCGCGCTGAGCCAAGGTAATCATTGCTAAACCCACCAGCGTACCGAGCACCGGGTGGATAATGCGCATCCAAACCAAGGGATGGCTGTCAAGTGTGATCGCTTGCGACACACCGCCGGGCAACACCCCCAACTGCAACAGCGTATCCCCCAGCGCGGTCACCGCCCCGCTCGAACCAACCAACGCGGTACCAATCAGCGCCGCGATCAACATGCCAAGCAGGCCGCCTTTGCCACGCAATTCAGGCGCCGGCTTGCCGCTGGCGTACCACGCAGTTAATGCCATCGCGCCAATCAGCAAGAAGGTGTTAATCAGGTGCAGACCCAGTGACAACGCCCGCGTCAGCGAGGCATCGTGGGCGACCAAGCGGAAGAGGACGAGCGCAGCGCCGATGAGCGATTCCACGATCATGAACACCATAGTGGCAATCGCAGCGCGGCGCGCCGGATGGCCGGCGGCAAACAATCGCCAAGCCCACACCAGCAACGCCACTGACAGCAACAGCGCAATGCCACTGGTTACGCGATGCGAAAACTCGATCATCTGCGCCGTATCCGGCGCACGCGGGATCACTCGCCCATCGCACAGCGGCCAGTGATCGCCACAGCCGGCGCCTGAACCGGTAGCGCGCACAAACGCGCCCCACATGATCACCAGCAGGTTGTAGCCAACATTCAGCCATGCAAAGTTCACAAACGCGCGATGCCGGGAATCCATACCATAACCTCCAGCCGCGACCGGCCGTCGCGGATTGCAAGAATAATGTGACATTTCGCACTTTATTCTAGCATGGCTTTAACCTTTTATGGAGTAAACCCCGTGTTATAATTCGTTCACTAAATACGATCTTGCACTGCCACAGGAGCAATCTGGGTGACTGTTCACGCATCGCCATCAATTGAGCAGCTCGTGCATGTGTTGCGCCATATTTGCCAGTTGCCATCAACGACCGGGCATATCGAAGAGTTGCGCGCGGCGGCTGAACAGATCGCGCTCTTCATCCGCTTGCTCGGGATGCATGTGCGCATCGTCACGACCAGTGCGGCGCCGGTCATTATTGCCCACCGCTCCGGCCGCCGCCCCCAGACGCTGCTGCTCTACCATCACTACGATACGCCGCCAACCGGCCCTTGGCGCTACTGGTCGCACGAACCGTTTGCTATTGCTGAGCGTGACGGCAAGATCTTCGGGCGCGGCGTCTCTGGCGGCAAGGGAGCGCTCGCTGCCCATCTTGCCGCTTTGCAAGCTCTCGTGCAACGCGAAGGCAGCTTGCCGTGCGGTGTGACCCTTGTGATCGAAGGCGCGGCGACAATTGGCAGTCCGGGGTTGGCTGAAGCATTGTCAGCTCACGCCGATCTGGTGCGATGCGATGCGGTGTTGGCCAGCATTGGCGATCGCGACGCGCACGGTACGCCGATCTGCGCCAGCGGCAGCAAAGGCTGGCTCCGATTACGCTTGATTGCCCGCGGCCCGGCCTATCCGTTGCCCGCCGGATTCGCGACGAGTGTTATGAATCCGCTCTGGCGCTTGATCTGGGCCCTCGCTGCCCTCAAGGGCGATGATGAAGATGTGCGCATCGAGGGCTTCTACGATGCGGTCGAAGGGCCTTCCCGCACTGATAACGCCGCAATTCGTCAATTGCAACTGGCCGCCGCCGCGCGCCGGGAAGCATGGCAGATTGACCAGTTTTTGTTTGGGATCGATGGCGCTGCCCTCAGCCGCACAGAGGTCACACTCCCAACCTGTAATGTCAGTTCATTGACCGTTGAACCGCATAACGACGCGCCGGCAATCCCCACTCTTGCTTTAGCGTTGATCGATCTCCAATTGGTGCCGGGCCAGCAGCCTGATGCCATCTTTGCGTTAGTGCGCCGCCACTTTGACGATAAAGGATTTGCTGATCTCGCCCTCGAACGATTGCCCGGCGGTTATTCGCCTTGGACTACCGCTACCGACCATCCGGTCGTGAGCCGCGTCGCAGCGATCGGCGCAACCGTGTTTGAACGGCCCCTCCCAGTGGTGCCAGCCGGCCCCTATGTAGCGCCGCTCAGCCTGCTCACCGGCAGCCAGCCTATCCCTACCGTCAGCATCGGCCTGACGCCAGCAACCAGCGCGCTGTTCGCCCCTGATGAGCATATCGCCCTTGCCGATCTGAGCCGCCATAGCCAATTGCTGATCGAGACGCTCGACCGGCTGTGGACGTAACCCGCTCCGCGCTTGTCCGCCTCTTTCACAACCTTTTTCTAAATATCTCAACCAAAATGTTCGCAAATTAGCTTGACCTTCGGAAAAGGTTAGGATATACTAATGCCAACCTTGCGCAAGGTTGTGGTCGTTGTCACGAAGAATCGACGTAGTCGAGGAGAGAAATCGTGAATCGCTTTCTGCGCCTGTGCGCGCTGTTGACCTTGGCGGCATTCACACTGGCTGCCTGTGGGAATCAAACCGCTAGCTCGCCCACCCAAGCGCCTACGCCAACCGATGCGCCGGCCAAGATTGTGGTCTATTCTGGCCGCAGCGAAAGCCTCGTTGGGCCGTTCTTTACCCAATTCACCCAATCCACCGGTATTCAAGTTGAAGTGCGCTATGGCGATACCGCTGAACTGGCGGCGACCATCCTCGAAGAGGGCGCTACTAGCCCCGCCGACCTCTTCTTTGCCCAAGATGCCGGCGCACTCGGTGCATTGGCGGCTGCCGGTATGCTGGCCCCTTTACCTGCCGGCACGCTCAATCAGGTCGAACCACGCTTCCGTTCATCCGATGGCTTGTGGGTTGGCATCAGTGGCCGCGCCCGGGTGGTGGTCTACAACACCAATAAGCTGACCGAGGCCGATTTGCCGCGTTCGATAACCGGTTTTGTCGATCCGCAGTGGAAGGGTCGGGTCGGTTGGGCGCCGACTAATGGCTCGTTCCAAGCGTTTATCACCGCGATGCGGGTGCAGTTGGGCGAAGAGGCGGCCCGGCGCTGGTTGGAAGGGATGATCGCCAACGAGGTCAAGACCTACGAGAGGAATGCGGCGATCGTGCAAGCAGTCGCCGCTGGCGAGATCGACGTTGGCTTCGTCAATCACTACTATCTTTACCAGTTGCAGCGCCAGTCGGGCAATACGCTGGCCGCCGCCAATTATTACCCCGACAATGGTGATGTAGGTGCGTTGATCAACGTTGCTGGCGTTGGCATCCTTAAGACGGCCAAGAATGCACCCGCAGCGCAACGGCTGATTGACTATATGCTCTCGACCGAAGGCCAACGCTACTTCGCCGAGCAGACCTTTGAGTATCCGCTGACCGGCAATGTGCAGCCGGATCCGCGGCTGAAACCGCTGGCTGACATTCAAACGCCGCAGATTGATCTTAACCAGTTGCGCGATTTGCAAGGCACCTTGCAATTGCTGCGCGATGTCGGAGCGTTGTAACCGTGTGTATGCGCCGCGATCAGGTCTGATCGCGGCGCCAACCTACCCAAGCCTATGATCCGTCGCGCCATCCTGACTGAAGTAGTCGTCGCCACTCCCCAGCGCCGCGCGCGCCCGTGGGTCTTGATCGGGCTGAGCCTCGGCATCGTTGCGCTCGTGTTACTGCCGATCGGCTATCTGCTGGTGCGCGCGCTCGAAGCCGGGCCTGATGCGTGGGCAGCCTTACTTCGCCCCCGCACGCTCCAAGTTGTGACGAATAGTATCGGTCTGGCCTTTGCCACAGCCCTGCTCAGCGTGCTGATCGCCGCGCCGTTGGCATGGTTGACGGTCTGCGTCGATATTCCCGGTCGCCGCTTCTGGGCGATCGCGACCGCCTTGCCGCTAGCGGTGCCTTCATATATCAACGGCTTTGCGATCATTGTGGTGTTAGGTCCGGTGGGGTTGCTGCAACAGATGCTCGCGCCGTTGGGTGTTGAGCGGTTGCCGCCGGTGTATGGCTTCGGCGGCGCCGTCTTGGCTCTCACCCTCAGCAGTTATCCGTATGTGTTGCTGAATACGCGCGCAGCGTTGCAACGGTGCGATCCGGCGGTGGAAGACGCGGCTCGCAGTATGGGCGATAGCCCGTGGCGCGTCTTTTGGCGCATTCTCTTGCCGCAAGTGCGTCCAGCGATTGCGATTGGCGCGCTGCTGGCGGCCCTCTACAGTTTGAGCGATTTCGGCGCAGTGTCGCTTTTGCAGTTCGAGACCTTCACCCGTTCGATTTATGTGCAGTATCGCGGATCGTTTGATCGCAGCGGCGCCGCTCTGTTGGCCCTCGTCTTGATTGGGTTGACGCTCGGTCTGATCGGGATCGAGCAGCTCATCCGGGGCCGTCCCAGCATGAGCCGCACGACTTGCGCTGTGGCCCGCCCGCGCCGGCTGGCTGACATTGGGCCGTGGCGCTGGCTGGCGGCGCTGTATGCTGCCTTGTTGACGCTGCTTGGCATCGGGATGCCGCTGTTGGCGCTTAGCTACTGGTTGATCCGCGGCTTGCTCAACGGGCAGACGCTCGACGTGCTCTGGCGTCCGATGAGCAATTCCTTGCTCGCTGCCGGCGGCGCGGCGGCGCTGACCGTTGTGGCCGCTATTCCAATTGCGCTGCTGGCGGCCCGCTTCCCCTCTCGGCTGAGCCGCCTCCTCGATGCTGCCGCTTACACCGGCTATGCCCTGCCCGGCATTGTCGTCGCGTTGGCACTCGTCTTCTTCGGCGCCAACTACGCGCCGTGGCTGTACCAGACCCTGCCGATGCTGTTGTTTGGATTGGCCATTCGCTTCTTGCCGCAAGCGATCGGCAGCCTCCGCACCACGTTACAGCAGATGAACCCGCGGGTCGAAGATGCGGCCCGCTCGCTGGGCCGCTCGCCGCTCGCCGTCTTTACCGGCGTCACCCTCCCACTGATGACTCCCGGTATGCTTTCAGCAGCGGCGCTGGTCTTTCTCACCTCAATCAAGGAATTGCCGACCACGTTGCTACTCAGCCCAACCGGCTTCCCGACCCTTGCCACAATGATCTGGAGCGCCACCAGCGAAGCGATGTTTACCCAAGCCGCAGCGCCGGCCTTGGTCTTACTGGCGGTATCGGCAGTTGCAATGGCTATCATGCTGGCGCACGAGCGTTCGGCATAACCAGCGGGACGAGGGATACCTCGCCCCATCCGTCGCACCTCACCGATCGCGGTATGACGCCAGCGCCGCTTCGCGGTCAGGGTACATCTTGAAAAGCGTATCAAAGCGGCTCTTGCGGAAAATTTCGGCGATCTGCGGTTGCAACCCGCACAAGCGCAAATCCCCGCCTAGCGGTTGCACGGCGCGCAGATTGCTCAGCAGCATGCGCAGCGCCAAGCTAGCGACAAAGGTCACTGCGGTCATATCGGCCAATACTTTGCCGCCGTGGTTGGTAATCGCGGCGGCCAAATCGTGTTCGATCGCGGCCACGCCGGCGGCATCGAGGCGTGCTGGCAGCTCAATGATGAGCACGTCATCTACTTGCTCGGTTTTCACGCCGAAAAACCCCTTTCTAGCAGGTGCTGGCCCATTATGCACTCAAGGATGCGGTCATTATAGCACGGCTCGTTTATGGGTTTCGGTTGCCGGCGATCACCGCGCGCTCGCTTACCCATCCGCCTGCAACCGCTCTACCACCAAGAGGGTGATGTCATCGGCTTGAGGCGCACCCTGCGCGAAGGCATCCACTGCCGACACCGCCGCCGTCACCAGCTCCGCCGCCGCACCCTGCGCCTGCGCGCGCAACAACGCTCGGAGACGGTCGTCGCCAAACAATTCACCAGCCGGGTTCATCGCTTCGGTGATACCATCGCTGAATGCGACCAGCTTCTCACCGGGAGCAATCTGCAACGCTCCCACGTCATACGCTTGCCCGGTCACGATTCCAATCGGCAACGCGCCTTCGCTCAACTCCTCGATCACCGCGCCATCACGCCCGATCCGCAATGGCGGATTATGGCCGGCATTGATGTACTGCATCGCTCCGGTGGCCGGATCGAGCAGGCCATAAAAGAGGGTTACAAACATCATCGAGTCACCATGCTCGCGGCAGATATAGTCATTGGTCAGGCTCACGGCGTGCAGCAGAATCGCTGCGCTGGCCTCACCGTCGCCTTGGGAACTGCCGGCAGCTTGGGAAGCGGCGCGCAAGAGCGACCGGCTGAGGGCGACAAAAAGCGCGGCGGTGACGCCTTTGCCGCAAGCATCGGCGACCACCAGCCCGATCTGGCCATTGGGGAGGGTAATGGTATCAAAGAAATCACCGCCAACCGCTTGCGCTCCCCGGCTAAACGCTGCAATGCGCCAGCCGGGTGGTTGCGGCAAGACGCGGGGCAAAAACGATTGCTGAATGCGGCGCGCAACTGCCAGCTCTTCTTCGAGCCGGTTGAGCCGGATGAGTTCGGCTTGGGCGGCTTGCAATTGCTGATAAGCGGCCACCAGTTCGGCATTCTTGCGTTCGAGATCGTGGATCATGCGCTGGTTGGTGTTGCGCACCCGGCTGACAATGCTGCGCAGCATCGTCATCGCCAACTCCGGGCTGGAGCCAAGCAGGTTCGCAAACACCGCTTCGTTCAACGCGACCAGCCGGCTCGGCTCGATTGCGCGCACTGTCGCCGAACGGGGACTGCGATCGATCAGGCTCATTTCACCGATAATCTGGCCGGTGTGAAAGACCTCAAGCCGCAACTCGGCGCCGTTCACGAACGTAATCACCTCGACCGCGCCGCTGAGAATGACAAAGCATTCGGCGCCGGTATCCCCCTGATTGAACAATACTTCACCGGCGGCCAACCGGCATTCTGCCAGCCGCGGAGCCAGCTCGGCCAGCACCGCTTCCGGCACAGCCTGAAAGATCGGCAAGGCCCGCAGCCGGTCGATCATGCTCATCGCCTTTGTCACCGTTAACTCATTCCAGCCGCTGCGCGGATCGTGGTGATAGGTCAGCGTATCAGCATATTCACGGACGAAAAACAGTCCGAGGCCGCCAATCAAGCGCTGATCAGCAGCGGCATGGATATCCGGCGGCGGCGCTTCGCGCGGATCGAACGGCTGGCCGCGATCACGAATGGTAATCGTCAGCACCCCTTGCTCGTACTCGCAAGCGAGCTGGATCTGGTCACGGTTGTGATCGTGGTAACCATACTTGACAATATTGGTAGCCACCTCTTCGATCACTAGCCGCAACAAATAGCCATAATCGGGCGGCAAACGCCAACTGGCCTCCAGCTCATCGCTGAAGGCCAAGAGGGTAGATATCGCGTTCTGATCAGCAAAAACAGTAATCTGCCGCCGCATGCGCCCACCTACACTGCCAGCGGCTCGGTCGGATGGCGGCTCTGGCCAAGCGGCAGGGTGGCGCGCAATTTGCGCAGGCGCGTGATCGCATCCACCGCCGCTTCGTGGACATTTGGATCGGTATCATCGACGGCTTGAGCCAAGGCATTGAGCACTGGCGACGTCGCGGCGGCGACGCCGAGGCGACCCAAGGCGTGGGCAGCGGCTTCACGAGCATAGGCATCGCTATCGGCCAGCATTGCCAGCAGGCGCTCAATCATCGGGCCGGTGCCGGCCAACTCGCCCAACTGGCTGACCACCAGCGCCGCCGCCGAACGGACAAAACTGTCGGGATCGCCAACGCACTCGATCAGATGGTCGAGCAATTGCGGCGACACGATCCGGTCGCGCAACAAACCCAGCGTGCGGGCGGCGGCGAAGCGGGTTTCTAAATCGCAATCGTGAATGGCCAGCCGGATCAACGTCTTGACCAGCGGCTGCGGCGGCGTGCCGACGATCAAACCCAACGTGCGGGCAGCGGCAGCTCGCACATGTGAGGCGCTATCGCTCAAGCCATCGTGGAGCAACACCAGATCGGCGGCGGTGAAATGGCCCTCGCGCACCCGCAGGCGGCGAATCGCTTCGTACCGGCTCTGCCAGCCGGGATCGTGCAACTGGCGGCGCAATTGCTCGAAATCGCCACTCTCAAACGAATCGATTTCGGCGAGCAGGGTTAGGCGTAACCATTCATCCCGCGAGCTATTCAACCGCTGGCGGGCAAGGTGAATGACGTTCAGCGCCAATAAAATCTCTTCGATGGTGAGGCGCAATTCGGGGCGCGAGCGCAGTTCGCGATCGATCAGTTGCGCTAACTGGTAGCGCCAATGGCTTGCCCGGCGCACAATATGGTTGGCACCGGGGCCGCGCGAAATCTCGGCCAACGCCAGCACTGCCGCTACCGGTTCGTCTTGAAAGGCTTCGAGGAAGGGTTCGAGCGCGCGCAGCGCGAGGAAACCAAGCACTGTATTGACGCCGGCTACTTGGATCTCCTGCCGTGGGTTACGAGCAAAGTTATTAAATCGTTCGGCTACCCGTTGCCGCCACGTCTCGCGGTCAAACATCGGCAGCTCCTTTCCCCATGCGCCATTGCAGCCAAGCTGTTGCTTCGCCTACATCTGTAGTATAGCATGTTGGCGCCAGATTGCACAGTACTTTGGTACTAAACTACGATTGCAGTACCATTACAACACGCCGCGCGCTACGAGTGTGCTAAGATAGGGCGGGAAGCGTTTAGCAGCGGAAACCATTATGGCTCAGACTCCTGAAGACCCCGATGTCGCCGCCAGTGTCCGCCGTGTGCGCCGCGGCTGTATCATGATGGCGATTATTGTGATTGCGATGACGATCTTCTTAATCAGCGCCACCGGCAACCTTGCCTTTTCGTTGCTATTGTTCATTGCCGTCGCATTGCTCGCGTTCGCCTTCTTTATCGTGCGTGAGGGTGCATGATGCCAGCTCACTATCGCCGCGCCTTGCTGGCCCTGCTTGGCCTGATCTTTGTGATCATTTCGCTCGTGGTCGTCTTCCTGCAACCGTTTGGGTTGTGGCATTGGTTTTGGCTCGCCTTGGCCGGTCTCTGTCTGTATGGCACGCGGTACGTACCATAACCCAACCCCCATTTGCGCAATTCTGCGACCTTCGTTATAATAAACGTTAACCATTCCCCATAGTTTGTGATACGTCATTAGTCGATCATAGCGATCGAAGTGGCGATGTTCTAACTTCATGCGCATGATCGACACGTGAGCGGTGCGTACCTGTTTCGTGCATTGTCAATGAGGATCGCATGACGCATCGTGATTCGGTGACGCTGCCCGCCCCGCAAATGGAGATTGAACGCATCGGGTTGAGCTTTGGCGGGGTACGCGCGCTGCTTTCCGTGACCTTCAATATCTATCCCGGCACCATTCAGGCCATTATCGGCCCCAACGGCGCCGGCAAGACCAGCCTGTTGAATTGCATCAGCGGCCTGTACCGCCCGCAACAAGGGCAGATCCGCTTTGAAGGGCGCAACATTATCGGCATGCCGCCCCATCAGATCGCGCGCCTTGGCATTGCCCGTTCGTTCCAGAATATCGAGCTCTTCCGCCACATGACGGTCGTCGATAACTTAATGCTGGGCCGCCATATCCACATGCGCAGCGGCATCTTCAGCGGCGGCTTGTACTGGGGGCGCGCCCAACGCGAAGAGATCGAACACCGCGCGTTTGTCGAGCAGGTGATCGATCTGCTCGAAATCCAGTCGATCCGCAAGAAGATGGTCGGCGCGCTCTCGTATGGCCTGCAAAAGCGGGTGGAGTTGGGCCGGGCGCTGGCGATGAATCCGCGCCTCTTGCTGCTCGATGAGCCGATGGCGGGCATGAATACCGAGGAAAAAGAGGATATGGCTCGCTTCATCCTCGATATTAACGAAGAGTACGGCACGACCATCGTGCTGATCGAGCACGATATGGGGGTCGTGATGGATATTAGCGATCGGGTGGCAGTGCTCGAATTTGGCCAACTGATCGCGTATGGCACACCGGCTGAGGTGCGCAGCGATCCGAAGGTGATCGATGCGTATCTGGGCCGTGAACACGCAATGCCGAAGATGTAATCGATACCAGTCTTCCGGCGCTGTCTGCCGGTCCCATAGTCGGGTGAAGCAATGATACAGATACCTGAGACGACGCTGCCACGCTTATTATTCCAGAATGCGGAACGTTTCGGCGATAAGGTGGCGCTGCGCGAGAAGGATTTTGGCATCTGGCAAACGGTGACGTGGCGGCAGTTTGCCGAGCACGTGCGCGCATTTGCGATGGGTCTGCATGCGCTTGGCGTGCGCCGCGGCGATGTGATCGCCATTATTGGCGATAACCGTCCCGAATGGCTCTACGCCGAGTTTGCCGCCCAAACCATCGGCGCGATGTCGATCGGCGTCTACCAAGATTCGGTGGCCGAAGAGGTGTATTACATCGTTTCAGCGGCTGAAGCGCGGGTGATTGTGGTCGAAGACCAAGAGCAGGTCGATAAGATTATCGAGATTTGGCCGCGGCTGGAAGGGGTGCTGAAGGTTATCTACTATGAACCGAAGGGGATGCGCAATTACCGGCAGCCCTACCTTGCCCATTTCCCCGATATCGAAGAACAGGGCCGGGCCTACGATCGGGCCCATCCCGGCCTGTTTGAGGTCGAACTGGCCGCCGGCAAGCCCGACGATGTCGCTATCCTTTCTACCACCTCCGGCACCACCGGCAAGCCCAAGCTGGCAATGCTCACTCACCGCAATTTGATCAGCCAAGGCGCCGGCTTGCTCTCGGTCGATCCGCTCGGCCCCGACGATGAGTTTGTCAGCTTCTTGCCGCTCGCATGGGTCGGTGAGCAGATGGTGACGGTGGCCGCCGGGATGCAGTGCGGGTTTACGATCAATTTCCCTGAATCGGCCAGCACAGTGCAAGAGAATATCCGCGAGATCGGGCCGCGGGTGATGTTCTCGCCGCCCCGCATCTGGGAAAATATGCTCTCGCAGGTGCAGGTGAAGGTTCAAGACTCGACCCGCTTAAAACGGGCGCTGTTTGAGTGGGCGATGAAGCAGGGTTATGCCATGGCCGATGCCCGCTTTAGCGGCAAGCAGCCGGATCTTGGCCTGCGCCTGCGTTATTGGCTAGCCCGCATCACCGTATTCGAGATGCTGAAAGACCATCTCGGTTTGCGCTTCCTCAAGCGGGCCTACACCGGCGGCGCCGCGCTCGGCCCCGATGTCTTCCGCTTCTATCACGCCATCGGCGTGAATCTCAAGCAGGTCTATGGCCAGACCGAAAGCTCTGGCCTGAGCGTGATCCATCGCGATGGTCAGATCAAGTTCCAAACCGTCGGCACGCCCCTGCCTAATACCGAGATCCGGATTGCCGAGAACGGCGAGATTCTGGTGAAAAGCCCGTCGGTGTTCGTTGGCTACTACAAGAACCCGGAAGCGACCGCTGAGGCGCTGGAAGATGGCTGGCTGCATAGCGGCGATGCTGGCTATTTCGATGAGGATGGTCACTTGATCGTGATCGACCGGGCGAAAGATGTGATGACTCTGCACGATGGCACGAAGTTTTCGCCCCAGTTTATCGAGAATAAGCTCAAGTTTAGCCCGTATATCAAGGAAGCGGTGGTGTTCGGCGGCGATTGGCCCTTCGTCACGGCGATGATTAACATCGATTTCGCCAACGTCGGTAAGTGGGCTGAGAATGCGCAGATTTCGTACACCACCTATACCGATTTGGCCCAGAAACCGCAGGTCTATGCGCTGATCCGCAAAGATGTCGAGCGGGCGAATGCCGATCTGCCGCCAGCGGCGCGCATCCGTCGCTTCTTGTTGCTGCACAAAGAGCTGGATGCCGACGATGGCGAGTTGACGCGCACCCGCAAGGTGCGCCGGCGGTTGGTGGCCCAACGCTACCAAGAGATTGTTGACGCGCTCTACGGCGACCAAGACGTGCTTGAAATCGAGACGACGATTACCTATCAGGATGGGCGCACGGCGCTGATCAAGACTCGCCTGCGCATTGAGGAATTGCACAACCCGGCTGCGCCGGCCCCGGCAGCGCGGGTCGTGGCGCGGTAACAGGGGGGCCGTTCCCAACGCGGTTCTAAATCCATACTGGCACCAATTTGCAATTCGGCGACGACGGAGACGCGCATGGATCGGATTATTCAACTGGCGCTGAGCGGGATTGCCAATGGCGCAATCTTTGCGTTGGTGGCGCTTGGCTTTGTCTTAATCTACAAGAGTAGCGACGTGATCAACTTCGCCCAAGGCGAGTTGCTGCTGATTGGAGCTTATCTCACCTATGCGATGGTCGAGCAGTTTGGCCTATGGTGGCCGGCAGGCGTTGTGGTGGCAGTGGCGCTGGCTGCGGTGGTCGGAGTGTTGATTGAGCAACTGGTGTTGCGACCACTGATCGGCGAACCGGCCATCTCGGTGATTATGGTCACGATTGGCCTCTCGTCACTGCTCCGCGCAATTGTGGGTGCAATTTGGGGCGTGACTCCGCGTCCGGCGCCGCAGTTTTTGCCGACCGATACCGTCACTATTCTAGGGGCAAATGTTGGTGTTGATCGGATTTGGGCCTTTGGGTTGGCGATCGCTCTCTTTGCGCTGCTCACGCTCTTCTTCCGGTTCAGCCGCGAAGGGATTGCGATGCGCGCGGTGGCCGACGATCAGCAAGCAGCGCTCAGTATGGGCATTAGCGTCAAGAAGGTGTGGGCCGTGGCGTGGGCGATCGCGGCGATTACGGCGGCAGTCGGCGGCATTCTGCTGATGAGCATCTTCGGCGGTGTGTCGGGCACAATCGGGCGGGTCGGTCTGCTCGTCTTCCCAGTGGTGATTTTGGGTGGTCTCGATAGCATTCCCGGCGCGATTATCGGCGGGTTGATCATCGGCCTGCTCCAATCGTTCGCCGGCGGCTTGCTGCCGCCCGAATGGGGCTTGGGTGAAGTCGCCCCATTTATTATCTTGCTCTTCATCCTGCTGGTGCGGCCATACGGTCTCTTTGGCCAACGGATCATCGAGCGCGTGTAAGCGGCGATTGGCGATAACAAGATTGGGTTTGCTATGCAGAGCGGAACGTTTCACACTACGTATGCCAGCGATGTTAGTTTGCGCCCGTATTGGCCGCAACGAATCCGGATTGTGATCGTCTTGGCGCTGGCGCTGATCTTTCCGTGGTTTGCCGATCGGTACTGGCTTAATCTGGCCAATACGATCGCCATTGCCGCGATCGGCGCGATCGGGTTGAATATCCTCGTCGGCTACACCGGTCAGATTAGCATTGGTCACGGCGGCTTCCTCGCTGTCGGCGCGTACACTGCTGGAATGATGGCGGTTCATCTTGGGACGCCGATGTGGATCACCATCCCGGTAGCGAGCTTCTTCACGGCGGCAGTCGGCGCATTCTTCGGCCTGCCATCGCTCCGGTTGAAAGGCTTGTACCTTGCGATCGCGACCCTTGCCTCGCAAGAGATTATCATTTGGGTGCTCACCCACGGTAAACTGCTTGGCATCGGCGAATCGCTCTCGCTGCCGCGGGCGAGCAACAATCTGTTTGGGTTGCCGCTGGATCGGCTAGGCAATAACGATTTCGCCTTCTATTGGGTCTGCCTTGTGGCGCTGATCTTGACCGTCATCTTTGTCAGCAACCTCTTCCGCACCCGCGCCGGGCGGGCATTCGTCGCCATTCGCGATCAAGATATTGCGGCGCAGGTGATCGGGGTTGATCTCTTCCGCTACAAATTGCTCGCCTTTGCCACCTCGTCGTTCTTCGCCGGCTTGGCCGGCGCACTCACCGCTCACTACCGCGGGATTATTTCGTGGGAGCGGTTTACCATCGATACCAGCATTCTCTTTCTTGCGATGATCATCATCGGCGGGCTCGGCAGCGTCTCTGGTTCGATCTACGGCGCCGCCTTTATGACACTCCTGCCTGCGTTCCTTTCCAATCTGGCCCGCGCCCTCAGCGACGTCGTGCCCAATATCAACTCCTATCTGCCCTATATGCAGCAGGGCGCGTTCGGCTTAGCTATCATCCTCTTCCTGATCTTCGAGCCGGAAGGCATTGTGAAGATGTGGCGCAACATTAAAGATTATTTCCGGCTATGGCCGTTCAGTTATTGAAGCGTCTAGAAGGAGGATTGCATGCACAGGAGGAGACGAACGTTCGGGTGGTTGGTGGCACTGGCCCTCTTCGCGACGTTGCTGGCTGCATGTGGCGGCGGCGGTACGGGCGGTACGGGTGGCGGCACCGGCGGCGGCGCAAGTGCCGAACCAATCAAGGTAGGTGCGATCTTTGACTTGACCGGCGCAACGGCTGACGTCGGTACACCTTATGCACGCGGACAGATTGCCTTTATTGACTGGAAGAATGAGCAGGGCGGCATCAATGGGCGGCGGTTGCAGTTGTTCAGCGAAGACTACGCCTATCAGGTGCCGCGCGCTGAAGAGCTGTATACCAAATTCGTGACCCAAGACAAGGTGGTTATCTTCTCTGGCTGGGGCACCGGTGATACCGAGGCGTTGCGGCCCAAGATTACCGAAGACAAGATTCCGTTCATCTCGGCTTCGTACTCGGTCACGCTGGCTAACCCGGCTGAGACGCCCTACAACTTCCTCGTCGCGCCGACCTACTCGGATCAGTTGATCATCGCGATGAAGTGGGCGATCGAAGACTGGAAGGCCAAGGGCAACAGCGGGTTGCCGAAGTTTGGCTATCTGATCAACGATAGCCCATTCGGTCGCTCGCCGCTGGCCGACGGCACCGCCTTCGCCACCTCGCAGGGGATCGAGACGCCGCTAGAAGTGCCCTCGCCGCGCGGCGCGACCGACCTTACCCCGCAGTTGACCCAGCTCCGCGACTATGGCGCAAACTACATCTTCTTGCAGAACGTCTCTAGCCCGGCGGCGCTGGCAGTTAAGAACGCCAAGAGCCTTGGCTACAACGTCCAGTTCGTCTGCTTGAACTGGTGCGCCAACGAGATCTTGATCAAGCTGGCTGGCGCCGATGCCGAAGGTGTGGTTGGCGCCGTGCCGTTCAACCACGAGTCGGAAGGCGGCAAAATCGCGCTCGAATTCGCCAAGGCGAAGAATATCGACTACGGCGGCGCCGATAGCACCTTCGTGCAAGGCTGGACGGCAATGTCGATTCTGATCGCCGGGGTCGAGAAGGTAGTGGCCGACGGTAAAGAGGTGACCGGCGAGAATATCAAGGCGGCCCTCGAGACGATGGGCGCCATCGATACAAAGGGTGTGACGCTGCCGGTGCAATTTAGTGCCACCGATCACGCCGGGGTCAAGTCGCTCAAGATGTTCCGGGTCGAAAACGGCAAGTGGGTGCCGATTACCGATTTCATTACCGCGCGGTAAGGTCTCTCGTGGGGGCAGGGCT
>FMSI01044031.1_pt1 | contig 23089 bp, 22 predicted proteins | sample 1504471 | NCBI WGS metagenome assembly FMSI01 (sample SAMEA4475357, study PRJEB15587) | soil metagenome | biome: Soil; feature: Field | place: India | collected 2015-03-11 | depth 0 m
TCTCCTGAGGTTTTTCTGATTGCTACTGATCCTTCTTTTCAATCTGAAGCTTTTTATTTAGCCTGGAATTTAAGGAAACAAGGCTTTTCGGTTGATTTTGACTTTCGCTTTCGCAAGGTTGGAAATCAGTTAAAGTTAGCTGATAAGCTTAAAGCCAGGTACGCGCTTTTTTTGGGGGAGAGGGAAAAGTCTAAAGGAGCTTATAAGGTGAAAGAGATGATTAGCGGAGAAGAAAAAGAAATACCTGAGAGTAAAATAGTTTTATTTTTCAAAGAGAAATTGCGGGAGGAAATGTGAGAGAAAAGAAAGTTTTACTTACTGAAAGAACCCACTTCTGTAACGATTTGCGAGCTTCTGATGCAGGTAAAGAAGTTAAAATTTACGGCTGGGTTCATCGCCGCCGCGATCACGGAGGAGTGATTTTTTTGGACCTCAGGGATCGCTCTGGCTTGGTTCAAGTTGTTGTGGATAGAGAAAAAAACCAGAGTGAGTTTATCAAGGCAGAAAGGATAAGGCCTGAATTTGTTTTAGAAGTAGAAGGATTGGTGAGAAAAAGACCAGCTGGAACTGAAAATCCCAATTTGCCTACGGGCGAAATCGAGGTGGAAATTGAAAAACTAACTATACTTTCAGTTTCTAAAACGCCGCCTTTCGAAATAGAGGAAGATATAAATGTTGATGAAGTAATTCGTCTTAAATATCGCTATCTTGACCTACGGAGGCCTTCAATGACAGCCAACCTGGTTTTGCGTCACCAGGTAACTACTGAAATTCGAGATTATCTCAATCGTTATCAATTCATCGAAGTTGAAACTCCTTATCTTACTAAGAGCACTCCTGAAGGAGCGCGGGACTACCTTGTTCCGGCGCGCCTTAATCCTGGACATTTTTACGCTTTAGCGCAATCTCCTCAGCTTTTCAAGCAAATACTGATGGTAGCTGGGATAGAAAGATATTATCAGCTGGCAAGGTGTTTTCGCGACGAAGATTTACGAAAAGACCGTCAGCCGGAACATACCCAGGTGGATATCGAAATGTCTTTTGCTAGCAAAGAAGATATTTTTGAACTGATTGAAGGCTTAATGGAGCGAGTCTTTTCGCTTTCCGGGCATAAGATAAGAATTCCTTTCAAACGTTTAAGTTTTGAAGAAGCAATGCTGCGTTATGGGACTGACAAGCCAGACCTTCGTTATGGATTAGAAATTTCTGACTTAACCGAAGTTTTTTTTGAAAGTGATTTTAAAGTTTTTCGTGACATTGCCAATTCAGGCGGGGTTATTCGAGGGTTGAAAGTGGAAGCAAGCTTTTCGCGTAGTCAACTTGATGAGCTGACCGAGTGGGCAAAAGTTCAAGGTTCGAAGGGGCTAGTTTGGTTGGTCCAGGGGGATGAGCTCAAATCGCCGGTCGCAAAGTTTTTTTCAGAAGTTGAAAAAGAGGGACTAAAGGAACGACTGGATTTAAAAAAGGGACAGACCGCTTTTTTGATGGCAGGAAATGAACCTGAAGTTGCAAACCTGATGGGTCTTTTGCGGAATAAATTAGCCAATGAGCTTGGTTTGGTGAGACCTAACGAATATCAACTGCTATGGGTGACTGATTTTCCATTGCTGGGATATGATGAAGAAAATAAAACTTATTTTTCTTACCATCATCCTTTTACCCGTCCGAGTGCCGAAACGATGCCATTACTCGATGAGGACCCCCTAAAAGTGAAAGCAGAAGCCTATGACTTAGTAGTTAACGGAGTTGAGGTTGCTGGTGGAAGTTTGAGGATTTACCAGCCTGAAGTACAAAGAAAGGTTTTTTCTTTGCTTGGTTTAAGTGATGAAGAATCTCGAAAAAAATTTGGTTTTTTGCTTGAAGCTTTTGAGTATGGGGTGCCGCCACATGGAGGGATTGCTATTGGTCTTGATCGTTTAGTTATGATTTTAGCTGGTCGAAAAACAATTCGAGACGTGATTGCTTTTCCTAAAACTCAATCAGCCTTCTGCCCTTTAACTGAAGCCCCTGATGAAGTTGATGATACTCAGCTTAAAGAGCTTCATTTAAAAAAAAGATAATTAATTCTGAATAATTCAAGATAAAATTTTTGAGCTCCCTTATTTTATTTTTAGCTTGTTTTTTATAGAGAAATTAGTTAGCTGTCAAACACCTTATTAGGTTCGACTACCAACTATCTGCTCTAAGAAACAAGAGCTCGAACCGCCTATTAATAAGAAGTTAAGCCGTCAGTGTTGATATTTGCTTCAAACTACTAAAAAAAAGTGCTAAAATAACAATGATGAAAATTGAATATAGGGCTCTGCCTTGTTCGTGAGATGGAATTTTTACTCGCTTGAGCCAACAAATCGAGCGAGGGAGCCTGGTCTCCAGTTGCGGAATGAAGCCTCATTTAGAGGAATCAGGAAGTAATTGGGAGGGCACCCACTTATGTGGGAACGGGTTCAGCTGAGTATTCCGGACACGGCAAGGCGGAGCTCAGAAGGAGGGATAGTGAAAGAAAAAGCACTATTAATGGTAGTTTTAATTGGTCTAGTTATCTTAGCTGGCTGTGGAGGTGGTGGTGCAACTGCTCCAACTGGTACTCCAGCTGTTCCACCTGGAGGAGCAGTAAGTAAAGCGACGGCTACTCCAGCAGCTATACCTCGACTTGAAGTCCCTCGCGAATATAAAGTTACCGAAAAGACCCCTCAATTTTTTAAGGAGGCAATTGAGAAGAAAACTCCAATTGCGGTCCTTTTTTACACCTTAGACGATGCCGCTTCCAATTTAGTTCGGACTGAGCTAAAAGAAGCAATTAGCGATCCAAACTATGTTGATAAGATTGTCTATATTGCTTTAGATATAAAAGACTATGAGAAGTCAGCAAGGCTGGCAGAAGAGTTTGGTGTTGGTCTCATACCTCATCTTTCTTTTATAAATGCTGAAGGCAAGGTAGTAAAAGAGTATCGCGGTTACGTTGATAGCTCGGTGATAAAGCAGAATTTATATAATTTATTACAGGAGCAGTAAAAGCACCAGAAAAAAATGAAATGTGAAAGTTGCGGGTTTCAAAACCCGGAGGATTTTGTTTTTTGCGGGCAATGCGGCAAGCTGATTTCCCCTGGGGAAAAGGGAGATTGGCGAAAATATTGTATTTACTGTCAGTTTAAAAACAAGTCTAAGCCTGACGGGACAAGCTATTGTGATGGTTGCGAAGGCGAGCCTTTAGAGGCAGCTTCACTCCAGATTAGAGATCCCTTGAGTCTTGATAGCTCTTCAATTAAAGGGTCAAATAAAACTAGAAAAAAAATTTTTTCAGCTCAAATACGCTGGCCTTTAATATTTTTCTTTTTTACCCTGTTAGTTTTCGCTATTGCCGTTCTTTCTTTTCGCTGGCTTTCTTTTTCTCAGACGCCGAGCGCGAAGGAAAAGGAGTATTTAAACTTCGCCGATCGTTGTATAGATGACTACGATGTAATCGTAAGGCGAATGGGAGAGATAGGTAACCAGGTTTTCCGCCCTGAAGAAGCCGGTTTTGAAGAAAGGAAAACAAATGCTTTAAGAGAGCTTGAAAAATTAAACAGCGAAGTGGAGAAGGTTTATCGGGAACTGAGATCTCGCTCGGCTCCAGCCGGTTTCGGTGATTTTAAGGAAAAATTGTTATGGGTATACAAAATTATTTATACAAAAGAGCTACCTGAACTTAAAGAGTTTGTAACCGTTGTTGACCATTCAATTGTGGTTTCTATGATGAAAGGAGATTTAAATCGAAGCCCTTTTGAAAAAGCAGTTTTGGTGGGGGAAGACGTTTCTAAAAAAATGGACGAGGTAATAAGATTAAGATATTTAAAAGGAGTCACCGAGTAGTGAAAAATTTTGCTAAAAAGTTAAAAAAATATTAAAATAAGACGATAGTTTTGGGAGGAGGAGCAAAAGTGAAAAAATTGAAGAAGTTAGTCGCAGTATTAGCAACAATAGCATTGCTAGCCATTATAGCTGGTTGTGCTGCGCCTCAAGTTGAAAAGAAAACACCTCCAGCGGTGACCGAGGAGCCTGCTAAAGAGTTTTCTCTCTCAGAAATACAAAAGTTTTCCGAAGAGGCTTTAGCTTTAGCTTATGGCGATCCATTCCGGGGTGACCCTTATTTAGCTGCTCTTGAGCTTATGAAGGCACGCGAAGTTGCAACAGAAGGCCTAAGGGTACAGATAATAACTCCTGAGGACGGTGAAGCGGTAAGTGGTAAGGTAACAGTTCGTTCAGTTGTGGCAATTGATGGCCCACCTGTTCAAAGTGTTAGTTTTTATGTTGATGGTTATCTTCGAGATACAGTCAACAAACCACCTTATGAATTTGAATGGGATACGGCTAAAGAGGCTTTTACTTCTCACACCTTAAGGGTAGTGGCATTTGATGGAAAGAGTGAAGCTAGCGATGAAATTACTGTTTATTGTGCTGTCGATGGAGGAATTGCCCTAGAGGGTGCTGACTATAGCAAAAAGCAAGGATACATTTCTTCAGTAAAATATCTTGACCCCGAAGACAACCGATATGTGCGGGCGGTGATGGCTAAAGGTAGTTCAGCTACTTCTCTTACTTATGTGTTTTCTCCGCCTCATCCTTTTTCTTATATTCAGGGAAGGCTAACTATAAATGGGAAAGTTTTAGCTGGTGATGCTCCTGAAATTTATATTTATAATTGGGGTACTCAAAGGTATGAGCAAGAGATTATTGATTATCGAAGCGGAGAGGAGATTGGCTCTGCAGAGGGGAGCGATTTTGGTTTTCCTTATTTTCAACCAGGAAGCAATCAGGTAATAGTAAAAATAGTTGTTCCGGGAGGGTCAACCTATCAAGTTGAAAGTTTGAATTTAGTCTATAAATATGTAATAGATAAAGTTAAGCCCAATATTGGTGCCACCTTTACTCATGCTTATTTAGATTCAAGCGGTACCAAAACAAAAGCTCGTTTCATCTTTAACTTATCAGAAGATGCTTTTGTTACTCTCAATCTTTACAAATCAAGCGGAGCAAAGATTGCTTCTTATCGGAAAGCTTTTGGCTCCGGTTATAACTGGTTTAACTGGGAAGTTCCTCGTGGCTTTTCTGTTTCCAATATAAAGTATCGTTTAACTGCTCAGGATTCAGCTGGCAATACCAGTTCCACTTCTCTTAAATCATTTAAACCGCTGGTTCCTGACCCCTATCAGTTTCTTCCCAAAACTACTCCTTTTGGTGTTGAAGGCAAACCGATTGTTTTGCCTTACAGCAGCGAAACAACAGATACTACTGTTTCAGTTTGGAATTTCATTGCTCATAGCGGTAATGTTCAAAAAGTTACGTACTACGGAGATCCTGATTACCGAGCAGTTTTAGTTGGGCCATACGAAACCTGGTCTTCAGTTATTTATGCTTTTAAAGCTAAAAAGGTTACGCCATTTAAATATGCTAGCTTTAAGGCATCTTTCGATATTGAAGAGATATATATGGCTGGCGGCCAGAAACCAATTTTTAAGATTTACAACTATATTACTGGAAAGTATGATTCTGATCTTTATAACCCAATTTTAGCTCGCGATGCTTTTTCGCCTTTAGCTTCCAGTATTTATGGTGATGCTTGGGCTTCAGGCGGCGAAATACCCTGGTATTATACTGAACCAGGTACCGGTATAGTAAGAATTAAGTATGAAGTCCCACCGCGTTCAATCGTCTTGATAAAGGATGAATTGAGTTTAAGCTATCGCTGTGTAGCTGATAGTGGTGACCCCGGGATCGAGTCGGGCAGTTTGCAAATGAAAGATGCTAAGTCGGGTGATGGTAAGGTTGAATTCCGCTATCACCTTGATGAAGATGCCTTCGTTACCATCAGAGTAGAGACTGGCTCTGGTAAGTTGATAAAGTCGACCAAGTGGGGTGATAATAAAGGATTTTTCTATCATTACTTCTGGGTTCCCCCTGAATATTACGGTAAAAAAGGTCGAGTTAAACTTCGTCTCCAGGACCCGGCTGGAAATACTGCTTCAACTGGCTATCGTTACTTTACTTTTCCCAGCACACCATAGTTTTGAACCTTTTTGAAGAAGAAAAAAAGAAAGAAAAAGAACTTGAGCCATTAGCTTATCGAATGAGACCTAAGGATTTGGGGGAGTTTTATGGGCAGGAGGAGGCAGTGGGAGAAGGCTCTCTTTTGCGTCAGGCGATTGAAGATGACAAAATACCTTCTCTTATTTTGTTTGGCCCTCCCGGTTCCGGGAAAAGTAGTTTAGCTCAAATAATTGCTAAGCAGAGCAAAAAAGCTTGGGAAAGCCTGTCAGCAGTTACTTCTGGTGTTTCAGAAGTAAGAAAGGTTATTGCTAGAGCCCAACAAAGACTACAAAAGAGCGGTCAACAAACCATTCTGTTTATTGACGAAATTCATCGTTTTAATAAAGCTCAGCAAGCTGCCTTATTGCCAGCTGTAGAAGATGGAACTATTGTTTTTATTGGATCAACAACTGAAAACCCCTTTTTTGAAGTTATTCCACCGCTTCTTTCGCGCTCCAAGTTAATAGTTTTCAAGCCTTTAAATGAGGAGGAAATAGGAATGATTATTGATAGAGCATTGGCTGATAAAGAGCGGGGGCTTGGCAGCGCTGAACAAAAAATTACTACTGAAGCCAAGGAGGCAATAATAAAGCAATCAGGCGGGGATGCCCGGGTGGCTTTAAACACTCTGGAGCTTTCTTTTTTTCTAGCTAAAAAGGCAGGTAAAAAAGAGGTAGGGCTGGAAGAAGTTAGAAAAGCTCAGCAAGAAAGAGTTTTTTACTTTAGCCGCCAAGGGGATGCTCACTACGATTTGGCATCGGCTTTTATCAAAAGTATGAGAGGTTCCGACCCTGATGCTGCTTTGTATTATTTAGCTCGAATGATAAAGGCTGGTGAGGACCCAAAGTTTATTGCTCGAAGAATGGTGATTTTTGCTTCCGAAGATATTGGAAATGCCCAACCTGAAGCACTGGCTATTGCGCTAAGTGCTTTTCAAGCCGTTGAAGTAGTTGGTCTTCCTGAGGCTGCTTTAAACTTAGCTCAGGCTTGTATTTATCTTACTTGCTCGCCAAAAAGCAACGCTGTTAAAAAAGCTATTGATGCTGCTTTTAAAGCAGTTGAAGATGAAGGGGAACCGCCGGTTCCTAATCATTTGCGAAGTAGCAGCTATTATGGAGCAAAAAAACTGGGTTTAGGGGCTGGCTACAAATATCCTCACAATTACGAACGACACTATGTTGAGCAAGATTATCTTCCGAAGAAAATTCGGTCTCTTCGATTATACCAACCATCTGATATTGGTTTTGAAAAAAAACTAAATGAGTTTTTATTTTTTTTGAAGGGGGGTGGCAAAGGTGAGAGTGGAAGAGGTAATGAAAAGACAGGTAGTAACGATTGCTCCCGATGAAACTTTAGAGAAAGCCTCTGAACTTATGAAATCCAATGGAATTCGCTCTTTGGTGGTTATAAATGAAGCACGGGGAGTTATTGGAATCATTACTGATAGTGACTTGGTGCTACGAGGAATGGCTAAGGGAGATTTTCGGGAAGTAAAGGTCAAAGATGTTATGAGTGCCAATCCAGTAGTTGTGAACTATGACGATGACCTCTTTTATGTGGTTAACCGGATGAGGCAGGGCAAGTTCCGGCGGCTTCCGGTGGTGAAACAAGGCGAGCTGATTGGCATTGTTTCAATTACCGATATTGCTCCTTTTATGGTAGATTATGTAAAAAAGTTGACGAGTTATTAAAGCAAAAACCTGAACTTAACAACTTTAAAATCCTGAATTATACTTTATAGGCTTGTTTTACTTTTGGTAATTTTTAATTTTAGTTTAAAAAAATATTGGGACAAAAGACATTGGAAAAAGAAAGTTATGAGGCAGTAATTGGCTTGGAAATACATGTTGAACTTTCAACGGAAAGTAAAATGTTTTGTGCCTGTTCAGCCCGGAGTTTTGGCGCAAAACCCAATACTTATACTTGCCCGGTTTGCCTTGGAATGCCAGGCGTACTTCCAGTTATTAATAAGCGAGCAGTTGAATATGCGATTTTAATTGCTATTTCTTTAAACTGTTCAATTCCTGAGTTTTGCCAGTTCCATCGTAAGAACTACTTTTATCCCGACATGCCAAAGAACTACCAAATTTCTCAATATGATTATCCTTTAGGAGTGAGAGGTTGGGTAGAAATTGAAGTAGGTGGAAGGCGGAAAAAGATTGGAATTACCCGGGTTCATATGGAGGAAGACACAGGAAAGTTGATTCATATAGGAGAAACTGGTCGGATAAGCGAGGCTAATTATAGCCTGGTGGATTTTAATCGAGCGGGGATACCTTTAATTGAAATTGTTACCGAGCCTGATTTGAGGACGCCAGAAGAAGCCAAGGAGTTTATGAAGTCTTTGCGCAATATCCTGCTTTGCCTTGGTGTTTCTGACTGCAATATGGAAGAAGGTTCTTTACGCTGCGACGCTAATGTTTCAGTCAGGAAAAAAGGAGAAAATTCGCTGGGAGTAAAGACTGAGATAAAAAACTTGAACTCTTTTAGGGCTTTACAGAGAGGACTGGAATTTGAGATTGGCAGGCAGATTGAGCTTTTAGAAATGGGAGATGAAGTTGTTCAAGAAACTCGTCATTTCGATGCCAATCGCAATATTACTACAACTTTAAGAACTAAAGAAGAAGCACACGATTATCGTTATTTTCCAGACCCGGATCTTGTCCCTTTAGAAATTGAAGCCGAATGGGTAGAAAAGCTTCGGGCTAACCTTCCTGAACTTCCTTTAGAGAAAAAGGAAAGATTTCAAAAGGATTACGGTTTAGGTCCGCTTGAAGCTAAGCTTTTAACTGAGGAAAAAGCCTGGGCCGATTATTTTGAGGAAACACACCATCTTTTTCCTCAGCCTAAAGCTATTGCTAATTGGATGCTTACTGAATTAGCAGCTCTTTTAAACCAGAGCGGTTTGGAAATAGAACAAAGCGCCTTTACCCCTCGTCATTTAGCTGACCTTTTGAGATTGATAGATAAAAAGGTTATTAGTGGTAAGTTAGCCAAAATGATAATTGAAGAAAGCTTTGAAAGAGGGGTTCTGCCTTCCGTTATCGTGCAAGAAAAAGGATTGGTTCAAATAAGTGATGAGACAGAATTAAAAAATTTAGTAGAACAAGTGATAGTTGAAAATTCTCAGGCAGTGGCTGATTATAAAGCGGGAAAGAAGCAAGCTGTTGGTTTTTTAATTGGGCAGGTAATGAAACTAACTCAAGGGAAAGCAAATCCTCAAGTAGTAATTCGTTTGCTTGAAGAAAGACTAAAGCAGTTTTAGATGGTTTAATTTCTAGTTGAGGCTTAATTTCCTGTTTTGCCCAATGATAGTTTTAGGTGCTCTTAAATGGTGTTGTCCTTGACTGTTTGATATGTTAACATAAATTAGTTTGTTTTTGTTTAAAAGTGGGTAAAACCCACTTTTTTTATTCAAAAGTTTGGTTTATTTGATTAAAATGAATAGGGAAATTGAAGAGAAAGTGGAAAAAATTATTGAGCCTTATATTAAGGAAATGGGGGTGGAACTTTACGGAGTGAAGTTCTTTTCCACTCAGGCTGGTCGAGTTTTACGGGTATATATTGACCGCCAGGGTGGAGTTGACCTTGAAGCTTGTGAAAAGGTTAGCTTGAGAGTAAGTCCTCTTCTTGACCTTGAAGATCCCATACCTTACTCTTACTACCTTGAGGTTTCTTCTCCTGGCATTGAAAGACCTCTCTTTAAGAGAGAACATTTTTATCGCTACCAAGGGAAAAGAATTTTCTTAAAAACATTTGAGCCAATTGAAGATCGGCGCAGTTTCGCAGGAGAGATTAAAGAGGCTCAGCCCGGTTTTTTTGTTATTAACTGTAACGAAAAAGAATACAAAATTGAATATAAGAATGTTCAAAAAGCAAACCTGGTTGTCGAGATAAAATTTTAGGAGGAAAAATGAGTAAAGAGCTTATTGAAGCTATTAAACAGTTAGAAGTGGAAAGAGGGCTTAACTACGCTACGGTTATTGAGGCTCTTAAAAGTGCTCTTCTTTCTGCTTATCGGAAATATTTTAAAGATGAAGAAGCTAATGTGAGAATTGATATTGATGAAGAGAGCGGCGATATAAAGGTAATTGCTGGTCGGGAAAAAGTCGTGGAAGGGAAAAAAGAAATAGTTGAAGAAGAGGTAACTCCGAAGGATTTTGGTCGGATAGCAGCTCAGACAGCTAAACAGGTGGTTCTTCAAAAAATTAGAGAGGCAGAAAGAGAAAAACTTTTCCAGGAATTTGTTGGCAAAGAAGGAGAGTTAGTGACTGGTATTGTTCAGCAAAGCGATTATCGTTTTACCCTTTTAGATTTAGGAAATACTGAGGCTTTGCTTCCTCCTTCAGAACAAGTTTCTAGTGAGCGTTATAAACACGGGATGAGGCTTAAAGCCTATATTGTTGAGGTAAGAAAATCGACAAAGGAACCTCAGGTTATCGTTTCCCGTACCCATCCTGGTTTAGTTAAGCGGCTTTTTGAGCTGGAAGTACCAGAGATCCAACAAGGTATTGTGGAAATAAGAGTGGTGGCTCGGGAACCTGGCTATCGAACAAAAATTGCTGTTTACTCAAGAGATAAAAATGTTGACCCGGTTGGTGCTTGTGTCGGCCCTAAGGGCAGCCGGGTAAAAATGGTAGTTCATGAATTAAAAGGGGAGAAAATTGATGTTATACCCTGGAATGAAAACCCAGCTCAGTTGATTGCTAATGCTTTAAGTCCTGCAAAAGTTAGCAAGGTAAGGATAAATGAAGCGGAGAAAACCGCTTTAGTTATTGTTCCCGATGATCAACTCTCTTTAGCTATCGGTAAAGAGGGGCAAAACGCCCGTTTGGCAGCTAAGCTTACTGGTTGGAAGGTGGATATAAAGAGCGAGTCCCAGCTGGCAGAAGAAGAAAAAGAGGAAAAGATAGGAAAGAAGGAGAAGCAAAGCCAGACCGAAAAGAAAACGTCAACTGATGAAAAAATTGCGATTTGCCAAGCTCTAACTGCTAAGGGAACTACCTGCAAAAATAAAGCGGTCATGGGAAGTAATTTTTGTAAGCGGCATCAGGGTTACGCTGACGAAAAAAATTAAAATGAAGAGCGCACCAGTTCGGTTTTGCCTTGGCTGTGGTCGTCGCAAACCAAAGAGAGAGCTGGTAAGGTTGGTAAAGTTAAAAGAAGGGAAAGTCGAGATTGATTTGACAGGCAAACTGGCTGGAAGAGGGGGATATTTCTGCCCCAACTCTGATTGTTTAAAGAAAGGAAGAAAGCGATTAAGCAAAGCTCTAAGGGTGAATGAGGAAAACCTGAGTTGGGAAGAGATAAAAATAAAATTTGAGAAAGTGGTAAAAGAGGAGATTAATGGGGAAAAAGCGCCTTTTTGAGCTGGCTAAAGAACTGAATATAAAAGCTAAGGATTTGCAAGAAATCCTGGCTTCTAAAGGGATTAAGGTAAAGTCTCATATGGCTCAAGTGGAAGAAGAAGAAGTCAGGAAGGCTTTAAGCCAGGAAAAGAGCGAAACCTCTATTGAATCTGTAGAAACAAAAGACCTGGCTGAAGAGAAACAATCTTCCAAAAGTCTATCTCCTTCACCAATAATAAAAATACCTGAGGGAGTGACTGTAAGGGAGTTTGCCGAAAAAGCTAAAAAGTCGCCAACAGAGATTTTAAAAATATTGATGGAATTAGGTGAATTCTTGACTATTAATCAGTCGATGAGTAGAGAAGCAACAGAGTTGGTTGCTGAACATCTTGGGTTAGAAGTTGAGTTTGTCTCTCCTCTTGATGAAATTCCTTTTGAGACTGAAGAGGAGCTCGAAGTTGAACAGGTTTCACGCCCTCCCGTGGTAACAATTATGGGTCATGTTGACCATGGAAAAACGACTTTACTTGATGCTATCAGGCAAACTGATGTTGCTCTCAGGGAGTTTGGGGGAATAACTCAGCACATTGGAGCTTATCAGATTGACCATAATGGTAAAAAGATTACTTTTATTGATACACCTGGTCACGAAGCTTTTACGGCTATGCGAGCTCGGGGGGCAAAAGTTACGGATATTGCTGTACTGGTTGTGGCTGCTGATGACGGGGTCATGCCCCAGACTATAGAGGCCATAAACCATGCTAAAGCTGCTGGTGTACCAATTTTAGTGGCTGTAAATAAGATAGATAAAGAGGGAGCAAATCCTGATAAGGTGAAACAGCAATTAACTGAGTATGGACTGGTGGCCGAAGAGTGGGGTGGCGACACTATTTTTGTACCGGTTTCCGCTAAACAAAAAACTAACCTTGATGAGCTTCTGGAAATGATTTTACTTCTAGCTGAAGTTCAGGAACTAAAATCAAGGATCACTGGTCCAGCTAGAGCAGTGGTGATTGAGTCAAAACTTGACCGAGGCAGAGGACCGGTGGCAACAGTCTTGGTTGAGAAAGGAATTTTGAAAGTTGGGGATATAGTGGTTGCTGGATTAGCTTATGGAAAAATAAGAGCTTTGTTTGACGATAAAGGTCGACCGGTTGAAAAAGCTTACCCTGCTCAGCCAGTCGAAGTTCTCGGTCTGTCAGCAGTTCCTGAGTCGGGAGTGGAAATGATAGTGTTAGATGAAGAAAAGAAAGCAAGACAGATAGCCGAGGAAAGAGCCCTAAAAGCCAGGATATTAGCTGCTCAAAAAGGACATGTTAGCCTGGAAGATCTTTTTGCTCGTCAGAAGGAAGAAGAAGTAGTTTTGAATTTAATTGTTAAAGCCGATACTCATGGTTCGCTTGAGGCAGTTAAGGAAGCTTTGGAAAAAATTAGAACAGATGGAGCAAGGATAAAAATTCTTCATACAGGAGTTGGTGGCATAACTGAAGCTGATGTTATGCTGGCAAGCGCTTCGGACGCAGTCATAGTTGGTTTTAATGTTAGGCCAGATGGGAAAACTCGAAATCTTGCTCAAAGTGAAAAAATAGAAATACGGACTTATCGGGTTATTTATGAATTGACTCAAGAAATTGAGGCAGCTTTAAGAGGCAAGCTTAAGCCGGAGTTTGTTGAGGAGACAGTAGGTTTAGCTACAGTGAGAGCTACTTTTAAAATTTCTCGGGTGGGGGTTGTTGCCGGTTGCTATGTTACTGAAGGTAGAGTCTCTAAAGATTCAAAAGTTCGCCTTTTGAGAGAAGGTTCCATTGTTTACGAGGGAGAAATCAGTTCATTGAAGCGTTTCAAGGAAGATGTAAATGAAGTAAAGGCTGGTTTTGAATGTGGTATCTTGTTGGACGGCTTTAATGATGTTAAAGTCGGAGATTTAATCGAATCTTATCAGATAGTCGAGAAAAAGCCGGTTTAAAAAGAGGAGGAACATTGTTGATTTTGCTTTCCTTCTGGCAAATGTACTTTTCCAATTGCCATTCTTTAAAAGATAGAAGAAGGCTTATAAGCAGTCTTACTGATCGTTTAAAGAAAAAGTTTTCAGTTTCTTGTCGGATAGAAACGGGTGCAGGAGAGAAGAAAAAGGGTGTGTTAGGGGTGACTTCGATAGTGTTGTCTAAATCGGAAGCCGATAGACTTATTCAGCAAATTGAAAAGGAAATCTTACTAACCCCTGAGATAGTTTTGGTTGGGGTTAGAAAATGTTTGTTGGGAAGTGAGGTAATCGAAAATGAGCTGGAAGATGGAGCGTTTGAGTCATATGATAAAGGAGGAGATTGGCAGAATGATGGAAAGCGAACTGGCTGATCCTCGTTTGGGATTTGTGACTGTTACTGGAGTTAAGCTAAGCGGGGATTTAAGGCAGGCAGTAGTTTACTTTTCTGTTCTGGGAAATGAAGAATCCTGGCAAGAGTCTTTGCGGGCACTGGAAAGCGCCCGTGGATATCTAAAAACCGGTTTAGCGCGTAATTTAAAATTGCGCTCAGTTCCGGAGTTGATATTTAAAGAAGATGACACTTTAGTAAAAGGGGCTCGAGTAATTGAGCTTATCGAAAAAGAAAGAAAAAAAAGAACTAAGTGACATAAAGAAACTTTTTTTGGAAAAAAAACGCTTTTTTCTTTCAACCCACCTTTACCCTGATGGTGACGCTTTGGGTTCTTTAGTTGGGTTGGCGATTGTTTTAAAAAATCAAGGCAAATTAGTAAAAATGGGTCTGGGTGAAAAAGAGCCACTACCTCCACATTATCTTTTTTTGCCTGAATTAGATGAGATTGTTTACCCTGATAGTCAGGTATTTGGAGAAGAAGTTTTTGTGGCTCTCGACTGTGCCTCAATGGCGAGACTCGGAGGTTGGGCAGAAAAAGCAAAAAAGGCAGAGCACCTAATTAATCTCGACCACCACATGAGCAATGAAAAGTTTGGTAGCTTAAATTTGGTTGAAGTGAAATCTTCTTCGACCAGCGAGTTAGTTTTCGGAATTTTAAAGGAATTGGGTTTTAAGTTAAATAAAAAAGCTGCCCTGGCTTTTTATGTTGGCATTTTAACAGACACTGGTCGATTTCAATATGCAAATACTTCAGAAAGGACATTCGAAGTTGCTCGCGAGCTAATTGGTTACGGGCTGGATACATTTCAGATTTTTCAAAATGTTTACGAAAACTATTCTTTTGGCTGCTTGAAGCTTTTGGGTTTGATGCTTAAAAGAGCCCAGATGGAGGGGAGCCTGATTTTCTCATATCTCACCCAAAAAGACCTGGGGAAATTTAATGTTCGATTGTCGGAGACAGAAAACTATATTGATTTTTTAAGGTTAAATCGCGATTCAAAACTGGTGGTCCTTTTCAAGGAGCTGCCTGATGGAAGATGGAAAGTTAGCTTGCGCAGCAAGAAAGGTGTTTATTCTCATCTCATTGCTTCACGATTTGGTGGGGGTGGGCATCCAGGAGCAGCTGGATTTACTGCCACTCTTTCCAAAAGAAAGGTTTTAGATTTAATAAAAGAGGATTTAATTTGATATGGATGGCTTTTTGGTAGTCGACAAACCCCCTTTTATTACCTCCCACGATGTAGTCGAGCGAGTGAGAAGATTTTTTAAAGAGAAAAAAGTAGGCCATACTGGCACTCTTGATCCGATGGCAACTGGAGTTCTTGTTCTTTGCCTCGGGAAAGCAACCAGGCTTGGTCGATTTCTCCAGCTTGAGCCCAAAACCTACCTAGCAGAAGTAACTTTTGGCTTGGAAACAGATACCTTAGATTCTACAGGAAAAGTGATTAGCGAAAAGGAAGCAGACTTGGATAAAGAAAGAGTTAAGGAAGAACTAAGAAATTTTTTAGGCAAAGTAAGACAAATTCCCCCGATGACTTCAGCAATTAAGAAAAATGGCGTTCCTCTTTATGTTTTGGCCCGGAAAGGGCTGGAAGTTGAAAGGTCTCCAAGGGAAGTCTTTTTTTATCAGCTGGAACTTTTGAAGTATGAAAAAGGATCAAGACCTAAAGCTACGATTAAAGTGGTAAGCTCTAAGGGAGCCTATATTCGGGTTTTAGCTGCTGATTTAGGTAAAGCTCTTGGAACAGGGGCTCATCTTTCTGGTTTAAGACGATTGAGTTGTGGCAGTTTTACTTTAGAGCAAGCCTTTATTTTAAAGGAGCTTAAGGTATTAAGAGACGAAGGAAAATTAAATGAGACATTAATACCTTTAAGCGAGGGTTTAAGCCATTGCCCAAAAGTAATTTTAAAGAAAGCGCTTTCCTATAAAATAAAAAGAGGACAACCGCCAAATTTAGCAATGATTTCCAAAAAACCATTTAATTTAAAAAATGGTGTTTTGGTAAGATTAACTGAATTTTCGGGCGAGCTTTTGGCGGTTGCTCGCTGGCAGGGCGAGTCTATTTTTGACCTCCGCCAACCAGTCGCTAAATTAGAGGTGGTTTTGGCAGATTGAGAAAAGTTAAATTTATACTGGACGGCTTGCGCAAAGGAAGTGTTTTAGCCATTGGCGTTTTCGATGGCGTTCATTTAGGCCACCAGTTGCTTTTGCGTAAAGCCAGGGAGCTAGCTAGTAATCAAGGAACAATTTTAGCAGTTTTAACTTTCTCTCCTCATCCCGAAGAGATTATAAAAGAAAAAAAAGGCTTTTTAATTTTGAGCGAGAAAGAACGGAAAAATAAACTTCTCGAATTTGGAGCTGATGTAGTGATAGTTCAAAAGATAGATGCCTCTTTTCTTTCTCTTGAACCAGTTGATTTTGCTGAAGAATTAGCTGCTTTTAATCCAGGCTGGGTAGTGATTGGCGAGGATTTTCATTTTGGTCGAGAAAGAAAAGGTGACTCCAATATAATGCTTGAATTGGGGGAAAAATATAGCTTTAAAGTATGTTCGGTTCCTCTTTATAAAGTTGGTGACCTGAAAGTAAGTAGCAGTTTGATTCGCAAATCTTTGGCGAAGGGTGATTTTAAATTAGCAGAATCACTTCTGGGTTTTCCCTATTATCTGGTGAATAAGGTTGAGAAGAGAAAAGGCTTGGCTTCAAAAGTTTTGGGTTATCCTACGGCAAATCTTCTAGTTGATGAGAGACTTTTTAGTTTACCAGCGGGTGTCTATCTTGGTCGAGCAATTGCTCAGGGCAAGGAGTGGAAAGCTTTAGTTTATAACGGCACTAGTCCCACTTTAAGGCTTAATCAGAAATCTTTGGAGGTTCATTTTTTGGATTTTAAAGGAGAAGTGCCAGTTGGGTCGGAAGTGAAAGTTGAGTTTTTTAAAAAGCTTCGAGGGGAGATTCATTTTCCTAGTCTTGAGGAGTTGAAAATTCAGGTCGAGAAAGACGTAGAAGAGGCGAGAAAATCGACTTTTTAAAACAAAATTATTGAGTTAGGTATTATGGAAAGTTAGAATCTTTATAAGGAGGTTGAGGTAATGAAAGAGAAAAAGAGTTCTTGGTGGAAGGAAAACTCAACTTTTGTCATTCCCGCATTTATCTTATTTTTGCTTTTAGTTTACGCTATCATTTCTTCACAGCAGGGGGCAGTGGTTTTAGCTACGCCTTCTACTGCTGGGTGCGCCAAGGCTTTAATTTCTCAGGCAGAAAACATTGGTGGCGGAAAGAAATTTCGTCTGGAGATAGTAGATGAAGGAACTCTGGAGGCAATGAACAAGAAAAAAGCTGTTGCCTTAATTGCTCCTTTTTCACAGGAGCTTTTTTCTTCTGGCGCCATGCCAGTGGCCATAGATGCTCTGGTTGTTGTTTCTAATGAAGGACGAGGTCTAAACCAAGATGAAATTCCTGGCCTTGAGAAGGCAGGAAAGTTTTTTTATCCTACCAAAGACCTCTGGTCCTTTTTTAATTATCGAATAGCTCCAGTTTCCAAAAATCCCCGTATTTTTATTCCTGGGGGTACAATTGGTAAAGATGCTGTTACTTTAGCTCCCTGGTCTCAGATTCAAAAAACAAGTTTAAAAGTTGGTGCTTTTAATGGAATGTTTCCGACAGAAAAAAACATTTCAGTTTTTCAGTATCCACTTTGGTACCAGGTCTTTTTATTCTTATCAGGTGATGAGGTAGCTAAAAAAGCTGGAGTCGATTTACTGTTAAAAGCAGCGAAACAAGGGAGTTATAAAAAATCCCTGCGTGAGTTGGGTTTTTACCCCTGGCCAGAAAAATAAAAGTTGGGAAAATAAGCTGGGGAAAGCTTGGAAGTTAAGGATAGAGTGAAAGAAGTAATCGGGCGTTTGCTTGAAGTTTATCCCGAGGCAAAAATTGCTTTGAAATTTACTAATCCCTTTGAGCTTCTGATTGCTACAATCCTTTCAGCTCAAACGACAGATAAAAAAGTAAATGAGGTTACTGCTTGCCTTTTTAAAAAATATCAAAAACCTGAGGACTATGCTCTGACTGACCTAAAAGATTTGGAAAGCGATATTAGGGAACTTGGTTTTTTTCGAAATAAGGCTCGAAATATTAAATCGGCTGCTGAAATCATTTTGAAAGAGTTTAAAGGTGAAGTCCCTCGGACAATGGAGGAGTTAATTAGGTTGCCTGGTGTGGCTCGGAAGACTGCCAATATAGTTTTAGCCAATGCTTACGGGGTGGTTGTTGGCATACCTGTTGATACTCATGTTTTTCGTTTGAGTCATCGCTTAGGTTTTTCTCAAGAAAAAGACCCAGTTAAAGTTGAAAGAGACTTAATGGCACTGGTTCCTAAAGAGTACTGGTTTAAGTTTCCTTATCTTTTAATCGAACATGGTCGAGCTATTTGTCAAGCCAAGAAGCCCGCTTGTAGTCAGTGTGTTTTAAGTAACCTTTGTCCTTCAGCTGGAAAACTTCCAAACTCAGTTTGAGTGCTATTTTCGTTTCGAAAGTTCTAACTTCTTTGTGTTAAACTTATGCTTTAAAGCCAATGGAGTTAGCTAAAGTTTTGCCCTATACGGCCAGAGTAAACGAAAAGAACCACCTTGTTGTTGGTGGTTGTGACCTGATTGAGCTTGCTCAAGAATTTGGTACACCACTTTTTGTTTACGATGAAGAGACTATCAGAGAAAACATCCGTCGATATATAGAAGCCTTTGCTTCTCACACTGACGATTTTGAAGTTGTTTATGCCGGCAAAGCTTTCCTATGTCAGGCAATTTGCCAGCTTATAGCTGAAGAAGGGCTTAGTATTGATGTTTCCTCAGGAGGAGAATTGTACACGGCTATGAAAGCCAGTTTTCCTCCAGAAAAAATTTATTTCCATGGTAATAATAAAACTGAGGAAGAAATTGACCTGGCTTTAAGCTATTCAGCTGGAGGGATTATTATTGACAATTTTGATGAGATTGAACTTTTAGAAGAAAAAGCTAAAAACAGGGAAGAAAAAGTGCGAGTTTTTTTGCGGGTTACACCTGGTGTTATTCCTTCTACCCACTCTTTTATCCAAACTGGCCAGGTTGATTCAAAGTTTGGTTTTGGTTTAGCTGGCGGGTTGGCTCTAAAGGCGACTAAAAGGGTTCTTGAAAGCTCGATTCTGGAGTTGAGAGGATTTCATATTCATATCGGTTCTCAAATTTTTGTTCTCCATTCTTACACGCGAGCGGTAGAGGTTATAATGGAGTTTATAAATCAAGTTAAGGCTGAGTGTGGTTTTGTAACTTTAGAGCTAAACCTTGGTGGTGGTCTTGGTATTTCCTATCGTACGACTGATGAGCCTTCGACCATTGAAGAATTTGCTGAGGTTTTATTTGAGGGCGTAAGAAGAGAAGTGGAAAAGTATAAGTTGGAAATGCCGAAAATTATTGTTGAGCCAGGCCGTTCGATTGTTGGCCAGGCAGCAGTGACTGTCTATCGAGTCGGGACAGTAAAAGAAATTCCTGGAATAAGGACTTACGTTTCGGTTGATGGAGGGATGTCAGACAATCTTAGACCAATGCTTTATGGCGCGGTTTACGAGGCTGTCCTTGCTAATCGGGTAAATGAAAAGCAAAAAGTGAAAGTGACTGTTGCTGGTAAACATTGCGAGTCAGGCGACATCTTAATTAAAGAAGCTTACTTACCTATGCCTCGCCGGGGAGATTATCTATGTACGCCTTCAACAGGTGCTTACGGCTACGCTATGGCTAATAACTATAATCGCCAGCCAAAACCGGCAGTGGTAATGGTGCGAGCAGGAAAGGCAAAAGTGATTATTGAAAGAGAAAACCTGGAGGATTTGGTTCGTCTGGATCGACCGTATTTTTTAGAAAGCTAAAGGAGGTAAGTTTTTTTGGAAGTTGGAGTTGGAATAATTGGCTTGGGAACGGTTGGCAGTTCAGTTTATAGAGTCTTAGGACAAAATTGGGAAAAAATTGAGAAGGAAGTTGGACAGCTGGTAAGGGTGAAAAAAGTTTTTGATGTAAATCAAAAAAAATATGATGAGCTTTCAATCCCCAAAGAACAGCGCGCTCTTTCAGTGGATGAAATTATAAATCAGGAAGAAATCTCAATTATTGTTGAGCTGATTGGCAATATTGAGCCGGCTCGCACCATAATACTTGATAGTTTGAGGCGAGGGAAAAGTGTGGTCACCGCCAATAAAGAACTATTAGCTTTGTATGGAAAAGAACTCTTATCGACTGCAGCTGAAAACCGGGTTGATTTGCTCTTTGAAGCCAGCGTAGGCGGGGGTATACCTATAATTAAGCCTTTAAAAGAATCACTGGCCGGAAATAGTGTGCAGGAAGTAATGGGAATAGTCAACGGCACAACGAACTATATCTTGAGCCGTATGAGTGAAGAAGGTTGCAGTTTTAATGAGGCCTTAAAAGAAGCTCAAGAAAAAGGATATGCTGAGGCTGACCCTTCAGCTGACATTGAAGGCCGAGACGCTGCCTCAAAAATTGCTATTTTGGCTTCTATCGCTTTTAATTCTCGAGTTTTGTCTACTCAGGTTTTCTGTGAGGGAATTAGCAAGATAACTGCTCAAGATATTAAATATGCGAGAGAACTTGGTTTTGTTATTAAACTCTTGGCAGTCGGAAAAGAAGAAAATGGCTTAATTGATGTGCGGGTGCACCCAGCTTTAATACCTCTTTCACATCCCTTAGCTTCGGTTGAGAAAGTTTATAATGCTATTTATGTCAGGGGTAATGTGGTCGGAGAGGTGATGTTCTTTGGTCCGGGCGCTGGTGGTATGGCGGCTGCCAGTTCAGTGGTGGGAGACATAATTGACATTGCTCGCAACTTAAAGTTTAAATGTTTGGGTAAGGTAGGCTGTACTTGTTTTGAGTCTAAAGTTGTAAGGCCTATTGAAGAGCTTGTAACCCGTTATTATGTATTAATGGAAGTTCTTGATCGGCCTGGTGTTTTAGCCTCTATTGCGGGGGAGTTTGGTAAAGCTCAAGTTAGCTTAGCCAGTGTTATTCAGAAAGAAACCTTTGAAGAGCAGGCAGAACTGGTGTTTATGACTCATAAGACCACTGAACGCTCTTTAAGGCAAGCTATTAAAGCGATAAAAGCTCTACCGGTGGTTAGCGAAGTTAAAAATGTAATCAGAGTTGAAGGGGAAGAATGAGCTGGCCGGGAGTAATAGAAAAATACCGCCCTTACCTTCCGGTGGCTTCTTCAACTCCTGTCATTACTTTACTTGAAGGTGGGACCCCTTTAATTCCTGCCAGAGCTTTAAGTCGAGAATTAAATTTAGAAGTTTATTATAAGTTTGAAGGTCTTAACCCCACCGGCTCGTTTAAAGACCGAGGTATGACTATGGCTATAAGCAAAGCAGTGGAAGAAGGAGCAAAAGCAGTAATCTGCGCTTCTACGGGAAACACCTCGGCTTCGGCTGCTGCTTATGCAGCTAGGGCCGGCCTTAAGTGTTTTGTTTTTATTCCGGAAGGTAAGATTGCTTTGGGGAAGTTAGTTCAGGCTTTAATGCACCAGGCAGTGGTGGTAGGAGTAAAAGGTAATTTTGATCAAGCTTTAACTCTGGTTCGCCAGCTTTCTGCTGATTATCCCCTTTGTTTAGTTAACTCATTAAATCCTTACCGAATTGAGGGTCAAAAAACAGCTGCTTTTGAAGTTTGCGATGTGCTTGGTGAGTCTCCGGATTATTTGTTTATACCAGTTGGCAATGCTGGCAACATTACTGCTTACTGGAAAGGGTTTAGAGAATATTACGAAAGAGGAATTGTTAAAAAGCGACCTCGACTTTTCGGTTTTCAAGCTGCGGGAGCTGCACCTTTAGTCTTAGGACATCCAGTGGAAAAGCCAGAAACAGTGGCGACGGCGATAAGAATAGGTAAGCCAGCCAGGGGGGAAGAAGCACTTCAGGCAGCTCGGGAGTCAGGAGGGGAAATTGATATGGTAACGGATGAGGAAATACTTGATGCTTATCGTCTTTTAGCCGGGAGAGAAGGCCTATTTGTTGAGCCTGCTTCAGCTGCTTCAGTCGCTGGATTGCTCAAGAAAACTTCTCAAGGTGTAGTTTCTAAGGGAGCGCGAGTTGTTTGTGTGTTGACTGGCCACGGTCTAAAAGACCCTGATACTGCTTTAAAAGTTGAGAGAGAAATGAATATTGTTAAGAGCGATGAGGAAACAAAAAAATTGATTTTTAAAGAAATGAAATGGTAAGAGTTGTTGTTCCCGCTTCTACTTCTAATCTTGGCTCAGGTTTTGATGCGTTCGGTCTCGCCTTGCCTTTATTTTTAAATCTTGAGTTTAGAACAAGCTCTAAATTTAAGATTGAAGTCGAAGGAGAAGGTGAAGGCCTCTTGCCTTTAGATAGTCGAAATCTAATTTTCCGCACATTCGATTTTTTTTCCATGCAATCAGGGAAAAAACCAGTTCCAATTCGGATAAAAGTTAAAAACGAGATTCCTTTAAAACGTGGTTTAGGCAGTAGCGCAGCTGCTATTGTCGGTTCGCTAATTGCTGCTAACAGGCTTTACCAGACCAATCTTAGTGTTAAAGAAATTTTTCAAATGGCAGTTGAGTACGAAGGGCATCCCGATAATATAAGTGCCAGCTTGTTTGGGGGTTTTACTCTTTCTTATCAGGTAGGAAATACTTTTGAAACACGATCTTACCAACCACATCCTGATTTACGAGTTTTTTTGTTGATTCCGCCATTTCAGCTTTCAACCCGTGAAGCTCGTCGAGTTTTGCCAGACCAGGTTAGCCTTAATGACGCAGTTTACAACCTTTCGAGAGCTGCCTTGTTTGCCCTTTCTCTTATCAGAGGCGATTGGGAAAACATTAAAGAAGCAATGAAAGACAAACTTCATCAACCTTACCGTGAAAAGTTAATGCCTGAACTTTCTACTTTATTAGCGAAACTTAATAACCTTCCAGCGGTTCTTGGTGCTTCTTTAAGCGGGGCCGGACCGAGTCTGGTTGGGCTTTACAAGCAGACAGATGAGGTAAGTTTAAAAGAAAGTTTAGAAAACCTTCTATTTCAGGAAAAGCTTGATTTCGAACTCAGGCTTTTTAAAGTGGAAAACAAAGGCGCGAGTCTGATAGAGGAATAATGGAGCAACCAGAAATCAAGGACCGAAAAGTTATTTCCCCGGAAGGGGAAGAATTTGAAATCGATTACGAGACAACATTCCGCTTTTTAAATCAGGGCGTTTCCTTAGCCTTAGGCGAGGTTAAAGAAGGCCGCTTAAGTATTAAGGAAGGCGATT
>FMSI01079510.1_pt1 | contig 23077 bp, 16 predicted proteins | sample 1504471 | NCBI WGS metagenome assembly FMSI01 (sample SAMEA4475357, study PRJEB15587) | soil metagenome | biome: Soil; feature: Field | place: India | collected 2015-03-11 | depth 0 m
GTATATCGTAGGTCTACAAAAGGTGAACCAGGTGGATACCATGTGTCCGAGGACCTCAAAATACGTTCAAATTAATCGTTTTTGTCCAGAGTTGACATAAAAAGGTTTTTATGTATTATTAGGCTATGAGCAAAGGAAATGTCTTCAGTGGAATACAACCTTCAGGAAGATTGCACATAGGAAATTATGTTGGCGCAATGCGGAATATGATTGCCCTTCAAGATGATTATCAGTGTATTTATGGTATTGTTGATTATCACGCAATGACCGTCCCATTTGAGCCCAAGAATATGGAAAGGCGGATACTCAATTGCGCGGTTGATTACATTGCTGCTGGCATAAACCCCAAAAAAAGCATCCTTATGCTCCAGTCAACAGTATCTGAACATACCGAACTTGCCTGGATATTAAATACAATAACGCCCATCTCCTGGCTGACAAGGGTTCCTACATTTAAGGAAAAAAAGTCTCAAAATCCAGATTATGTAAATATGGGTTTACTTGATTATCCCGTATTAATGGCAGCAGATATTATACTTTATAAATCGGTTGTTGTTCCAGTTGGCGAAGACCAACTTCCACATCTTGAATTGACCCGAGAGATTGTCCGTAAATTTAATGTATATTTCGGCGAAACATTTCCTGAACCAAAAGAATATCTAAGTAAAGTGACAAAAATACTCGGGCTTGATGGTGTGAATAAAATGAGCAAATCTCTTAATAATTGTATATTTCTTGATGACGATAAAGATACGATTTGGAAGAAATTGAGCACTGCGGTCACCGATACTAACAGGAAAAAAAGAAGTGACCCCGGCAATCCTGAACTTTGTAATATTTACACTATGCATCTTGCATTTTCCCAACAAAAAGATATAGACTATTGTGGTCAAGAATGCAGAAGAGCAGGAATTGGCTGCCTGGATTGTAAAAAAATCCTCTCAGAGAATCTTTATGCCGAATTAAAACCCATACAGGAAAAACAAAAAGAACTACAGAATAATCCCGATTATATATACGAAGTGCTATACGATGGATATAAAAGGGCAGAGAAAATCGCCCAACAAACAATGGAAGAAGTTTACGAAAAATTAGGGATTAGAAGGTTCCATCAATAGGGTCGCACTTCATCATCAGCAAGGGTTACTGCAACTGATTGCCCCATTAATTCAATAGAAACAACAAGTTGCCTCTTCTTGTTATCCTCTTTTAAAAGTATGCCGATGGCACCTGTCAGCGGTCCTGCCACTACTCTGACCTTTGCACCGACAACAAGATAAGGTAGTGGATAAATATTACGGTCGCTCTGAATAAATATTTTTATTGAATCTATATCCTCATCTGGGACTGGTGTTGGTCTACCGTTTCCACATATACGAACGACGCCATGCGTTTTGTAGACCTTTAGCCAGTTTTCTTTATTATTATCAAGATGCACAAATAAATAGTTAGGAAATAAAGGTCTTTTGATAAGTAGTTTTCTATCTCTACGCCTGCTTGGCACCAGGATTTCCGGCAGAAATGTCTGGAGCCCCTGATCCGTAAGAATCTTATTAGTCGTCCACTCGTGATGACATTTCGTATATACCGCATACCATTTTATATAATTCACAATGTGATCATCATTATTCATAACTTAATTATAACAAAAAAAAACAATCAGTCAAGACTTAAATAGTTATTCTCTCTATACCATTTTATTGTTTCTTCCATTCCCTTTTTAAGGTCGTAATTCGGACGCCAGCCAGTTTCCTCCATTATACTTGAACTTATACACACCCAGAAGTTCTCAGACATTTCCTTGATTTTATCATAACCTGCCAATCGCATTTTCGGGGGAATCAACAGGTCGCTTAAGATTCCCAATAGCAAAGCAATAGGTTCTGGAATGTTTATCTTTATACACACTTTATTTTTCAATATTTCCTGTATCGTCTTGATGACATCTTCAAGAGCATAGCATATTCCATCACTGACATAATAGACCTTATGATTGAAAAGATTTTTCTCAATGATAATCTGAAGGAGCGCAATCAAATCTTTTTCAAAAATTAAATTAATGTATTTCTCTTCCTTTCCGATTACTGGGCAGAATCCTTTTTCTAAGAGTTTAATTATTTTCAGTATTTCTGTATCATAAGGACCATAAACAGAACAGGGACGGAGGATTATATAATCAAGTCCAGAATTAATCACAATTTCTTCGGCGAGTTTTTTCGTCACTCCATAAAACGAAACTGGAACAGCATTTACTTTTTCATCTAAACCAATTTTAGAAGTTCCCGGACCACCCGCGGCTTGAGAACTTAAAAACAGAATTTTATTAACATTGTTTCTTTTCATTGCATTTATCAAATTCCTGGTGACGACAACATTTGCAAGATAAAACTCGTAATAATTGCGACCCATCGTTCTTGCTGCACAGTGGACAACAATATCAACATCTTCAAGCGCTGAATCAAGTCCTCGGTCATTTTCTAAATCGGCATACTTTATCACAATATTGGGCTGATTTTTATATACACTTATATTTGATGTCTTGCGGACAAGAAGTTTTATCGGTGATTTTTTTATCTGTTCAAGTGCAAAATTCTTACCAACGAAACCGGTTGCGCCGGTAACAAGCAGCATCTATCTATACGGTAGAATCAAAAAAGATTAAAATTGATAGCTCAAAGAAAATTTCCGGTTGGTAGTTCTAAAATCGTACATCGCCTCATCAACACCAACATCGAGTGCAAAACCACCCGCCTTAATTCCACCACCAAATGTGAAACCTATACGTTTCCCTTCATAATCATAGAAATAGCCACCTCTTAACTGTATGAAATCAAAATATTCTATTTCAAGGCCTGTGCCTTTCCACGCTTCCTGCATTTCATATTTCAAATTCTCAAAAAATGTATTCCGGGGATTTGCGAACATACCAACCAGAACTTTTGTGACCTCACCGGTAAGACGAATTTTTATAACTTTTGAATTAACTGGTTGAACTTTTATTCCGATTCTCAAAGTATATGGCATTGGATCTGATGCACCACTTTGTGAATAACTTATATTCGGACCGATATTCTGCAATACAAAGGCTAATGAACCATATTCAAAAGGTTTGTATAACATACTCCCATCAAAGGCATAGGTAATGCCGATACCACCGCTTTTGATTCCCAGTTCAGGCATCCTACCAAATACCCAAGGCGCAACAAGATATGAATAAACAATCTTCCAGCCTAAACCAATGCCCAACTTGGGATTTAATTTAAACCCATAACTTAATGCCCCTGCAATATCAAATGTTGTGTATGTTCCAAGATAAACACCCTCACGGTTAATAACATCGGTTGGACCGGTCGTAAGATAAATCAGGTTCAAACCTCCGGTTCCATTCTTTATTGGCCTCGTATATCCAGCATATTCATAATACATCCCTTCATGTAATCCAGAGAGCCAGGGTGCATGCTGTAGTGTTATGTTCTGTCTATCCATAAATGCCAATCCTGCCTGATTATAGTAACAGGCAGTTGCATCATCCGCAATAGCAGAAAAGGCACCTGCCATTGCGGTTGCCCTTGCACCGGGCCAAATCAAAAGAAAGACACAGCCCGGTCTTTGTGAAGCTGCTCCTGCAATAGCAAACAATATCAAGAGCAGTATTGAGAGTTTATGCATCAAAAACCTCCATATTTAATTATATTTCAAAAAGGTGAAAAGTCAAGATTTAAAACAACTGAATCCGCTCTATCTTTTTACTGTACGTTTCATTGGGTTTTGTCAAAAAATCTTTAGATCAACCTTCCTATTTTCTTTTTTCCTGCACAGGGATAAGATTCAAAAAATTATTAATAGTATATTCGCCCACGAGGAATATCGTCGGCTTATCCGGTAATTTTACAAGATAATTGTAGTCCCGCTTATCACCAATTTCAAGCCTGAATTCACCCCCACCAGTAGTAAAAATTTTTATATTATGTCGGGGCTGAAAACTCGCAGTATCAGAAAATCCTATTGCTCTGAGTTCGCTCAGGATAAAAAGTGCTCCATCAATTTTGTTTTTCTCTATGACTTTGTCTTTATACATCCAAAGGGTATCTTTCTTTATTATCTCTTTATCATCAATATTAATCTTTTCTATCAATTCTTTGTCGATTTTTATTATTGTTTTATCGCGCCAGTCATCAGGTTTTATATTAACCTGGTGTTTCGTTATTCCGCTTGCCAGATAAACCTTGTCATCGTTTTCAAATCTTAAATATGAGTTTTGATAATCACCTGCATATTTTCCGATATAGAAAGAGACTTCTTTCCTACCTCTCAGACTTATTTTTATTCCATTTACCCCGACTTCAAAATCGTCAAATTTCTCTTTTCTTCTTGATATGACCTCACCGAGTTTTAAATTCTTCAAATTATTTATAAGAAAGGCGATAGTAGAACTGTCACCGGGATAGGAAAAGGGTTTTATTATTTGATAATTATTATTTTTAATTTCAATCTCAGTCGTATCAATCGGTCTGCAAATTTTAATTGACTTCAGTTCTTCAATCGAGATAATCGGTTTTGTTTGTGGTTTTTTGCCCGTAAATAAAAGAATTAAAAATAGGACTACAATAACACAGATAAGAATTATTATATTCTTATGCTTTGTAACCACTTTTGCCTCCTTTTCTTATTTGCCATCTTACTATTCCCACAATGATAAATATCAAAACCGGCAATAGTGGTGATAACCATTGGATAAATGTCTTCATACCTTTGCTTATTTCTTTTAATGGTCTGATACTAACAGATTTAGAACGGATTGAGATTAAGATTTCATCCTGCGTGAGCCAGTCAATAATGTTCATAAATAAAGCAATTCCAGGAACACTCAAAAATTTATCGTCAATGAATTTTGATGTGCCAACAACCACAACCCTTTTATCTCCTGAGAGAGAACTAATTGTATTGAATGGACCCTGTTTGTCAAATGGTAAAGGAAATGGTAAAAACTTCTGCTGGTCCATAGGATTTAATGACTGTGGTGAATTTCTAAGCCAGGATGCCTTTGAAGTACGAGCAAGTTCTTCTCCACCTATTATTGGACTTACGAAAGGCAGAACAACTGCTTCAAAATCTTTTGTGATAGAATTCTGTTTTGAAAGATCCATAATCTTAGGAAAATATGGATATGGAACGATGTTCTGCATTACGAAAGAGCCATGCAGGCTCTTCAAAATCATCATCTCATTGTTGCGGTCCATTATTATTCCTGGTTCAACTACAATTCCAAGTTTATTCAAAAGTGTGTCAATATTTGGCATACGGAGTGGAAAGGCAAGAAAGAATTCCATATTTATGCCAAATCTATCTAAGAATATTCCAACCGGGATTTTGTTATTTATGTATTCAAGTATCTTTTTTGTTTCAATCGTATCAAAATCACTCTTTGGACCAGCAATGATAAGGGCGTCGATCTTTGGATTTATTGTGTCCATAAGATTGATGTTCACACTGGTGTAGCGGTCCCTTATTTTGTTCAAGAGATTTTCCGATAGCGTTAATTCATCATGTCCACTTGTAAAACCTATCGTCTTAATGGTTTCTTGAGTTAGTTTCTTTATCCGGGAAGTAATATCATATTCAAGATTAGCAAAATCTTCAACCACCGGCATAACTTCTCTTTTATCTTCAAAAAGAAAGACAATCCCCATAAATCCTTGCTTTACCCCAAACTCACCTTGTTTTACTTCAGTAAACTGGAGAGGAACCACGCCGTTTCGCTGGGCATCACTCATCTGTTCGGGTGTTGTTGGATCATTATGTTCAATTCGAATTTTACCTTTTGACCGCAGACGATATTCACCGAGCAGGTCATTGAGGTATTGGGCACGATTATTGTATGGAAATGGCAATTTACTTGTGATATAGGAACGAATCACAATATTGTCGGGTAGATCATTCAATATCTTCAATGTTGCTCGGCTCAATGAGTAGATATTACCTTGGGTTAAATCAAACCTCAAAAATAGTCTTGTTGAAATCAGATTGACGAGAATTATTACAATGCCAATGAGTATCCATTGCGTAGTGCTTAGCAATCTCTCTTGTATCCTGCGGTAGAAATAAAGTGCGCCATAAATGAATAGGAATATCAGGGAAAGAAAATATATAAGGTCCCTCGTGTCAATTATACCACGAATTATGTTATTAAGATGGTAATCAACACTGAGATAATTAAGAAATGGCATAATGCCTGTGGGGAAGACAAAGAGCAATTTGCCGATGATAAAAAAGAAAAAGGAAATGAATATACTGATAATAAATGCAACAATCTGTGTTGTAGCAATTGATGAAGCAAAAATTCCAATACCCGTGAAGAAAAGGGCAAAAAGTATTAGACCAATATAACTTGTGAACACAATCCCCCAGTCAATATTTCCCAAAATTGATGAAATAACAGGAAAAATAAGTGTTACACACAACCCAATCAAAATTAGAATAAAGGCGGAAAGCCATTTACCAATTATAACATCAGTATCTTTTATCGGAAGTGTAGCAAGAATCTCAATTGTTCCGCGCGCCCGTTCTTCAGCAATCAATCTCATACATAATCCAGGGATTAAGAGCAAAAACAAAATGGGAACGATGTTAACGAAACCGTTTATATCTGCCTCACCCCCAAGGAATAAATCCTGGGCATAGAACCAACCACTCAAGCCAACAAATACTATCAGTATGATATAAGCAATTGGTGAGTTGAAATAAGTACTCAATTCTTTTTTGATTATCACTTTAATCATCATTCCTCCTTTGTCAATTCTCTGAATATATCTTCAAGTGATGTCGCCCGTCGGTGGAGATCACAAATTTTCCAGCCTTTATTGACCGCAGTGTCAAAAATGGCTTCTCGGATATCTTTTGCACTAATTATTTCGTATTGATAAAGATTATCTTCTATCTTTATCTCATTTATTTCTTTTATCTCTGCTATTTGCTTTAAATCATTGATTGGATTTTGTTTTGCAATTAGTTCCAGAGTTATCGTCTCACCCCCTTTAGCCATTGTCCTTATCTCACTTTTGTTTCCATCGGCAACGATTTTACCTTTATTTATGATCAACACCCTTTCGCAGGTTGCTTCTGCTTCAGAGAGAATATGAGTTGAGAGCATTACAGTTTTTTCCTTCCCCAGTTCTTTTATAAGATTACGTAATTCAATTACCTGGTTTGGATCAAGTCCTTCGGTCGGTTCATCGAGTATTAAGATATCGGGATTGTGGATTATTGCCTGTGCAACCCCCACTCTCTGACGATAACCACGAGAAAGGGTCCCAATATTTTTACTCAATACATCAGTAATACCGCAGATATCCGCCACTTCACTTACTCGATTTTTTAGATTTCTTGTATTTCTTATTTCACCGATAAATTCAAGATACTCATAAACCTTCATATCCGGATACAGCGGATTATCTTCAGGAAGATAACCAATAAGCAGTTTCGTCTTTATAGGTTCTTCTGTTACATCAATTCCATTAATCAGGCATTTGCCTTTAGTCGGTATTAGATAACCTGTAAGCATCCTCATTGTCGTTGTCTTTCCTGCACCATTCGGTCCAAGAAATGCAACGATTTCGCCTTTACCAATATTGAAAGAAATATTATCCACGGCCCTTGTTCGGCCAAAATATTTAGATAAATCTTTGACTTCAATCATTGCACCTCCTTAAGATATATCATCCATAAGTAAACACCTAGCCTGCACTAAAGGCTCATCCCCGAAGGGAAACTTCTTAAAATCACCACAATTCTAACATCACCAATAACTAAAGCCCGACACTTTTGAACACCGCAAACGGTGTCAATCCTCAATTCGTCATCCTGTCCATATTATGATTTACCACACCGTGTATATCTCATTAAATATCACAACATTTTAATCAATGTAATCGTAAATGAATAAACAATTATATAGAAAAAATTTAAAAAGTCAAGAAAAATTTAAAATTTTGTATCCAATTGAACACCCAATTTTTTTGTGAGAAAATCTTTTTTCATAAAACTGAGTTTGATTGAAAAACTTATATTTTTCAATATCCTCAATGAAAGATAACAAAATCCATATCTTCCCTTTCCATATACCATTCTATTGTTTATAATGCCGGGCAAATCAGGTTCATAAACATAAATTCGGGTTGAATATGAATCTGTATCAAATAGACCATATCTGAACTTCGCAGCAACAAATCTTGTATCAATTCCTGCTTCTACTCCACCAAACAACCCCCTTTTTAGTGAATCTCCATAATCACATTTTTCCTCCAATCTCAAATCAAAATATAAAAATCTTTTTAACTTGAATTTTAAAAAAATTCGCGAGCCTGAAATCTCTTTATAATTTTCGCGATATAACCAGCGCAAATTTATTTTTATTTCCGTAAAGCCTACTTTTTTACCAAGATTAAATCTCAAATCATATCTATTCGTATCTGCCTGATTATTGGTATAAATATTAATGTTCGTTCCTGCATCAATTATCCGTGAACTGTTATTTAAATCAAAATATAAGCCAATGTAATCTTCATCCGCTTCAGCACCCTTTGGCGCATAGAATCCAGGATTGAAATATTTGCCAGCAATATTGAAAATAAAATTATAAGGTAAAAGCCCTGTCCAACCGAAAACACTGCCCAGACGATTCTGGAATGACCTTGCAAATTCCGCAAAAAGAATAAACCTCTCTTGGAAATATTTCAAATTTAAACCACTTATAAAATAATTCTTACCATAAAAATCAATCGTTGAATCCGAACAAATAAAAGCTGGTTCATAAACGGACCAGTATGTGGTAAAACCGCTCATTATATTATCTTTTGTATAGCGGAGATTATAGCCAAATATCTCCTCGCGGATGCGGTCCTTGCGGGCATTTGATGCTGAATCAGTATGGTGTCCTGATGGGTCAAATGACTTTGCATATCCCGAAGTGTCAATCCTACCATCTAATTTTTGATTTGAATAGAAAAGTGCGTAATTAAGAAATAAGGTATCGCTAAGTGCCGCACCAAAAAATCCTCCATTCTCTATTGATGAAGTATATGGTATTATCCCCCGTTCATGGGTAAGTAATCTAAAATCAGTCCCCTGAAAGAATGTACCTATTGATGAAAGGATGATACCTGAACCAAAATCAAGGTTATAATTCCCAAAGGCAAATTTTCTTTTACCTTCGTCAATCAAAATTCCTGTGCTGTAGTAATCAAAAAAAGAAGATTCGTAAGGGTCTTTTTCTGTGACCAAAAAAATCTTATAATCTTGCATTTCAAATATGTTTTTTGTATAATATGCTTCGCTATCATTTTTATCTAATTCTTTTTGGAATCTTAATCTGCTCTGGACACCTTTCCATTTAACGGGTTTACTCTTTATTGTGACATAAGGTCTTATCAACTCAACAAATTCTTTATCAATTCCTTTTATCTTAAGAAGGTCATCGACTTTCTCAAATCTCCCGAACTTCTCCCGGTAGCCAATAATCTTTAAACAATCCGCAGGTTTTAGAAAAGGAATCTTTGACAATTCCTTTAAGTCAGCAGTATTGAGGTCAATTGGATTATACTTTAAATTCTCTAATTCAAATAATATCGTCTCATAATCTTTTTCCTGCTCGGTCTCAAACAATTCCTGATTGAGGGTATTGAAAAACAAAAAAATGGGGATTAACATCAAAGTAAATTAATAAAAAAAGAATGCGTAAGCCCTAATTGGCGATGGCTTGTTCCCGCATAATCAAGGATAATTCTACCAAGATGAATTCTTAAACCAAATTCAAAAAGAAAATTCTCAGTGCTCAATCCAGTGAAAAACTCAAAATTCTTCGCTGGCATTATAAATAATCCTGGTTTGAAAAATGGTCTTTCGTTCTCTTTGCCCATTATGTAAAAATACGGTTTAAATTCTTTGTTTGCAAAATAATTTGAGCCTAAAACATAAGTAATTGGTAAATAATCAGTCTCAGAAAATCGTGGATAATTTATATTGTTAAGACAAAAATCAAATTTGAAATTAGATAGATAAAAGACGCTGCCCAATTTTATTGTAAATGTAAAACGATTGGTATATTCTTTTATCCAGTTGTTTAAAAGCCCAACACCAATACCACCGGTCAATGTTTTATATATAATAAATCCGCCCGAAAATTCAAGGGCATTCTCTCTATAAAGTTCACTGCCGAATGTCTTTAATCTCAATCTAAATGGCCTAATTTGCAGGTCCGCATTCCAGGTGCGTAACTCATTAATTCCAAATTTTTCATCGCCACCGAGCGTGATAAAAAACCTTTGTTCGATAAAATCCGCTGGATTGAATTTAGAAGTATTAAGTGCAAAATCAGGAAAGAGAAAATTTTCAAAAACACTTAAAAGACAGAAAATTATCAAATCTCTTCAACCTTTAAGACCATCCCCTCAGAGTTTACAACTTTTATTTTTGCGCCCCTTTTTATTGGTTTATCGCTCACTACATTCCACCATTCGCCATGGACGAATGCTGTTCCTCCTTTTTCATCAATATCGGTTCGGGCAATTCCTGTTTCGCCGACAAGCCCTTCTTTACCAGCAGTTGGTTTTCTAAATTGTGCTTTAATTCCCATAAATAACAATAACCCTACAAAAATAACAATAATGATGACAACGACCATTATCACCTCCCAGGATACCCTCAAAAATGGCAGGTCACTTTCAAAAAGGATTAAAGAACCAATTATCAACGATATAACACCACCAACGCTCAATAATCCATGTGATGTTACATAAATTTCAAGGACGAAAAAGATTGCACTCAATATAATTAATGCCAGCCCTGCGTAATTAACAGGAAGAAGATGGAGGGCATAAAATCCAAGAATAAGACATATCCCACCAACCACACCAGGAAAAATCATTCCTGGATTTTGAAGTTCAAAAAATAAACCATATATTCCAAGCAATAATAATATATAAGCAATATTCGGATTTGTCAGTATCAAAAGCAATTTCTCTCTTAAGGTCATTGAAAGTTTTTTGACCGGTGAAGATTTTGTATCCAATTTTTTTGTTTGCTCCTGGACTTTAATCTCTTTTCCATCAAGTTTTTTAATCAATTCTTCTTCATTTTCGGCGATGATTTCACAAACCCCTATCTTCAATGCGGTTTCATCATCAATAGAAGCACTTTCACGAACCGCTTTTTCTGCCCACTGGATATTTCTTTTTTTCGCCTTTGCCAAAGATTGTAAGTAGGCGACTGCATCATTGGTAATTTTATTAGCCATTACACTATCCATCTTTCCTCCACCCATTCCAACCGGATGTGCGGCACCAACATTTGTTCCTGGTGCCATCGCAGCAATATGGCTTGAGTACAAAATAAACAAACCTGCTGATGCAGCCCTTGCCCCCTTAGGAGCAACATATATTACGATAGGAATTCTTGCATTTAAAATCCTTTTCGTTATCTCCCTCATTGATTCATCAAGACCCCCTGGTGTGTCAATCTTTATAATAAGACATTCTGCATTTTTCTCCTCAGCAATGGTAATGGCACGGAGTATATAGGCACTACTTGCCGGACTTATAACACCACTCAATTCCCCAATATAGATAGTATTTGCCTGTAGTATGAATGACATTAGTAAAATACTCATAGTTAATGATAATCATTTTAGAAAATAAGTCAAGATGTTCGGGGCTGGGAAGCAAAAATATTAAAACCAGCCCCGAATGGGAGGGTTATGAAGGGACTCCCGTTTTTTCAATAAGTTTCTGCAAAAATTCTTTTGAAAAGGTCAAAAATATTTCAACTATTTCCGGGTCAAATTGTCTCCCTGCATACCTTTTTATTTCTTCCCGTGCCTCCTCATCGGTAAGCGCCTTTCTATATGGGCGATTACTCAACATCGCCGAATAAGTATCACAGACCGCAAGGATTCGGGAAAAAAATGGTATTTCGTTTCCTTTCAAGCCTTCTGGATAACCACTTCCATCCCATTTTTCATGGTGGTATAATACCCATTTTTCAATCTCCAGCAGTCCTCTGATGGGCTTTATTATCTCAGCACTAAATTTCGGATGTTTTCTCATAATTATCCATTCATCTTCATTTAAATTTGCCGGCTTATTCAAAATATTTTCTGAAACTGCAATCTTTCCAACATCGTGTAATAAACCGGCGAATTTTATAAGCTCCAATTCTCTGTCAGAACATTCTAATTTATTTGCCAGTTCAACTGCAATATTTGAAACCTGCAATGAATGTCCTTTTGTATATGAATCACGCATCTCAATCGCCTGAACCAACGCAAATACGGTTTCAATATTTATTTCTTTAATCCGTTCTATCGTCTGTATTTTATCAATCGCTATCACGAGTTGACGACCAATACCCTCAGCATATTTTTTCATCTCTTGTGCCTGATAGGTTTTATTGCTTGATAATAAAATTAAAGCACCCAATGTATCACCCCTCAAAATCAGAGGCACGCCGAGAAAGGTTGAAAACTTCTGTTTTTGCAAAAGAGAGGCAAATTCATAATCTTTATCAGGTTCTTTAATAAAGATACTCTTTTTCTCTTTAATAACCTTCCAGAGAACACCGTCTTTATTTTCAATCATTTTCCTATGAAATTCTTCGCTCAAGTTCTGATTTGTAAACGGAATTAAATTCATCCCTGGTTTATCAAGAATATAAATTCCCAGGGCTTCACAATTAAATAGTTCGTTTATGACCTTTTTTACACCATTGATTATACTCCTTGATGTAAGTCCTGAAATTATAACCCGATCAATCTCCCATAGGCTTTTTAAACACTCAAGTATTTTATCAATCTCTTTGAGGATAGTTCTTTTATAAACAAGTCCAAAAAAGATAAATATGCTAATGATTAGAAACAAAATTTCAAGTGATTCCAGTTTAAATCCGAATAGGTCCAATATCCCTCTTAAAGCCATAACAAATAAGGCAATAGAAACAAAAAGCCATGAGGGATTTGGTATCTTCTTATAGTATGATAAAGCAATAAAGATTGAAACTAATTGAAAAGATAGCGCGGTTATAGTTATTATTTCATTCATATAAGTTATTGTTAGGGGATTGCCTGCAAAGGCAATCCCCTCTAAAAAATGGCATTAGTCTGACCCAACCGCCTTCGGTATTACCCTACGCCAGCCAAGTTCCTGTATGCTCATTATCCCATTATAAAATAACTTTATCCTTGAACCAAAACCTGTATCACAATTTATCAGTTTCAAAACAATCATTTTGTCATCCCTGTATGCAATCTCACCCCGGTACCTTGAACCATCTATCATCTTTATTTCATATAAATGGATAGGTGTCATAAAACACCCCTTAGACTAAAATATTACAAAATCGGCGGTGGCGGCGGAGGTGGACCGGGTATTTTAACTGTGTCTGAATCCGCATACGCTACTGCTGGGGTAATGATATCAAGACCTGAACTTAGAACTGGATTATTATTCTGGTGCATACTCAGACCAAAGATTCCACCGAGCACCAGAAGGACTATGATATAAGTTATTGCTTTTTTCATTTTGACTCCTTTTGCCTTTTTATAGAGCAAATTTCGTGCCCGATAAACCTATTGAAATTTAAAGAGAAAAGTGAATTCTTTATCTATATAAGTGTAAAAATTTTTTACACTTATTAAATCTTTAAAAACTATACGAAATATGATGGGTTTTCAACCTTTATGTGTATAAATTTTTCACACTAATAGACATTGACGCATATATAACTTATGATAATATCTAATAATTATTTGAGATGTCTTGCCCTAAATAGGGTGGATGGATTGAACGGCTACATATTTTTAATAGAATATTTTTTTAGTAAATTATATAGTGTCCTGCGTGAGATACCTAACAATTTTGCGGTCTTTTTCTTGTTCCAGTTTGTTGCATTCAACGCCTCAATTATCGCTTCTTTTTCTATATCCTTTAATGGAATTATCTCTTTCTTAGTCTTTCCCAGACCAATATCATCAAATGTTATCACACCGCCTTTACATAAGGTAACCGCCCTTTCAATCACATTCATCAACTCCCTTATATTACCGGTCCAATGATGTTCTTTCAATCGCTCGATGACTCCGTTTTCAAAACCAAAGATATTTTTGTTCATTTCTTTACAATATTTTTTAAGGAAAAATTTTGCAAGTTCAGGTATATCAATCGTCCTCTCTCTTAATGGTGGAACCTTTATCCTGAAGACATTTATTCTGTAATATAAATCCTGTCTGAAACGACCTTCTTCCACCTCTATCTCTATCTCTTTATTAGAGGCAAGGATGAATCTCACATCTATCTTTCTCATAGTGGTCTCACCCAGTCTCCTGACGACCTTTTCTTCTATTGCCTCAAGCATCTTTGCCTGGAATCCTGCACTCGTATTAGAAATCTCATCCAGAAATATTGTTCCACCTTCGGCCTCTTCTAACAAACCTTTTTTGTCGTTAAATGCACCTGTGAAAGCACCTTTCTTATGCCCGAATAATTCTGATTCAAGCAGGGTCTCTGGTATGGCTCCACAATTTATTGAAAGGAATTTCTTTTCACGGCGTTTACTCTTCAGATGAATAAGACGGGCGAGCATTCCTTTTCCAGTTCCAGTTTCACCGGTGATAAGAACCGGTGCATCTGATTGGGCAATCGCTTCTATTTCCTGATAAATCTTTTTCATCTTTCTTGATTTACTGATTAGATAACCCGCTCCTATCTCGCCAATCACATTAGTCTTTAATAATATGTTTTCGCTTTTTAAATCTTTAAAGAGAATAGATTTTTCAATAACCGAGGCAAGAATCTTTGAAATCGTAACCAGAAAATCTCGGTCCTGCTCATTAAAGATTGAACCAACAATCCTGGAATCAAGATATATTGCACCCACAATATTATCGCTGACCACAAGGGGGATACAGAGTATTGAACGGATGCGGTTCAAAAGAACGCTTTTCTTTACACTAAATCTCGGGTCATCAACCGCATTAGGAATAAAGACAATCTTGTTTTTATCTATCTCTTTAATTGCAGTTCTGGAGAGTTCGCCTGCATCCTTTATCGTCTTTTTATCAACATTCCTGCCTGCAATAAACTTCATCCCTTTCTCTGTCCTGATGAATATCGCACCCCTTTCTGCACCAGTGGCGTTTATCACCAGGTCAAGGATATGGGCTACAAAGTCTTCATCACCGAGATTAGAATTTATGAGTTCAGCAAGTTTTGAGAAAATATCAAGATATTGCGGCGAAATCAATCTCTGTGAATAATCCCGCAACATAACCGGATAGAGCTTCAACTGAATCTTCTTTACCCTCTGTAATTCAAGTTCTGCGCCGATTGTTCTAAATACTTGTTCCACTGACTCAAGTTCCTCTGCAATATCCTTTATCTTTTCTAACTCAATCCCTTTATCAATTACAGATTCAATCCTCAATCTTTTCAAATATCCATAATCGTATAAGAAGCCTTTATCCTTTAAATATTTGAGATTTGATTCTATTTCTATTCTATCTACGAGGTCCAATCTGAATTTATTTACTTCTATTAAGGACCCTGCTATTCTATATTCATAACCTTCTTTTGCTGAATTCTTTATTGCCTTTTGTGCCAGGTTTAATGCCTTTTCATGCTCCTCTATCTCATAATAAAACTGGCTTGATTTCAGGTATACCTCGCGCGTGATAGAGACCTCTGAACCTTCTCTTTCCATTTTCTTGATACCATTTTCAATATATTCTCTTGCCTTCTCAATCTTTCCCAATACAGCATATACAATACCCAGTCCTATAAGGTATAAAACCTCTTCTTTTTTTTCTATCTTCTGTTCAAGGATTGACTTCGCCTTATCAATCTCAGAGAGTTTACAATAGACCATAGAGAGGGCATAGTTTGCATAGACAGATTCAGGTTCAATCTCAAGTGCCTTGTTATAGTATTCTATCGCCTTATCAAAATTACTCATTCCTTCAAATATGCCAGCAATATTTGCAAGACAATTATATTGATACACTTTGTTGCCTGTCTTTAAAGAATCCTTTAATGTATTTTCCAATATCTGCCTTGCCTCTTTTATATCACCTTTATTAGAAATCAACATTGCCTTATTTATCATTGCAGGAATAAGGGCATTTAAATTTTTAATCTCTCCAAAACCGCGTATTGCCATATCAATATATCTTAAACCATTATCTATATCACCGGTCTTTATATAAAAAGAACTCAATAGATTTGCAGTATAAGCTGACTGTTTATCAAGACCATTATTTTTACACAAAACTAATAGTTCAAGGCAAATTTTTATTCCCTTGTCATAACCACCCTTGAACCATTCAAGTGTAGCATAATAATAGAGTGCCTCTGCCTCAAGTTCAGGGTTATTTATCTTTCGTGAGATATCTATTGACTCCTTGAGAATTCTTTCTCCTTCATCAAAATCCTTTAAACACATATAGCAATAGGCAAGGAAGTTTAATAACCCTGCCCGGCACTTTTTTTCCATACTTTCTTCAAGTGCCTCTTTTAGATATCTAATCGAATTATCATAATCACCAAGGACTGAATATGCCTTGCCTATACCAAATAAAGCCTCGACTCTAAACTGGTTATATCTAATTGATTTATTGTAGTACTCAACCGCATTATGGTTGTCACCGGAGAGGAGATATAGATTCCCTAATTTTATCAGGATTGAGGCATAATCTGGCGAATCTTCATTCGCTTCACACCCAAGGGCTTTTGTATAATAATCTACAGCATTTTTTATATCATTTATCTTCTCCGACTTTTCTGCACAAAGACGAAAATAGCGATATGCCATTTTAGTCTCACCAATCTCCATAAATAGTCTACCAAGTAACGGGTGATAAATTTCATCAGACCCTATCTCTTCTATCGCCTGTGTAATTTTTTTTACTATTGGCTTAACATTGTCTTTTATAAATCTCTTTTCAACCAGATTTTTTACAATCTGATTCGCAAGGGAAAAAAATCTTTTGCCCTGGATATATTCGTCTTTGATGAGACCCAATAGTTTCAATACCTCTATATTTATATCATTAAGTGGTGCAAAGACAGAACTTATGATAGAAGATTCTAAAGGGTAATCGGCAATACAGAAGGCTTTCAATATATTTATTTCTTCTTCATTCAACCTTTTGAATTTATCTTGCAATATCCCTTCAATAGTCTCTGGAATTGCAATTTCATTCAATGCCTTTATATCAATCTCCCATCTGCGGGTATGGTAATATAAAATCTTTTGAGTATGTAGTGCCCTAAATATTTCAACGATGAAAAGAGGGTTGCCGCCGGTATGTTTATAGAGCCACGCGATGAACACAGATACATCATTTTCATCCTTTGATTTAATCTCAAAGAATGTTTTATCAATCAATATTTTCACCTCATCCAGTGAAAATGGTCTTAAAAAAACCCCAAAGAAATTCAGTTCTTTTATTCTTTGGTCAATATTTGCTGTCCCAATCATTGTAATATTTCTATCCTGAATACTGTGTCCGATGAATCTAAAAAGTCCAAGTTCATAATCATCCAATCTGTCAAGGTTATCAATAAGTATGAGCACATTTTTGTTTTTTGCATATTCAAAGAGTTTTTCTGTAATCTCAGCATATACCTGGAACTTGTCTTCTTTTTCTTCAAATTTTAAATCTGTGAAATCTATAGATTTAGAGATAAAATTATGCAGATATCCGTCTTCCCTGCCTGTAAAAAAAAGTACAACATAGTCTTTAAATACATACTTATACCTCAATTCTCTTAATAACCTTGTCTTTCCAGAACCAGGGGCACCATTGATGATAACCGTTTCACCCTTTAACTTTAATAACTTTTCCATAATTTCAGAATTTTCTACAAATCCGGTTGGAGGAATCTGGACTTCATAATCAGGAATAGCAAATTTCTTTTCCGGAATTAGGGCGCTTAATATCTCATAGAGTTCTAATGCAGTGGGTCTGAGTGCAGGTTCTTCTGACAAAAGGCGCAAAAGTGCATTATTCAGTTGCTGGGGAATTGTTTTTATTGGCTCAAATGGCTTCTTAAAAGTTCTGCCTGATAGAATCTCATATAAAATGACCCCCAGTGAATACAGATCACTCCGCTGGTCCATACCAATTCCCTTCAAAACCTCAGGTGCAACATAACCGAATGTGCCATATTTTTTTATTTGATGGGTTGGAATGCCAGCAAACCCAAAATCTATAAGGATAGCCTTTCTTTCCTTTTCATTATAAATTATGTGCTCTGGTTTTAAATCACCATGTATGAAACCTTTATTATGGAATGCACCGAGTGCATTTATTATCTGTATCATTGCCTCAATAATTTGTTCAGAAAAACCCTTGAAAGACTGGCTAATCGGTTTTCCATTAATATATTCAAGTGTAAAAAATGCCCTGTTATCTCCAGACACACCATATTCATATACAGGAACAATATTGGGATGCCTAAATTGGGAAAGGATTTGAAATTCCCTGCGGATTATTTCGTTAAATTCAGGAAGACCCACACGTGCAATTTTTAAGATAAGTTCGGTTTTATTATCGCTTACCCTGTAAACTGATGTATAATTCCCTTCTTCAATCTTTTCAATAATTCTATATCTACCTATTTTTTGCATTATATTTTAGTCTATCCTATTTCTCATAATTGTCAATAAACAAAAATTTTGCGTCTTGAAAAAATAAAATTTTTGACTATATTTTATACATTGAAGGCTATTTCAGGGTTATTAAGGAGACAATATGAATAACTTACAAAAATCAAATTCAGATTTCAAGCCTTATATCAAACCAGAAGAAAAAGTCGGAGAATTTACGGTGCGGGCAGTTGTTCTCGGCTCAATCCTTGCGATTGTCTTTGGTCTGGCAAATGCGTATCTTGGACTGAAGGTTGGTATGACTGTCTCGGCATCAATCCCGGCTGCAGTGATATCAATGGCAATATTAAAAGGTGCCTTGAGAAGGGGAACGATATTAGAGAATAACATATCTCAAACCATCGGTTCTTCAGGTGAATCCCTTGCTGCAGGCATAATCTTTACAATCCCGGCGTTTTTTATGTGGGATTATTTTCCGAGTTCCTGGACAATCATTCTGATTTCTTTTCTGGGTGGATTTTTAGGTATACTATTTATGATTCCTTTGCGGCGTTATCTTATCGTTCAGGAGCACAAAACCCTTCCCTATCCAGAAGGAACTGCCTGTGCTGAGATTCTCAAGGCAGGTGACAAGGGTGGTGCAAAGGCAAAGATTGTATTCAGCGGTGTAGGTATTGGTGCATTATACAAATTTTTGATGAGTGGTGTAAAATTGTGGAAAGAAACTGCGACCTGGCTTGTCACAGGTGTGAAAGGTATGGCGATTGGCATTGATTTGACCCCTGCATTGCTGGGTGTTGGATTTATTATCGGTCCCAAAATTGCCTCTTATATGCTTTCTGGTGCAATCCTTGGTTATCTTGTCATCGGTCCACTGATTGCATTTGTCGGTTCAAATTTGAATACACCGATTCCGCCTGCAGACAATATTATAGCATTACTTTCTCCTTCAGAGATTCGCAGTTATTACATTAGATATATTGGTGCTGGTGCGGTTGCAGTCGGAGGTTTGATAAGTCTTTTGCGTGCCTGTCCAATTGTATTTAGATGTTTTAAACTCGGATTTATACAGATGTTCAAAGGATTTAAATTCCTGCCTGATAAAAATGCCCCAAGGACCGAACAGGATATTCCAATGAGTGTGGTCGTTGCTGGAGCAATTTTTATTGCAGTTGTGATGTTACTAATACCCCAGACCCATATCGGTATTATCGGAATGTTGATTGTCGTTTTTTTTAGTTTCTTTTTTGTAACCGTAGCATCAAGGATTGTAGGTATTGTAGGCAGTTCATCAAGTCCGGTCTCAGGAATGACCATTGCTACTTTGCTCATCACATGTTTAATATTTGTAGGATTGGGCAAACAGAGTTTGCCGGGAATGATTGGCGCGATGTCAGTTGGAAGTGTGGTATGCATTGCGATATGCATGGCAGGTGATGCATCCCAGGATTTAAAGACCGGATTTTTAGTTGGTGCTACACCTTATCGTCAACAGGTTGCAGAATTTATTGGTGTGATAATACCAGCATTGTTTATGGGCGGGGTATTGATGCTATTACACAAAACAATGGTTATTGGCTCAGATAAACTACCTGCACCCCAGGCAACATTGATGTCATTTGTAGTAAAAGGTGTGCTCACAGGAACCTTACCCTGGACATTTGTTGGTCTCGGGGCAATCCTTGCTATCGGTGTTGAACTATTAGGCATCTCTGCTTTGCCATTTGCAATCGGGCTCTACCTGCCTCTATCTTTATCAATGCCCATTATGGCAGGCGCATTGATTTATTATCTTATTCAGAAGACTTCTGTTGGAGAGAGTCTGAAAATAAAAGAAGAAAAGGGTATTTTATTCTCATCAGGGCTTGTTGCCGGTGATGCACTCGTCGGTGTATTAATAGCATTTTTAATTGGAATCCCGGCGTTGAATAAAATCTATGAGAGTCTACCGGTCGGTGCCTGGCTTGGCAGTTTTGCAAACCTCGGCTCTTTACTTATCTTCTCCCTACTTGCTCTAATCCTTTTATTCCACTTGCGAAGTGGGAAAAAATAACTTTTCCCCAATTCGTAGCGTCTTCTTTAAAATGTCTCCAAACATCAGGGCACACCTCTATTGACATATAAATATTTTATATTATACTTTCATATGTTAAAGGAGGCAAAATGAATCTTATCAGCATTCTTTTTATAATCAGTGCAATTATACCCAGTCCGTTTAAAAAGATTTGGACACTGCAAAATGAATATTATAATCCACATTACTTAAATGAAAAAACAGAAACCTTTAATCCCTGGACCTGGAATCTTTGTAATATCACGGGTGGTGAAATCCTCGGCACATTCAGTAATCCAAACGCCCAGAATCTGGCATTTGCCATTTCTTTTCGCGATGTCTGGCGCACGACTGATGGTGGAGCAAACTGGAGTTTATCACTTGAAAACTGTATGCCCCGGGGAGGAATTTTATCAACACCATCAAGGGGTATAGTAATTGATGCCGGTGGTGTTGTCTGGATAACCATAAATGGCGGAAATGACTGGGCTGAAGTCTTGTCCACAAACAATTTTCAGACTGCGAGTTTTGATATTGCTGATACAGTAATCTATCTCATTGACAGCACTCCACCAAGACTCTGGCGAAGCACCAATTCGGGCTTGTCATGGCAGATAATCGGAACATTCAGTAACCTTTACAGTGTTGACTGTATAGCCCATCTGAAAAATAATCCAGGTGTATTCTGGATTACAGGCCATACCATCCCTGGTGATACATTGTCATATATCTACTTTTCTGGTTCTGGCACATTCGTTGATACAATTCCTGCAGGTGAAATAACAGACATCCAACCCAATCCATACAATCCAAACTTTACATTGATTTCAACCGATAATGGAATCTATCAATCAACCTCTCCAACAGGACCCTGGACAAGATTGAATGAACCCTTTGCATTCGGATTATTCCAGGCAGTGGATATTGAATTTACAGGCAATGATACAATCATCGTCTCAAGTTTTATCAACCCTGGTATATTTAGGGGTGTCAGGCAGTTTGGAATATGGTTCTTTTCCAATGTTGAATCCAGGGAAATCGCAACCTTTATATCCTCTGCCGGCACCGGCATCTTTTATGCAGGGAGTCTTGGTAAGGGCGTTTATAAATCTACAAATAAAGGTCTATCCTGGACTGTTCAGAGGAACAATCTCTACGCCCATACTCTAATCAGCCCTGGTGCTGCAAGTTATCCTTCGGTTGATTCAGTATTCTATTATATCGGTCTGGGTGGCACAATTTACCGCATTAGAAATTATGGCACCTCTTATGATACACTAAGAAATTTTCTTTTATTTGGTTCAGCAATTGAATCTGCACCGACCAATCCCAATTTTCTCATTGCTTCCTGTATAGATATGCAGATTTCAGGAACGGCCTTTTCAATGGGGACAATATTTACATCCTCTGATGGAGGTGCAAACTGGACAAAGGTCGATTCAAACTACTTGCCCACAGATTTTCTTATTACAAGTAATCCCGGTATTATCATCGGGCTCTGTGATACATTCCTCATCCGTTCTACAACCAACGGAACAAATTTCACTCCAGTCTTTGCAAAGTCTTCTTCTCTCTCCAATCTCGCTGGCTGTGATACAATCTTTGTAGCAACAGATGATTCAGTATTTGTCAGTTACAACCGTGGTGCAACCTGGCAATTTTTGACGATAGACCCGGGACAACAGACAAATGAAATCTCTTATGATAACAATCAGAAAATTCTCTACTTAACCGATGTGCCAATCTATCGGTATAATCTTCTGACTGGAATCATAGATAGTATAACATTCAATGGATACGACAACTATGTTACAGATGTCGCACCTAATGGCAGTCTATATTTCCTTTATCAGGGTGCGGATTCAGTATACATCGCACGGTCTTTCAATAGTGGGAATACAATTGAACAGGAGGTCTTTCCAATCCCCCATTTCTTTGGTGGACTTTTAGCCTGTAATAATGGACTATTCTATTATGAAGGTGGCAGGCGTTTCTGGGTGAGCACAGATATTACCCACGAAGTTTATGAAAACAGGATAAAAGAGCACCTATCAACATTCTTTGCACCAACCCTGGTTAAGAAAAATTCTCAGGTTAAGATTGTCTTTGAAAATAACCGCGCTCAAGAATGTGCAATAAAGTTATACGATGCCTCTGGATGTCTGGTTAAAAATATCTATAGGGCAATTTCAGAACCTGGTGTCCATACTGTTGAATTCAGCACTAAAGGACTGAACAGCGGGGTATATTTTGTAATGATGGAAAGCAAGAAAGACCAGAGAACAAGGAAATTAATAATCTATTAAAATTTCCTAATCTCCACAAATGACGGTTAAACAAGTGTCAGAATATTTACAGATGGACGAACACACC
>FMSI01078317.1_pt1 | contig 23063 bp, 22 predicted proteins | sample 1504471 | NCBI WGS metagenome assembly FMSI01 (sample SAMEA4475357, study PRJEB15587) | soil metagenome | biome: Soil; feature: Field | place: India | collected 2015-03-11 | depth 0 m
CCATCGGTCACCTCTCCATCCTCATGTTTCAAAAGCCCGGAGATAGCCCTCAGCGTGGTGGTCTTTCCAGCGCCGTTAGCTCCCAATAAGGCGACGATACCACCTTCCGGTACTGTTAGCGACAAACCTTTGAGGACCAGTATGACCTCGTGGTACATCACCTCCACATTATGAAGCTGTAAAATAGGCCTGCTTTCAACTTGTACCATAAAGTCACTCCCCTGAGGCTTTCAATAGAAAGCCTCTGAAATCATGTAGTCCATGTTAATAGCCAAGCCATTTGGGCCACAAATCGGGATAGCGTGCCTTCATATCTACAAGCCCGCGATTGACAATTTTGCCACCTTCTATCTGGGCTATCAACACCTTAGGTGTTGGACGATGATCCGTTGGGGTATAAACCCGCGCTGGAACCCCCAGATTTTCCGCAGCTGTAATAGGTGATGCCTTTTCTAAATAATCTTTCACCAGTGCTCTAGTAGAAGCAAGTGCCTCAGGCCTCAGGTCAAGCTTCCCGTCTGCAGCCATGGCTTTCAATCCCTCAACCATGATGGTGACTTTTAACCAACCTTGTACAGTACGGATAAGGCGGGCATCCAACGGCACTCCCGGACTCACCTTCTGACAGTACTCTACCACCTTGCTCTTCCAAGGATAGTCCCAGACAAAATAGGCACAGGCGCTGGGTGCAATTGTTTCTTCAGCAGCTGGACCGGCTAGCTTAGGTAGATTCTCATCAAATCCCCAGTTGTTTATAATATGCATGGTTGGTTTACCGGGCCCACTGAGCCCAAGTGCGTAAAAGTCCTTCAACGCGGTCGAAACTGACATCGTGGTGTTGCCATGCCATACTAAATGAGGATATGGCTCTTTAACTGCTAAAACCTGGCTCTTGGTATCGAGTGCAAAGAGTGAGACGTCCTGGTCTTTCATGCGCTCAAAGCCTAGCAGAGCAGCGTGCTCATCAAGTGCTGCCATTGGCGCAGTAGCATAAGGTACACCGAAAGCACGGAAGGCAACAAGTCTCGGTTTCTTTCCTGCTTCACGGTCAGCCTTATATCTGGGGTCTTTCATCCAGTAATTATCGTACCAGTATTGAAGAGCTGCACGAGCATTTGTTGAATAGTCGCTCCCGTAAACAAAGTTATAGGGTGTCTTGGCTGGATCGCAAAGATGACCAGAAAAGGACGACGACAGAAACACTATTTTGTCTTTGTTGATAGTCGGACTCAGGGCTTCGGTATCGCCAGTACCCCACCCAAGCACAGCAATTACTTTGTCATAATCTCGAAATCTTTTATATGTGGTGACTGCTTCAGGAACCCGGTATCCATAGTCATACTGAAACAATGTTATGGGATGTCCAGCAATGCCACCTTGGTCATTCCAGTATGCAGTAGCTTCAAGCACTCCCAGTGCCTCATCTTTACCCACGTCTGATGTTCCACCAGTTAAGTCTTGAAGCGCACCAAGCCTAACTGCTTCGGCTACTGGCTTTTCCGGGGCCGGCGCACATCCAATCAGTGCCAGAAATACAACCGCCACTAAGCTTACTACCAGTACCATCCAATTTCCTCTCATACTTTCTTCTTACCTCCCTTCTTAATTTAAGTCGCTTGCAATGTTTATTTGCACGCCGTTTATTGTTCGAAGGCTAACCACCTCCTTTCTGTCCTCTTCAATTTGGCCACTCTTACATTGAAGTTTATTTCTATACTTTGCCACTTGAGGTGCTTTTTATCTAATAAGAGAACGGCCATAAATGTACGTAGTTTTTAATTTGCCACCAGCGATAAGCCAGCCCGTTTGGTTCGTAGATAAGAAACAGGATAATTGCCAGCCCAAAGACAAGGTCTTTCACATTAAGAAATTGTGCTGAGGCTCCCGGCCAAATGGTGGTCAATGGTACTAGAGCAAATTTCGTTAGTTCCAGAACTCCGGTCATGAACAGGGCACCGAAAACAATACCGTATAGACTACCAATCCCTCCAATGAGAATCACGCCTACCAGCCAAAGGCTCCAGCCAAACATGAAATGCTCGGGGCTGACAATAGAAAGATTTGTTAGCCAGTAGCAACCTGCCAGCCCACCAAGGGCACCGGCAATGAAAAATGCCAGCAACTTATAATAAACAATATTGACCCCCAGCGCCTCAGCGGCAATATCATTATCGCGGATAGCCATCCAGGCTCTGCCCACTCGCGTACGCATCAAATTGCCCATGAAAACAAGGACTATAATCACCAGAATAATCATCCAGATATAAGCATCTCTAGTATGATAAATCACCCATGGTCCAATCTTAAACATCTCTGGCTCTATGGCCACAACACCGCCACGTCCCTTACCTGCCAGTGGGCCTAAATATTGTGTAAGCAGTATCTCAGTAGTAATGAATTGCATGGCCATGGTGGTCATAATCAGATAAAAGCCCTTGACCCGAGCGGAGGGAAGGCCGAAAATAAGCGAGAGCACACCGCCGGCAACCACACCCAGTACGAGCGCTGGTAAATATGGTACATTGAATAGGTACATAAAAAGCGCACAAGTGAAAGCCCCAAGTCCAATAGTGGCAGCGTGTCCCAGGGTAACAAGCCCTGTATATCCGATTAAAAGTTGTACACCTGCGGCTGCAAGAATGGTGTAACCCACCATATTTAAAAAGGAAAGCCAATAATCCCCAACAAACAAAGGTATTACCACCAGTAAGATAATACCCAGCAAGACCATCCTGAACCAGACAAACTTTGTCTTCCACCACGCATGGTCGGCGATATAGTTATCGAAGTGAATACCTGTAGGTAATCTCATCTGTACTCCCTCTGTCTACATTCTCTCTATTTTGACCCAGCCCCATAGCCCGTAAGGCTTCCACAACATGACAATAAGCATAACAATGAAGGGAAAAGTTGTTTTCACGCCACCCGGGAAAAACCTGGAGATATAGGCATCCCCCAAGTTCTCCAGCACCCCAATGATAAGGCCACCGGCCACTGCGCCAGGTATGGAGTTCATGCCACCGATAACCACCGCTGGCAATACCAGTAATCCCAGGTAGCCTATGGAAATATTTAAGCCGTTGATATTACCTAACAAAGCGCCAGCTATGCCACAGGACATGAAGGCAATTACCCATGTCCAGCGATAGACCGAGCTTGACGGTATTCCCATAGAACGAGCGGCCATCTCATCATCTGCCGTAGCTTGCATTGCCAGTCCTATGCGCGTACGCTGGAAAAAGTAAACTAGTATCGCCATCATTATCCCCGCCACAATGAAGCTGTACAAAAACACCTGACTAACATGTATTGGCCCTAGCTTTAGCGGTTCAAGTGGAAACACTGGTGGGGTAAACACCCGGGTATCAGCACCCCAGATGAGGGCTATTATGGCTTTGTAAGCGAAGGAAATACCCACCGTGACCATAATCACCGACAGCACAGGCTCGCCAATCATAGGACGGAGCCACAGGCGTTCTGTCAGAATACCTAAACCGATGGCAAAACCCAGCATCCCTAGCACAGCTACGGGAAAGGGTAACTTGAGTGTCGCATAAAGGGCAAAACAAATATAGCCTCCGAACATGGTGAGCTCGCCAGTAGCGAGATTAACCACACCCGAGGTCTTGAAAATAATTGCCCAGCCGAGGGCGATGCACGCATATATCCCTCCAACAAGCAGGCCTGTAATGAGAACCTCAGTGAAATGTATCATCAGCCCTCCTCGGTAACAAAGTTCACTTTCATTTTGTACTTCACTCGAGCCACTCTGCCATCCTCGTAGGTGATCGTGGTATCCAGGTCAATGAAGTCTATATCTGCATAAAGTCCATCAACGACTGCTTTGTACCTTTCTTCCATAAACCTTCGTCTCAGCTTGCGTGTTCTGGTGAGCTCATCATCATCCGCCTCAAACGTCTTGTAGAAATTGACGAATTTTCTAATGCGCTGGGCTTTAGGAAGCCGCATGTTTACCTTTTTCACTATTTCCATGATTAAATTATTTACCTCAGGCTCCTGAGAAAGCTCTGGATAGCTCGTGTAAGGAATACCTCTCTCGTCAGCCCATCGCCCTACTGTACCGTAGTCTATACACACAACGGCCACAACGTATGGACGTTTGTCACCAATAACCCAGACGTCCTGCACGTAGGGGCTAAACTTAAGCCGGTTTTCCAGAATCTGAGGAGCTGACAGCGAGCCATCAGCAAGCGTCATAACATCTTTCGAACGGTCAAAGCAGATAAGGTGTCCATCTTCATCTACAAAGCCGGTATCAGCAGAATAAAGCCAACCGCCCGGTAGGAGTGTCCTTTTGGTTTCGTCTTCCATCTTGTAGTAACCCCTGAACACACAAGGGCTACGGGATAATATTTCGTTAGAATCGCTGATTCTAATTTCTGTCTCAGGGATAGGGAAACCAACAGTGTCAAACTTGATATCATCATCTCGGTGAATGACCGAAATCCCTGATATCTCGGTTTGACCATATATTTGCTTCAGATTAAGCCCCAGCGCATGGAAAAACCGGAACTGTTCATCCCCGAGAGGTGCGCCACCAGTATAAGCATACTTAAGCTTTCTAAGCCCTAGGGTGTCCAGCACCTGACGGTGATTTATCCAGTAAGAAAGCCACCATATTGCCTTCCAGTACCAGGGGATGGTCTTTTTTTCGAACTTCATGTCGGCCACCTTATAACCGATCCGCATGCACAAATCCCAAATCTTTCTTTTGATCCAAGTGGTATCGGCATATTTCACCATACAACTGCGCACCATCGCTTCGTAGTTACGCGGAGCCGAAAACATCACCTGTGGACCTATCTCCCTGAGGTTTTCAAGAAAGACTTCAGGCTCTTCCGGAAAGTTCAGGGTAAAGCCAGCGATTATGCCCTCGCTCACTGACATCATCTGCTCACCTATCCAGGCCATGGGTAAGAAAGACAGAAACTCAGCATCCTCAGATATAGGGTCGACCCATAGCAAATTCTTACCCATGCTTAACATATTGCGGTGAGTGAGGACTGCACCTTTGGGTAGAGCCGTGGTTCCTGAAGTGTAGAAAATAAGACAGGTATCTTCAGTCTTGCCTTCAGATATCATTTGTTCAAACAGCCCTGGGTTTTGCTCGTCAAGCCTCCGTCCCATTTCTTGGACTTCCCTATAGCTTATCAGGGCGGGGTCACTATAATACCGCATGCCTTTTGGGTCTTCCCAGATTATCTTTTCGAGCGTAGGGCACTTGTCCTTTATCCAGAGTCCCTTATCTACCTCTTCTTGGCCTTCACCAATATAAAACCGAGCCCCTGAATGACGGACAATATACTCAACTTCGTCGAGGAGTGAATCCTGAAAGAGCCAAGTCGCGATAGCACCAGCACAAAGCACAGCCATTTCAGCCCAAAGCGAATGGGGGCGGTTGTCACCAATGAATGCGACTACATCTCCCTTTTGTAATCCCAGAGCTTTCAGCCCCAAGCAGAATAACTTGACGTTATCGTAATAATCCTGCCACGTGTACGATTGCCAGATGCCATATTCTTTTTCACGCATGGCAACCTTTTTACCACCGTAATGACGGCACTTTTCCAGCCAGACTTTAGGTAAAGTAATGTCAAATTTGATTTCCAACGGTGGTTCAGATTTGGCCCCATCGCTCTTACGTTTTGCCATGACACATCACCTACGACTAACATATGTTTCTTCAATTTCACCCAAGTAGGCCCTAATCACTCTAGGATCACGTTGCACCTCTTCCGGAGGCCCATCGGCTATCTTTGCCCCCCAGTCGAAAACGATTACCCGGTCAGAGATGTCCATAACTACCCCCATATCATGTTCCACCAAGATAATGGTACAACTCCATTCTTTCTCCTCGTTTGCATCCAAAATGAACCGGGTCATATCTTCAACCTCTTCCAGATTAAGACCGGCCATCGGTTCATCTAACAACAAGAGCTTTGGTCCCATGGCCAAAGCTCTAGCTAATTCAATGCGTTTCTGCACACCGTAAGGGAGCATACCCGTTATACGGTTACGGTAGATCTCTATCTCGCAGGTCTCAAATACCTTTTCCTCAATCCACTTCCGATGCTCTGCCTCCTCCTTCGCAGCCTTTCCCCAGTAAAAACCACCATCCAGCCAGCCCGTATTCATTTTTATATGCCGTCCCAGCTTCACGTTGTCCAGAACAGTCATACCTCCAAACAGCTCGATTTTCTGGAATGTGCGGGCAATGCCAGCCCGCGCTCGCTTATGTGGCGGCCAGTCTGTTATGTCTTGGCCATCAAAGATTATCCTGCCCGAGTCCGGTCTGTACCCCGGCAAACCATTTATGCAGTTGAGCATGACGCTTTTACCAGCCCCGTTTGGCCCGATTATAGAGAGAATTTCGTTTTCGCGTACCTCAAAGCTAACACCATTTAATGCCTGGAGACCACCGAATGCCTTCTTTATGTTTTCAACAACGAGAAGTGGTTTACCGATGCTTTTTTCAAACCTTAACTCTTCCCTTCGCCATTCCATATTGCTTCCCCTTAATTGAGAGAACTTGCTGTAGGTATAAATACCTAAGCATTTGTGCTTAATTATACCAAATAATTTTCCGCCGTCAATAGGTTGTGCAAAAAAATTAACGATAGTGTTTGAAGGAACTCCATGCTGCAGCTATACTATAGCATGACTTGGCGTGCTTTTCGTGACTAATTAGCTTTCTCGCTCTCTCGCTAGTGCAGTCATTTTTTGACATATTGACATGATTGAAAAAGGAGTAAATCTGGTATAGGAATATGAAGACAGAAATAAGTAAAGAATTTGATTACATTTTCTATCCCAAATCTGTGGCTGTAATAGGAGCATCCTACGATGATGGTTTCTCACAGTCCTTGATGCGCACAAAAATGAGGGACAAACTGTTTTTGGTTAACCCAAAATACGAAAAATTATTCGGCAGGAAATGCTACACCAGCATTTCGGATATAAGCGACAAAATCGACTACGCCGTCATAGCTGTGCCAGCGCCATTAACTCCGGCAGTGTTAAATGAGTGTATACAAAAGGGCGTGAAGGTAGCCCATATTTTTTCCGCCGGATTCAGTGAAACAGGTATAGAGGAGAGAATAAGGCTAGAAAACGAGATAAGACAGTTAACAAAAGAGAAAATCAGAGTTATTGGCCCAAATTGCATGGGCATCCATTGTCCTAAATCGGGACTTGCTTTTATTCCCGATGCTTCGATGGAAGAGGGGACAGTTGCAGTCGTCTCACAGAGTGGAACCGTTGCTGAGCAGTTTCTGACCCTCGGGAAAATCAGAAACATCAAGTTTAGCAAGGTAATAAGCTATGGAAATGCAATAGACTTGGATTGTCCTGACTTTCTAGAATATCTGGCAGATGACCAAGAAACAAGAGTTATAGCTCTATACATTGAAGGAACCAGAGATGGAAAACGCCTCAAATCGGTTCTGCGGGCAGCTGCTAGCAAAAAACCGATTTTTGCATTAAAAGGTGGAGTGACAGAACATGGCAGCCGAGTGGCATACTCTCACACTGGTTCTCTAGCCGGTTCGCCAGAAATCTGGAATTCACTTTTCCAGCAGACCGGAGCAGTCCAAGTAGCTAGCTTCGACGAGTTACTCGATGCTGTCCTGGCACTTTCCTGTTCACCACCTCCCTCTGGGAGAAATGTGTCCATAATCACCAATTCAGGCGGCTTTAGCGTTATTGAAACTGACTCATGTGTAAAAGCAGGTTTGGAAGTTCCCCAATTTGATGAAGAAACAACCAAAGAGTTAAGAAAACTAGTGCCTGTTGCAGGCACTAGTATAGGAAATCCCTTAGACGCATGGCCAATATACTATAAAATGCCTGGACAGTCGGGCACTCTCGCCGACGCTATAGAAATCGTGGTTAACGACAAAAATATACATTCACTAATCCTGCATTTTGACGAAATAAGTTACCTGAGGCGGTTTTTGGGTGACGCATTTGAAAATCACCTGAAGGAGCTTGTTAAACTTATGATTAGCGGCTGCCGATATGCCAGGGATAAAGTGGGCAAAGCTGTAATAGTCTGCGTTGCGTTGGATGCTTATTCAGAGGACGAAGAAGACAGGAAATATCACCTCCTGGTCAAGAAGGCATTTGAACACGAGCGATTTCCTGTATATCCCACTCTTGGCGCCTCGATCAAGGCCCTGCTTAACCTTTACAGGTATTCACAGCTAATGACGTGAAGAAAAGCACTATTACATCAGGCAAGGTTAATCTTGTTGCCGACTACCATTTGTGCAGGCTTACCGCGTCGGGTACTTTGATTGCCTCTGGCGTAAGACGCACCAGCTTGCTATTGATAACCTTGTATATAAAGACATGCTCATAGTTCTGTCTTGAAGTCTCGCTATAGGCGCAAGGGAAGGGGGACGTTGGATTTTCTGGAATCCATCCCGTAAGACTTTTATAAGCCCTAAACATTGCATCTCCATCTAGCTTCTCATAGCTAACTTCTTTTAACGCTCTCCTCAGTGCCTCTAAAAATGGGTCCATTATCCAGCCTGAGGCTGCTACATAGCTATCATCCATCTCCTCAAGCGGCTTACGCTGATATTTCGTCCACAGTTTGCTCCTAGGATTCGCTTTAATTTCATCTCCCATATAGCTATGGGAAACAAGAATTGCACCTTCTACAGCTGCCGGATGCAGCTTAATACCAATAGCCTCATGAGGTCCATAAAAATCGCTTACCATTTGAATCGTTTTGGTTAAACCAAGGGCATGGGCATCTCGAATAACATTCGTGGGTGTCGGGTCAATACCACCAACCCAAATGTAATTAGCCCCACTGTTTGCCAGCCTCATCAGATAGACGTCATGCTTTACCGCTCCTGTCGGGAACAGTTCAGGCTGGAGCAAGGTCACTCCTATCTTGCTTGCATACTCCTTACCACCCAGCAAAAATTCCACGCCGTAAGGGCTGTCCCAGGATATATAGCCGACTACCGGCATGCCTGGCCTTCCCTTTTCTTTCCAGTCTTTCACCATCCAATCAAGTCCAGCAGCAAAGACGTTCTGATAAGCCACTGACCACATAAAGATCCGGCCAGGCTTTGCTTGAAACTCTCCAGCAGCCGAAATAACAGCTACAAGCTTGTCATTTTCAAAAAATGGAGCCAGAGCTTTAGCTGCGCCAGTTGAAACAGCAAGAACCATCAAAAGCTGAGGCTGCGTGCAGTATCTTTTATAAGCTGATACAGCTCGAGCTGTATCGTATCGTGTGTCAACCACAACATGGTTTATCTTGACACCATCAACACCACCCCTTTCATTCGTATCTTTAATGTAGTCGTCACCACCCGTTGCACCAGGCACATTTATACCGCCTAGTGGTCCTGTCAGGTCAGACAAATTAAGAATCGTAACAAACTTTTCAGCCGCTGGTTGCTGGGCAGTACAGCCGAAAAATAAAAACACGAGTACCGGGAAGAAGGCTAAAACACCTAAAATAGACAGCACGTAATTATTCCGCATAATTCTTTACTCCACTCCATGATATTTGGTACCACACTATTAAAATGAACAGCAACAGTGAAAAGGACCAAACTATACAAGCGGGTAAAATTTTTCATACTGCTTGCTACAGTCCGCTAAGCCGCCAGTTCAAACTTAGAAAGGCCCGCTTGGTGTCTCGGGAAATAAACTTTTAAAAGTGACCTGCCGACTTATGACTCCACTTCTTTGAAGTTGTATTGTATCAGGTAGACACCCTGAGCGCAACTAACTGCAGCGAACCGGTTACATAAGCTTGACTATAGAATCAGCCAAGGTATAATAATGCAGGCGAGGGATTTATTATGCGTATTACAGGTGGTACCGCCAGAGGACGGCAGTTGAAGGTACCTAAAACACGGGTGGTTCGCCCAACAACAGACAGGGTAAGAGAGGCTATTTTTTCCATCTTGACCTCACTAGTTGGCCAGCTGTCCTATGCTCTTGACTTATACGCCGGTAGCGGAGCCCTAGGCATTGAAGCTTTGAGCCGCAATGCAAAGTGGGTTGATTTCGTTGACCAAGAACCTAAATGCTGCGCTACCATCAAACAAAACCTAGAGAGGTTCGGATTTTCACAGAAAGCCCATGTATACTGTTGCACCGTGGCCAAAGCCCTTAATTTTCTCGATAATAAATACGAGGTAATATTTGTTGACCCGCCTTACTTTGGCAAATCCATAGATACTCTATTAAATCAGCTGGCGGGGTCAAGTGTCATCAATGACAATTCTGTAGTGGTAATCTCTCATACTTCACGCATCCGATTACAGCAACGGTATGATGGATTGGCATTAATTAAAGAAAGACGCTATGGCGACACTTGTATTTCAATATATGGAAAACATTCCACAGAAAAGCCACAATGCTTTTATGTGAAAAAGGAGGTTAAACATTGACTACCGCTTTTTATCCTGGTAGCTTTGACCCCATAACCCATGGACATCTTGACATCATCAAGCGGGCTTCCTCAATATTCGACAAATTAGTTATCGGCATCTACGACAGACCTGAGAAACGTCTTCTTTTCACTACAGAAGAAAGAGTCCAGCTCGCAAAGCAAGCAGTGGCGAACTTGAGAAATGTCGAAGCTTTGCCCTATACCGGCCTTACCGTGGCCTTTGCTAAGAAGATAGGTGCCAAAGTAATGGTACGGGGGCTGAGAATGAGCTCAGATTTTGAGCGAGAGTTTGAAATGGCAATGATGAACAAGAAACTGGCACCTGATATCGAACTGGTTTGCTTCATGGCCAGTCTGGAATTCCAGTTTCTCAGTTCCAGTTTGCTTAAGGAAGTAGCCCAGCTTGGGGGATGCCTCGAGAACATGGTGCCAGATCATGTCGCTGACGCCCTAAGAAAAAAGTTCGCCATAGAAATTAAGCAGCCTGCAACAAGTTGAGCAACACTAGCACAAGATGGAAAAAATCACTAGCATTATACAAATACAAAAAGACTAAGGAGGTTCAACAAAAATGGCGTATAAAATCACCGATGAATGTATTAGCTGCGGTGCCTGCGAGCCAGAATGCAAGAACCAAGCCATCAAGGAAGGGGAATCAATCTATGTAATCGATGCCGATAAGTGCACTGAATGTATCGGTTGGTTTGCGGCGCCCAAGTGTGTTGAGGTATGTCCCGTAGATTGCTGCGTTCCAGACCCAGCGCACAAAGAGAGCAGGGAGCAATTGCTGGAAAAATGGAAGAGGCTCAATCCCGGAAAAACACCAGAGGCTACCTAACCAGAACATAATCACCCGAATTAGTTTAAGCTACAAAGGCAGCAATGTGCCCTCTTTTGTATTTTGCCGGCATGAGCTGACCGGGCACAGTCTGACTGGTTTCCCTGTCACCTAGTTTTTACGACACCTTAACGGAAGATAACAAGCGACGACAAAGAGCACTTTAGATAAGTTTTCCTTGTCTTTCCAGCGGTTCGCTCTCGATAGATAGTTACATTACGGATTATTGGCATAGCGAAGTAAAAGTATTCGAAATGGAGTGTAAATGCTCACTATCAACTATGACCTGATAGGAATTAAAAAAGATGAGCGGATTCTGGATGTTGGCTGCGGTGAAGGTAGGCATAGCTGGGAAGCGTGCAAACGCAACGACTGCCTAGTTTGCGCCCTAGATGTAGATGAAACAAGCCTGAAAAAAGCGTATTATGCATTTTATCTTCTGGATAGACAGGGCGAAACTAAAGGGAAATGGCTTATCCTTAAGGGAAATATTTTAGAGCTTCCTTTTAAAGATGCTTCCTTTGATAAAGTCATCTGCTCCGAAGTACTGGAACATGTTCAAGATGATGTACAAGGTATTAGAGAGTTAGTAAGAGTTTTAAAGGAGGAAGGGACGCTTGCAATTAGTGTGCCTTCCTACATACCCGAAGCCATTTGCTGGAAGCTATCCGAGAGGTATCACAATAAGCCCGGAGGGCATATCAGAATATATAAGGCTAGAGAACTAATATCCAAATTACAGCAGAACAAATTGTATGTCTACGCTATCCGGCGAGAGCACTCGCTTCACTCATTCTATTGGATACTCCGTTGTCTCTTTGGAATAGATAATGAAAAAGCTCTGCTCCCTTCGCTCTACCACAAATTTCTGGTATGGGACATTTACCACGGTAGTAAGCCTGTTCGACTTCTGGACCGCCTCCTGAACAAATTTTTCGCCAAAAGCCTTGTCATTTATGCGCGCAAATACAGAACTGGCTCAAAAACCTGTCATTCTATTGCCTGAACTCTTTGGTCTGCAGGTAATCACAATAACATCACTAATTGAAGGTAGGCGCCGGGCTATTTTATCAAGAAAATTCAATACAGTGAACGATATTTTTCTGGGGCACATAGCCAGCAACATGCCCCACCAGGGGAGGCCAAAAAACAATGAGATTCCCGACGCCTGCTCTACCTGAAGGTAGTCGCCCACCAGACGTTTAAGTGCCGAATAATCAAACTTATAGGTGTGGTCCGCTGGTACTTCCCATGGCATTCGTCCTCCCCAGGGCCTGTACCTAAGTTTATTCCTCAATCTCCACATCATCCTTCCTAATTTAAAGCCGAGGCTCTCAAAATTAGCGATGGCTATTATTGCCTTCCCCCGTGGGTTCAACACTCGAGCAATCTGCTGTACGACCACAGTCGGCTCATAAAAATGGTCCAAAGCACCCTTGCACACAACTTTATCCACAGACTGATCTCGAAACGGCAAATATTCCCCCACGCCACGAACAAGAGCCATAGTTGCCCCATTTTGGGAAATATAATCTTTAGCATATTCAATCATTATGTTCGAAGGCTCAAGCCCGATAACTTTCGCCCCCTTTTTTGCTAGCTCCACACCATCAAAGCCTCGACCACAGCCTATGTCCAAAATTCTTTCGCCTATTGATGGGCTCACCTTTTTCAAGGTAACCTTATTCATTTGTTGAAACAAAAACTCTACATCTGGATTAACTACCTCGGGGATTAAGTCTTTATCGTTCCATCCGAGATCGAACCGAGAATGTCTCTCGCCATTAGCAAAAGCTCCAGGGGCAACTACACTTCCAAAAAAGTCAGCTATCACTTAACACCTAGAGACTTAGCTTTGTTATAAGCAGCAATTACTGCTTTAAGGAACAAAGAACGCAACCCTCCTGCTTCCAGTTGAAGTAGCCCCTCTGCAGTAGTCCCTCCTGGCGATGTTACCATATTCTTTAACTCAGCAGGATGTTTACCTGTCACCTCGACAACACGAGCTGACCCCAACACTGTCTGTATCACCAGTTTTTCCGCCACATCACGCGGAAAGCCTATATGCACACCCGCATCAACTAGCGCCTCAATAACAAGAAAAATGTATGCTGGGCCACTACCACTCAATGCTGTAGCCATATCTATATATTTCTCGCTATCAACATAGATTTCTTTACCTAAAGCAGCAAGAATAGACTGCGCCGCCTCTTTTTGCTTCTGGCTGACCTCAGCCGTCGCTGTCCATACTGTCATGCCTTCACCGACCTGTGCTGGCATGTTTGGCATTGCCCGTACCACGTAAGAATAATCTAACCCAAGACACAAGCTTTCCACAGTAGCTCCAGCCACGATGGACAGTACAAGCTGTTCAGACAGCAGCCCTTTCAACTTACCCAACACACTACCCAGTTCTTGTGGTTTAACGGCAAGAACAACGACCTCAGCCCCATTTATTGCCTTCCTATTATCACCGGTAACTCTAACGCCATACAACTTTTTGAGAATATCCTGCCTTGACCGGCTGATATCACTAACAACAATATCACTTGGTTCAGCCACATCGTTGGCCAGCAAGCTCTTAATAATGGCTTCACCCATGACCCCACCTCCAATAAAACTTATCTTCATCAATACCTCCTATCACCAAAAATTGCTCGGCCTATTCTCACCATAGTCGCCCCCTCCTCAATTGCCACCTGAAAATCATCGGTCATCCCCATAGAAAGATGCTTTAGCCCCATGCTATCTCGAAGTTCCCTCAACTTTCGAAACACAGGGCGGACTTCCTCAGGGTCAACTGCTATAGGTGCAATTGTCATAAGCCCGATCACCTTCAGATTAGACAAACGTTTTATCTCCGCAACTGCTTTTACAACCTCATCAACAGCAAACCCACTCTTTGTCACTTCTCCAGACACATTTACTTCAATTAAGATAGGCAACGGCGCTTCTGCACACCGGTTTAGTATTTCAGCCAATCTCAATGAATCAACGCTGTGAATTATGTCAAATAAATTTGCTGCCTTTTTAGCTTTATTCGTTTGCAGGTGACCTACCATATGCCATATGACACTTCCCCTCAGGTCCGAGAGTTGCCCTATTTTGTCCTCTGCCTCCTGGACACGGTTCTCTCCAAAATTTCTGATACCGCAGTCATAGGCTGCCCTTATGGCTGCAGCTTCAACCCCCTTGGTAACCGCCACGAGTATTACGTCGCTTGGCAACCTGTGGCTTCGTTCACAAGCCTCACCAATACGCCTTTGAACATCTCGCACATTCGCCGCTATATCCACACCTTTATTCTAGCATGCCCAGAAACGACTGTGCGACATAATCCAGAGTGGATACAAAGTTCTACTCTACCGGATTAATCCGCCAGCTTTCATCCACCCATAGCCCCACAACTTGAACATTCAATCCCCAAGCCTTGACTACTCCAATCGCTGAAAGGATATGCGCTACTTGTGTATCTCTATCAGCAGGATTTCCAGCGCAGTCATGATGTCCCACTACAGCAATGATTTTCGAGTTGTGACATTCCACAGAAATTTTAACCCTTCTTTTAATGGATTCGATAATAACCGCATCCCTATTCTCCGCCAATACTTTATTTGGGCCTGGTTCAGTCACCAAGTCAACATAATCAACACCATACGCACTCTTTAAGTATTCGATTACCGGTATCTGGGTCCGGCCATCCATACAATTAATAGCGGTGCCAAATCTATTACTCATATTTTTACCTCCGTTGTACAAACAGTCTATTGCAAAGTAATAAAATTCCACGCACTGTAGTACCTTATAGCCATTGCAACTTATTTATTCTGTTATCAAATTTCACTTTAAAGTTTCCCGATTTCCGTTTTGAACGGAGCTACCAATCTCCACTCTCTAAATTCCTGTACTTCCGACATAATAAGTTTTGATCCCAAACCCAAGATGTAAGCTCAAACGGTAAACCTTCCGGTTAGCTCGAAAGGCTCATTGCGGGGGAGCGACTCCTTCAGAAAGGTGCCCCCTTTGCCGCTTTCCTAAATCTTACCGCGTAATTAAAAAATTTCTCGAAACCTTATCCAATACAAGCCCAGCATCGGTGCTCAGCTTCACCGTACTAGATTTCCACGCATAATCAAAGTCGTGAAACAGTTCCGAAACTGCAAGTAATCCACCGGGCTTCAACACCCTCATTACCTCACGCAAAGCCCGGTTCCTATCAGGTATCTCCTGGCGAACAGTCACCATTACTACTACGTCCAGATAGCTATCTTCGAACGGCAGTCCATAAGCGCTACTTCGAACAGCCTAGCATTCTTAATATCCCTATTCTCAGGCATGGATAGCTTCCTCTCAAGCTGCCACACCATATAGGCAATAAGAGCAATAAACGCTCCACTGTTACAGCCCGGTTCCAAAACTTCCATACCTCCCTTTATCCAACTTCGCTCTATGAATTGTGACGGCGGCTGTATTCTTCACCTGTAATCACTATCCCGCAGCCGCCAAAAAATGCTTGTGCCGGGAAACGCCACATATTTCTAGTCAGCTTAACTAGACTCAGCCACAGGATAGGAAACGCCATGATACATAGTATGACTATTAGTGCAACTTTTAATGCTACGTCACTAATTTCATTGAACTCAACAAATATTATGCAATTATGTGTGCTTGCATCGTTACTCTATTCCGATTCTATTAGCCAAATTAGCCTTGCACACAGAAGTTGACATCATTTACGACCTTAGATTAGTTGCCCTTAGAATAAGGAATGATGTGGTCAAAATGCAGATCGTCCCTGCTACCGCAAATCGCGCACCCCCCTCTATCTCTATTCCAGAGTTCCAACTTTATTGATACAGGAATAAGCCTCGTATGGTCGATTTTTTATGTTCATTAGCGCCACTTCCTAAATTATCACTAGCTTCTAACTGGAAATTAGAAACTCACCAACCGCAACTTTTGTCTAGCCAAGTATCAACTGGTTTAAACAGACCATTGTAAACCAAAATACCTGAGCGAATTTTTCGCAAACTTTCGCCAGCCCTGCATGTCCTGACCCTTTCTTGTTTTTCATCGCTGCTTGGTAGAACAGACCAATCCATGTCAGCATTCTGCACGATTTCTCATAGGTTGATCAAATATCTAGGGATTCCGCGTTCCGTTTTGCCTAAGAATATCATGTCCTTCATAGATTAAAATTCTTCTATCATCCCCTACTTTATCAGCATGAAAAGCATCTCTTTGTCGACTTATAAGTATCACACTGCCCCCTCATGCAGGGGAAATTCATCCCTCTTTGTAAATTTACCCCTTCCTGTCTTGCACACTTCTAAAAAATTACATTACCAGACTGAATCATTTGTAAATTTATTCCAGACACACAACCGCATATCAGCAAAATTGAACAAAAACTAGCTTACCAATCACCCCACTACTATATTCACCAACCGCTGTGGAACATAGATAATCCGGGCAACCTTGTTATCTTTAATGTATGCTTTTATCCGGTCACGGTTTAACGCTAACTTCTTGGCTTCATCCTCAGTAATAGACACCGGTACGATAACCTTGTCCCTTATCTTGCCATTAACCTGTATGACCAGCGTTACCTCTTCCTCCTTAGCCAGTTCCTCATCCCACCTTGGCCATGGCTGATTGTGAATACTATAATGACGACCAATTCTCTCCCATAGTTCTTCTGTAATATGTGGTGCTGTTGGAGCCAGCAGTAACAGTAACTTGGCAACCGCCTCATCCCACAGAGACTTGGAAACGGTGCCACACTCCTGCACCCTGTTCAGATAATTGGTGAACTCCATAAGAGCGGCCAGCATGGTATTGAAGCGGAATCTCTCAATATCGTTGGTCACCCTCTTGATAGTCTTATGAATCAGGTGACTAAGCTGCTTCTCTACAGCATCTTTGACATTTTTCTCCTCATAGCCTGCCGTTACTAGGTTCCAGACACGGTTCACCCACCGGCTCATACCTACAATACCCTGGTCACTCCATTCACCACCGAGTTCCCACGGACCTATGAACATGAGATAAGCTCTAACAGCATCAGCACCAATTTCAGAGACATATGAATCCGGCGTGACCACATTGCCCTTTGATTTGCTCATTTTGTCACCCTGATAAATAATCGTCCCCTGATTAAAAAGCTTGATGAATGGCTCGTCGAAATCAACTATCCCTATGTCTCTGATCGCCTTAATGAAAAAGCGGGAATAAAGCAAGTGCATCACAGCATGCTCAGCACCTCCCGTGTACAAGTCCACCGGCATCCAAAACTTCAGCTTCTTTTTATCAAACGGATAATCATCAACACCTGGGCTGGTATAACGCAGAAAATACCAAGAGGAGCACATAAAAGTGTCCATAGTATCAGTCTCCCTCTTTGCTGGAAGAGAACATCGTGGACAAACGGTATTTACAAATGATTCGCAGTATTTTAACGGGGATTCTCCAGTGGGCTTGAACTCGGCATCTGGCGGTAACAGTACAGGCAAATCTTTCTCCGGCACAGGCACAATGCCACATTTATCGCAGTATACTATAGGGATCGGTGCCCCCCAGTAGCGTTGCCGCGAGATAAGCCAGTCTCGAAGTCGATAGGCTACAGCTCGCCTACCCAAACCTCTTTCCTCTAAGTAATCGCAGATAGCCTCAAACCCTTGCTCACTGGAAAGACCATCGAACTGGCCTGAGTTTACCATTGTGCCCGATTCGGTATAAGCACACACAAACTCCTCTCCCGACCAGCCTGGAGGCGCAATAACTACCCGTATAGGCAGCCCGTATTTTCTGGCAAACTCAAAATCACGCTGGTCATGCCCTGGCACTCCCATCACTGCCCCAGTCCCATAACTCAGCAATACGTAATCAGCAATCCAAATGGGCACTGGTTCACCGTTAAGCCTGTTAATGACATAGCTCCCTAGAAAGACCCCCGTCTTTTCCCTCTCCACAGCCATTCTCTCTATCTCGGTTCGCCTTTGCGTCTCCAAAATGTACGCCTCTACTTCAGCTTTATGCTCAGGAGTGGTGAGCAGAGGCACCAGAGGGTGCTCCGGGGCTAGAACAAAAAAGGTCACACCAAATATGGTGTCAGGCCGTGTGGTAAATACCCTTATCTCCTTAGCTTCAATATTTTCATATTCCAGTCCAAAAGAGACCTCCGCCCCAATACTTCTGCCAATCCAGTTCGTTTGCATTATCTTTATGCGCTCAGGCCAGTCTATTTGACTGAAGTCCAAAAGCTCATCAGCGTATTTAGTGATACGCAAGAACCACTGCTCTAGCATCTTTCTCAGCACCCCTGTGCCGCAGCGCTCACAAGAGCCATCCCCAAGCACCTGCTCATTAGCCAGTACCGTCTGGCACCTGGGACACCAATTTACCGGTGCCTTAGCCCGATAAGCCAGACCAAACTCGTAAAGCTTGAGGAACAACCACTGTGTCCACTTGTAATACTCAGGCAGGCAGGTGATGACCTCGCGGTTCCAATCATATATAGCCCCTATGCTTTTAAGCTGACGGCGCATGTTCTCAATATTCTGCATCGTCCATGTATAGGGGTGAATTCCATGATTAATTGCAGCGTTCTCTGCCGGTAGTCCGAATGCATCAAAGCCCATAGGGTGGAGTACATTATAGCCCTGCATCCGCTTGAACCGAGCATAGACATCAGAAGGCGCCATGGCATACCAATGCCCAATGTGGAGGTCACCTGAGGTATAGGGAAACATCGTTAGAGCATAAAATTTAGGACGGCTATCATCTTCGTTGACCTCGTAAAGGCAATCAGATGCCCACTTTTCCTGCCATTTCTTTTCAATTTCACTCGGGTTATACTTAGAAACTCTCATAACAGGCTGATTTTATCCCGTTAAGGCTATTCCGTCAACCTTAGTTGGCAAGCTAACATACCTACGATCTTTGCTACTTGCTGAAACCCAGCCACTATATATTAAGCTTTCAAAAGCTGCAGCGAATTGTGCTGGTAACATTTGATAGAATAAAACAAAGCACTAGAAGGCACATGAAAATGGAAAGTGACAAATTTCAAGCGCTTGTAGAAAAAGGCATCGAGGCACTACCAAATGAGTTTCGAAGCAGGCTGGAAAATGTCGAGATAGTAATCGAGGACTGGCCCAGCCCACAACAACTCAGGCAGCTAAGACTTAAAGATAAAACACAACTCCTGGGCCTTTATGAGGGAGTGCCAAGAACCAATAGAGATAGGGGCTATAATCTGGTTTTACCAGATAAGATAACCATCTTCCAAAAACCCATCGAGACAAAATGTCACACTAGTAGGGAAATCGAAGAAGAGATAGGAAAAGTAGTGAGACATGAGATCGCCCACCACTTTGGTATCAGTGACACTACTCTACGTAAAATTGAAAGGCAAAAAACCAGGAGAAAAAGCTAGCTACCATCTGGCCACATCAGTTTATTGTGTAACCTCGTGTTAGCTCTACTTTCCCACATAATTGGGAGGCCGTTTCTCTAAGAAAGCCTTTGCCCCTTCCTTTTGGTCCTGGGTGCCAAAACACAAAGCAAACAAGTCTGCCTCACACTCAATGCCAACTGACAGTGGTGTTTCTAGCGCTTTGTTTACTGCAAGCTTGGCAAATTTCAAGATAGCCGGGCTTTTGCTTTTAAGCTTCTTTATAATCTCTTCAACAGCGTCTCTAAGCTTATCTGCTGGGACAACCTTATTTACCAGTCCGAGCCGCAAGGCTTCCTCAGACGAAATGGGGTCACCGGTAAAAATCATCTCTCTAGCTTTCTTATCGCCTACCAGCCTGGGTAACACTTGTGTGCCTGCACCACCTGGTATAACCCCGACATTTATCTCTGGTTGCCCAAACCGAGCGTTTTCGGAAGCTATTATAATGTCGCAAGCCATCGCTAACTCACAGCCACCACCCAAAGCCAACCCATTCACCATAGCTATTACCGGCTTCGGTATCTCCCTTATAAATGTATATGGTCTCTTTGTCCCTTTGGTCCAACTGATAACACTAAGGGGTGTCCATTCGGTAAACATATTTATATCGGCACCAGCGCTGAAAGCCCTGTCCCCTGCCCCGGTAAAGACGATCACTTGTACCTCGTCATCGTCTTTGGTCTGTTCCAGAGCTGCAGTGACCTCGTTTAGCAGGGTCTGATTTTGGGCATTGAGTTTATCAGGGCGATTGAAGGTTATCCAGGCAACATTTTCCTTCTTTTCATAGATAATCGTTTCAAACTTCATACGTCCTCCTTTTGTTAAGTTTTTTGTCGTGACATAAGCTCTGCCTTTCTTCTGAGATCTATATCCCTTTGGGTGTCACTCCCAATCTGTCGAACGAGTACTTCTCTTGAACGGGAATGCCTGCCAGACGTTTGGCAATATTCTTCGTCTTCTCGACATCATAACTGCCAATAATGGCTATCTGCTCCATCCTTGGTGAGCCACCACCGTGAACGCCAGCATACTGCATGACACCGGCGAGCTCTGAACATGATATAGCCTGTACCCAGCGAAAAGCACGGTGTATGTCTTCAATAGACACGTTGGGGTTCCTTTTCATGTACTTCTCAAGAAATGGGCGGGTCTCTGGATTAAGCCAGTCCTCCTCGCGGGGCAAAGTTGCCGGCATACCACCAGCAATATCTGACAAAATGTCATATTCGTGGTAGATATTCATCCCAGCATGCCTGCGGCTGACATTACAATAAAGGACATCTGGAACATACGCCCCTGAGCTTGATCGCTGGGCATTAATGGCAGCAGCGATGCCCGTTCCATAGCAGAGCTCGGACGTACAAATCAATTCAACCAGCTTTTCCCTTACATGCGGTTCCCGTTCTATCCCGTTACACTCAGCCATTAAGGCAGTGGCGCCAGTGAGCACATCTGTCATGGCCGGCTTACATCCCGTATAGCTATGGCGATGATATAAAGCGAACATAAGGGCCAGGTGGCCACCAAACTCGTATTCACCATTCAAAAACACCCTCTCCCAGGGGACAAACACGTTATCGAAAACCGTCATAGAGTCTGCTGAGCCATAAGGACCGGGCATACCGAGCTTTTTAGAAGTCTCATAAACTGCAGCGCTGACAATCTGCTTCACTCCATCTTCATCAGCAGGAATGGCACAACAGACTGCCCAAGGACCTTCCTCCTTGGTCAATCGCCTCGTTGGTAAGACTAAAATCCATTCCACAACAGGAGCAACTGAATTGTGTACCTTAGCACCTCTGATAACAATACCATCGCTCTTAGTTTCCACTACACGAACGTAGAGGTCAGGGTCTAATTGCTCATGCGGCCTCCACGGTCGGTTACCTTTTACATCTGTCTGAGCAGCACAACCAGTGCAGTCATTTTCCTGAAAATCTTTGAGCCAATTAAGAAAGCGCTTGTGGTACTCAGTCCCGAATGCCTTGTCGACCTCATAGGAAATTACATAAATAGCATTTATGGTGTCACAGCCCATACACCTGGCAATACACCCGCCTACCTGGTGACAGGTTAACCTAGTCATACGCTGCTTCGCCAGCAAATCAGCGACGCTCTGGTGTATATGGCAAAATCGGTTAATTTTCTTACCTGTCAGATGAGAGGTTGCTGTAATTATATCTTCGTACTCTGCAAATTCCGGGGTGTACACCATATCGTAGGTTTTGGCCAGCACATTGATTGCGCCCTCCAGCCGGGGATGGTCACGGTCTATAAGCTTACCACCCATATACACGTTCCGCTTCATCCTGCTCAGCCTTTTCCGATACTCGCTCGATGTAATCATCTCTTCTCCTTCATAACCTTTCTCAAACTTGCACCATTTTATATGGTAGCACCACCATCTATAGCCAAAACTTGACCCGTCACATAGCTGGAAGCATCAGAAGCAAAGTAGATAGCAGCTCCCACCATTTCATCAGGCTCAGCAATGCGCTTCATCGGCGTTAACATTATAGCGCCCTGGAGTATATCAGGGTTACCCCATAGCGCTTCACTGAAGCGTGTCCTTGTGAGCCCAGGAGCTATGCAGTTCACCCTTATATTATATTGAGCCCACTGCTGTGCCATAACCTTGGTCGCCATGATGACACCGGCTTTACTTATAGAGTAGACTGGCAATATATCCGGGGTAATGCCAGCCGTGGAAGCAATGTTGATAATTCTACCACCTCCCTGCTCCCGCATCACCCTGGCCACTGCCTGGCTGAGAAAAAATAGTCCCTTTAGATTAAGGTTCATTATGGCATCCCAGGCACGCTCTTCTATATCAATCGCTGCATCCATAGTAGGGTTAGTAGCGGCGTTGTTCACCAAGATATCTATCCTGCCAAATTCATCTTTAACCCTATCAACCAGATTCTTTATTTCCTCCATTCTTCCTACATGAGCCGCTACTGGTAGTACCTTTCTGCCCAATTGCTTGATTTCATCAGCCACAGCCTCAAGATCAGGCAATTTCCTGCTGGCTAACGCAACATCAGCGCCAGCCTTAGCTAATCCAACTGCAATCGCCTTACCAATGCCTCGGCTGCCACCCGTTACCAGAGCCAGCCTGTCCTCAAGAGAAAATTGTTCCGGAGAAAAAACCATTTCTTGACACCTCCTAAAATAAAACTTCGATGGCTTCAGTAAGAGCCAACAAAGTATATACCGCCAGCAACGCTATTCGCAACCTAGATCATTCCCATTCAAGTAAACCAGCTAGATTATTCACTTCTGGCCTTACAATTTCATAGTGTCAACTATTTTGTGTAAGACAG
>FMSI01014985.1_pt1 | contig 23030 bp, 20 predicted proteins | sample 1504471 | NCBI WGS metagenome assembly FMSI01 (sample SAMEA4475357, study PRJEB15587) | soil metagenome | biome: Soil; feature: Field | place: India | collected 2015-03-11 | depth 0 m
TTTTTTCCTTATTCCAGTATGGGGCGTTCCTCCAGCGGCTTGATGGTGATGCCCGATTCGGCGCCGGGAAGCGGCGCCACCGGTTCGGTGAGCAGGAATTCACCCCTCTTGATCCACTCCTTGAGTATATTGGCTATCTCCACCGCCTTCGGGTAGCTGGAGAGCGAGGCGGTGGGCACCTCTTCGCCCTGTACTTTGATGACGCCGCTCTTGAGCTCGGCGTAGCTGACCTCCCCCAGGACATCGGGTTTTCTCTGGGGATAAGCCTCGCTATAGTCCACCACCGGGGCGATTATATCGGCATCGGTCACCAGGGTATACTTCAGTATTTCCTCGGAGAGTATCGGTATGGGGACACCGATGCCCACAGTGATGGTGCAGCCGTAGCCGAGGAAGCTGGTGCCCACGAGCCACTGCGGGCTCATCTGCTTCAAATCACCGATCACCGCCATCGTGCCTGCGGGCCTTCTGGGCACACCATTTTCAGTGCGTGGCACGCCCGGGTTGTGCTGCGTGCCGTGCCAGGCGACATAGCCGATGCCGCCGCCGAGGAAGATGCGCGTGCCGATGCCTATGGTCCTGTAGTACGGGTCGTTGAGCAAGGGCGAGAGCTGCCCAGAGGAGGAATAGTTGGCGTTGCCCAGGTTTGGCTTGAGCACACCCATGTAGGTGTAAAGGACGCGGTTGCCGAGGTTTACCGCCACATTGTAGTTCTGGTAGGCGTTCCTGACGTTGAACAGCACCGCCTCGTTGATGTCCTTTATGTTTATCAGCGTCTCCAGTTTTCTCTTGGGATAGCAGTCCGTGCCGTAGGCGGTGGCTATCAGTCTGATGTCCTTACCTGCTACCAGCTCCTCGATGACGTGCCCGCCGCCGTAGCGGAACTCGCCGGGATAGATGCGGTTCTTGGGGTCATCTTCGGGCAGGGCAGTGGCGCCGAGGAATATGTCCATCGCCGCCAGCCCGGTATAAGCGGGGACATCGTTAAGGTACACCTTCCCGCCGCCCAGCTTTATCCTGGGCTTGGTGTGGCCCAGGTTGAGGAAAACGCCGGATGAGCACATGGGACCGAAGGTGCCGGTGGTGACCACGTCCACCTCCCTGGCGGTCTGGCTGATGCCTTTTTTCCTGGCGATCTCGATGATCTCCTCCGCGGTGACCACCACCGCCTGCCCCTTCCTGATCTTCTCGTTTATCTCGGCTATCGTCTTTGCCATTAATTCCTTCCCTTTAGCCCCTCGAGGGCTAGCTCGGCGGCTTTTCTGCCCGAGAGCAGCATACCGCCGAATATGGCTCCCATGCGCGGCGCCCCGAAAACGGCGTTGGCTGCCATGCCGGCGACTATCAGCCCGGGGCAGACCTCCCTGGTGTTCTCCACGATCGTCCTTTCGCCGACCTCAGCCCACATCGATTTTTCTCCCTTAACCTCCAAGCCGACGCCGGTCTTTCTGGCGACTATACGGCAGAGCTCGGCATCGTGCCCAGTGGCGTCGATGACCACCTTTGCCCTGACACCCAGCGGGTCAACGTGCAGGTTCGCCAGCGAGACTGCACTCCAGTTTAGCACCAGTCCCACTATCCTGTCATCCTCCCGTACCATTACATCCTCGATGCTGATAAGGTTGAATACCTTTACACCGGATTTTATCGTCTGCGAACACATGGTTGCCACCGCCTCAACGGCGTCGGCGACGTAGTAGCCTGGCTGGTACTCATTGCTCCTGATGCCGAACTCATCCAGTATACCCTTAGCCTCGCTCTGCACCACGATGTGGTTGAACATCATACCCCCGCCCCACATGCCCCCGCCGACGCTCAACCTTCGTTCAAAGATGACCGCCTTTGCCCCAGCCTTCGCCAGATAATAACCGGCGGTCATCCCCGAGGGACCGGCGCCGGCTATAGCCACATCCACCTCAGTGGCGGCGAGGAGTTCCTTGAAATAGCTCTCCACTATAGCCTTTGATATCGTCACCTCGTCCATGTGATTCCTCCTGTACTCCGCGCTATGCCCGATGCGCTGCTGTGGTGTCTAGGTTCCCTTCCCCAGCACCGCCCTCAGCTCGACGGGAGTGAGGCTTTGCTGTTCGCCGCTGACCATGTTGCGCAGTGTCAGTTTGCGGTTTTCCATCTCCTCCTCTCCGATGATGATGGCGTAGCCTGTGCCCAGGCTGTCTGCTTGGCGCAACTGTGCCTTCAGGCTGCGGTCGCCGGTTGCCATCACCGCACTGATACCCTGTGTCCGCAGGCTGGCGGCGAGCTTCACTGCCTCCGCCTTTGCCTTGTTGCCCAGGTGGGCGATGAACACGCAAGGCGAGGGTAATGGCGGCACCGGGATGCCCTGCTTTTTCAGGTTGAGCACTACCCTGTCCATACCCGCCGCAAAGCCCACCGCCGGAGTCGGCTTGCCGCCGAGCTGCTCGATAAGGTCATCGTACCTGCCGCCGCCTCCCAGCGCGCTCAGGGCACCCCCATTAAGTGGCTGGACCTCGAACACCGTCCTGGTGTAGTAGTCCAGTCCCCGCACCAGCCGGTGGTTGAGGCTGAAGGACAGGGTCAGGCTTCTCAGGTATTCAGTCACCGCTGTGAAGTGTGCCCGGCAGTCGGCACAGAGAAAGTCCGTGCTCCAAGGGGAGCTATCGGCTATGTGCTGGCACTCCGGACGTTTGCAGTCCAGCAAACGCAGCGGGTTTTTCTCCAGCCTTGTCTCGCAGTCGGGACAGAGGTCGGCTGCCCTCCTCTGGTAATAGCCCTTAAGCGCCCTGACATAGTCGGGGCGGCAGACCTTACAGCCGATGCTGTTTAGCTGCACGGTTATCTCCTTGAGCCCCAAGGAGGTAAAGAACTGGCATGCTAGGTGGATGACCTCGCTATCGAGGGCGGGGTCGGCATCGCCGATGGCTTCGCAGCCGAACTGGTGGTGCTGACGGTAGCGCCCTGCCTGGGGGCGTTCGTAGCGGAATGCGGAGGCTAGGTAGTATAGCTTTACCGGCTGGGGCAGGTTGTCCATGCCGTGTTCGATGTAGGCACGGCACACCGGGGCTGTCCCCTCGGGTCTGAGCGCCAGCGCCTTGCCGCTGCGGTCTTTGAAAATGTACATCTCCTTGGTGACGATGTCGGTGCCCTCGCCGATGCTGCGGGTGAAAAGAGCAGCCTCCTCGAACACCGGCGTGTCCAGGCGCTGGTAACCGTAGAGCTGGCATACCTCGGCGGCTTTAGCCTCGACATACCTCCAGTATGCCTGCTCTTCAGGGAGGATGTCCACTGTGCCCCTTGGCGCCTTATACAAAATGCACCTCCGATTGAGGTTACATTATATCAGATAGGGCGAGGTGGCACACGGTCACATGCATCCGCTGCTACCAGAGCCCGGGGATGAGCGCCTTGCGCTTTCTGGGATAGTCGGGAAAATGCTGCAAGTACCAGAGGTGGTGTGCCCGTGCTCTGGGTGCCAGGTTGGCAATTGTCCACACGGCGAATGCCAGACCGGGCAACGACCAGGTGGCTATTGCCCAGCCCACCCAGGTGAGGATCTCGCCGAAATAGTTGGGGCAGGATATCCAGTGGTACATCCCGCCGAAGGGTATCTGATATTCGGACTCGTTCCCCTGTCTCAGGTGACGCAGTACCTCATCGGCGTTGCGGTTGATGATAAAACCGGCGATGAACGCCAAGACGCCGAGGAAGAAGCGGTAATCGCTGAGCCACCCGGCGGCATAGGAGGCGAAGGTGAACAGATAGCGTCCGTTCAGGTAGGCATTGCCCAGGTTGAACACGAAGCCGAAGAGGACTACGGTGAGTGGCATCTTTCTTTCCCTGTTTTGCAGGCTGAGGGGATAGATAAACGCCCGGTGGATATAATGTGCCTCCCAGAGGAGCAGGAAGACGAGGGCGGTGAGGCTGCTCCTGTTTCCCCCTGCGAGATAGAGGGCGGCGAAAGCCAGCGGCGCCGGCGCCTCCATGAGCAGCCAGCCGGTGCGGTTGGTGAACGCCGGTCCCCAGCCACGGCGGATGTGCCTGCCGTAAGGTGCGGGGATAAAGAACAGGGTGATGAACACCACTGCTGCCATCACGAACCAGGCTATCAGCAGATAGTTAAAGAATGCGGCTTCGGTCATTGTTTCTCATTTCGCTGCGGCTGGAGGCTGAGCATGCCTGCTTGGTCAAACCACTTGAGTGTGTCCTCCAGCGTCTGTCTGAACGGTCGCGGCTGGTAGCCGAGCTCCCGACTGGCTTTCGCATGGCTGACATTCCGATGGTACTGGAGCGACCTAACGGACATGGCGGTATAGAGCGGCTGCCTGCCGCTGAGGCGGTCAAAGGCGGAAATAAATGGGGCGCCGCAGAGGGCAAGCCATGGAGGACAGGTGAAGCCTGGAGCGGGAACGCCGGTTATCTCCGCCACCAGGGCGGCAACCCCGGGCACGGATACCCAGTGCCCGGAGAGCAAATATTTGCTGCCTTCTGGTGCTTTTTCTTCGGCTGTTATTGTTCCCTCGACCACGTCTCTGGCATCCACCCAGTTAAAACCGCCTGTAATCAGTGCGGGGAGTCTTCCCTGTGCCATATAGATGAGTGCCCGACCGAAGTGGGAGGGGCGGTAGTCATAGGGACCGATGACCCCGGTGGGGCTGATGATTATGGCGTTCAAGCCCTTCTCCATGCCTTTGAGCACCTCCCGTTCTCCGGCGGCTTTGGTGCGGTCGTAGGGTGGGGCGTAGGGAGAGTCCGCCAGGCTACAGGTCTCGTCAACTGCGCCGTCTGGTATGTCTTTAATGGCGTGGATGGAGCTGAAGTGGACGAGGCGGCGCACGCCTGTGCGCAGGCAAGCCTCGACCACATTTCTCACCCCCTCGATATTCACCGCTTCCATCAGCGGTCGATCACCGGGAAGAAGGGAGATGTGGCCGGCGAGGTGGTACACCACCTCGCTACCGTCGAACGCTCTCAGCAAAGAATCGGGATCGAGCACATCCCCGTGAACTGCCTCCACGTCCAGCCCCTCTATCCCCAGGCGGGTGTTATGGATTAAAACGCGCACCCTGCGGCCTTTAGCCAGGAGGGCACGCACCAAGTTGCAGCCGAGGTGCCCGGTGGCGCCGGTGACCAGGACGCTCATATGGCGAAAATTATACCACAGTCCTGAAAGCTTTCGGCTTGGTGGGGATGGGTCTAACCCTTATAGCTCTTCCACTGCACACGCAGTCAAGATTATCAACAAGCCAAGTAATACGACCGAGTTAGTACGCCCCGTCATTATTCTCCTACTGTTGTACCAAGCTTCATTCACGCATATTAAACGTGGAAATCGGGGCAAAGTTAGTTGCCGAGTGCGGGACAAAAAACCGGCTGGACAGACCATCGAAATAGCATGGATATCGGTGTTATAATGGGGTGCCGGCTAAGGAGGTGAGACCGATGAGCAGTACGCACCCATTCAAGGTGAAATCGATCGACCATATCAGCTATGCGGTTAAGGACATCGATAAGACCGTAGAGGCGTGGTCCAGGCTGTATGGCTTGGGACCATGGACATATGCCGAGAACGGCGGCGTTGATGTCAAGGGAAGGCCGTGGAAGGTCAGGATGGCGTTCACCTATGTGGGACCGATGCAGGTCGAGCTTGTCCAGTGTACAGAGGGGCGGATATTCCAGTCGCGCTTTCTGGACACCTGGGGGGAGGGTGTGCACCACATTGGCTTTTACGTCGACGACGTGGATGCCGAAGTACAAAACTTAGTGGCTCAGGGAGCTAGACTGCTCATCCATGACCCAGGGAGGTTCGCCTATCTGGATGCCGGTGGCGTCGGCGGCGCCATATTCGAGCTGATGCGTAAGCCGGGTTAGTGTGCTGCGCTGAAGACAGGTAGCCCTCAACCCCCTCTGTAGAAGAAAAGATGAGGGCTACCTCGGTTGTCGGTTCTTGGCGTTATGCCCCGTCTACCAGAGCTTTCCCTTGTTCTTGATCTGGTTTGCCCAGACGTCCCAGCAAGGTACCTGCAGGTCTTCTGGTACATTGAAGATACCCAGCGGCTTACCCCTGGGCTTTTCCGGTGCGGGCCACTTTTCTATCTGCTTGGCGACCTTTTCCATCCAGTGGTCAGTTTCGCCGAGGTAGAGCTGCCACACTTTACCCCTCTTGGTGTGTAGCGGCAGGACGCTGTCCTGGGTGGTGAAGCCGACGCCAGCCAGGACCTGGTGAGCCTGCCAGTGGGCATCGGTGCAAGCCTCGTTAGCCCTGGCTTTGGTCATAGCGACTTCGAGGTCGCAGGGAATGCCCTCGCTGAGCATCCAGGCAGATTCGTAGACCAGGTTCCTGGTGCCCTGCACATCGGCGAAAGCCATGATGCAGTACTCCTGCACCCAGTTATGGATACCGATGGGCATATCGAACTGGATCCTGGTCTTGGCATGTTCTACCGCCATTTCCATAGCTTTTTCTGCAGAGCCGACCATCTGGGCGCTGAGCAGCACGGCGCCGGTGTTGATCACCCTCTCCAGCGTGGGCCAGCCGCCATGCAGTTTGCCCACAATGTTCTTTGCCGGAACTTTCACCCGGTCGAAGACCACCTCGCACTGCTTCTTGTCCCCGGCGGTGGTGCGGAGCACGGTGTAGCTTATTCCGGGGCTTTTGGCATCGACAAGGAACAACGTGATACCGTCGGCAGCCCTGCGGTTCTTCCTGGTCCTGGTAGCCACCAGCAGGTAATCGGCAGCGATGGCATCGTGGACGAAAAGTTTGATGCCGTTAATGATGTAATGGTTACCTTCCGGGGTAGCCGGTACAGTTACCCCTTCAGGCAACCAGCCCTTACCGTCCCAGGTGGCTTCAGGTTCGGTCAGTGCCAGAGCCATGACGAGCTCGCCTCTGGCTATCCTGGGCAGCAGGCTGGCTTTCTGCTCTTCGCTGCCTGCCTCCAGGATGGCGAGCCCGCAGAGGACTACGGTGGAGAGGTGGGGGCTGGGGAACAGCGCCCTCCCCATCTCCTCGTAGAGGATAGCCATGTCCAGTATGTTCATCCCGATGCCACCGTATTTCTCCGGGTATATCAGTCCCAGCCAGCCCAGGTCGGCAGCCCTTTTCCACAGTTCCGGGGGATAGCCGAGGTCGCTGTCTTCTGCCCTCCTCACCACGCTCTCAGGGCACTCGTTCTCGAGGAAATCGCGGGCGGCCTTCTTAAGCATCTTTTGCTCTTCGCTAAGTTCGAAGTTCATGTTCTTACTCCTTTAACGCCTCGTGACTTCAGGCCTGTTTTTCCTTTTCCTGCAGGGCTTTCATTATGGTTGTATTGAGCTTGGCAGGTATTCTGGGCAAGCCAAGCACCCTCCCCGCCAGTACAATCTTGATCGCCTCCATGGTGCCGGCGTAATGATAGCTCCGGGTCACCTGCCATCCACGCTCAATCGACCCGTCCAGTTTGGCATATTTTGAGCCCATGCGGAGCTGGCCATATATGCCCAGGATGTCCATCTTCAAATTCGGATGGGACATGCTGTTCAGCCGGCTGAATAGCCCGGTGAGGTCGAAATCCAGCGGACCCAGCCGCTTACGCTCGCCGAACCTCCAGGCGGTGCGCCATGCTGCCAGCCTGAGCACCTCGATATCGATAGCCATTTTAGCCAGTGCCCTTCTAACCTGCGGGTCCTTAATCAGTGGCTTCCCGTTCCGCTTGGTCTCACGGCAGAACTGTATCAGCTCCTGCAGTTCCCGCTTGGCTCTGGCGGCGCCAGCGGTGTTAGACCTTTCGAACTCAAACGTTGCCATAACATGGTAGAAGCCCTGGTTTATCTGACCCACGATGGCATCGTCGCCCACTTCAACATTGTCGAAATAAAAGATATTTGCCCGGTAGCCGCCCATACATGGCAGTGCGGTGACGGTTACCCCGGGGGTATCCGCCTTGACACAGAAAAGGGTGAGACCGCGGTGCTTGGGGATGGTGTCTGCCGTCCTAGCTTCGACGTAGAGCCAGTCCGGCTTATAGCCGCCGGTGATATATATCTTCTGGCCATTGATGACCCATTTGTCTCCCCTTTTTACGGCACGCGTCTGTTGGTTGGCTTCATCGGTGCCTGCTTCCGGTTCGGTGAAGCACTCGTACCAGATCTTCTCACCGCTGGATATCTCTGGCAAGAACCGCTTCTTTTGCTCCTCGGTACCGAAGAGGTGTAGCCCGGGACCGACGATATGCAGGCCGATGCCATCGGGCCAGGCTATTCCCCAGTAGCCCTCCACCTCGTTGGCGATCCCGACCTCGATGTGTCCCAATCCCAGTCCGCCCCACTCCTTGGGCCAGCCTGGCGCCAGGTAGCCCTTCTTCCCGGCTTTCCTCTGCAGGTTCATCCAGAAATCCTGCAGCTCCTTGCGCAGCGCCGGTACCCCTGAGACGTCCTCAGGGAGCTCGTTGGCATAGAAGTCGTGTAGTTCCTTTCTCAGCTTCTCCTGCTCTTCAGTAAAGCCAAACTCCATGTTACGAATCAAGACCTCCTTCCTGACATTAGAACTCGATACTACCATGGATTGAGTGCGGTATCCCTTCTCACCCCCTTTCTTGGAGCACAACCGGCTGAGGGAAACGTGTTTGCCCCGCTAGATCTGGCTATCTAAAATTCCGCCTTATTGTAGATGCCTCCCCCCACACTGTCAAAAGCATCGTGGCGTGCGTAGCAAAGAATTACCTTGCCGTGTGGGGACCGAGGGGCTAGGCTTTGGCAGCAATCCTGTAGCTTGTATCCACGGGCGGCATCTTGGACTGGGCAATGCCCCTTAGGTCCACCAGCTTCGCCTGAGAGGGGTCTTTCTCCCAGCCGGGTATGTTAGCCAGTCTCATGGCGGCAGCTTTGTACATATTCCAGTCGGCATTGGCATAGAACATCATCTTCTGCGCCGCCAGCGAGCCCTCAGCATGTATCTGGTGGGTGAGGTGCCTGCCGCCAGTGATGTCGTGTACCAGCCTTATCGCCTTTAGCCTGTGCTCTGTGGGTATGCCGGCTTTGCCAGCAAGGTATTTTTCGATGTACTTGCGCTCTTCTGGATTTACCCAGTCGCAGTAGGCGATGGGGTCGGCGGCGATACCGCCACAGACGTCTTGGGCGATCTTACACATCTCATGGAAGTTGTCGGCATACATGAACTTGGCGATGTTGGTGTAGAGCTGGTTGGGGATTACCAGGTCTGCATCTGGCTCCTTCTCCGGGAACATGCAGGCTGCCCAGCTTAAGGCTTTGAAAGCCTCGGTGACCTGTACCATCCAGGAAAGCTTATCACGGATGTGGGTGTACTTTTCTAGACCGTTGTACTCAGCCATCAGCGCGGCGGCGCCGGTGAGCTGCTCCATCATGGGCACCATGCGGCAGCAGGCGAACAGCCTGTGGAAGGTGGCGAACAGGTAGGCGATGTCCCTGGAGAACTGCCATTCGCCACATAGGAATACCCTCTCCCAGGGGACGAAAACGTCATCGAACACGATCATACACTCGCCATCGCCGACGCCGTGTCTGGAAGCGAGCGGTGCATCCCAAAAGGTCTCCTCGGTGCTGGGTCCCCTTATCTCGGGGTCGGCGCAGATGAGGGTGATGCCCTTGGCATTGAGCGGCGTGGCAAAGGCAACGGCATAGTCCTTGTCCTCCTCCCCGTGGGTGCGGCAAGGGATGACGAAGGCTTCGTTGGCGGAAGGTGTGGAGCTGATATGGTACTTGCAGCCGCGGACGATGATGCCCTCCTTGTTCTTGTCCACTACACGGACATAGAAGTCCTTGTGCTGAACCTGTTTTGAAGGGTGCAGCCCCCTATCGCCCTTGACATCGGTCTGGGCGGTGGTTAGCCCGATATCGGTCTTCTGAATGTATTTGCGGTAGGCTGCCACGCGCTCGCTATAATTGGTGCCCATGGCTTTGTCCACCCTTGCTGCCAGCACGGTCAAGGCTGCCAGACCGTCAACGCCCATACAGTGGAGACTGACGCCGCCGAAGCGGCTTCCCCAGATGTAAATCTCCCGGCGTTTCAGCAGGTCTTCCTTCGTCTTGGGCGGTATCCAGAGGAAGTGGACGTCCTCATTCTCCTCGTTCTTGGCGACGAATAGAGAGCGCGTCTCCGGGTGGTTGGTTACCACCCAGTCCATGGCGCCGCCCTGTACTATCCTCCGCAGCACCGGGTGGGTGGTGACGTCCTTCACCCTCTCCCCGAGGCAGTAGATCACCCTGCCATCCCTCAGACTCTCCAGATATTGTTCTACTGTGCGTATCATGTGTCCCTCCCTTTTTTGGTTATTCTACCCACTGGCCGCCCTGTGAATGGGATCGCAGAGCGGCAAAGCAGTGGTGAGTTGCCCTCGGCTGAAATTATACATGGTAGACTTGCGATGGTTCACCCCGCCGCAGATAGGGCTGTGGCGGCATTTTGTCCCGAAAATGTGCCAGAGGTATCCCCTCCTCCAGCGCCGGCTGATGATTGCCTTGCTGCGGCGTGGCATCACAGTCAGCGAAGGTAGATGTTCGTCAGAAGAAGGGGTGCTGGACCGGGGGGTTGGTTACTGCCTGTGGTGATGCTGCTGGCTGCTTTTCTGGTGCTGGCGTTATGTGCTAACGTTTGCCAGACAGCCGCCAGGGCTTACCATTACCAACCGGTAGATGTCGACATCAGAGCCCTGGAGAACTTGGACTTACTGGTAACCGGGAAACTGGCGTTTGCCTTCACTTCCGGCGATTTCCATTACTACTACCGCTGGACACCGACGGACAGGCTGGAATCGATCGAGGATGCAGGGGTGTGGCAAGGTGACTGGAAGTATGAACTCAATCCGGAGGTGAGGCACTGGATAGGCATCAGGCGGGAGAAGGGTGGCTCACCGGGAGGGGACGACTATGCCTATGCTATTTGGAGGCAAGGAGGCCAGTTCTGGGTCGCCTGATGGTTCCCGAGGGCGGAGGGCGCTACCCGCACCATCGAGCTCAGGTACCGGGCGCATGGTACCCTGCGCATCGGTACTATCGCCGACCAGCTGGTCATATCTACTTACAGCGTGCCCGCTGTCAGGCGGATGGTGGACGATTCCACCAGAATTTACCACCGGCAGGGTAGAGCCCGAGGAGGAACTGGAAATCAGAATCTCCTTTCCCCAAGGCATAGTCAGCGGTCGCCACCATCGTGGCAGGCGAGGCTGGAGAGGCAAGAGGCATACAACACAAAAGTCAAACCGGCAGTAAACCTAGCTCTAACGCTGTTTGGCTTAATTTTCGTGCCGCTGATGGGTGCCATGTTTATCAGGCTGCTGCCACGAAGTAATATTGTCCGCGTTTTATGATACTTGGGCACAGCTGGTTCCGAATCAAACCGCCGTTTTATGGCTATTGAGCATAGGGCAAGGCTTTGTTAAAATGGGCTCTGACTGGGGGCAGTTACGCCATGAAGCGACCGACCAAGGGACACAAAACAGCAGCACGCAGCCTGTTAGCCGGTCTGGGAAAGACGCTGATATTCTTCTTCATCATTGCGATTGCAGTGCTGATGGTTACTTCGGTTTGCATGTTTATCTCCATCGCTATAGAAGGTTGGGCATTGGCCGCTATATTGGCTTTCGGGGCTGTTTTTCTTGTGTTCTGTCTTCAAGCTTTTGCTCGCCGCAGACTGACCTTTACAAGGTTCTTTCTGGTGTCCTTTTTCTCAGTAATTTTCATAATGCTGGCGTCTGCTTATCTGGATATTAGGACGCTCAGCGATGTAAAGAACCATGTATCTGCCGCTTTTTCACAGCCTAAAGGACAGTTTCGTGAGAACATAGACCTCCTTGTGCAGAGAGCAGACCTTAAAGTAGAAGCAAATAACACTGCTGACAAGTCGACATCGGCTTCGACAACAGATGGCAAGACGACCGCCAAGAAGCAGGCAGACGAAAAGCATGTGTATTTGGACGGAGGCGTACTGGTGGGGGCGGATGGACATCGTATCACCTTAAAGAATAACCCGCAAGCCTCAGACCCATCATGGGAGCAACTGAAGACCTTTCTTCGTCAGGATGACACAGATCGGATACCCTATGATTTCAATAAGTTCGTATGTGCTGACTTCGCTGAGAGGCTGCACAACAATGCCGAAATTGCTGGCATCAGGGCTGCGTATGTCTGCGTTAAGCTGGGACCAAGCAGCTACTATCCTAGATCTGGTGGTCACGCTTTGAACGCCTTCCAGACGACCGACCGAGGATTGGTGTATATTGATTGCACTGGCTTCGAGCCCGGCATCAGTGCAGATAGTGCAGATAAAATAGTGGATGTAGTGGTGGGGCAGGAATATGTGCCGAGAAGTATTTTCCCACAGCCGGGGTGGTCTTTGGTTTGGTTAAGTATGGGAAAGGTCATTGAGATCGAGCTGATTGAATGGTGAGGTCGCCACAGTGTGCGTAGACAGAGACGCTGTGCAGTTTGACTGCTTTGCAGCATGCGCTGTACTCGGTGGAGATGGCAGACGTTGCTAAGGATGAGCGGTGGAAGGGGAGCCGGCACGGGCTGGTGAGACCACGTGCCGGCTCCTGATGGAGTTATGGCTGGCAGGATCGAGCTCTAAAGGTCAGGGTAAGGACGTTGGCGATCCTGATTTCGTCGCCGTCTTTGAGCGGCTGTTTGCCCTCGCCCCTGAGATCGGAGCCGTTAAGTTCAGTGCCGTTGGTGCTGCCGGAGTCCTCGATGTAGTAGCTGCCACCTTCACAGTAAAGTCGGATGTGTTCTCTGGAGATCATGGCTGCCTTTTCCGCATCCACCAGGGAGCGGAAGTCCTTCCTCCCCAGAACGCCGCCGTTTGCTGGCAGGGACACCTCTTTGCCGTCCGGGGCAACGAGTCCGGGACCAGAGCCCAGGGTGGCGGTTCTGGTGCCGCTGGACTCGCCCGCCGACCGTGTGCTGGCGGTGCAGGAGAGGGTGCCCAGACGCGTGCCGGCGGTGTCTGCGGCATAAGCCAGGGCGGGCTTTCTGGTGACGAAGACGATCGCCGCCACGGTGGCGGCAGCCATCAGCGCAGCCAGGAGGACATAGAGTAGCCTGGGGCTGAAGCCATCGCCGAAGCTGAGGGGGAAGGTACTGTCCCCTCCCGTGCCGCTTGCGGCGCCGCTGCTGGTTTCCGGGGTAACGGTGGTGGTGGCAGCGGGGGTGGCGACGGTGATCGTGGTGCTGGCGGTCACTGTGCCGTCCTCATTGGTGGCGGTGAGCGTGTAGGTGGTGGTGGAGGTGGGGCTCACCACGTATGAGCCGGAGGCGGGGACGGAGCCGATTTCGGGCGATATGGTGACGGTGACACTCCTTTCAAGGACATCGCTCACTGTCCAGATCAGGGTGGCTGTCTCGCCGGGCTTTATGTAGCTGGGGCTGGCGCTGAAGGCGTTGACCACCGGCGGAGGGTCGATTTGCTGCCGGGGTTGGGGCTGGGGTTGGGGCTGCGTTACCACGACCACGCTGGGGCGCACGCACACCGCCCAGGTGCATTCACAGGGCCAGGAGCACCTAGGGTAGCAGGGGCAGCAGGGCTCGCACCACCGACAGCAGTCATGTGGGGCGGGTGGTGGGGGTAAAGGCGGTGCAGGCGGTGCCGGTGGTGATGGCGGTGCAGGCGGGGAACCCGAAGTACCGGCTGATGCCGAAGCTGATGCGGTGGCGGTCACCGTGACTGTGACCGTGGGGTCAGCCCCGGTGGCGTTGACGGTGACGGTAGCCGTGGCAGAGGAGTCAGCCTGCGCCGAATTGTCTTCGGCGTATACTGACGTGACCCCCAGTAACAGGGCAGAGCACATCAGGAGTGCTGCTGCCAGGGCAAGGAATGGTTTTTTGAAGCTCATCTTTTACCTCCTTTCTTTTTTCTATTCGTTGACCTTGACTAACAGGGCGGAGAATAGCAACAGTACCGCCGTTATTGTGAAGATCATGGTCCTGAAGCTCATTTATTTCACCTCCGTGTTATTTTTATTTTCTTTCCTGAAAGCGATGCTCAGTTTGCCTGCCAGTTCGATTACATCGCCATCTGAAAGCGCATGCCTGCCGGTGCCTTTAATCTCTTTGTCGTTGAGCTTGGTGCCGTTGGTGCTGCTGCGGTCCTCGATGTAGTACTGACCGTTTTCATACCAGATGTTGAAGTGCTGCCTTGATATGTAGATGGCGTTCTCCGGAAGCATGGAACTTTCGAAGTCATGCCGGCCAAAGGATCTGGCGTTGCCAGCCAGCAGTATTTCACTGCCGTCGGGCAATACCAGCTTCGCCGGCGGGGCCTCCACCACGGGCGTGGTCGTTGGCAGTGTATTTGCGTACGGGGTCACGCCAGGCTGGGTGGTGCCTTCCCGTACGGCTGGCTCTGGCATATGACGGGTCTTCGCCGGTCTCCTCGCCATCACGGCGACGAGGACGATTATCGCCATCACCGCCAGTGCCAGCAGGGCAATAAGTCCCCAGAGCAGGTAGGGTGGCTGTTCCACGGTGATAGTTACCGACACGGACTGCGCGGTACCGTCAGCATAGGTGGCGGTGAGGGTATAGGTGGTGGTCTGCTGTGGTGCTACCTGCACTGTGCCGCTTGTCACTACGGTGCCCAAGCTGCTGATGGACACGTGTGTAGCCCCGGGGGCACTCCAGGAGAGAGTTGCTGTCTTCCCCTTCTTTATCACGGTCTGGTCGGTGCTGAAGATGGGTGGTGTTCTGGGTTTGACCGTTATGGTCAAGGACGATGACGCTGTCTTGTCCGATTTACCTTTCGCCATCAGCGTGTAGGTAGTGGTGGTGGTGGGGGTGACCGAGGTGGAGCCGGAGGCGGCGACCGTCCCGATGTCCGGAGATATGGTGACGCTGCTGGCATTGGTGGTGGTCCAGGTGAGCGTCACTGTTTCCCCTGCCTCGATGGAGGTCTTGCTGGCAGTGAAGGAGTTTATCACCGGCGGTTTGACCTGCTCCGATGGTGGGGCGGGTATGTCAGGCGGGTAGTAGCCAGCGGTGTAGTTGAAGCTCAGCGAGCGAGTTGACCAGACTCCGCCGGAGAGGAACCACATCCTCCACACATACCTGCCAGGCGGGTCGAAGGGCTCGGCAACGAAGGGCCCGAGCTGCCAGACGCCGGCACGTGGGATATACCAGCGGTAGCAGAGCCAGTGTCCGTAAGGCACGGTGCCTACGGGGTAGTACTCCCAGAGGTAGAAATAGCCCGCTCCGCTGACTGATACGATAAGGTAACAAGCCCAGTTGCGGTAGAGGTTGGTCAAAATCTGTCCGTAGCTGTTTACCAGGCAGGCGCCCACTATCGAGCCCGGGGCAGTTCCCGGTGCCACCTCGGGCGGCGAAATCTGCAGCGAGGGCCATGTCTGACCGTACACCTCTACCCTTACCGGGGGCTCCATTGACTCCTGCCCCCCATAAGGCGGCTGCCATGGCTCGGTGGGGTTCGGTGGCGGGAAGGGATAGTCCTGCGCTGCGGCGGGAAATACTATGCCCGGGGCAGTCAGAGAAGCCAGGACGACTATCAGAAAGACCGAGAGTAACCCTTTCATGTTTTTGACTTAACTCCCGAACATGACATTTTCTTGATTTAAATATACGCGCCTCGGGGGTGGGTTGCTTGACTGCGGGATGACAGACCGCTGACAGTTTTTTGACAAGACGGGGAATGGTGGAGGATGTTTCCGGGGGTCCTAAGGGGATGGGCAACAGGAGCTTAGAGTGTATAGAGCTTAAGCTGTATTCTACCGGCGAGCTCTATGAGGTCACCGTGGTTGAGGGCGACGGGACCTCTGCCGCGGATCTCCATGCCGTTCAGACTGGTGCCATTGGTGCTATCCAGATCTTCAATATAGAACTGCCCCTGCTGCGATTTGACCTCAAAATGTTGTCTCGACACCAGCGCCAGGTCGTTTATATCCAGCGCCCTGGCGAGGTCTTCCCTGCCGACCCTCCTGCCACCGCTGTCGAGTGGAATTTCCATACCGTTGGGCAGGGTTATCTTTGCCCTGACGGTGGTTGCCGGAAAAGAGGTCGGTACCTCTCGCAGCGCCGACGCAACAGATGGCTTTTTCCGCCTGGGGTGTGGGGCGTATATCCGGTACAGGTAAAAGCCAAGCAGGGCGAAAGCAATGGTGAGCAGGGCTGAGAAGCAGATTACCGCTGCCAGCGGCGATGCCACCAGTGTGCGCAACCGGTCGGTAAATTTACTTTCCGGCGGCGTAGCCGGCAGCGTCTGTCCGGTGGGCTTTTCGGTGCTCGCGGCTTTAACATAGGTCCAGTATACGAGTTTGTCATGAGGTGGGTCGGTGTCTCCGCCAGCCCAGTTGCCGTTGCTGTAGAACCATATTCTGTAGGCATGCTGTCCTTCCGGCTCGGCTGCGCCCGGGGTGAAAGGACCGAGCCTCCAGACTCCGCTTTCGGGCAGATGCCATTTGTATGCCAGCCATCTTCCCGGCTGCTCTGCGCCCTCGGGGAAGTGCTCGTAGATATAGAGCCAGCCCGGTGCATTGATGTCCACATCTAAATACCAGTTCTGGTCTCCGCTGACCCCGGCCCCGTTTTCCGCCGAAGGACCGATGAAGGCGGGGATGAAGTTGGGAGAGGCGTTATCCGACTGTGCTGAAGGTCCCAGCTGCACATACCGGACTGGCGGCTTGAGCTCATCGCCGGGCTGGTCTTCGGCGGGTGTCTCGGGCACGGTGGCGTTGTCCGTTGCTGGACCCACCGCCCACACATCTGCTGTCCCGGCGAACAGCACCCACAGGGCGGCGAAAAACAGAGCGCCGACAAAAAACAGTAATCTATACCTCATTGTGCTTGCTGCACCTTAAGCTGTTTTATCAAATAGCCGCTTTCCGAGGCGAGCGCTGCCTGCATGGCGCGGGCATCGGCGAACCTATCGTCCGGGGAGAACATCACCGCCTGTGCCAGGCACCTTGCCACACGCTTTGATACGCCCAGGGAGATAAGGTGGTCGGCAAGGACGGCGGCTTCACTGAAGGAACGGGGCCAGTTGTATCTGAACAGTTTCAGGCAGATATCGTTGGGTTCATCAAGCGTAAGAAGATAGATGCAGGTCTGTGCCAGTCCGCAGAGGTCGCACCTGTGGTCGCTTTTCCTGCCGATGAACAGCTCCGGGATATCGAAGCCCTTGTTGGTTATCTGGGTGAACGAGTCATAGTATGTCTTGTCCTTATCAGGGTCAAGGTTCTTTGCCGTGCCGAAGTCGATGAGCTTCACCGTGCCATCGCTACAGAGCATGATGTTCTTGGGGTTAACGTCCCTGTGGACGATGCCGGCGGCGTGTATATAGGCGAGTGCGTCCAGTAGCTGGCACGCCCAGAGGACCACCTGCTGCTCCTCGAGGGGCGACCGCGGTGACAGGGTGAGCAGTGGCTCCCCGTTCAGGTACTCGAGGACGAGGTGAAATTCGCCCTTGTGATAGAAGTCTTCTATATACCTGACGATGTTAGGGTGGTGCAGCCTCTTCAAATAGCTGGCTTCCAGCAGTAGCTTTTCCAGGTATACATTGTCCATGGTGGTGCCGCGGCGCGGTGTTTTGATGATGCAGGGCATGCCCTTCTTGCGTTCCAGGGCTCGCCAGATGGTCGCCATGCCGCCCTGTTTGAAAAGTGGCGTGATCAGTGCATAGCGCCCGTTAACTATGTGAGCCTTGTCCGCTGAGGGGATGGGGGCGTGTGCCTGTTTCTGCTCGGGGCGAGGGCTTCCCTTATTGCGTTTTCGGAAGTAGACCAGCAGGGCGACGCATATCGCCAGGGCGCCGTATATCGAGACCATTGCAATGTCAGAAAAGTCCAGTGCCCACATCATTTCCTCCCGATGGTGGTCTCAGCCGAGACTACAGCCTCCCATGAGGGCAGGTTGGCGGGCCTGGCTATTACCACCGATATATTGTCCGGTCCTCCCGCCAGGTTAGCCTGAGCAATGAGATCGGCACATGCCCGCCTGGGGTCGAGTGAACTCAGCACGGTCTCGGCTATCATTTCCGGGGGCAATATTCCGCAGAGACCATCAGAGCAGAGCAGGATATGGTCACCGGCGTAGAGTTTCAAGTGGTACAGGTCAGGGGCGGCATTTGAAGAATAGCCCAGGGCTCTGGTTATCTCATTGCGGCGGGGGTGATACCTCGCCTGTTCCTCGGTCAGCAGCCCGGCGTCCACCAGCTCCTGGACCATGGAATGGTCCTTGGTCACCTGGATGGTCTCGCGGCTATTGATGATATAGCAACGGCAATCGCCGATGTGTGCCACGTACAGGTTATTTCCCAGCACCAGGGCTGCGGTGAGGGTGGTTCCCATACCGGCGAGCTCGCTGCGGCCGGCGGCGTTGAGCACGGCAGCACCCGCCCTGGAGCAGGCAGCGCTCAGGATGGAGAGCGGCGGTGCCGTGGGCTCGGTGAGCAGGCGCGAGATACACTCGGCGTGGAATGTCCTCACGGCAAGGTCGCTGGCAACCTCTCCGGCATTATACCCGCCGATGCCGTCCGCCACAGCGAAGAGGCCGGCGGTGACAACTCCTGAATTTGTCTGGAGGTCAAACCTCATAGAGAGGACGCTGTCCTCGTTGAGGCTTCTCACCAGCCCTTTATCAGAACCATAGCCTATTTCCAAAACTAACCACCCCCGTTTTCTGTCCCTTCCGTTTCCTTCTGCAGCCGGAAGGTCAGGGTGAGTTCCGGCTGCCCGGCGAGCTCGAGCTTATCGCCGTCCTTCAGCGGCTTTTTCTGCCCGTGTATATCAACGCCGTTCAACTTCGTATGGTTGGTGCTTCCCTTGCCTTCAGGACCGTAGTCCTGGACGTAGTGTCTGCCCCGGCTGCAGGTGATTAACAGGTGCTGGCGTGAGACTGCCATCAGTGTCTCGTAGGGCAGTGCGTCGGCGAAATCAGCGCGCTCTATGAAGACAGGGTCGCCGCCGAGAACGAGCTCGGTGCCATTGGGCATTATCACCTTAGCCTTCGGCGGAGAATGGACTGTGCCCCGCCTGCCCCTGCCTTTGATTGCTATATCTGCGGTGGCGAAATACTTCCCGCAGGTATAGCAGAAGAACCTGGCGGCTTTATTCGGACTCTGACATCTGGGGCAGATGGTCTTATCTTCGGGGCTGATATCACCGGCTGTGGGGACAGAGCGCCGGTACCTGGTGGAGACCGTTTCGTCGCGGTCGCCCTTCACGCTGTGGGCTTGAGGTGGTAGTTTGGGACTTTTTTCCTTCACCATCATGATTACCAGCACTCTTTTACCAAAAGTCTAGCCTGCGGGCAGCGCCATTGCTTGACAGTTATCTGACAAACACCTAATATGGCTATGACAACTCCGCTGACGTAAACATTATACTACTATTAAGAAACGAAAATAGACCCGTCAAAGTTGGAGGCTGTCTTTGGCGTACGTAATCGTCAGGAAGGGCAATGCCGAGGATGTCGGCAAAATCTTCATCTTAAGCAGGCCGCTCACTCTGGTGGGACGCCGTACTCCGCAGAGCCAGCCCGATGTTGAACTCACCGATGAAGTCATCTCCCGGCGGCACCTAGAGATTATACTCAAGGACGGCAAATACTGGGTGCGTGACCTGGGCAGCACCAATGGCACGATGCTGGGCGACGACAGGATAGTCCCCGGCAACCTGTATGAACTCAAACACAACAGCAAGATAGGGCTGGGGGTTGAGGGCGCTTCAGCGCGCACTGTGCTCGTCTTCAAAGAGACCGAGGACACCGGCATAATCGCGGGCAAAAGGTCGCTGGCAGCTGAGCCCGCCGTGGCGCCGCAGGTGGCGTGGCTTAAGATAGACGAGGCAAAGAAAGAGGTGCTGGTGGACGGCAAGCCGAAGAAACTATCGAAGAAAGAATACGATTTGCTGCTGTTCCTTTACCAAAATGCCGGCGCGGTGTGTTCGCACGATGAGATAATTGAGGCAGTGTGGCCCGAGAGCAAAGACGCCTCAGCCATCTCTGATGCCACTGTTGCCCAGCTGGTCCACCGCCTCCGTGAGAAGGTGGAGCCCGATCCCTCCCATCCCACCCGCATCATCAGCAAACAGGCATTCGGGTATATGCTGGTGTAGGTAACGATACACGAGGAGGAAAGAAATATGAGTAGCATCGTACTGGACCAGAAGTTGGGGCTTTATGTAGACCAGGAGTCGGGGCGGAAATTCTTTCTCGATGAACCGGACGATTTGAAAGTGGGTGAAAAGGTCACGTTTCTACTCAATCTACATGGTGGCGGCTCCCACGGCATCTGGCAGCGCCTCTATTTTCCGGCGCATGATTACAAGGACAAATATCGGCTTGTCGTGGCGACCCCTACTGCCAAGACCAAAGAGCCGCTGCGCCACTGGGTTGGCGAGGCAGACGACCAGTGGCTGCAGGACATCGTCAACTTTGTCTGCGATAAATATGGTAAAGACAGCATCAGAGCGTTCTGGCTGGTTGGGCATAGCCAGGGAGGGATGACAGCCAACCGCTTGCTAAAGACCGAGTTCTTTGCCAGCCGTGTTGACGGATGGCTCAGCCTTTCGGGAGGTCGCTTCGGGCCTGTAGAAATACCGGCGTCTTTCTTTGGAGGGAGCGAGCGCCGGCTGCCGGCTTTCGACCCCGACGGTCCCGCCCCGGGCCGCGCGGTAATGGTTGATTGCGATATCTCTTTTATCTTTTCAACTGGTGAACTTGAGATAGTGAGGCTTCCTGAAACTTCGCCCTGGGCAGAAAAGTACGACGCCGGTCCTCGGGTGCGCCTGCCAGATATTGTTGATACTGAGAAGGGACAGGTGACGGGGGCGATGCCAGGGCGCGGCCCCAGCTGGGGCAGGGAAGCGAGGCCCGGCACGGCACAGGTCTATGTGTTTCCGAATGCCCGCGGCGGCCGCGTTATCGCGGATGTTGTCCGTCTCGACAAGGGTCACACGGAGGGGTACGAGCCGAAGATCACTGAGGAGTTGATCAAGATGATGGTTGCCGCGCCGGGCGGGAAGATAATGGCATTGGCTCGGAACGGATAGATATACCGCTGTGTCTCCGGAAATAGAGCGCCTGCTTTAGCGGCTTGAGCTAAAGACCGTCTGCCACGCTTGGTATGCAAGCCTAGGCTTGCCATCCCTCCTGACGAGGGCTATGGCGTCATGGACCAGCACAGTACCTCGGTAAGTGATAGAATTAGCCACCTTGAAGTGCAGGTCGGTGCCAGCAGTATGTCAGGCTACCAACTAAAAGAAGGAGGGAAAGAGGATGGACATCATCGCATTGGTGAATCTGATTTTATGCCTGATCATTTTTGCTCTGGGCATCTGGGCTTATAGCAAGAAAAAGGGTGATGTACCACTGTATATCGGTATTGCATTCCTGCTGTTCGCCATTAGCCACCTTATCACTTTCCTTGGTATAGCAGCAGGCTTGACTGCATTTCTGGTAACAGTAAGGATAATCGCCTATTTGCTGGTGATTTTTGCCCTCTACAGGATTGCGGCGGCAAAGTAGCAACATTTTCACAAAAATCTACCTGCCCACAAGCGGTATACTCCGACGATAAGTGCATTTAAGGCGGCTTACGCCGGCTAGGCAGGACAAATTGTAGTCTTGCCTAAATGCGTCACTTTGCTACTCCGTAGGCTACATTTTCATATCCACATGTTGCTTGGAGGTGTTGCACCGCAGGCAAAACCCTGTGGGCAGTCAGGCTATCTGGGCGGGCTGGGTGTGCGCTATAATGTGGAAGGAGTGGGATGGTAAAGCTGACATTTTATGGCGGGGTAGATGAGATAGGGGGGAACAAGGTACTGCTGGAGGATGGGGGGAGGAGGCTGCTTTTAGACTTCGGTTTCCCCTACAAAAAGTATAAGTGGTTCTATGAGGAGTACCTGAAGCCGCGCTCCGGCGCCGGGCTGCTCGATTTGCTCACGCTAGGGCTGCTGCCACCTTTAGAGGGGCTGTACCGCGAGGACCTGGCGAAGCCGGTACCCTGGGAGGACTTCCGGGACAAGGACGGCTACCGCAGGCTGGACGAGGTGGACGGTGTGCTGCTCTCCCATGCCCATCTGGACCATTCGGGGCATATCGCGCTGCTCAGGGGCGATATACCGGTGTATGCCACGGTGATGACCGCCTTTGTCAGTAAGGCGATGCAGGACGCAGGGAAAGCCGACTTCGACCAGGAGGTGTGCTATTTTGCGCCCAGGAAGTTGATGCGCCCCATTGACTGGAAGCAGGAGGCATGCATCACCGATGAGAAGGCGGAGAAGGTGCAGCGGCAGTTCTGCATCGGCGATATACGCCCGGAGTCTTTGAGCGAGGAGGCACAGCAGTTCTGGGCGTGGGGGTTCTACGAGAAGAGGCCGAAGCAAAAGGCGCTCTGTTCACAGCCGCTGGGGGACTGCAGCCGGAGCCAGTTCAGGCTGCGCTGTTTCCGCGTTGACCATTCCATCCTCGGCGCCTGCGCCTGGGGAGTGGAGACGAGCGTCGGCTGGATAGTCTACAGCGGTGATTTGCGCCTCCACGGTAAGCGGGGCGAGATGACCAAGAGGTTTATCAAGGAGGCGACGGCGCTGAAGCCCACCGCGCTGATAATCGAGGGCACCAATGTGAAGAAGGACGAAAATGTGCCGGAAAGCGATGTCTATGAGAACGCCTGCCGGGCGGTGAGGAATGCCACAGGGCTGGTGATAGCCGACTTTTCGCCGCGCGATGTGGACAGGCTACTGACATTTTTGCAGATAGCCAAGGACTGCAGGCGGAAGCTGGTGATACTGCCCAAGGACGCCTATTTACTTAAGACGGTGAGGCTGCTCGAGCCGGAAACGCCGGACATAGCCACTGACGCTAACATCGTTATCTACGAGGAGACCATCGGCACCAAGGCGCCATCGCGCGTGTGGATGAAGGAGATGAGCAGAGAATACCACCATAAGACCGTGGTGGCTGAGGATGTGAGGAGGAACCAGGGCGATTTCATCCTGTGCTTCAGCTTCTTCGACTTGAATGAGCTGCCCAGTGTGCAGCCGCGGGAGGACAGCCTTTATATCTACAGTTCCAGCGAGCCGCACGACGAG
>FMSI01082905.1_pt1 | contig 23005 bp, 18 predicted proteins | sample 1504471 | NCBI WGS metagenome assembly FMSI01 (sample SAMEA4475357, study PRJEB15587) | soil metagenome | biome: Soil; feature: Field | place: India | collected 2015-03-11 | depth 0 m
GAATCCTAACTTTCACCTAAATCACCTCCTCCCGGTTAGAATTTACTTGCTGAGTGACAGCTTGTAACAAGTAACAACTATTACAGTCGCAATTACATCATTAACCTTGACTTTTAACTTATCGCTATAAGATGGGAATATTTAAAGACCAAATCTATACCCAATTTATGGTATATATTAAAATTCAAACCACAATATATAGTGGCTCCTCCATTTTTAATTTTCTTTGTGAATTTACTTGTTTTTTGCTGATAACTAGTTTTTGCTGGTTATTTAAAAGTGCCTTCACCAAAAATCCTAGTGGTTAAAGGAAAAATTTTGAAAAAATTTATTTTTTCCGTATAAGAAGTCAAATGAAAAAAATTACGCGATGCCTAAATTATTTTAGCTCTAAGGAAGGATTTTCATCTTAACTTGACAAGCTGTTTTAGGAAGCCAGGGAGGAATTCCACCAAAAAATCCAAAAATTTTTTAAAATTGTGGGGAGAAGGGGTTGACAAGTGGAAGAGATTGGTTTATGGTGGTAGAGTAATGGTCGAGAGGGAAAGAAAAGACATAAGCCTGAGGAGAGGATAAGGGTGTTTACCGGCAATTATCAGCATACACTGGACGACAAAGGCAGAATAGTTTTACCAGCAAAATTCAGAAAAGAATTAAAGGAGGGGATAGTAATTACCGCCTGGCCGGGCCCTTGTCTTCTCCTTATTCCTAAATTGAGCTGGCAAAGCTGGAGAGAAAGATTATCTAACTTGCCAAAGACCGATAAAAAAGTTCAGGACTTTTTGCGAGTTTTCTATTCGCATATGGCTGAGGAAACACCTGACCGTCAGGGAAGAATAAGTCTCACCGAGATGCAACGCCGTTGGGTTGGAGTAAAAAAAGAGCTGGTAGTTATTGGAATGGGAGAATGGTTAGAGATTTGGAGTAAAGAAAAGTGGCAGCAACACTACGAAGATATTTTACCTAATTATGGCGACTATTGTGAGGGAATTACCCTCTAAATATTTATTGATAGAACCTTGAGAAAGAAATACCGACATCAACCAGTTTTGCTGGCCGAAGTTTTGGATAATTTATCGCTCGATAAAGGAAATATTGTTGTAGACTGTACCGTCGGCGGCGGTGGTCACGCGAGTAATTTTGCGGAGCGGATTACACCAGAAGGATTATTGATCGGGCTCGATGTAGATATCGAAGCTTTAAAGGTAGCAGAAGAAACACTAGCCCGCTTCGGCCAGCAGATTATTTTGCTGAATGAGAGTTATAAGAACCTTGACAAAGTATTAGTTGAACTTGGGGTTGGCCAGGTCGATGCCATTTTTTTTGATCTGGGATTATCTTCTCTCCAAATTGATCAACCTGAGCGCGGCTTTAGCTATTTAAAAGAAGGGCTGCTTGATATGAGATTTGATCGCAGAGGAAAGCTAACTGCTCGTGAGGTAGTAAATGAATACACTGAGAAGGAACTGGTAAAAATTTTCAGAGAATATGGTGAGGAGAAAAAATCCAGGGCAATAGCGCGGGAAATAGTTAGCCGGAGAAAGAAGAAGCCTTTTGTTACTACTCTGGAGCTGGCTAAAGCGATAGAAAAAGCAGTTGGAGGGAGTCCCAGGGAAAAGATTAGTTCGCAGGCGCGTTGCTTTCAAGCAATAAGAATTGAAGTCAATCAGGAGCTTCGAAATTTAAAAGAGGCGTTAAAAACAGCAGTAAACTGGTTAAGACCTGGGGGGAGGATAGCAATTATCAGTTACCATTCTTTGGAAGACAGAACAGTGAAAGAAGTTTTTAGAGAGCTTTCTCGAGGATGTATTTGTCCTCCAGGGTTGCCTTATTGTCGCTGCGGTCAGGTGCCGATTTTGAAGCAGATTGGCAAGAAGGCTATTAGGCCGTCAAAGGAAGAAGTAAAAGTCAATCCCCGAGCCAGAAGTGCTCGTTTAAGAATAGGAGAGAAAATTTAATATGAGTTTAGCAGCCAAGAAAAAAGAGAAAAAATATCAAAATTACTCTTTTGATAGGCGGGAAAAGCCTAAACAAACTCTGTTGTTAAAAGCTTTCACCTGGTTTTCTTTTGCTTTTTTAATTTCGTTTTTACTTTCGCTTGCTTTTTCGATTTGCTTTCGAGCCGCAATGACCAGCGATTCATTTGCTTGTAATGAACTTCAAAAGGAAATTCAGAAACAACTTGTAAAGGAAAAAAAGCTGGAAAAGCAGGTAGCTTTGCTCGGCTCGCCCCAGCGGGTTGAAAAGATAGCTTTAAATAAAATTAAGATGGTTAAGCCGGAAAAAGTTTATTTCCTCCAAATAAGTGACTCCAATCCTATTTCTTACTCTTTTAGAAAGCCATCTTTTAAGATGAAGCCTTCTGGTTGGCTTGACGACCTTCTTGATAGGGTAGTTCTTTTAAAAGCAAACCAAGGATTATTTAACGGAAGTCAATAAAAAGATGAGAAGGTCGGAGAGACCTTATAAAAAGAGCCAGGAGCGCCGCTTATTATTTCTTTTCTTTTTTATTTTTTTCTTAAATGTGATTATTATTGTCCGCCTTTTTTTTATTCAAGTAGTCAGAGCTGAGGATTTAGAAGAAAAAGCTTCCAAACAATTTAAGCTCGAGATGTATCTACCAGCTAATCGGGGAGAGATTCTTGACCGAAACCGCAATCCTCTGGCAATCAGTATTGAGGTGGAGGATGTTAAAGCAACTCCCTATTTAATAGATAATCCAGAAAAAGTTGCCTTGAAACTGGGAAAAATACTGAATATTTCTGCTGAGGAAATTTTTGCTAAATTAAATAAAAAAGTTAAGGTTGGGGGAGTAGAGAAAAAGAGTGGTTATGCTTTACTGGCCTTAAAAGTTGACAAAAAAATTACTGAGAAAATTAAAAAACTTGTGAAAAGCGACAAAGATTTTAATGGCATTTACTTTACCCCTAACTACATTCGCTTTTATCCTTATGGCGATTTAGGAGCTCCGATTCTGGGGGTGGTTGGCTCAGAACCAAAAATTGCTAAAGGTTTAGGTTTGTACTATGAACCGAAGGCCCGCGAAGGCTTGGAACTTTATTATGACCGATATTTGGCTGGCAAGGCTGGGGAAATGAGCTTTGAGAAGACAGAGAAGGGCGATCCAATTCCGGGAGGAACTCAAAGAATTGTAGAACCAGTTGATGGTTGCTCCATTGTTACAACAATAGATAGAGAAATTCAGTATCAAGCTGAGCAGAGCCTAAAAAAAGCATTAAAGCAGTATAAAGCTAAAAGGGCAACAGCTATAGTTATGAACCCTTGTACTGGCGAAATTCTTGCTATGGCTACTGTTCCTGGGTTTGATGCAAATAATTTCCGCAATTTTTCCTTTGAGGAAAGAAAGAACTGGGCCCTAACTGATATTTACGAACCAGGTTCTACAATGAAGGTAGCGGTAATATCAGCGGCAATTGAAGTAAATAAATTTAAACCCCACTCGAAGCTTTTCTTACCATCAAAGCTAAAGGTGGGAAAGTATTCAATTGGGGAAGCTCATCATAGAGCAGCAGGAAGTTATTCAGTGGAAACTATTTTAGTAAAGTCTTATAATATTGGCTCTTCTTTGATAGCAAAATCTCTTGGCAAGAAGTGTGTTTATGAATATTATCGTTCTTTTGGTTTTGGCCAGAAAACCCAAATTGATTTTCCCGGAGAGGCTAAAGGGAAGTTGCCAGAGTTAAAAGACTGGTCAGACTCCACTATTTATACTATTTCTTATGGTCAAGGAATTAGTGTAACTCCCTTACAAATGCTTTTAATGGTTTCCGTCATTGCCAATAATGGTGTGAAGGTTAAGCCTCATTTCTTGAAGGAAGTTGTGGACGAAAAGGGTAAAATTATAAAAAGATACGAATTAGGCCTGGGTGAGAAAGTGCTGACTACTCGGACCAGTAATGAGATGAAAAATATGCTGGAAAAAGTTATCACTGAAGGCACGGGCAAAGAAGCAGCGATCAAGGGTTACCGAGTAGCTGGGAAGACTGGGACAGCTTTGAAACCTAAACCGGGAGGTGGCTATCATAAAGGGGCTTACGTGGCTTCATTTGTTGGTTTTGCTCCAGTAAGAAACCCCGAATTAGCGGCTATTGTGATTATAGATGAACCTAAAAATGGCTATTATGGCGGAGTAGTAGCTGCTCCAGTCTTTAAAGAAATAATGGAATTTTCCTTAAGACATCTAAAAGTCCCTCCCGACCAGGGCAAAGTGAGATGAGATTAGAAGAGAAGATATTAGATGTTTTAAAACCCATTAAAACTTGGGGCTCTTTAGAGGGTCTAAGCGGATTAGCCTATGACTCTCGAGTTGTGAAGAAAGGTGATTTATTTTTTTGTCTTAAAGGGAATCAGACTGATGGGCATTTGTTTGCAGTAGAGGCGTCTAACAAAGGAGCTTGTGGGGTTATTTCTTCGAGATATATTTCTGAAGTGAAGCAGTTCCAAGCCATAGTTGAAGATACTCGTCTGGCATTGGCCCGAGTCGCTGTTTGTTTTTATGATGACCCTTCTCAAAAACTGGAAGTGGTGGGAGTAACTGGAACCAATGGCAAAACAACAACTACCTATTTACTTGAGTCCATATTCAGGACAAGCGGATTCCGAACGGGCTTGGTAGGTACGGTCGAATTAAGGATTGGTGATGAAAAAGAAAAGCTTTCTCACACCACTCCAGAATCTTTAGATTTGCAAAGAATACTTTCCAGGATGGTTAGTTCTTCAGTTCAAAAAGTGGCAATGGAAGTTTCTTCGCATGCTATTGATCAGAGGCGAATTGAAGGAATATCTTTTAAAGTTTTAGTTTTCACCAACATAAGTCGTGATCATCTTGATTATCATAAAAGTTTCGGCCGGTACCAGGAAGTTAAGAAGAGTTTGTTTGAAAACAATCCTCAAGTGCCGAAGATTGTTAATATTGATGATGAACTTGGGGCAAAAATTGCTTCCTCATGCAAGGAAGTTGTCACTTATGGAATTGAGCAAAAAGCAGACATTATAGCTTCAGACCTAAGCTTAAGCGCCGATAGAACCCAGTTTATTCTGCGTTTGGGCAAGCAAGCTGTACCAGTAACATTAAAGTTAAAGGGTAAGTTTAATGTTTACAATTCGCTGGCAGCTGCAGGTGCTGCTAAGGTTTTAGGCTGTGATTTGGAAAAGATCAAAGAAGGTCTGGAGAAGTTAGAGAATGTTCCAGGAAGAATGGAGTTTATTAATCAGTCGTCGGATTTTTTTGTAGTTATTGATTATGCTCATACACCTGATGGTTTGGAAAAAGTGTTGATTAATTCCCGCCAGATTTCTAAAGGTAAATTGATATTAGTTTTTGGTTGCGGCGGAGATAGAGACAAAGGGAAAAGACCTTTAATGGGCAAAGTTGCTGCAAGTTTAAGTGATTATTCTATTATTACTTCAGATAATCCTCGTTCTGAAGTGCCTGAAGAGATAATTGAGCAAATTGAAAAAGGATTTTTAACTGTAAGAAAGGATGGTTATTTAAAAATTACTGATCGGCGTGAAGCTATTTTTAAGGCTATAGAGATGGCCAAGCCCGGCGATTTAGTTTTAATTGCTGGCAAAGGACACGAAGATTATCAAATTTTTAGAGACAGAACAGTTCATTTCTCTGACCGAGAAGAGGCTTCAAAAGCTTTGGAGAAAAAAAGAGGGTTTTATTAGTGATGATTAGTATGAGTAGTGCTAATCTGGCAAAAATTATCAAAGGTGATGTTATCAAAGGCTCGGGGAAAGAGTTTTTTTCTGGGGTTACAATAGACAGCCGCGAAGAAGTAAAAGGGCGTCTTTTTGTTGCTTTAAAAGGGGAGAAACGTCAAGGCGCAGAATTTGTTGAACATGCGATAAGCAAAGGGGCAAGTGGAGCACTGGTATCAAAGAAAGCCAAAGATTTGGTAAAGTTTAAAGTTAAACTTTATGATGAATGTTTTTTGGTTAATGTTGACGATACGCTTATTGCTTTACAAAATTTAGCCCGATATTACCGAAAAGAAAGTGGGGTAAAAGTTGTTGGAGTCACTGGAAGTACAGGTAAAACTACAACAAAAGATTATATAAAATCGGTTTTAAGTCAGAAGTTCAATACAGCGGCAGCACCAGGAAACTTTAATAATGAAATTGGTTTACCTTTAAGTTTATTGAATTTTCCTGATTCAAGTGAAGTATTAGTTTTAGAACTTGCTATGCGAGCTTTGGGAGAAATTGAGGAGCTTGCAGCAATTGCCGAACCAGAAGTTGGCGTGGTTACCTGTATTGGCCTTGCTCATTATGAGCGGCTTGGGAGTCAGGAACGGATAGCCCAGGCAAAGGCTGAGTTGCTTCAATCATTACCGTCTGAAGGTTTTGCTATTATACCAGCTGACGACCGATTTAGTGATTATTTAGAAGATAGTACTCGGGCAAAGGTTTTTAAATTCGGGATTAATTCATCAAAAGCTTTTATTCGAGCTGAGCAAATTGAGCTGGACAGCCTAGCATGTCCTGAATTTACTCTTATCTATGGTGAGAAAAGAATAAGAGTGAAGCTAAATCAGTCAGGCCAGCACTTTGTCTTAAATGCTTTAGCGGCAGCAGCGGTAGGTTTTGTTTTTGGCTTAACCGAAAAAGAAGTAAAGAATGGTTTAGAGCAAACCAGTTTAAGCTCGATGAGAGGTGAGATAGAAAATTATCGGGGCATCTGGATAATTAATGATGCTTATAATGCTAATCCCGATTCAATGGATTCAGCTCTTAAAATTTTAAACCACATCCAGGGAAAGCGGAAGATTGCTTGCCTGGGCGATATGCTTGAGCTTGGAAGTATTTCAGTTGACCAGCACCGCCTTTTAGCTAAGAAGATTTATTCTCTCTCGATTGACTTGGTGGTTTTAGTAGGTGAGGAAGTAAAGTGGACTAAAAAAGAGCTTGAGAAGCTAGGCTATAAAAATGAATTAAAAGAATTTAGAAGCGCTAAGGAAGCGGGTTTATTTTTAGCTTCAAAAGTTCTACCAGGAGATGTTGTTTTATTTAAAGCTTCACGCTTGATTGAGATGGAAAAAGCTTTGCAAACCTTAAAGGAGGAGTTAAAGGATGTTTAAAATTCTTTTCACCTCCTATCCAACTTATCAGATTTTTTTAGCTGCCGGCCTGGCTGCTTTTTTGACCATTTTGCTAGTTCCCCTAATGGAAAAGATTTTAAGAAAAAGAAACATTGGGCAAATTGTTAGAGCAGACGGTCCACATACTCATTTAGGTAAAGAAGGGACGCCAACTATGGGCGGAATTGTAATTGTTTTTTCTGCAATATTCTCATTTTTGCTCTTTGCCTACCAAAGAGGATATACCTGGTTAAGCTATGCGGCTTTATTTTCTTTGCTTTATTTTGGGCTTGTTGGTTCTGTTGATGATTATTTAAAAATTATCAAGACTCGCTCTTTAGGACTTTTGGCTCGCTATAAAATTGCTTTACAGCTCTTCGGGGCTTTGGTTTTTGGCTACATATTTCTTTATCATGATAAGTTGCCCACTACTCTTTTAATTCCTTTCACTAAACTTTCCTTCAACTTACCACCTTTTCTTTATCTTTTTTTTCTAATAATTCTCTTTATTTCGACCGTTAATAGCTTAAATTTGACAGATGGTCTGGATGGTCTGGCAGCCGGGACGGCCAGCATAGTTTGTTTTGCTTTTGCTGCTATTGCTTTCCGACAAGGTAAGTTTGATCTGGCAGTTTTTGGAGCAGCCATATCGGGAGCTTGTATTGGTTTCCTTTGGTACAATGTTTACCCTGCTGATATTTTTATGGGCGATACAGGTTCAATTGCTCTTGGAGGAGCGGTCGCCGCCCTGGCTGTTCTAACTAAGACTGAGCTTTTTTTGGTAATTATTGGTGGAATTTATGTTCTTGAAGCACTTTCGGTAATTATTCAGATAATCTCTTTTCGCTGGTTTGAGAAGAGAGTGTTTAAAATGGCTCCGCTTCACCACCATTTTGAACTGATTGGTTGGTCAGAAACTAAAGTGATGGCTAGGTTTTTAATTTTGACTGCTGCCTTAGCTGGTTGGGGCTTTGTTATTTATTTTATGACAGCAGCAAAAAAATAAAGGATAGGAAATGTTGAACAAGAACTGGAAGAACATATTAGTTGTTGGTCTTGGGAAAAGCGGCCAGGCGGCTGCGTCAACTTTGTTAGAAAGAAGCTTTAATGTTGGATGTTTCGACAGTTCTTCAGAACAAAAGCTTCAGGAAGTTAAAGATGAACTTGAAAGCAAAGGGGCTCGAGTGTTTTTAGGTGAAGAAAACCTACCTGATTTTTCAATTTTTGACTTGATAGTAGTAAGCCCAGGTGTACCCAAGAAATCTGAACTCTTCAAAAAAATCAGGCAAAGCGGCGTTTATTATTTTAGTGAAATTGAGCTTGCTTACCAACTGGGCCTGAAAAATGGAATTATTGTTGGTGTTACTGGAACGAATGGAAAAACTACAGTGACTAGGCTTATTGGTCAGATTTTGAACGATGGGGGAAAAGAAGTTATAGTTGGAGGAAACATTGGAAATCCTCTGACAGGTCTTATTAATCAAATAAAGAAAGAGACCGTTTTGGTTTGTGAGCTTTCCAGTTTTCAGCTTGAGAATTTGGTTGATTTTCGCCCTCATGTTGCAGTGATTTTAAATATAACTGAGGATCATCTGGACTGGCATCTTGACTTTGATGATTATAAAAGAGCCAAGGCAAAGATTTTGGTTAACCAGGAAAGCTCTGACTGGGCAGTTTTAAACTATGATGATTTGGCGGTGAGGAGCTTGTCACAAAAAGTGAAAGGAAGGCAGGTTTTTTATAGTCGGTTTAATCCTGAGGTTGATTTCTGGGTAGAAGAAGGTTGGATCTTGAGCCGATTTAAACCTTCGAGCAAAAGCCTTCCGGAAAGAGTTTTTCATCAAAAAGACCTTAAATTGGTTGGCGAACATAATTTAGAGAATGTTTTATCCGCAGTTGCGGTGGCTAAAATTTTCGGTATCGAAAATGAAACAATTGCTCAAACTCTTAGTCAGTTTCGAGGCTTACCGCATCGTATCGAGCTCATAGGAAGCTTTGGAGGGATTAAATTTTATGACGATTCAAAAGCAACCAATCCCGACGCGGTAGTAAGAGCCCTTGAAGCATTCAATCAGCCATTAGTTCTCTTATTGGGAGGCCTGAACAAGGGGAATAGTTTTGAAGAATTGGCAAGTAAAATTGCCTCAAGCTCAAGGAAGACTCAAGTGATAGCATTTGGAAAAGCAAGAGAAGAGGTTAAAAATTTTTTTTCCAGAGCTGGAATAGAAGTTGAAGTAGGAAAAAATCTGAAAGAGGCATTTATGAAATCTTTAAAATTGGCTGAACCTGGTGGGGTGGTCTTGCTTTCGCCAGGCTGTGCTAGTTTTGACGAATTTAACAGCTATGCGGAAAGAGGATTCTATTTCTCGCAGTTAGTGAAGGAGTGGGCTAATGAGAAAAAACTCATTTGAGATTAATTATTATGGACTTTTCTTAATCACTTTAGTCTTGCTTTTAATTGGGCTTTTTATGATTTTAAGTGCCAGTGCTGCTTGGGGTTACCAGAATCAGCACGACCTTTATTATTTTTTCAAGAGGCAGCTTATTGGAGTGTTAATTGGTTTCTTGTTACTGGCTTTTTCAACCCGATTGAATTACCGAATATGGCAGTCGGGCTCAGTTGTTTTATTAATCTTATCTATAGGCCTTTTGCTTTTGGTTTTTGTTCCTGGTTTCGGTTATGAGGTTAATGGCGCGAAACGGTGGTTAGATCTTGGCTTTATTTCTTTCCAGCCATCAGAGTTTTCCAAGTTGGCTTTAATTTTGTTCGCTGCTAATGTTTTAACTCGTCAAAGAGCCCGAAGAGACTTAAATAAATATCTCCCCATCTTTATAGCAACAGTTTTGATTGGCGGGATTGTTTGTTTGCAACGTGATTTGGGTACGGCTATTATCATCAGCGCTATTTTTCTTGTTTTGCTTTTTGTTGGTGGTTTAGAGATTAGACATTGTGTTTCTCTTTTGGTTATTATGGTGGTTATAGCGACAATTTTTGCTATTGGTGTAGAATACCGGAGAGCTCGTTTAGCTACTTTTTTTAATCCAGACAATGACCCTGGAGGTGCTGGTTATCAAATTCGTCAGTCTCTTATTGCCTTTGGTAATGGTGGTATTTTTGGCAAGGGTTTAGGAAAGAGTCGTCAGAAGTTTTTCTATTTGCCGGCAGCTTATACTGATTTCATATTTGCTGTCCTTGGTGAAGAGATGGGTTTAATCGGGACTTCCTTAGTGGCTCTACTTTATTTTTTCTTTGGTTATTTTGGATTGCGAACGGCGATAGGGGCAAATGACTTTTTTGGGCGGATAACTGCAGCTGGTATTTGTATCTGGGTGACAGTTCAAGCTTTCATAAATATGGCAGCGGTAACTCATACTATTCCGGTTACGGGCGTTCCCTTGCCTTTGATTAGCTATGGAGGGTCTTCTTTAATATTTACTTTATGGGGTATAGGTATTCTTCTTTCTATTGCCAAGGGGGAAAGGGGGTTGAACATTGCGAGTGCTTATAACTGGCGGCGGGACCGGCGGACACGTCTATCCCGCTCTTTGCGTGCTGAATAGTCTTAAGGAAAAAGTGAAAGAAACTGAAGTTCTCTACGTCGGAAAGGCAGGAAGCCTGGAAGAAAAACTTACCAAGGAGAGCGGCTATAATTTTCAGCCGATAGAGGCGATGGGTTTGCCAAGGAAAGTGAGTTTTGATGTCTTTAAGAGTTTGGTTGCTAACTCTAGAGGTTTTTACCAATCTTTGGGAATTTTAAGGAGTTTTTCTCCTGATGTGATTTTTGCAACTGGTGGATACGTTGCCTTCCCTTTGCTTTTGGCAGCTGTTTTTCTTCGTCGCCCCTTCTTTCTTCACGAGCAAAATGCAGTTGCTGGGTTAACTAATCGGATTTTTTCTCGCTTTGCCGAATCAATAGCTTTATCTTTTCCTGAAACAAAAGGAATTAAATCTCATCGAACTAAATTCACGGGCAATCCTGTTCGAGCAGAAATTTTTAAGGTTAGCAAAGAGGATGCATTGGAATTTTTTGGTTTGAGGAAAGACATCAAAACCCTTTTGGTAATGGGAGGCAGTCAGGGTTCAACCAAGCTTAATGAGACATTACTCAGATCATTGCCTGACTTTGCTCATTTCCGACCAATTCAGATAATTCATCTAACTGGCGAAGCTAATTATGAAGAAGTAAAAAAAGAGTTTGAAGAAAAAAAGGAACAACTGAATTTTCCTGAAGAGCTGGTTTACCGTCCCTTTCCTTATCTTGAGGAAATTGGTTACGCTTATGCTATTGCTGATTTAGTAGTTTGCCGTGCCGGAGCGACAACCATTTCTGAACTTATGGCCCTTGGTAAGCCGGCAATTTTCATTCCCTACCCCTGGGCAACTGATAATCATCAAGAAAGGAATGCCAGGTCAGTGGAGAAAAGAGGCGCGGGGCGAGTTGTCTTGGAAAAAGACTTAACGCCGGAAGTCCTTTTTGAAGAGGTGCGAAGAGTGCTATATAATGAAACAGCTTTGCGCTTGATGGGTCAGCGGGCGCGCTGGCTGTCGCGCAAGGATGCTGACAAAAATATTGTTGAGATAATTCTGAGTTTAAAACAAGCAAGTGAGCTCTTGCAGTCAGTGGCTGAAGAGTCCGAAGAAACTGAGGAATGGGAATGGTTGACCAAGTAAACTCTATTAATAAATTTAGAAAATGGCATTTTGTAGGCATTGGAGGAGCTGGAATGAGCGCTATTGCTCGAATTCTGGCTGAGAATGGGTTAGAAGTGCAGGGTTCTGATTTAAAGGAATCCCGTTTTACCCGGCAGCTTTCCGAACTTGGGGTTAAAGTTTTTATCGGGCATAAACCAGGAAACATAACTGGTGCTGAGGTAATTGTTTTTTCTACAGCAATTCCTGCTGATAATAATGAACTTGTTAGAGCTCGAGAAATCGGATTGCCAGTTTTATCTCGAGCCGAGGTCCTTTCTTTTTTAACTTCTGAAAAGAAAACAGTGGCAATTGCTGGAACCCACGGAAAAACGACGACAACTTCGATGGTAGCTCAGCTTTTTGAGTCAGCAGGACTTGACCCAACTTATATTGTAGGCGGCGAACTAAATGAAGCTGGAACAAATGCTCGATCGGGGAAGGGAGACTTTTTAGTGGTTGAAGCAGATGAATCTGACGGCACTTTCTTAAAAATTTCAACTTTTATTTCAGTTGTGACCAATATTGAAGATGACCACCTTGATTATTTTGGGAACTACGATTCCATTAAGTCAAAGTTTGCAGAGTTTATCAAAATGACTTCTGCAAAAGGGGTAGTAATAGTTTTTGGTGATCATCCGGAAACCAGGGAAGTTGCTGAAAAAAGTGGCAGAGAATGTATTTTTTACGGGTTGGGCGAAAATAACCTTGTCAGAGCAGATAATATAAAACTTGATGGTTTAAATTCATCTTATGAACTTGTGTTTAAAGGTAAGAATCTGGGTGTAATTGATTTGAAAGTGCCAGGCCTTCATAATTTGCAAAATTCACTGGCGGCAGCGGCGGTTGGTTTATTTTTAGATATTGAATTTGAGAAGATAAAAAAATCTTTAAATTCTTTTTCAGGAGTTAAGCGCCGTTTTGAGTTTAAAGGGAAAGCAAATGGAATAACTGTTGTTGACGACTACGCTCATCATCCTTCTGAAGTTGAAGCAACCCTTAAGGCTGCAGTTCTGCAAAACTTCAATCGGATTGTCTGTGTTTTTCAGCCACATCGTTTTTCTCGGACTAGCTTCCTTTTCCGCGAATTCGCTCGCTCGCTTGATTTAGTAGATTTTTTGGTTTTGACTGATGTCTATCCGGCCGGAGAAAAACCCTTACCAGGGGTTACCGGAAAGTTAATCTTAGACGCTTTACTGGAGGAAAAGCCGAATTCTCAAGTTGCCTATACCCCTTCCTTAATTCAAGCTCGCCAGCTTTTATGCGAACAAACGAAGCCGGGTGACCTGGTTTTAACTCTTGGTGCAGGAGATGTTACTTTATTAGGCGAAGACTTTCTCCGGGCACTGGAGGTAAAAAAGCTTGCCTGATTGGCAGCAAGCCTATCTTTCACTTTTCGAGGTTTTAGGGAAGAAGGTCAAAAAGGAGCAGATATTAGCTCCTTTTACCTCTTTTCGTGTTGGAGGGCCGGCTCGCCTTTTTGTTGAAGCGGAAAATATTTATGACTTAAAAATAGCTTTAAAAACAGCTCAACAATTTGACTTCCCCTGGTTTGTCTTAGGAAGAGGAACCAATATTTTAGCTTCTGATGAGGGCTTTGATGGGTTAGTATTGCGATTGAGCTCAGGCTTTTCTCGTTTTTTAGTTGAGGGAGAAAAGATTGTATCAGGAGCAGCTGTTCCCTTGCCAGAGCTTGTTTGGGGGGCACTAAACAACTCATTAGATGGATTGGGCTTTGCGGTTGGAATTCCTGGTAGCGTTGGGGGTGCCGTCAAAATGAATGCTGGAGCTTTTGAAAAAGAAATTGGTCCGCTTGTTAATCGAGTAACTGTTCTTGATAGTTCTCTGGAGTTAAAGAACTTATACCGCTCTGAGCTAACCTTTGGCTATCGCAGTTCTTCGCTAAAGGAGGTTATTTTAGAAGTCGAGCTCAGTTTAAAACCTGGCGATGATAGAAAAATAAAAGAGCAGATGGAAAAGAATTTTCGCTTAAGAAAGAAAAACCAACCTCAAGGCTGTTTTTCAGCTGGTTCGGTTTTCAAAAACCCACCTGGAGAAAAAGCTTTTCGCCTAATTGAGTCGGTGGGGGCAAAAGGATTAAAAATTGGGGAAGCTATGGTTTCTCCCAAGCATGCAAATTTTATTGTAAATCTCGGGGGCGCCCGCTCAGCGGACATTTATTCTTTAATTGAGGAAGTTAAAGAAAGAGTTTGGAATAAATACAACATCTTGTTAGAATTAGAAATTGAACTTTTAGGGAGATTTGAGAGTGGGAATTTCCAGGGAAATAGTTGAGGAAAAGCGTAAGGAAAGGGAAAGAAAACTTCGAGAAAGAAGAAGAAAAAACCAGTTGCGAGCGGGTATTTTCTTTTTTGTTCTGGTTTTAGTCTTTGTTGGACTAATTTTATTTTTCCGCTCTAGCACTTTTGACTTAAAGCTGGAGAAAGTTTCTATATCAGGAAACAAAGTTCTTAAAAATGAAGAAATCTTAAAAGCGCTTGCCCTAAAACCAGGAACAAGCATTTTTGGCCTTTCTGTTCGCAATTTAGCTTTGAAATTAAAAGAGAATCCCTGGTTAAAAGAGGTTTATATCTCCCGCCGCTGGCCTGACGGGTTAAATGTCAGAGTGGTTGAACGCAAACCCCTGGCTTTACTTGAGGCAAACGAGACTGGTTACTTGGTCGATGAAGAAGCATTTGTTATTGCTCAAGTTGATCCGGATAAATCTAACTTGCCTTCGCTTCACGATATTCCAATAAAGTCTCTTAAGGTTGGGTTAATAATTGATTCCGAGCCACTCCAGGCTGGCTTGAGTGTTCTTTCAAATATGCCGAAATCTCTCTATAAAAAAATTAAACTTGTTTCGGTTCCTGGGGGAGAAAATATTACTTTTTACACTGACGAAGGCATTGAAATACTTTTTGGACGTCCCGAAGAAATTGAACGGAAGTTCGAAATTATTGAAAAACTTTTACGAACTGAAAAGGATGTGTTAATGGTTGATGTTCGCGTTCCCTCCAATCCGGTTACCAAACCTCCTAAACGCTAAGCAGGTAAGCGTTTTTTGAATTGTAGTTGCAAAAAAAAATGTTTTGGGGTAAGTTTAAATGAATAATTAAAAGTACAAAGCTTAAAGTTTTACTTTAGTCTTGGGAGGAATTGATGGCTTCAACAAATCCATATTTGGCCGTGATAAAAGTGGTTGGAGTTGGTGGCGGTGGTTGCAATGCTATCAATCGAATGATTGAGGCCGGCGTTAAAGGTGTAGAATTTATAAGTGTAAACACTGACGCGCAAGCTTTGCTTATGTCTGACGCTGACATAAAAATTAACATTGGCGAGAAAGTGACCAGGGGATTAGGCGCTGGCTCAAATCCAGAGCTTGGTCTTCAAGCAGCTGAAGAAAGCCGCAATATTCTTATTGAAGCCCTTCAAGGCGCTGATATGGTATTTATTACTGCCGGAAAAGGCGGAGGTACAGGCACAGGAGCAGCGCCAATTATTGCTGAAATTGCTAAAGAAGAAATCGGAGCCTTAACTGTAGGTGTGGTAACACGTCCTTTTTCTTTTGAAGGGCGCAAAAGAGCATTGCAGGCTGAAGATGGGATTAGAAAGCTTAAGGAAAAAGTTGATACCTTAATTATTATTCCTAATGAAAAACTTCTTCAAGTTGCTGATAAGCGAACCAGCATTCTTGATGCTTTTAGGCTAGCTGATGATGTTTTAAGACAGGGTGTTCAGGGGATTACTGACTTAATTACAGTTCCTGGTTTGATAAATCTTGACTTTGCTGATATTAAAGCAGTAATGCATGAAGCTGGCTCAGCCTTAATGGGAATTGGGGTTGCTGCTGGAGATGACCGAGCATCTAAAGCCAGTGAATTAGCTATCTCCAGTCCTTTATTGGAAGAGTCAATTGAGGGAGCTCGAGGCATACTTCTTAACATTTCTGGTAGCTCTGATTTGACTTTAAGCGAGGTTCACGAGGCAGCTCAAATGATTGCTCGAGCTGCTCATCCTGATGCAAATATAATTTTTGGAGCGGTAATTGATGACTCTCTGGGCGACCAAGTGAAAGTCACGGTGATTGCAGCTGGTTTTGACAAGAGAAGGCAGGAAAAGTTAGATTTTGCCACTGAAATTCCTTTTGCCGAACCATTACCAAGTCTGGAAGTTGAGGATTTCGAGGTCCCTGACTTTTTGAAACATAAGGATGATTAATGGATGTAATTGAGGCAATTTTAAAGCGTCGTTCAGTCAGAAAGTATCAACCAAAGCCGGTTCCCAAAGAGTTTATAAAAGAGATTTTGGAAATTGCTTCACACTCACCAATTGCTCCAATTTTTAAATTGCACGAATATTACGTTATAACAGGTCAGAAAAGAGAGGATTTGGTTAAAGTTGTTTCTCAAAATACGACTCATTTAAAGGAATTACTGGAAATTTTGGATGAAGAAAGCCGAGAGAAAGCAGTCAAGTATTACGCTGATTTAGGCGGGGCACCAGTCATAATAATTATTACAGTTCCAAAACAGGATAACATATGGGATTTCAAAGGTTTTGCTACCTCTTGTGGAACTGAAATAATGCTCATTAAACTCGTAGCCTTGGCAAAGGGAATAAGAACTTGCTGTTTTACTATGGCTCCCTGGGTTGAGGAAGAAGTAGCAAAACTATTAGATTTGCCAGAAGACAGAACAATTCTTTATGGCATTACATTGGGTTATGCTGATGAAGAGCCGCCACCAATTGAACATCCAATGGTGCCAGTTCATTATATCGACTGAATATTGATTAAGATCCAAACTGAGAATTATAGGAAGTTTTTCTATTAACATCTATTAACATTTCTTGACTTAATTTAATCCGTTTCTCTACTTAAGCTATTACTAAGCGTTATTTTTGGTTTTTTGGGCAAATTTCTATTTGCTAATCTTACTGATCAGCTTGGCTTAAGATTCACTTAAAAAAGAAAGATTTTCACTTGACATTGTTTCCAACCAAGCTAACCTTTAATTTATGGGTTTTGCTCAGAAAAGCTTGACTGAGATTAAAAAAGAACTAATTGTTGAATCTTCTCCCTTAGATGTTTTGAAACTTTTAGAAACTTCCCCCTCTGGGCTTTTGCCAGACGAAGCTAAAAAAAGGCAGGAGATTTTTGGGTTAAACAAAATTGAGGAAGTAAAAAAAACGCCTCTTTTCCTACTTTTTTTATCAAACTTTGTCCATTTTTTCGCTCTCCTTCTTTGGGCGGCAGCTGTTCTTTCATTTGTAGTTAAGGTTTATGAACTTGGTTGGGCAATTTTAGCCGTGATTTTTATCAACGGTATTTTTAGTTTTTTTCAGGAGTATAAAGCAGAGAAGGCAACTGAAGCTTTAAAAAAGTTGCTTCCATTTAAAGTTAGGGTAATGAGGAAAGAAGAGTTAGAAGTTGAAGCTGAAGAGCTTGTCCCAGGCGATATTATTTTTCTGGGGGAAGGGGATAAAGTGCCTGCTGACATTCGACTTCTGGAAGCCTACAATGTTCAAGTTGATAACTCCACTTTAACGGGCGAATCTCGACCTGTGCGCCGTCAGAGCGAACCTTTTGTTTTTACCCCTGGTCTTTCGTTACCCGACTGTCCTAATCTGGTTTTTGCGGGCACCAGTATTGTTCAGGGTCAGGCTAAAGGAGTGGTCTTTGCTACTGGAAAAAACACCGAGTTTGGCAAAATTGCCTCTTTGACTCAAACAATAAAGGAAGAACCAAGCCCGCTGCAAAAGGAAATGGTTTGGGTAACCAAAGTAGTGGCTTTTCTGGCTATTGCTATGGGAATAGTTTTCTCTTTACTTGGCTACTTCCTTACTGAACTTTCAGGCTTTGACTCGTTTTTGTTTGCTATTGGAATTATTGTTGCCAATGTGCCTGAGGGTTTGCTTCCGACTATCAGCCTTTCATTAGCTCTTGGTGTTCAACGGATGGCCGAAAGAAATGCTTTAGTAAAAAAGCTTTCAAGTGTTGAAACTTTGGGTTCGACTACAGTTATCTGCACTGATAAAACTGGAACACTGACTCAAAATGCGATGGTAGTCAGGCATTTGTTTGCTAACAGGAAATATTATCGGGTGACGGGCGAAGGGTATGAACCAAAAGGTGATTTTTTTATTGAGAGTGGAACTGAGACTGGGAGGCCCCTTGATTCTCAGGAATTGGAGCAGAGCTTAAATTATTTTTTTAATTGTGCTTCTCTTTGTAATAATGCCCGTCTTCAGCCCCCTTCTAGTACAGATGAGAAGTGGGGTGTTCTTGGTGATCCCACTGAAGGTGCTTTGGTGGTTCTAGCAGAAAAGGGAGGTTTTGATCGCGAAAAATTGACATTTGCATTCAAGAAGGTTGCTGAGAACCCTTTCGAATCTCGGCGCAAGAGAATGTCAGTTGTGGTTAGCAAAAGCAACCGTTTACTTGCATTGGTGAAAGGAGCTCCTTTGGAAGTGCTGAAACTTTCAGACAAAGTTTTTATTGATGGCCAGGTGTTGACTCTTGATGAAAACTTAAGAAAGGAAATCATTGAAGCTAATGATAAATTTGCTCGCAGTGCATTAAGGGTTTTGGGTTTAGCCTATCGAGAGCTTGCTCCTAATGAAACTTATTTTTCTTCTGAAGAGGTTGAAAAAAATCTCATCTTCCTGGGTTTAGCAGCGATGATGGACCCTCCGCGTCCAGAAGTTGAAGAAGCGATTGAAAAATGCAAAGAAGCAGGAATAAAAGTAATTATGATTACTGGTGACTATGGTTTAACAGCTGAAGCAATAGCGCGTCGAATCGGGTTGGTGAGTGGGAGAGCAAGAATTTATGAAGGAGAGCGTCTTAGCAGTTTGACTTTTGGCCAGTTGAGAGATGTTGTTACTCAACCTGAACTGATTTTCGCACGAGTTTCGCCTGAAGACAAAATGAATATTGTGAAGGCTTTAAAGGAAAATGGTGAGGTGGTAGCGGTAACTGGTGATGGTGTTAATGATGCTCCTGCTTTAAAGCAAGCAGATATTGGAGTAGCAATGGGAATTACTGGAACTGATGTAGCTAAGGAAGCAGCTGAGATGATTTTGCTTGATGACAACTTTGCTTCAATTGTTAATGCAATAGAAGAGGGTAGAGCTGTTTTTGCCAACATCAAACGCTTCATTACTTATATTTTTGCTAGTAATATTCCAGAAATTGTTCCTTATCTTGTTTTTGTTCTCTCGGGTGGTTTAATTCCTCTTCCCTTGACTGTGCTTCAAATTTTAGCTGTTGACCTTGGAACTGACATGGTTCCAGCTTTGGCTCTGGGAGCCGAGCCGCCGGAGCCTGGCTTAATCAAAAAACCGCCTCGCTCTTTGAAAGACCGCCTTTTAAATAAGAAACTTCTTTTAAGGGCGTATGGTTTTCTTGGTGTGATTGAAGCAGTTGCTGGATTAAGTTCCTACTTTTTTGCCTATTTTCGAGCTGGCTGGCGCCCTTTTGCTCCTCTAACTTCTTTCTCTTCTGAAGTTTATGGAAAAGCAATAACGATGAGTTTAGCAGCCATTGTGGCTGTTCAAATTGGTAATGGTTTTGCTTGTCGTTCAGAAGAAGAAAGCATCTTTAAAATTGGCTTTTTTTCTAACCGATTTTACCTTGTTGGAATTGTATCTGAACTTGCCTTGATTTTCCTTTTTGTTTATTTGCCCTTTTTTCAAAGGCTTTTTGGGCATCGTCCGCTGGACTTATTGGATTGGCTTTTTCTATTTTTCTGGACACCATTTATACTTCTTGCTGAAGAACTAAGAAAAGCCTGGCTGAGGAAGAAAAAAGCGTTAAAATAAGAGGGGGAAAACTATGAAAGTAATAATAGTTGGTTGTGGAAGAGTTGGATCAGAGCTTGCCAACCTTCTCAGTCGGGAAGGACACCAAGTTAGTGTTGTGGATAGTGATGAATCTTCTTTCAAGCGGTTAAGCCCTAATTTTAAAGGGGAAAAAATAGTCGGCTTGGGTTTTGACCGTGATGTTTTAATTAAAGCAGGCATTGAAAAAGCAGATGCCTTTGCTGCTGTAACCAGCGGAGACAACCACAACATTGTTTCAGCTTTAGTAGCACGCCGTTTTTTTCATGTTCCGCGGGTTATTGCTCGCATTTATGACGAAGAAAGGGCTCGGCTTTACTGGAAAATGGGCGTGCCGACAGTTGCCCCAGTAACTTGGGCAGTTAAAAGGATTAAGGACTACATTTCTCACTCGGAAATTCGTGAAACAGTTTCTTTTGGTAATGCTGATGTTCGATTAGTGGAATTAGATTTGCCGTTGGTCTGGGAAGGTAAAAGCGTTAAAGAACTGAATGTTCCTGGCGAAATGATGGTGGTTACTATTGAGCGGAAAGGTAAAGCTATTTTTCCGCGAGAGGGCACAAAACTGAAAGAAGGAGATGTTTTACATATGGCGGTAGCTTCTGATTATCTTAGTCGTTTAGAAGAATTGCTTAAAGGGTATTAGGAGGGATGATGAAAGTAGTAATTGCTGGTGGTGGACGAGTCGGAGCTTTTTTGGCTCAGGTTTTTGAGTCAGAAGGTTATAAAATTGTTGTAGTCGAGAAGGATACAGAAAGGTTTCAGAAGATCAGCAAAGTTTTAAAATCGCCTGTATTTCAGGCTGATGCTTGCGACCCTTTACAATTTGAGAAATCGGGAGTGAGGGGGGCAGATGTTGTATTGGCAGTTACCGGACATGACGAGGATAATCTGGTCATTTGCCAGCTGGCTAAAGTTTATTTTGGAGCCAAGAGAGTAATTGCTCGAGTAAACCACCCTCGCAACAGATGGCTTTATACGCGCGATTGGGGTGTAGATGTTGCAGTTAGTGCTACTCATATTATTGCTGATGTTCTCCGAGAAGAAGCAAGTTTGGGTGACCTAATTACTTTGCTTCGTTTTAAAGGTGGGAAAGTCGCTCTGGTTGAGACGGTGGTGGAAACTGGCTCTAAGCTAATAGGGACAAAAGTTGGTGAGCTTAATTTGCCTGAAGATTCGGTTTTGGTTGCTATTGTTCGTAAAGAAAAGGAGGAAGTTGTTTTCCCTCGTGGCGACACGGTTTTTTATGAAGGCGATAGAGTTTATGCTCTAACTTCAGTTTTGAGAGAAAGGAAGCTAGCAAAAGTATTGGGCGCCACTTCTAACAGTCACAGATGATTTTTTAGCTTTCTTTTAGCAAGCCACTCCATAGGTAAGTATTTTAAAAATAGTTATGAACAGTAAAAAATAATTTGTAATTTATTATTTCCTCGAAACCTTCTCAAGTGAAACGAAAACTGGTCCTCGAAGAACTTTGCTTAATTTTTAAAGCTCTTATGCTTTTTGGTTCTTTGATATAATATAAAATTCAATAAAAATTCAATAATTGACACTCTGGGGGATCGTCTAGTGGTAGGACATGGGACTCTGGATCCCATTGCGGGGGTTCGAATCCTCCTCCCCCAGCCAAATTCAGTTTTAATCCCCAGTTGAGAAAGGTCTAATCTTTGGTATCTTTTGAGGTCTTCATTGACATAATATTAATTAAAATTTTATAATGAGTTTTAAATTTAAATTAAAATTTTATAATGAGTTTTAAATTTTAAAGGGGGGAGTGGTCTTAATCGGGATGACCAATTTTAAGAAAAACGGGTTATTTTATTGTTCCAGTTATTTCCAAAATTTTAAGAAAAAGCTTATTTTCTTATCTTTCCTGGTTTTATCTTTTGTTTTCTTCTTTCAATCACTTTCTTTTGCCTGGTATGGTTATATTTCTGGAACTGTTCGGGATAATTTAGGAAACGCTGTTTCTAATATTGATGTCTGGGTTTTTGACACTTCGTTCAATTTTGCTGGTGAAGGTTACACAAATTCGAGTGGCTATTACAAAGCTGATTACCTACTAGCCGGTGATTATAAAGTTTATTTTGACCCCTCATATTTGAATTATTCAGAAGGCAGAAACTTTGCGCCTCAATGGTACAACAGCAAGATTAAATTTTCTGAAGCCGAAACTGTAACTGTGCCTTTGAGCGGCGGAGTGACTGGAATAGATGCTAATCTCAAAGTTGGTTCAACAATTGAAGGAGCAGTTACCTCAACCACTGGAATTCCTCTGGCTGGCATTGAAGTTGATGTTGTGGACACCGATGATTTTTATTTTGATACAACTTATACTGACTCAAATGGCCAGTATCGAATAAATGGTCTTTGCGAAGGGGATTACAAGGTTTTGTTTTCGGCTGAAAAATATAACGAAGTTAATGGTACTGATTATATTTCCGAATGGTACGATAATAAGCGAAAATCTTCTGAAGCTACAATCATTACTGTACCTTCAGAAACTACCGTTTCCAACATTGATGCCCAACTTGAAGTTGGAATTTATTTGAGTGGTAAAGTTGTGAACATTGTTGGCGACCCGGTAAAAGATGTAGAAGTCATTGCTTACGATGCTTCTTTTGGAAGTCCAGTTGAAAAAGTAAGCTATTCTTTTACTAAGTTTGATGGAACCTACGTTTTACATGGGATACCAACCGGTACTTTTAAAGTTTTATTTTACCCAGATTGGGAATTTGATACTGGCTGGCCATATCTAAAGCAGTGGTATAATAATAAAGCAAGCTATACCACTGCTAACTCAATTGAAATTACCACTTTAACTCCGGTTGCAAATATTAATTCAGTGCTTTTGTTTCAGGAAAAAAATGCTTGTTCAGAAGCAAGGGGCGATTTTAACGGCGATGGCCGCGATGATATTCTTGTAATGTATGGTTACAAAGATAGTGAGGGGTTTTTTGACCGAATGGCTCTTGGGGTCTTTCTTTCTAATGGCACTTCTTTCAACTATCGCTGTTTCTGGAAAGACTATTGGGAGCCCAATCTCTCTAAGTTGACAGCTGGTGATGTCGATGGTGATGGTTTGTGTGATGCTATTGTTCTTTATGATAATCTTGATGGCACCAGTTCGCTCTGGGTTTTTTATTCAGATGGTTATTCTTTTATTGAAGATTGCTTGTGGGATTCTCCTGGTGCCTGGCATTGGTCAAAATCAAAACTTTCCGCTGGCGATGTCAACCGCGACGGAAGAGCTGACCCAATAATCCTTTATGATTATAAAAACAGCACAAGTGGATTATGGGCATTTATCTCTAAAGGCTTTTCTTTTACTCCCAAGCGCTTCTGGAAATCAGAACCTGGAAAATTT
>FMSI01064074.1_pt1 | contig 22885 bp, 27 predicted proteins | sample 1504471 | NCBI WGS metagenome assembly FMSI01 (sample SAMEA4475357, study PRJEB15587) | soil metagenome | biome: Soil; feature: Field | place: India | collected 2015-03-11 | depth 0 m
AAGGTTTTGGAACAATAGAATGCGGATTAAACTGTGGTGATGCCAGAGTAGTAATACTGGCAGTGTTACCTGTTATCTGTGTTGTTATGCTGGCAATGTAATTATATGTGGTGACAATACGCAATTGCTTTGCATATACTGCATTTGTTACAGTCAGGGCGATAGTTACTGTTAAAAAGGCAGCAAAACTGTATAGTAAAGATTTTGCTTTCATAATTTTTCCTCCATGATAATGTTAAAAGCTGTGAGCACCATGTGCACCAATTGAAAGATTGCATTGCAAAATAATTTGATGATTAACCATATTAGTTCCTCTTTGATTATAAAGACTCTTGTCATAGCTGTACTGTAGTCTTAACCGCGAAAATTCTGTTGGATTGTATTCAAGCATCGTTGTGTAACGAGGCAAATTTGATTTTACATCAGTGTTGATATTAATGTCATTGTGAGCTAACAAATCATAGCGAAATCCTAAACGAATCAGCTTGCCCGTTTGTATAATAAACTGTGAGTACAGACCTGATTGTTTTGCAATGAAGTCATCTTTTGTAGTAGCGGTTCCATCATATTCATAAACATTCCCATTTTTGTATCTGTACATATATTCGGATTGCAGTGCAATGTACTGATATGAATTGAAATCATAACGCAGTGTAATGTCAGCACCTGCTATATATGTGTTTCCATAAAATGCATGACCACCTGCTGTATCTATTCCATGATTAATACGGGTTGTTCCGTATACACCTGTAGCTCCTAAAAGTAGTGTAAGTTTACCGGTATCAAATGATGTCTTAATAAAGGATGTATACACATTGGGATATACAGCATCCTCTATGGGAGTATAGGGAGCACTGCTTTCAAATTCAAATCCGTTTGTTCCAAAGCTTGATTCGTTCTGGCCTTTTAAAATTTCTACACCCATGAGAAAATAAAAGGGCAGTGGTGCTAACCAGTTTATCTGTACACCAATCTCATTAAGCTGTGAACCAAAGAATGCCTGATAAACAAGCGGTATATCTTTAAAATCCCAGTAATGAGCATGCTGGTTGTTTATACGACCAATTGCGCTTAAAAATTTCCCGCCTTTGATCTTTAATCCAAAAGGAAGCTGTAGTGTGGTAAAATATGCTTCTTCAACATCAGCACTTTCTGTTACTGCGTGTATTACAGCAAACAGATCAAAGTAGGAGTCAACTTGAGAATAAAACGAAATCTCAACATAGTTAAAATTAAAATTATTCTGATTGTATCCAATTTCATGATGTTCGTCATTTTTTTCATGGTGGTGCATAAATCCAGGACGTTCATATTCATTAAAATCCTTCTGTGAGTTATATGCATAACTTGTATCAACTATAACCGTTATATCAGGTACAAATTTAGCTTGCGAAAAAGGATCAGATGTGTTACTATTCTTTGCTGATAAAGGCAATATTGTTTTTTGAAGAAGTAGTAGTGTAATTATCACTAAAGATACCTGTATATTCTTCATACTATGATTCCCCCTTTATTGAAAATTGTATAGTACTACTATACTACCACGTGCTTGATAATGGAACGTATAGTAGTGTCATTCTATATGTCACTTGCCAGTATAGTTTCACTATCAGGATATTGTAAATGCGTTTCATTACTCAAGCTGTAGTGATATATACGGCCATACTACGTTACAATACTGCGATGATTGGCAGAGTTTAATACCTACCTAATATACTCTCTTGTTGTACTGAATAACCAGTAAATCCACACAGCTGTAACGCATATCAAAATTGGCCTGGTATAAAGGATAGATGAATCATGTGAGTACGATAGGAGGTGAGCGAGAGGTTGAATAATTGGTAATTAAAGATATATATTGTTGATTTTTAACTTTTATATATTCAATAGAGTATAATTGTCCAATAGTAATTTGTAGATGTATATCTGTTGTATTATCGTACTGAAAGTGACATGTAATACAATCATGATGATGAGTTATATGATGATGAACTGCAGCGGCAATGGAGGCGTATACTATCACTACTACAGCAATAGTATGTAATGCATATTTTACCATTTTATATTGCATGCCTTAAAATAAACCATGAAGGTTTGCGTGTGTCAATGAAAAATAGATAATGGATAAATATTAGCCCACTGCTATTACTTTAAAATCCCCCGTTGCTTTGCCATCTCCATCATCTGTTCGCCACTTGTTTTTGGTGGGATTTTCTTTTCTCCTTTTGCTATGAGTGTAATCGCTTCATTGGGGCAGGCCATAATGCACAATCCACATCCAATACATCGGTCTTTAATTACGTGAGCAATATCAGTGATTTCTATTGCATCCATCTGGCACATATCAATACAGCTACCACATGCAGTACAGTTATCATTGGATTCGGCGTAAAAATTAGAAAATACCATCTCAGCAGGTTTTGGAAATCGTTTGATTGATAATAACACAGCGCAGCAATCACCGCAGCAACTGCACATGCCTGCAGGATTTTGGGCAGTACCTGGTTGAGTTACCATGCCATGATTTTGGGCATTTTTTACAATTGCTATCGCCTCATCAGCAGTTATCTTTCTACCCAAATTATTTTCAATATAGTATTCTGCCATGGAACCAAACATAAGGCATGTTTCCATTGGCTTATCGCAGCCTTTGCCTACAATCTTTTTTTCCTTACGGCAAATACAATCAGCAACGGCAATCAAAGGTGCCTGCTTTATAATCTCAACCGCATCTTCAAACGGTGCAACAGTGCTTTTAGTTTCAATTGATTCATTAACGGGAACAGGACGCAAAAACATATTGGTACTTTTTGCTACTGCTTTTGATAGGCCTTCTTCATAGTATTGTTCCAGTAACATGGCCAAATCTTTGCTTAATCGATTTACCTGAAATTCAAAAACACCGTGTATGAATGGTATAGCACCGTATTTTGCAATACCATCTATTGTCTTTTTAAATAGCAATCCACGTTTTACCATATCTTCAAGATGTGCTGATAATTCATTGAGCCCTCGTCCGGTGCGTGAAGCTATGCTTTCAGCAGTTTCAAGCATGGGCGATAGCTCTAAGAAAAGTTTTGCATCTTCTTCAGAAAAAAGCTTTTTTAAAATTGTTATTTCGATTTTTGACTGTGTTTCAGGAAAGCCCAGTGAATACATATCAAGACGCTTTTGCAATGCTCTGTAAATATCTTCCATACTACTTCCTCCTAAAATAAAATTTAACCTGTCATTTTGAGGCACAAAGTGCCGAAGAATCTCGTCTCAAGTTTTTGGTTCTCCCCACAATTTTTGTGGTCAGATTGAAAATTCGTTTTGTACTTCCACGTTTGTTTATACATGACCAGTTATGGATAACTCATCGGAAATATTGGATAGTATGGATATTTAAATAACACTGTTATGTTCGTCAAATAAATTTTTTTATTTACAATCTTTTATCAAAACAAAGCTTAGTTTTAAATAACCATCTTCTATGCTATAAGGATTTTCATCATCAATCCTGGTAACCTGTTTTGCATCCATTTCAGGTTTAACCGCTTGTGTTTTTGAACCTTTTTTGTCTTTTCCAAACATACGTATTTGCCTCATAATGAATTTATTATTTTCTTGCATGGCTTGCCCAACGCTTAATCTGTGCTTTTAAGCTCTTAAATTTTGTAGGCAGCATTATTCAGTGAAGTGATACGAAAATAAAGGTCAATGGTGAACACACTATCATCAATGTTGTCTAAAATAATGCTTGCACGCAATCTGAGTTCATCATCATTTTATATTATCAGTGTTAGTGTTGGTGTCTGAATTAGTTTGTGTGTTGGTATCTTGATCAGTGCTCTCGTCATCAGTAATGTCTAAATCATTTTCATATGTATTATAGTCATCATTATCCAGATTATCATTATTATTTTTATCTTCGGTATGTTTTTCAGTTTCATGTTTTTTCTGTAGCTCTTCACAGTATTTTCTTTCTTCTTGTTCTCTTTTTTTACGTAATTGTGCAAGATAGTTACTGATTTCAGAATCATTGATGGTATTGGTAAATGATACAATCACTGCTGATTCATTCATAAACATCAGATTCATCGGGATATCAATACAATAGACATTACCCATCTGATAGATGGAAAGATTAAATTTTTCGATTTGCTCTCGATTTACAATTATCAGTGCTTTTTTTGGTAACATATTGCCAAATGCTAATCGATATTTTGCAGCTGCTAACATGGCTTCGGTAATTGCTTTTTCATCAATAAAATCTTTATTTGATGGTTGTTTAAGTTTAGGTGTTTCCAGTGAGAAAAAAAAGGTGATTATACTGCACTCTTGATAAACAATATAAATTATTAACATTTTAAAAAATTTGAAAAAATATAAATCATTTTTGAAATATAAAGTTTTGTTTAAAAAAGCGTCAAAGATAATTTATACTATACAAGAAAATTATAATTGTTAACATGCTTACTCATGTTGTACTTTTAGTTGGTAAGAAAAAAAAGATTGACCTGAATATATATAATCAGTATTATATTATATGTTAACAATAATAAAATTTTATATTAATTAGCAGAACAAATATAAAGTCAATCTGCTGAAATGTTAGTAAATTGTCATAGCGCTTATGCCATAGCTAAGAGATTAATAATATTTACTATCAAGGAGGTTTGCCATGATGAGGTATCCTTTACTTCTCACCAATTTTATGGAAAGGGCTGCTAAATATTTCCCAAAGAAAGAAATTGTGTCTGTATATCCGGACCAAAAGTTTGTATATAACTATGGACAGTGGTATAAGCGATGCTGTCAACTTGCTCATGCTCTTCAATCGCTTAATATTCAAAAAGGTGATCGTGTTGCGTCATTTGCCTTGAATAATCACCGTCATCTGGAATTATATTTTGGTGTGCCATGTATGGGTGCAGTGCTTCATACGCTGAATGTCCGTTTATCGCACGAGCACCTTATTTATATTGTCAATCATGCTGAAGATAAAATCATTTTTGTTGATGAAGATTTATATTTTTTGTTAGAGCCGGTAAAAGACCAGCTAAAGACAGTAAAACAGTATGTTATCATGTCGCAAACAGGCAAAATGCCTGATACAAAATTATCACCTGCAATATTATATGATGATTTAATCAAGGATTTCCCCACAGAGTTCGATTTCCTAAAAGAACGGGATGAATACGATCCAGCACTTATATGTTACACATCCGCTACAACCGGTGATCCCAAAGGTGTAGTATATTCTCATCGTGGTCTAGTGCTGCATGCGTATGCAGCTGGAGTCACATTGGGCCTTAATGAAAGTGATTGTGCAATGCATGTGGTTCCAATGTTTCATGCAAATGCCTGGGGTGCTCCTTTTGGAGCAACGGGTTTGGGATGTAAACAGGTTCTGCCAGGCAGACAAATACTAGATATGAAGGCATTGTGCAAAATTATTGCCGAGGAAAAAGTTAGTTTTACCTGCGGTGTTCCAACAATCTGGATGATGTTGCACCAGTATCTTGAAAGCGGTGGGGAACATGATTTTTCATCAATACGTGCAGTGTATTCAGGTGGCTCAGCGATGCCACGCTATTTGATGGAATCGTTTGCAAAAAAATATAATTTCAATATTGTACAGGCATATGGAATGACTGAGACATCACCACTGGCTACAGCAGCTATTCCTAAAAGTTATATGCAGAATTTACCGGAAAAGGAATTGTTTGATATTAAAACTACTGCAGGGATTTTAGCATTGGGACTTGAAATGAAGGTGGTTAATCTGGAAACAGGAAAAGAGGTGCAGTGGAATGGCAAGGAAATGGGAGAAGTTTGTTTGCGTGGCCCATGGATCGCCAGTGAATATTATAAAGACCCTGAGCGAAGTAAACAGACGTTTAAGGATGGCTGGCTACACACTGGTGATATCGCGACAATAGATGAAGAAGGCTACATCTCACTAGTAGACCGCACTAAAGATTTAATCAAAAGTGGAGGAGAATGGATATCATCAGTTGATCTTGAAAATCAAATTATGGCACATCCCAAAGTGCTTGAAGCAGCTGTTATTGCCATGCCTCATGAAAAATGGCAGGAACGTCCGCTGGCATGTATAGTCCCCAAACTAGAATTTGCTGATTCTATAACAAAAGAAGATATTATGGAGTTTTTGCAAGCAAAGGTTGCCAAATGGTGGTTGCCTGATGAAATCGTCTTCTTAAAGGAAATACCTAAAACAAGTGTGGGAAAATTTAATAAAAAAGAGTTGAGGAAAACGGTATTACCTGAAGTTCTTAAGAAGTAGCCGATATCAGAATGTTTTAAATAACATCCCTAGATTTAGCTGAATAGTATATAAGTAGTCGCGCCAGCGTGTAGATTCTACAACATTGGAAAAATAAAACTGTCCATGTGGGCCTATATAAAAGTAGGTAAATCTATCAAATGGAATAGCTAAGCGCAATTGCAGGCCACATCCAAACTGGTTATAATTGATATATCTGGTGCCAGTAGTGCTATTGTTGTTATTGGACATGGTATTATGGAAAATATGCATGTAGTTAAGACCATATAGAATATCTACTCGTAACTTACTGCCAAATGATGATATGAGATACAGTGGTATCACAATGGAATGATTTTTAGATATTATTTTTGCATCAGGTGTATCACCAAATTCTAACTTGGTTTGGTGATATAAGTATGAAAGACCAGAATGTATTCCAAATGTAGGTGAGAACATATTTTCCAGTATTAAACCGGCTCCAGCTATTATACCAGGTTTCCATTTAACAGATTCACCTTCCTCACTGCCACTAATATGCCACACATCATTCATTCCGCCGCTGATGCTAAAGCAAAAAATATAATTTTGATAGCCTTGTGCAAAAACAGGAATATACAGTAAGGCAGATATAATTATAAGCAATGTGGTAAAAAGAAATCTATTTACATTTTGTTTTATCTTTTCAAATGTCATTAATTATTGCCTTTATTTTGGCATTATACAGGTTCCGTTAAATTTTGCGCCGTTCTCTATATAAAGGTCTGGTGTTACAATATCACCTGACATATTGCTGTGTTCAAATATTTCAATTAACTTGCTTGCTTTAATTTTGCCCTGGCATTTACCGCTAATTGAAACAGTAGACGCTATTATTTCAGCACTGACGTTTGCTTCATCACCAATAATTAAAGTTCCGTCAGTTTCAACTTTGCCCTGAAAGAAACCTTTTATTTTTAATGAGGATTTGAATTTTAATGTGCCTCTGAATTTGATATCGCTTGCTATGACAGTTCCAATCTTATTTTCATCTTCAATTATTTCTTTTTGTTCTACCATGAAATATTCTCCGTTAAAATAGGTATTTATCAATGTCATTCCGTGGGTGATACGGAATCTTTTCTTTGATTTAAGATCCTGAATCAAGTTCAGGATGAAATAGTAAATCAAAATGAACTTCTATATGTAATTTTAGAAAATTTTGTACTAATATAGTGTGGTTTAATAAACTTTGTCAATTCAATTTACACTAAATATCAATTTTTTCAAAAAAATCCTTGCTAAAATTTTTTCATCATATTTATTGCAAATATTGCACAAAAAGCTATACTTAACAGTAACTATCGCACATATAATTAAACTACTTTCGTTTTTCTTCTTAAAAATAGATTGCAATGTTACTATTTGTTTGAATTTCAATATGATTATATAAAGGAGATAATTGTTATGGAAGAAATATTGCAAAAGGCCAATGAACTGGGATTGATGATAAAAGGTTCTGATATTTTCAAACGGTATGAAGAACTGGTAAAAAAAATTGAAGCTGATGAGAATGCACGGAAGTTGCTTGAAGAATATATTAAGGTGAGTGAAGAATTGTATAAGAAAGAAGCAAATGGTGGCGTCATCGAAGTTGAAGAAAAGAAAAAACTCCAGGACATAAGCCAGAAAGTTTCGGAAAGTCAGCTAATAAAGGAATTTATTGCTACACAAACGTATTACGTAAATATGATGATGCAAATTCAGAATGCAATCAGTAATCCTAAAGGCGATCCTATTGGCCCATCAAAGATAATTAAACCTGGACAAAGTGGCAAAATCATTACGGGAAATTTTTAAGAGATAGTTGAAAAGTAATATCCCACTGTGAGCATAGTGGGATATTACTTTGCTTATGCAGTTTATGCTAACTTTTCTATGGCTTCTTTGATGCGCTTTAAACCTTCAACAATGTTTTTATCAGATGTTGCAAATGAAAGCCGTATGTTATCATCCGAACCAAACGCTACGCCAGGTACTACAGCAACCCGTGCTTCTTCTAGAAGATATGATGATAATTTTGAGGAAAGTGCTTCATCTTTGTATATATCCTTGATTGATGCAAATCGTGGTAGTGAGTACACACCTTTAACATTTGGGAAAACATAAAATGCACCATCAGGTTTATGGCATTCAATTCCTTTAATTTCGTTAAGCCCATTAACAATTATTTCGCGCCTACGTGCAAAGGCTTCCATCATAGGATTTAAAACACTCTGGTCACCATTCAGAGCTTCAACAGCTGCCCACTGGGCAATAGATGTTGGGTTGGATACTGATTGGCTCTGTATCATTTCAACCTGAGAAATAATATTTGCATCTCCTGCCATATATCCTATTCGCCAACCGGTCATTGAATAGGTTTTAGAAACGCCATTTAACACCATGGTTTTTGGTTTTAGTTCAGGAACTGCGGTCACTATATTGTAAAATTTTTTATTATCATATACTATTACTTCATAAATATCGTCTGTGACAATACAGATGTCATATGACTTTAGTACTTCACCAATAGCCTTAAGTTCATCAAGAGTATACATCGCTCCAGTAGGGTTGGAAGGTGAATTAATAACAATGGCTTTGGTTTTTTTGGTTATATGCTTTTTCAGCATTTCAGGAGTAATTTTAAAGTTGGTTGATTCGTCAGTATGAATAATGACTGGAAGACCATCTGCTAAGAGAACAATATCAGGATATGATACCCAGTAAGGTGCAGGGATGATAACTTCATCACCACTGTTGAGTAATACCTGCATTAGATTGTAAAATGAATGTTTACCGCCGCAATTTACAGTCACTTCAGAAATTTTATAATCTAGGTTGTTGTCCCTTTTAAATTTTTCAACAATAGCTTTTTTTAATTCTGGAATACCACCAGATGGTGTATATTTTGTTTTACCTTCTTCAAGTGCTTTAATTGCAGCGTTTTTAATTGATTGTGGTGTATCAAAATCAGGTTCACCTGAGCCAAATCCAATTACGTCAATTCCCTGGGCTTTAAGCGAATTGGCCAGTGCGGTAACTGCCAGGGTGGGTGAAGGCTTAATTTTTGTTAATCTTTGCGCTAATTGCATAATTTCTCCTTATCAAAATACTTAAATATGGATAATGTATGAAAGGAAGTCATGTTATACTGTGGAGAACGTATAATACAATTCTTGTGGAAGAATACATAATATACCAATGTAAAGCAAGATGATAGTTAATTTTTGTCAAGATTAAAACTTTTTCATTAATAAAATATTTAATAATTTACATTTCTATAACATCTAAATTGCAAATAGGTACATATGATAATAGTTTTATGTCACATAAATTGTGATAGTGATAACTTATTTTGGTTAAGCAAAGATGCATTAATGATAACAGTAAAACTATAAAAAACGATACATCTAACTAGTCAGATCAGTTGTGGCAATTAAAGTATGATAAGCTACCATCCTTGATTGAATGGCTCAAAACGATAAATAAATATAAGTAATATATTTTTTACAATCAAAGAAAAAGAATCACAAAAAGAATTAATGCACTTACGGAAAAATTTATTATTCTGGAAATAATCCTTTACTATTTGTAACATAAAATCCCTTTGGTAGAGAATTTGATGCAGTTTAAATAGTTTCAATATATTATAAATAAACAATAAGGGAATTTCTAAAAACTAATTTTTAAGGATGTTACCTTGTGGGTACAAATATAAGTAAAAACTGTTTTCCTTTATTGGTTATTGATGTTTTAAGGAAGAAAGCAGTTTTTGTCTGTGCCCATAAAATGTAGTTGCATAAATTTCAATTGATTTTATTATAATGAGTGAATATATAGTATTTAAATGGTTTATAAGCCATTCACAACAGGAGGTTGCAGCATGAAAAATATAGCCATAATTGTGTCACTTATATTGTTTCTGTCCGCTTTAGGTTTTGGTAAAGAAAAAAGTTTTTCAGGCAGAGTGATTTATGTTGCTAAGGACTATATTGAAGTTAAATACGGTAAAACTGAAAAAATATTTTTCATAAATGATAAAAGCGTGTTTACTAAAAACAAAGCAAGTGCTTCGTTTTCAAGTATTGAAGTGTGTCAGGTTGTTAAAATTACCTACACAACTTTGGATAACAAAATGTTTATAGGAACATGTGAAATCATTAAAGACAGCGATTGTAAATAGGGTGCCTGTGTTATGGAGTTTATATTTGATGATCATTGCATTGAAATTGTGTATGAAATGCACAATGCCACATGTAGTGCAAAAACGTATAATTGCAAAAATGATAATTATGTAAATGATATCGCTCATGTATATTATGCACGGGATAAAGCAATAAAGCTTACGATTTTATCCGCAACCAGATTATATATAAAGAAATTAATACTGACTTTGCAGACCAATAGTGATGATATTGCATGTTTTGCAAATGGCTATCAGTCATGGACATATACGGGTACTTTTTTTAAGGATTCAAAAAAAAGAAAACCGTGGCCTAAGTTTGTCATAGCAAATCAGGAAAATGCTGCAAATCCGCCAAAAGGTAAACGTGGTATAGTACAATCGGATATGCTGTTTTTGTGTGGCGATAGTAACCTGCAATCAGCTATGTTGTTTGGACAGTTGCCAGTGCAAAAACGCTTTCATCAATTTGTTTCCTTTGAATTTAACTATCGCACAAAATTATTATCAATTATATGGGATATTGATAGATTCTGTGATGCTGAAGAAGAGTACATTCTGGATACTGTGTGCATTATGAAGGGAAATGCGTGGAGAATTTTACAGGCGTATGCAGAAAGCATTACACAGGAACTATCGCCCACATTTAATAAAAATATGAGGAAAGGCTGGTGCTCCTGGTATTATTACTATAATTCAATAACCAAAGATGAAATCATTGCCAATGCAAAGTATGCAAAGGAAAATGGTATTCCGTTTGATTTTATCCAGATAGACGATGGGTATCAGACAACGATTGGCCAATGGACTACTGTGAAGGGTTCATTTACTGCTGCAATGCGCTATATTGCTGATACAATAAAGGAATTGGGCTTTACGCCAGGGATATGGTATTCACCATTCATTGTTTCAAAGGATTCAAGAATTTTCAAAGAAAATAAATCCTGGATTCTTAAAGATGCTAAGGGAAATCTTGTTATTGCTGGTTACAATCCAGCATGGGGTGGATATTACTACACGGTTGATGTTACGCAACCTGCAGTTTTAAGCTGGATTGAAGACACTATTAACACGTTATTATATGAATGGGGGTATGAATATCTTAAACTGGATTTCATGTATGCACCAGCTTTGCCGGGGGTACGCCATGATAACAAGATTACCCGGTATGAAGCATTAGCACGTGCTGTAGCCCGTATACGAAAGGCAAGTGGCAATGCATTTTTACTGGGGTGTGGAATGCCTCTTCAATCAGGTATTGGGTATGTGGATGCAATGCGGGTAGGTCCGGATGTTGCACCGCAGTGGGGGAGAACTTTTTTTGATGTGCTTTTTAATACTGATTCAGGGATATCAACGCGTTCAGCCATTCAAAGCAGTGTGTACAGGTCATTTATGCATAATAGATTCTGGGTTAATGATCCTGATTGCCTTATGATACGCACACATAAAACAAAGTTAAATGGATATGAACGCGCAACCTTATTTAATGTAATAACAGCCTTGGGTGGCATGCTGGTGGTTTCTGATAGATTAATGGATTATAGCCAATCCGAACGTGAGTTGTTATTGAAAGCTATGGAGTTATTTGAAATGGCTAAAGATGGTGACATTTATTGTCATAATTTGTTAGCTGGTGCTTTGCATTCGTTTTATAATACAAAAGGACCTGGAGTAGTGTTAAATATGGGTGAAACTCCATGTGTTTCATCACCAGCACATGAAATAATTAAAGAATATAATCATATATACATCATTGAAAATAATGCTAAAATTCCCTTCAATGCACAGTCGTTTGAATTAGCACCTCATAGCTCAAAATTATTTATCTTTGGAAAATAATTTTGCAACCATTTATCAGTTCCCGCTGTCACTCTAAATAACGATTAGAATTTGATGAACTATAATGGGATAAGTTGTACTTCTTAGCTATGAAGAATTTTTTTTTTGATAATGCTAATGAAAAGTAAGCATGTATAAATAACAAACAAATAAATTTTAAACTAAATGCAATTTTTAAGGAGCAGATTTAATGAAAAAAGTTAAAGAACACATTACAGGTATTGTCACAGTTGTGCTACTTATATTCAATACATTGTTCTGGGCTTTGTTTTTATTTCCAGTTGCCCTATTAAAAATTATTCCCGTCAAAATGTGGAGGAAGGTAGTTAATAAAATTCTGGATTCTATTGCATGTTGCTGGATTTATTGCAATAATGCTGGGTTAAGTATTACAAGGAAAATTGATTGGCAGGTAAGCGGTATTGAAAATCTCAGTAATAAAAGCTGGTATCTTGTTATAGCCAATCATCAGTCATGGACTGATATTGTTGTATTGCAAAAAATATTTACCGGTAAAATTCCATTCTTAAAATTCTTTTTAAAGAAAGAACTAATATGGGTACCGATTCTTGGTTTGGCCTGGTGGGCACTGGATTTCCCGTTTATGCGTAGATATTCGCAATCATTTCTTTTAAAAAATCCACATTTAAAAGGAAAAGATATTGAAATTACCAAAAAAGCCTGTCAAAAGTTTAAGGACATTCCGGTATCAATAATGAATTTTGTAGAAGGGACACGGTTTACACAAGAAAAACATACTAAGCAAGAGTCACCGTATCAGAATTTGTTAAAACCAAAATCTGGTGGCATTGGATTTGTGTTCTCAACCATGGGAAGTATGATTTCATCAATTCTTGATGTTACGATTGTATATCCACAGGGCAGAGCTTCTTTCTGGGAATTTTTATGTGGAAAAGTCAATGTAATCAAGGTTCATGTTGAGGAAATACCGGTTACCGATGATTTTGTTGGCGATTATATTGATGATCCGGTTTTTAAAAACACATTTCAGCAATGGCTTAATGATTTATGGCATGAAAAAGATATACGCATAAACTTCATGAAAGGTAGAATTATGCCAGTATCAGATGAATGCCATATTGGTGACAAAACACTAATAATTAATTAATTAATCAATAACTTGGTTAGCAAAAAGTTATTTACCATGCATTTGCTTTGATTCTTTTTTCAGCTGACGCATTTCGTTATGTAAATCCTTAATTTCTTGAATATCACCTTTGTTTTTCAATAAATCAGTTTTTTGTACAGTAGGTTCAGGTGATGTAATGTTGTCTGGTTTAATTTTAGTTATAATTTCTTTTCCAGTATTATCGTTTATATTGTCTTTTATTATTGAAAATGAGCCAAAATCCGTATTTTGTGATAAATCATTAAATACAGTATCAATGTCGTTGACCCATTGTAAGGCATATTTCTCTATATCAAAAGAGACAATTTCACTTTTAGTTATTGTATATAATTTGCCAATGTCTGTTTCTGTTGTTTCATTTGTTGATAAATTGTTTAACACTACTTTACCCTCTATAATATATATATGCGTGCCTTCTGGGGAAACGTTAATATAAAATTCGGTTCCCGATGGCTGAATAATAGCATCAGGAGTTTTAATTTGATACTGCATACTTTGATGGGAGCCAAATGATTTTACATTTACACTCCCGTTATTAATGTGATATTGAAAAGTTTTCTTTGCAATAGATTTGTTAAAATATGATTTTGTAATGGTTAAATCTGCGCCTGCAATTAACTGGATCCTGATGTCATTATTTGCCAGAAGCATTGCTGTGCTGTTTTCCTTTATTCTTACTCTATGGCCCTCTTTAATAGTTTGTGTCCAAAAATTGTTGCCTGAGTTATCTGCAATATACAAAATATGTGGAATAGGCTTATAGCTGAATGTAGTGCTGAATAATGATATCGCAATACCTGCAATAATAATACCTAAAGAAAAAGCTAAAGACCGTGTATGGGTTTGAATAAACATACGTATTTTTGTAAAAAATGATTCTTGCTTTAATTGTGTCTGTGAATGATATTCTAAAAGGAAGGATAAAATATCCCGTGATGGTTCAGGACATTTTTGTGGGGCGATAGTTGTCTGAATTAATTGTAACTTTTTATAGCATATACTACACTCCTCAACATGGAGTGTTGCCTTTTTTTCCTCATCCTGGCATAAACGTTTTGTTGCTAGGTTAAGTAAAGTCAGTTCATCTAAATGCTTCATGACATATAATTTACCCCTTATATATACTACAATTGTATCATAAAAAATGGTCACAATATGGTATAAAATTTAATTATTTCTATAATAATTTCTCAATAATTCCTTAAAATTATTTTATATTATGCTCATATGTTTTCATTTAGGAATAAATCGTGTAAAAATTTTATATTGTCCATAAAAATAATAAATATTCCCAAATAAAGTAGAATTATTTGATGCGATGTAATTTCATTATGGGATCTTGATGAATAAATATCAAATGTAACTTTATTCATACAATCCTTTATTTTTTAGATGCAATAGTATATGGGATAATGTAGATTGTAATTTACGGCGTACTGTTCGTTCTGAAATATTCAAAAGTTTTGCTATTTCTTCGTTGGTATAATTGTTATCTCGTTTTAAGATAAAAATTGATCGGCTTATTGTATCCAATTCTTGAAGTGCATTTAAAACTTCATTCGTGATTTCCTGTGTTAACAAGTCCTCATAAACATCATTGTTTGTTATTAATGAGTGATTGTCATCATCCAGACTTTCAGTTCTTTCATTTTTTTTAAGATAGTTAATTGATAAATTATGTGCAGTTCTATACAATAATGATTTTACAGTGTCATGATTTATGGTGACTTTTTTGGAATATTCAATTAAATAAATTAATAAAAGTTTCCTGTAAAATGTCTTCAGATGTTTCATATGATCCTGTTAACTTAACTATATAGTTAAAAATTTCTTTATAATGTCTGGAATAGACCGATATAAGTTCTTCTCTGGAAATCATATTTTTTTAAAAAAATTGTCCGTTTTCTATATGTTAGATTGTATTATACATCAAAGAGTTGGTAAATAATAATTTTTATCAACAACATTTTAAATAAACTCTTAGAGGAGGGTTATATGAAGAAGTTGTTAGCTACATTAGTATCACTGCTATTTGCAGCAGCTGTAATAGCACAGACACAAGTACAGACAAAAGAAGCGACAAAGAATGTTGGTCAGGAAAAGAAAGTTGAAGTGCAGCAGAAAGCAGAAGTAAAGAAGCAGGAACAGACTCAGAAGAAAGAAGCTAAGAAAGAAGAGAAAGCTGAAGCAAAGCAGGAAAAGAAAGAAGCAAAAGAACAGAAGAAGGAAGAAAAGAAAGAAGCAAAAGAGCAGAAAGGTACTGCAAAATAACAATTCAATTAACTTTTTTATTATAACAAGCCATGCCACACAGACATGGCTTGTTTTTTAATATGTAATCTCATATTTTAATATAGAATTGCTTTTAGGAGAGATAGTATGAAATGTAATGGTGCTAACGTAATAAGAAATATTTGGTTAGCAGTTTTTTTAGTGATAATAAATCAATTATTGGTTTTTGCAGAAAATATTAAAACAACAATAGGATTTAAAAGTAATTACTCTTCAGGTATTTCTGATACAAATATTATATATAAACCATTTTGTAAGATTGGATATGAAATAAACATTTTTAAAGTTGAAGCTACAGGTACCTATACCATAAACCAGCAAATAACTGATGGGATGGGTAACTTTACTGAAATTAATACCGGGCAAGGACACGTTAAAACGGTACTGATGATAGGAGATATTATAGAACTTGGTGGAGGATATACGCTGGGCTGTGGTCAAAATTCATATACGAGTAAAATGTATACTATTAATGGCAGTATTTATATTGGGGATATAACGCTTGACCTGGATTATTCAAAAGAGAATAAAAATTATGAGTATACTTCTGAAATTGATATAATTAACCATTCATTTTCAGGTTCATTGAGTTATGATGCAAATGATTTTTTAGGTTATGAAATTGAGTACCATTATATGGCCAACAATTTTTCAAATCTGGGATATACGTATTTCAAAAATAATGCAAGGGTAGGCGTATCAGTGTATGCTGATACTTCAATTTATATGATTGGTGGTATCATTGGAAAAGATTCCGGCGATTATATGATATATGGTTGCGATGTTGCAATGAGCAAAAAAATATATGACGTTTTGAAATGTATGATATTGTATACTGTTGATTATTATAATGCTCCCTATGTTACTACAATGTCTGGGGGTGGGCATGGTGGTAATAATGGTGGTGGATATAAAGGGATGAACCCATATATCCGATCGGATCTGGCGGGAAAGTCATTTTTTGCACACTCATTAAGTGCCTCACTTTCATGCTCATTTTGATAAAAATTCCTTGAAGTTTTATACGTCACAATTTGTGATTGTATATGTAATAAATTATTTAATGAATACTTTACTTTGGGAGTGAGTAGTGCTTGTAGAGGATATTGAAAGATTAAAAAAACAAAAAAAAGCGTTAATACTAGCGCATAATTACCAGAACCCAGAAATCCAGGATCTAGCAGATTATACTGGTGATTCCCTAGAGCTTTCAAGGATTGCAGCTAATAATGATGCTAAAATTATTATTTTTTGTGGTGTGCACTTCATGGCGGAATCTGCATATATATTATCGCCGCAAAAGAAAGTGATTTTGCCTGATTTAACAGCTGGATGTCCAATGGCTGATATGGCTGAAGCGCAGGATGTACTAGACATCAAACAAAAGTATCCTGACGCTGCAGTGGTAACGTACATAAATTCATCTGCTGACGTTAAAGCTGTTTCCGATGTTTGTGTAACATCTGCAAATGCTGTTACTATCGTCAATAAATTAGACCAAGATACAATAATTTTTGTTCCGGATAAAAATTTAGCTAGTTATGTTCAAAGGTTCACAAACAAAAAAATAATCCCATGGAAAGGATTTTGCCCAACGCACGACCGTTTTACAAAAGATGAATTGGTTGCACTAAAACAGCAATATCCCAAGGCATGTGTGATAGTTCACCCGGAATGCAGGCCTGAAATAATTGACTTGGCCGATAAGGTAATGTCAACCGGACAGATGGTTAAAAATATTAACACGATTCATAATAAACAGGTGATAATAGGTACTGAAGTGGGCATACTACATAAACTTAAAAAAATTGCTCCGGAAAAAGAATTTATACTTGCTTCAAAAGGTTTTATATGCCCAAATATGAAAAAGATTACGCTTGAAAAAATTTTAAAAGCTTTATATAAAGAGCAACCGATAATAACAGTAAAAGAAGAAACCAGGATGAAAGCATTTAAAGCATTGCAAAAGATGCTGGAACTATCCTGATCTGTGGCGAGGCATGCTTTGGAAAATGCTGAATTAAGCGATGAAATTAAAAAAATACGTGAAAGAACATTTAATCCAGAATTCAAGGAATTGGTCGCCAAGGTAATTTATAAGCCCCAAGATACGATAGCTATCGATAACCCCAACAGCTTGCTTTTTTTTCTGCATGAGTTGTATTATACCGTTTTGAGCAGGTCATTTAATGATTCAATCGCATTTGTAAATCCAGAAATTCATTATGAAAATAGATTGCAATACCTTGGAGAGGAACTAATAGAAAAACTCAAGTCCCTTGGTTTTGTTGAAGCTCTGATATTCCAGTATGATTTTAAACAAAGTTATTTTGGTATTTTAAGTAGCTCATTTAATGAATATATTTTCAGAGATTTTTTCATCACCTTATCTGATGATATTTATCAAAAAATCGTTAATGCACCTGATGGTATAATAATTGATTTTAGTTCCCTTAAGGATAATGAAAATTACAATAAAAGATTGAAAATATTTCAGGAAGACAGTTTTTTAATATGGGGATTTTCATCTTATCATTTTGTAAAGAATATACTGACATTTTTAAATCTACCATTTTCCACAGCTATTGAAATATTTTGTCCAGTAATATTTGTCAGAGTCCAGGAACAATTTAAAATTCATCAAAATATTATAAATGAGTTTTATTTTAATTGTATAGCAACAATATTTTCTTTAATTGAATTATGCCTGGCAATAAATAAAGGTTCACTTTTTTTAAATTCAAATTATTTTCATGAAATTTTCAAAGTATTTGAAAATTATTATTATATTTCAAAATCAAATGAATGTGTAAAATATGTGATAATTAAATCAAAATATGAAGATCAATATATCTATTGTCTTTTCAGGTATTTATCAAATAAATTTGTAAAGTTTAAATCTTATTCATGCATCAATTACAGACCCATGATTGGATTGATTGTATTATTTTTATATGAGGAAAATAAATATATAGAAAGTGAGATTGAAAGGATATCCTCCCTTTTCCATGATTCAACAAAAGTAGGTATTGTAGATAAATCAAAAATTAAAAATGCGGTTAATTTATATAAATATATTATTGATTTATAAATTAAATATCCATTGAATTTTTATTGAATAAATAAAATATACTTGAATAAAAGTATATTTTGTTATTATTATTCAATATATAACATAATGCGTTAAATAAGTTTAGATACTTGATTTAAAAATGCTGGTAAAAATTGAACAATTAAAAAAGATATTAGAAAATAATCCAGGATGTGTTTGTAAGTATTTACAAAGTTATATTGTAAAAGGAAAAACTTACAATGAATCAGATCAAATTTTTATCGATGATATATATCGGTTTGAGCAGGCAGGTCTTGAAACAATAGACATAAGATACGATGAGATAGTATATAGTGTGCTTTCATCTTTATATCCTGCGGAATATCGAGTGCCATATGCTTCGGCTGATTATATTACTTTTGACCGTAAATTAGAAACATTAGAAAGAGTCAGTACATTGTCCAAAAGAAAACGTTATTTAATATGCGTTGGAGATCTTTATTCATACGATCAGCACACTGGGAAACGAATTATTGTTTTCAGACATAACGATCCGATAGATTATAAACAGTGGAATCAGGTAAAACGACTTCTAGATAGGAATAAACGTATATATTACAGGAATTCAGAAAATGGTATAATTATTTTTGTAAATTTACAACCGCATGCTGAATCAAGTTACATAGAAAGATTTAAAAAAAATACTGATCTGGTAAGTGCGATAGTTGCTCGTAAAAAAGATTGTAAGATCGAGATATCTCCCGACTTCATTCCAACAGAGGATGTGTATACAATAAATGATCCAAGAGATTTATTGAAATTTTATCAGCAATCCAATGCCCGCTTGATAATAATTGGGGAGACATTAAATGATGATTATAGAAAAGCATTATTGCAGGTCAGAGAATATGATAAATTTGCCAGGATGATGGTTGTACCAACAATTGATTTACGAAATGTAGATCATTTTTTATTACAGGTTAAAATGGTATATAATTCAGATAGATGGGCAGAATGAAAGAAAGGAGATCATTTTGGTGAAAAAACCTAAGAAAAAAACTATATTAAAATATTTTGAACCAATTGATTCAGGAAAGTCATTATCAGAGAATTTTGGTTCTCTTGATCTGGAGGGGAGTTTTGGGTATTTTGCTTTGGGTACCCAGAATAAAAAATTATTTTTAAATAGATTAAATACAGATACCCTATATGAAATGATAGAAAAAGTTGGTTTGGTGCATCATTTATTGAAGATGGGATTTGATAATATTAAGATTGATATAGATAAAGATGATGCGCAAATTCATTATTTAAAAATTTACTATGAAAAAATGGATCCAGATCATCTCTTGATAGACCTTAGAGTATCTGAAACACGCTTTATGCCTCAAAAAAGATTTTGTGAAGAATATGATGCACCGGTATCTCTTGATATGGTTGTGATTGAATGGCTTTCAGCACAAAACCCCAAAGCAAAATTTGATCCTAAAAAACCCCAGCTTCCCGGGCAATCAAAACCCGGCTTGGGAAGTTTAAATTTTATGATGGAATTAATGTATATTGTTGGAGAGCAGGTGGTTAAAGATGGTTTTATGGACGTACCAGATCATTTTCATGGCGCTGTAATGTATTCAAGAAAATTTAAATTTTTTAATCCCAGCCATGAAGCAATTTTAAGAGCTATCCTGCGTGATATTAAAGGGTACTCGCTTTCAGACATGTCATGGGGAATGATTACAGGAACCATCATTGATAAAAATACCAACACCCCCCAGGTTTATGATCCTTCTGAGCAGATTTTTCCTGTATCAAAACGTATGGAAGAATATTTTGAATCAAAAAAATATAAAGATAAATTCAAAAAAATTTATGAATCAAAAAAATATTATTTTGATTACGAAAAAATGTGCCAGTTACGTGAAAAGATGTTACATGAAGTAAAACCGGATGAATTATAATCAATTAATTAGCTATTGTAAGATTTTCATAAACATTTCAACTTATAGTGATTCTCTAGATCCGCTCATCAAGATTATTGTTTAATCTGTATTTTAACTATACCAAGAATAGCAATAATAAAAATTCCACCGCCAATCAATAATATAGCTGTTAAAACAAATGGATCTTGAGGATTTGGAGTCTTCATATAGGTAGTTGTGAAAAGCAGCGACATAAAAGCATAACTATTAAAAAATATTGGTAGAATTTCACCTAATATAACAATGCTGTAAACAAACAACAGAACAAATATAAGGAATGCTGAAAAATGATCAAGTCCAGCTGCCATAAGCAAAGTAATTATAAATTTTGCAGCAATTGTCATTAATATGCCAAATGCACCGCCAGCAAGCATATTGAATATTTGCTTTTTATCCATGTGCGATATAAAAAAGAAAATCATTATTAAAAATGCAGGCCAGGCAGGAAGATGAAGTATATGGAAGATTATTTCACCAATTGCAATAACGATAATGAGTAAAAATCCAAAAAGTAGTTTATTCCTGTCTATTTTTGGCATACACTACCTCCATACTGAAATTTATATATCCTTTGTATCATGATATAAGAATGTCAATTAAAATAAATGAATGACCATAAATTTTAAAATTAAGAAAGTTATATATTATTTAATGTTATTACTATATAAAAATTTATATTGTAAAATAATTAGAAGGCAATATGTGTTTGCAGTTGAATAATTTTGTTTATTTCGTTAATATTTCTGATTATTGATTCTTGACGATTGGAAAGTAAAATAATTAATGTTTGGTTAAGATTATATATGTGCTTAATGGTAAAATCAATATTTTCTAAAATATCAGAAATCGTATTTGTCAAAGGATTATCAGTTTTTTTAATAAATTCATTAAATTCTGTATATCCTATACCAAGTTTTGACGTTATTTCGTTAATACACTGCGCAATAGAATAATTGCAATATGAAATATCCTCAATAATTACATTATTGGCTGATAAAATAGTAACTATCGCTTCCTCATTTTCATTTATTAAATTTAACTGAATAGTTTGAAGATTTACTTCAAACTTTTTTAAAAGCATCTGCTTGGTTGAAAGTAAATTGTATAATGTATGAAGGAGTGATACTATATCATCCCTCAATTGAGAAGGAGCCTTTGGATGCTGTTGCAACTCTATCCGAAGGAGTTTCTTTAGTAGATATTTTATCCCATGCATCACGCAACTCTTTTAGTAGTTTGACTGTATTTTTTAAAATATCAGGATTTTTCTGTATATTAGCTTCTAATAGCTGTTTTTTGAAAAAAATATATAAGTTAAAAAGGTTTCGAGCAACATCGCCGCCTTCATTCATATTCAATGCTAAAATTAATTCATTAATTATATCCTGAGCTTTGAGGATATTATTATTGGCAATATCATAAGTTTTTGGATGCATATTTTCAATTGCTATATTGCAAAATTTTATAGCTCCATCATAAAGCATTACTATTAATTTACCCTGGTTGGCGGTGTTTATCTCGGTGTGCTTGTATTTATCATACGGATTTCTACTGGGTAAAGCCATGTAATCCCCCCTCGATTATAAACGCATTGGCATTAACAGTATCGGATGAAAATATACAAATCTTTATCAATTAATGCAACAGTGATAAGAAATATTTACCCTAAAATCTGTTGAATCCTTTGCAAAATCTCTTGGTATTTTTCTCTGGTTTTTTGTATGATTTCATCCGGAAGTGGAGGGGGGGGTGAATTTTTATCCCACGTGGTTGTTTCTAAATAATCGCGAATAAATTGTTTATCCAGACTAACCGGTGAAATCCCTGGTGTATACAATGCTGCATCCCAGAACCTGGAGCTGTCGGGAGTTAACACCTCATCAATCAAAATAATCTCTTTATCAGAAAACCCAAATTCAAATTTTGTATCAGCAAGTATTATTCCTGCTTTTTTTAATTTGTCACGGGCAAAATCATATAAATCCAGTGTAACCTGAGCTAACTTTTCTGCAATGTCGGTTCCAAGCGCTTTCTTCATTTCTTCAATAGTAATATTTTCATCATGGCCTGATTCCGCTTTAGTGGCGGGAGTAAA
>FMSI01014791.1_pt1 | contig 22678 bp, 22 predicted proteins | sample 1504471 | NCBI WGS metagenome assembly FMSI01 (sample SAMEA4475357, study PRJEB15587) | soil metagenome | biome: Soil; feature: Field | place: India | collected 2015-03-11 | depth 0 m
TTCTTGGTAAGAACGGGGTCACCAGTTCGAATCTGGTTGTGGGCTGGGTAAAGAAGGAGGTTTTCTGAAAATGGCAAAGAAAGTTTTTGAACGCACTAAGCCCCATGTTAATGTGGGAACGATAGGTCATGTTGATCACGGTAAGACTACTTTGACCTCAGCCATCACACTGGTCTTATCTAAAAACACTCAGACGCAATTTCGGGCTTTTGATTCAATAGATAATGCGCCAGAAGAGAAAGCACGTGGCTTGACCATAGCTATCGCTCACATTGAGTATGAGACCGCGAAGCGGCATTATGCTCATGTAGATTGCCCGGGGCATGCCGACTACATTAAAAATATGATAACTGGTGCGGCTCAGATGGACGGTGCGATACTGGTGGTTAGTGCGCCTGATGGTCCTATGCCTCAGACTAGAGAGCATATCCTTCTGGCTAGGCAGGTAGAAGTCCCGAGCATACTGGTGGCGTTGAATAAGGTGGACATGATGGAAGATGAAGAGCTACTTGAGCTGGTTGAGCTGGAAGTTAGAGACCTACTGACTAAATATCAGTTCCCTGGGGACAAGACCCCTGTTGTCCGGGTGAGTGCCTTGAAGGCCTTAGAGTGTGGCTGTGGCAAACGCGAATGCCAATGGTGTGGCAGAATCTTGCAGTTGACAGATGCCATTGATGAATGGGTCCCTCTGCCAGTGAGAGCCAAAGACAAGCCGTTTTTGATGCCGATAGAGGATGTCTTCGGCATTAAGGGACGAGGTACCGTGGTGACTGGTAGGGTGGAACGGGGTGTAGTTAAAGTGGGCGATGAGGTTGAGATTGTTGGTATAAGGGAGACACGGAGAACGGTGGTAACCGGAGTGGAAATGTTCCACAAGACTCTGGAGATGGGTGAGCCTGGAGATGCTATAGGTTGCTTGCTTAGAGGTATTGAGCGTGATGATGTGGAAAGAGGGCAAGTGTTGGCGGCACCTGGCACGATTACTCCTCACACTCATTTTGAAGGTGAGGTATATGTGTTAACTAAGGAGGAAGGTGGACGACATACGCCATTTTTTAATGGCTATAAACCTCAGTTTTATATCAGGACTCTAGATGTTACCGGGACCATAGAACTACCCAAAGGTGTGGAAATGGTTATGCCCGGTGATAATATAAAAATGACTGTTAAGCTTATATACCCGGTAGCCCTGGAAACTGGACTACGGTTTGCCATAAGGGAAGGCGGTAGAACTGTGGGCGCCGGAGTTATCGGTAAGATACTCGAATAGTCATGGCTAAGAAAGGCGAACTGCGTGGCGTTATACACCTGGCGTGCACACAATGCCACGAAAGAACATATACCACTGAAAAAAATAAGAAGAACGACTCTCAGCGATTAGAGTTAATGAAGTATTGTCCGCGCTGTCGTAGTCATGTGCTCCATCGGGAGACTAAGTAGTCTTTGACAAAGAAGAGTCAACCCCAAATTATTAAAGCCCAAAAAAGGTCTCGTTTCGCCTTCTTTGGTGACGTTATAGGCGAATTAAGGAAGGTTGTCTGGCCATCCAGACGGGAGACGTTGCGTCTGACGGCTATGGTGCTGGGTATATGTATTGCTACAGGACTCCTTTTGGGGGCCATAGATTATGGCTTTGCTGAATTGGTTGCCAGACTGTTTCTGGGTGGAAAGTGACTCATGAAAAATAGTGATAAGCAGTGGTATATAATACATACGTATTCCGGTTATGAGGAGCGCGTTAAGAAAGCTCTGGAACAAAGGATTAAGTTTATGGATGCTGAGGACAAGATATTCGAGGTAGTGATACCTACTGAGGAGGAGATTGAAATCAGGGGAGGGCAACGACGCACAGTGACCAAAAAGGTCTTTCCTGGATATGTTCTTGTTCAAATGAAGATGGATGATGAGAGCTGGAATGTTGTCCGTAATACTCCTGGTGTAACCGGCTTCGTGGGTAGTGGCAACAAACCGACGGCTTTGGCTGAGCAGGAGGTAAATGCTATTTTGAAGCAGATGACGGAAGGTACACCTCGGGTGAAGGTAGGTTTTAGAAAGGGTGAGAGCGTTCGTGTGGTTGATGGTCCCTTCACTGATTTTGTTGGGGTGGTTGATGAAATCAATGCAGCCAAGGGCAAGGTGAAGGTGATGCTAACCCTTTTTGGACGTGAAACATCTGTGGAGCTTGATTTTTTGCAGGTGCAGAGGTTATAAATGGCGAAAAAGGTTAAGGCAGTAATAAAATTGCAAATTGAGGCGGGAAAAGCTACGCCTGCGCCTCCAGTTGGGCCAGCTTTAGGGCAGCACGGCGTCAATATTATGGCTTTCTGCAAGGAATATAATGAACAGACCAAAGCCCAGGCGGGTTCTATTGTCCCGGTGGAAATAACTGTTTATGAGGACAGGTCGTTCACTTTCGTCACCAAGACACCCCCAGCGTCTGATTTGCTTAAACGAGCCTTGGGTATTGAGAAAGGTAGTACTGCAACCGGGCGGCAGAAAGTAGGTTCAATATCCCGTGAGAAGCTTTATGAGATCGCTAGATTGAAGATGAAGGATTTGAATGCTGTTGACCTGGAAGGTGCAGCACGAATAATTGCAGGCACAGCTCGTAGTATGGGTATTGATGTGGAGCAATAAATGGCAGTTCGAGGTAAGAAATATAGAGAGTCGGCTAAGCTAGTTAGTAGAGAAAATGCTTATCCGCCAAGTGAGGCAATTAAGCTGGCTAAGCAAGCCGCCTATGCTCGTTTCGACGAGACTGTTGAGTTACACTTGAGAATGGGAGTTGATCCCAGAAGCGCGGATCAGCAAGTTAGAGGCATAGCCCTTTTGCCCAATGGATTGGGCAAGAAAGTTCGAATACTTGTTTTTGCTCAAGGTGAAGCGGCTAGAATAGCCGAAGCAGCTGGTGCGGATTATGTGGGGGGTGATGATCTTATTAGTAAAATTGAGGGTGGCTGGCTTGATTTTGATGTCGGTATAGCCACGCCGGATATGATGGGCAAAGTGGGGAGGTTGGGCAAGATACTGGGTCGTAGGGGCCTGATGCCTAATCCTAAATCAGGTACAGTAGTACCCGCTGAAGACTTGGCGAGAGCTATTGCAGATGCGCGAAAGGGACGGGTGGAATTTCGACTGGACAGGACAGGAATAATTCATGTGCCCATCGGTAAGATTAGCTTTGATGAGAATAAGCTGATGGAGAACCTGTCTGCTCTGGTGGAAGCTGTAATAAGAGCTAAGCCCAGTGGAGCTAAGGGGCAATATATTAAGAGCGCCTTTTTGACAACCACTATGGGGCCCGGGGTCAAGCTTGACCTGAAACCGTTATTAAGCTGATTGTCGCCTTTTTATACTTTCAAAATTGAATAACGGGCTTTGAAATTGTGCTTATGACAGCAGGTGCCGTGAGGCTTAAAAGTGTGCCTGCCGAGGTACGGTGAAGGTGATTATAGTTTGTAGCTGGGTGCGGTCCTTGTGTCATGGCACAAGGACTTTTTAGCTTTTTAAGGAGCGTGGATATGCTAAAAGAAAAGAAGAAACAAATTATAGATGAGATAGCGACTAATTTGTCGAGATGTAATATTGCCATCGCTACGGACTATCGTGGGCTTTCGGCTAAAGAGATGGAAAGGTTACGCCGCCGTTTGATTGAATTTGGGATAGAGTATAAGGTGGTGAAAAACACGCTGACTCGGTTTGCTGCTGAGAGGGCGGGCAAAAAACAGCTATCAGCATTTTTAGATGGTCCTGTGGCAATTGCATTTGGTTATGATGATGTGATTAAGCCAGCTCAAGTTTTGAGGGAGTATATCCGCTCGTCAGGTTCGACATTGCAGATCAAAGGGGGAGTTCTGGGTGACAGGTTGATAACCGCTGATGAAATTTCTGTTTTGGCTACTATACCACCGAGAGAAGTCTTGGTTGCTAGACTAATTGGGCAGTTACAAGCTCCGTTGCAAATTCTACATGGTGTGCTGAGTGCGCCTTTGCGCGGGCTTTTGAATGTAATGCAAGCTAGAATTCAACAACTGGAAGGAGGGCAAAATGTCGCAGGGTGAGATCGAATCTAAACAACCAGAGATAGAGGTGAAGGCAGAAGACACGTCAAAAACAAAAACGGTATCCGGGTCTGGAAAAATTTCAACAGAGGGAGCTAAAAGAATGTCAAAGGAAGAGATCATAGCAGCAGTTAAGAGTATGACTGTGTTGGAGCTGGCTGAATTGGTTAAAGCTCTAGAAGAGGAGTTTGGAGTAACTGCAGCAGCCCCGGTGGCAGTAGCTGCAGCACCCGTGGTCGGAGCTGCCGCAGGAGCAGGCCCGTCACCAGCTGAAGAGGAGAAAACGGAATTTAGTGTGATCCTTAAGGAGATTGGTGAGAACAAAATCGCTGTAATCAAAGCAGTGCGTGAGTTGACCACTTTGGGGCTAAAGGAGGCTAAAGACTTGGTAGAAAGCGCTCCTAAACCCATTAAAGAAGGTGTCAGCAAAGAAGAGGCGGCGAACATTAAAAAGAAGTTGGAAGAAGCCGGAGCCAAAGCGGAAATCAAATAGTAATTTCACAGCGGTCTACTGAACCTCTTTGTTATACCAGCCCCAATGATTGCAAGCACTTGTGGGATATCTTGTTAGATATCTCTAGTGCTTAGTTAAGTTGTACCGCTATTTTTGCCTGAAGTTGATACCAGGTCAGTGCGTTTGTGACTTGCCCTTCTGCATTTTTGTAAAACAGAATTCACATTACCGACCCCAATTTTTATTATCATAACCCCACTACTTTTCATTGTTCACGAGTTGGTGTAAGATTTCTGCGTATATATTGGATAGGAGGGCATCTAGTATGGCTGAAGCGGAATTTTATGAACTAATCGCAAGGGTAATATCTCAGGAGGGTCATTGTGCTCTTAATCACAAGGTGGGCGATGAGTTTCGCATCGATGAGAAGACTCCAGCTGGCATGTGTCCCTGGGCATTTTATGCACTCTTTCCGTTTATTTCAGTTTTACAATTCGGTGGTTCTTTTTACTGGGAAAACGACCGAGATAAAACTACCGTTGCCTGCCCTGACCCAGCAAATCCAGTAGTCTTCGAGTTAAGGCGCATCCGGCAATAACGTCGTTATTACTAGTTAATTAACAGAGGTATGGAAGATGAAGAAGTCGGATGATTTTGCTTTTCTTGATGCTACTGCTCAAGCTGAGCTAATACGGCGGCGCGAAGTTACCCCTTTAGAGCTGGTAGATGCTGCTATTGAACGAATTCACCGTTTGAATCCTTTACTTAATGCTGTAGTCACACCTATGTATGAGCAGGCACGTGTCGCGGCTACAGGCAAGTTGCCCGAGGGGCCATTCACTGGAGTGCCGTTTTTGATTAAAGATATTGTGGCTTCCTATGCAGGTGTCCGCATGACACTTGGTTCGAAATTTTTCAAGGACATGGTACCTACGCAAGATAGTGAACTGGTAGTGAGGCTGAAACGTGCCGGTTTGATTATTCTAGGAAAGACAAATACGCCGGAGTTGGGACTTTTGCCGACAACTGAGCCTTCTCTGTTTGGGCCTAGCCGTAATCCATGGGACACGAACAGGACTACCGGTGGCTCTAGCGGCGGTTCAGCAGCAGCTGTAGCGACGGGGATGGTTGCCATGGCCCATGCTAATGATGGCGGTGGCTCCATCAGGATCCCGGCCTCCTGCTGTGGTGTATTCGGGCTTAAGCCAACTAGGGCGCGTAATCCCTTAGGCCCAAACTTCGGCGATTTAATGGGTGGTCTTGTTGTGGAGCATGCTGTGACTCGCACGGTTAGGGATAGTGCTGCGTTGCTTGATGTAACGTCGGGTCCGGATGTGGGCGACCCATACTGGGCTCCGCCGCCAAAACGGCCGTTCCTGATGGAGGTAGGTTCTAGGCCTGGACGGCTTCGTATTGCCTTTACCAGTAAAGCGCCTACCGGTGTTCCTGTGCATGCTGATTGTGTTAATGCGGTACAAGATGCTGCGGCACTTTGTGCTGAGCTCGGGCATGAGGTGATTGAAGCAACGCCGAAAATTGATGGGGAACTGGTAGGCCGTAGTTTTATGACTGTCTGGTCCGCGGGTTGTGCCTGGACTATAGATACTGCAGCTTTAGCGTTGAATAGAAAAGTCATCCCTGACGATTTTGAACCAGCCACATGGGCAGTTTACGAAATTGGAAAAAAGCTGAGTGCATCGGACTATCTGGGTGCCGTAACAATCCTTCAAGCAATATCCCGAGATTTTGCCCGCTTTTTTGTCGATTATGACATTTTGCTCACTCCTACGCTTGCTGAGCCGCCGTTACCTCTTGGCTCCTTCGATTGTCCACCGGGAGACCCTCTTTGGGCGCAACGGCGTGCTGCAGCGTTCTGTCCCTTCACACCGATTTGTAATATAACGGGGCAGCCTGCTATGTCGGTACCTCTCTATTGGAATGCTGATGGTTTGCCAATAGGCACGCATTTTATTGGGCGTTTTGGTGATGAAGCTACTCTTTTTCAGCTTGCAGCCCAGCTTGAAACAGCCAGGCCGTGGGCAAATCGCCGACCACCGGTATAAGCCTGAGCCCTGGGCATGTAGGCAAGGTTTATAAAGTTATCTAGTCACAAAGTGTTCTTGTAGGCGATTTTAACGCTTGACAAACTGGTCTAGTTCCTTATAGGCTAAAGGCTACATTGAGTGGTTTGTGGCAGTTTTTTGACGAAGGGTCAAAAAGATGAAATTTTGAATGGTCGGGTAGATGGAAGAGGTTCAGCGTTATAAAGTGCTTTATCGGATTGCCCAGAAGCTCAATTCTAGTCTAGCCCCTCAAGAGGTATTGCGAACAATCGTCGAGGCCATTTGTGAAGCAGCAATGGCTAAAGGTTGCTCCCTCATGCTGTTGACTTCGGACGGGCAACAGTTGATCCATACAGTAGCTCATGGTTTAAGTGATTGGTATGTTCGTAAGGGAACGGTGAAAGTAGATGCTGCTATTGCCGAGGCACTTGAAGGCAAACCAGTAGCAATCATTGATGCTACTGCCGACCCTCGCGTTCAGTACAGGGAGCAGGCTAAAAAGGAAGGAATAGTTTCCATGCTCTCTTTACCACTGATGCGCCGTGGCCAGGTTATCGGTATTCTGCGCATTTATACCTCACAACCACACGAGTTTACTGAAGAGGAGACAGAATTTTTTGGTGCCTTGGCTAACCTTGGTGCTATTGCTTTAGAGAGGGCGGAGTTATTGGAGGAAGAGAAGAGACGGTTTCTTCACTTTGTCAGCATAGCTGCTCACGACTTGAAAGCGCCTCTTTCCGCTATACAGAGCTTTTTAGGCGTGATGCTTGGTGGGTATGCCGGAGAGTTAAACGAAAAGCAAAAACACATGATGGAAAGAGCCAGTCAGAGGATTGCTGAGCTGCTTAACCTAATTAGCAATTTGCTTGACATACCTCGGATTGAGGTGGGCCAGCTCGTTCAGGAGATGACGGAGGTATCGCTGGCTCAGGTAATAGAAAGTTTTGCCGAGGAAGGCGCTAGCCTGGCACAACAAAAAGGAATAAAATTTACAGTTCAAGTACCTCGAAATCTTTCTTGTGTTTTTGGTGCACCGTCCAGGTTACAGCAGGTAATCACCAATCTTGTGAACAATGCTATTAATTATACAAGTGAAGGTGAGGTCATAGTGCGGGCAATGGAAACGGATAACGAGATTCTGGTCGAAGTAGCTGATACTGGCTGCGGTATTCCGGCTGATGATTTACCCAAGGTATTTCAAGACTTCTACCGGGGTAGCAATGTTGGCCCAAAAGGAACAGGTTTGGGGTTATCTATATCTAGGAGGATCATAGAAGCCCATGGCGGCAAGATTTGGGTGGAGAGCCCATGCCCTGAAACTGGTAAAGGGAGCAAGTTTTCCTTTACGCTTCCTAAAAAGATAAAGTGACCAATTAGTTTTGAGACTACATAAGCTAGATAGTCCTGTTTCATCAGAAATTGGATTCGGCTTGTTGCGGTTTGATATAATTTATAGGTTGCTGTTTGATATAACTGAATGTGTGTGGAAAGGTATGTGACTTGATGGCAAGTAAAAAGATTTTAGTAGTCGATGATGACCCTGATATTCTGGATGCGATAGGCATGATTCTGGAGGCCCGTGGCTACGAGGTGGTGTTCGCACGTGATGGTGTAGAGTGTCTCAGCAAGCTCGGCATAGAAAAGCCAGACTTGATGATACTCGACCTTCTGATGCCAAGGATGGATGGTTTTGCTGTCTATAAAGAGCTTAAGTCTCCGAAGTGGCTTGAATTCCGAGATATGCCTGTTCTTATTTTAAGTTCGGTGCGAGAAGAAGCCAGCCGTCGCCGCTACGAGCTAGAAACTGGTCAAGAGCTGAAAGCAGACGAGTATATCGAGAAACCTATATTACCCGGGGTATTGCTAGATTGCGTTGAAAAGCTACTTAAGCGAAAACAACGTGTCTAATGTGTGATACAAATGCTCTGAGGAGGCAGCAGGATGACAGAACGCAAAAGCAAGATCCTTTTGGTTGACGATGACAGGGACTTTGTGGAAGCGACCAAGATGGTATTGGAGAGCAAGCCTTATGAAGTGATAGTTGCCTACGATGGAGACGAAGGGCTCGCTAAGGCAAGGCAAGAGAAACCTGATTTGATTATTTTGGACATTATAATGCCGGTGAAAGACGGGTTTCGGGCAGCAGAGCAGATCAAGAAAGACCCTGAACTCAGCAAAATCCCGGTCATAATGCTAACCAGCTTTGCTGAAAAGGGTGGCGAGACTTCCCTAAGTGTAAGTCAGGGTCTTATGCTCGATACTGAGGATTACGTTGATAAACCGGTGGCTCCTGAGGAGTTGCTGAGGAGAGTGCAGCGGCTGCTCAAGAAATAGTTTAGTTGTTTTCCCCTTTTGTAGCTTTTATTGCTGACAAAATTTGGTATGCATGTCTCTTAGCCGTCTGGCGATAACTCTTGCTAACCCCTTCATTATCTCGTAACCGATTGCATGATCCTCGTCCATTAACTTGTTTAGCTCACTACCTGATACTGATACTAAGGTAGTGGTCCCGACACTGATGGCTGACATATTGCGGGAGTGGGGTGGTATCAATGATGACCAGCCCAAAACATCCCCCTTTGTGACCGTATCGACGCGCACCAGTGTCAATTTTTTTTTGCCTTCCCCACGTAACGCAATTGCAAGGCTTACTGTCCCCTCCTCTACAATGTAGAAGTCCCTTGCCTCGGTATCTGCGCTAAATATAACCTGTCCTGACCTGTAACTATGCTGACGCCAGGATGGGAGAGTTGCTATCTTTTCCAGGTGACTGTCGTTGAGTCCCAAAAACAGCTCGCACCGCTTAAGTATTTGTACAATTTGTGCGGGTTTCAATACAAAAATGTCCTTGTCAATTAGTTTTACGATTTATGAAATGGTGTTCTCTCGAAATCATTATAGCTAGCTTTAATGGTGCGGTAAAGTCAAGCAACTTTTGTACTTGTAGCGGTAAATCGTTTGATATTTTTCATCTGGCTGATGTGGAAGCTGCAGCCAAGAAGCTTTAGACAAAGTCGATTGGCAGCTATTGAAAATCAGTCTTTATTTTTTGACAGATGTTTGAAGATATATTAAACTGACTTCAGATTAGTAGGCAAATAGCGGCTGCAGAGTGGTGAGTACGCTGTTGCATTTGAGTGCGTGATTATGGTTTGATATTATTTGTTCTAGTGTAGCCAAAAGTTTGAGTGAGTGGGCTGTGGTTGTGGCTTTCCAGTGGCTGGTCTGTCTGGTTGATTTGTTGGAAAAGGGACGGAATTGGAGGCAATAACTATCACGCTCAATGGCCGAGAGGTAAGTGGCCGGCCCGGGATGACTGTCCTTGATCTGGCCCGTGAATCTGGCATAGAAATTCCAACCCTTTGTCATGATCCCCTTTTGGAGCCTATCGGTGCCTGTCGCATTTGTATAGTTGAAGATGAGCGGTCGGGTGCCTTGATGGCGTCTTGCGTTACTCCCATAGCGCCAGGTATGGTAATTGACACTAAGTCGCCTAGGGTACAGGAACGCCGCAAGACTATAATCAAACTAATGTTGGCTAGCCATCCTGACTCCTGTCTGGTATGCGATAAGGGTAACCGTTGTCAACTACGTGAGATTGCCGCAGAGATGGGTGTTGGGCTGGTGGATTTTCACAAGATTCCGCAACCGGCTACTGTCCAGGAAGTCAACCCATTCATCGAACGCGATTTGAGCAAGTGTATACTTTGTGCCAAGTGTATCCGTGCCTGTCAGGAGTTGGTTGGACAAGGTGTAGTTGACTATCTAGGCCGGGGTTTCGTCTCAAAACCAGCAACGCTAGGCGACCTACCATTGGAAAAGTCTGAGTGCACATTTTGTGGAACATGCGTAGCATTATGTCCTACTGGCGCCATCATGGAAAAGGAGAAAATTTACCGGGGAACCGGCGTGACAAGTGTTCGCACCATATGCCCATATTGTGGTTGTGGTTGCAGCATTTGCCTGGAGATAAGGGATAACCATTTGGTCCGAGTCAAGCCAGACAGAGATAATCCCTTGAATCGTAGCATTTTGTGTGTCAAGGGGAGTTACGGCTGTGATTTTGTGCACAGTCCTGAAAGGCTGTCCAGACCTTTGGTGAAAGTTAATGGTAATTTTAAGGAGGTGTCCTGGGATGAGGCGTTGGCAGTAGTGGCCGATGAGTTTAAGCGGATAAAAGAGACTTCTGGCTCTAACAGCCTAGCTGTCTTCGGTTCATCCAAGTGCACCAACGAAGAAAATTATATTCTGCAGAAATTTGCCCGGTGTGTGCTAGGTACTAACAATGTTGACAACGGTAGTCGGTTGTATGGCCCTGCCGGTCTGGTGGCCCTCTATGAGGCTACTGGCATGTACGCCAATGTAGACCCCTTAGAAAATCTGGAACGTTCTGAGGTGATACTGGTTATTGGGGCTGATCCATCGTCCTCGTTACCTGCAGTGGAATATGCCATCAAGCGTGCGGTTAGACGTAGGGGAACCAAGTTGCTAGTGATAGACCCGAGGGGAACAAAGCTTACCGCCTGGGCGCATATTTGGCTAAGACCCAAGGTTGGTACAGATAGGGCTATTTTGAACAGTATGGCCAGCGTAATTATATACGAAGGCCTATTCGATAAAGAGTATATTGAAAATAGAACAGACAATTTTGGGGTGTTTACCGAGACCTTAAAGCACTATACCCCAGAATATGTAGAAGCGCTCAGCGGTATTTCAGCCGAGGAGATCCGGCAGACTGCTCGGCTCTTTGCCACAGCAAGACAGGCCTCTATTGTTTACGGTAGGGGTATTACTCAGCATTTTAATGGAGCGAGCTGTGTAGCTGCACTTCTGAATTTGGCCATGCTGATTGGAGCTAACGGTGATGGTCGTAATAGCATTTATGAACTAACCTGGGAAAATAATGGCCAGGGCGCTTGTGATATGGGTACACTGCCAGATTTTCTCCCCGGGTATCGCAGCATTAAAGATGCTCAAGCCAGGGAGAGATTTGGAAGTCGGTGGGGATGTCAGTTGCCTATGGATGAAGGGCTGACAGCCCTGGAGATGATTATCGGGATAAGGGAGGGAAAGATAAATGGAATGTACATAGTGGGTGAAAATCCGGCAGTTAGTTTTCCACATTCAACCTTTGTCAGACAGGCTCTAGAGTCACTTGAGTTCCTTGTGGTACAGGACATGTTTCTAACAGAGACAGCGAAACTGGCAAAAGTTGTTCTACCTGCCGCTAGCTTTGCTGAAAAAGAAGGCACGGTCACGAGTTTCGACGGCGCTGTGCAGAAGTTGCGGAAAGCGTTAGAGCCCCCCGGTGATAGCCTGCCAGACTGGGAAATAATACTCAAGTTGTCCCGAAGAATGGACTACCCGATGTCGTATACTTCTCCTGAGGAGATTATGGCTGAAATTGCTGAATTGGTTCCTTCATATCAGGCTGTGAATTATGCTTTTTTGGAAAGGAGGGGATACTGTTTCCGCGAGCGGGAATTTTCATATAAACCGAGACATTTTTCTATAGTTGAGCATGTCTCGCCAGAGGACTCGGCTGATGGGTATCCTTATACACTATTGACCGTGACCGTATTGTATCAGTTTGGCTCCGGCTCCAGAAGCTTACGTTCCTCACGGTTGAAAAAATTTTCGCCCGAAGCTTTTTTGGAAATGAGTGCATTCGATGCCAAAAGCCTAAAGGTTCAAGAGGGTGACAAGATTAGGGTGATATCACCAGTTGGTGCGTTGACTGCTATGGTGAAAATTAATGAAACTCTCGATGCGGGTATGGTCTTCATGCCTGTATCGTTTCCGGAGAGTCCAGCCAGTGGACTTTTCGAAATTGTCTTGGATCCGGTAACGAAGTTGCCGGCCTTAAAGGTGTGTCGAGTGAAGCTGGAGAAAGTGGGAAATCATGGATGATGAGATTAAGCCACGGGCCAATTTGGCGCAGATAGCGGAGCTTATAGATAATTATAAAGGTCAGAGATGGGCATTAATACCACTCCTGCAGAGGATTCAAGAGGAGTTCGGTTATATTCCTCACGAGGCGGTGCAGCCCATTGCCAGAGCCTTGGGCTTGTTCCCGGCGCAGGTACAGGGGGTGATTACCTTTTATGCGCAATTATATACCAAGCCGCAGGGCAGAAAAGTTGTCAGGGTATGTCGTGGGACCGCCTGTCATGTCCGTGGTGGAAAGACGATATTGAAACTGGTGAAACAGCAATTGGGGGTTGAAGAAGGTGAGACTACCCCTGATTACGAATATACACTGGAAACAGTTGCCTGCATCGGCGTTTGTGCTCTAGCGCCGAACATAGTTATCGGTATGACAACCTACGGACATATGAATCCCAAGAAAGTAGCGCAGTTATTCGGTGAGAGAAAGGCTAAGGAATAAAATGCCGGCCCAGAGGATTGTTTTTGTTTGCCAGGGCACGGGTTGCGTTTCATGCGGCTCCGGCGCTGTCTATGATGCACTCAAATCAGAGGTAGAGCGCCAAAGATTGGCGGGCGTTGAAGTAGATTTCACTGGTTGTCATGGGTTCTGCGAGCAAGGCCCTAATGTGGTCATCGAACCTGAGGGCATTTTCTACACTCACGTGGAGCCAGGTGACGTCCATGAGATTGTCAGTTCTCATTTCAAGAATAACAAGCCGGTGGAACGCCTTTTTTACCGCGACCCTGTAGCAGGTCAAAGCATCCCATACTATTTGGAGATAAACTTCTATAAAAAGCAACAGCGTGTCATCCTGCGTAATTGTGGGCGTATAAATCCTGAAAAGATTGACGATTACATTGCTAGGGGTGGCTATAGGGCTATAAGGAAGGCCTTGCTAATGTCGCCTGAAGAAGTCATTGAGGAAATCAAGAGGTCGGGTTTGAGGGGTAGGGGAGGGGCTGGTTTTCCCACAGGCCGGAAGTGGGAGTTGTGCCGCAATTCGCCTGGCGACACCAAATATGTCATATGCAATGCTGATGAGGGTGACCCCGGTGCCTTTATGGACAGGTCTATACTGGAGGCTGACCCTCATGCTGTTATCGAAGGACTCCTTATTGCCGGGTACGCTATAGGTGCTAAAGAGGGGTACATTTATGTGCGTGCTGAGTATCCTCTAGCGGTTAAGCGGTTTCGGATTGCCTTAGAACAAGCCAGAGAGAGAGGTTTTCTGGGCAGCAATATACTAGGTTCAGACTTTTCTTTTACAATCCATGTCAAGGAAGGTGCTGGTGCTTTTGTTTGTGGCGAGGAGACGGCGCTACTCGCTTCTATCGAAAGCAGGCGGGGGATGCCCAGGCCCCGTCCGCCATTTCCGGCACAATCTGGCTTGGATGGCAAACCCAGTAATATTAATAATGTAAAGACGCTGGCTTCGGTTCCGGTCATTATTGACAGAGGGTCGGAATGGTTTGCCAGCCTTGGCACCGAGAAAAGTAAAGGCACTGCTGTCTTTGCCCTTACTGGTAAGATTGCCAATAGTGGTCTGGTTGAAGTACCGATGGGGACTCCTTTATCTACTGTTATTTTTGATATCGGTGGTGGCATCCCTCGTGGCAGGCGGTTTAAAGCGGTGCAGACTGGCGGTCCTTCGGGCGGGTGCTTACCGACAAGATTCATAGATACTCCGGTGGATTACGAATCTTTAGCTCAGTTGGGCTCTATCATGGGGTCTGGTGGCATGGTGGTTATGGATGAGGCTACCTGTATGGTTGAGGTTGCCAGGTATTTCTTAAGTTTTACCCAGGCTGAGTCCTGTGGAAAATGTGTCCCCTGTCGGCTTGGAACCAGACAGATGCTGGAAATACTGACCAAAATCACTCAAGGTAAGGCACAAGATGCTGATTTAGATACTTTGCTTACTATAGCCAGAACAGTCAAAGAATGTTCATTATGCGGTTTAGGTCAGACATGTCCCAATCCCGTGCTGACAACGGTGAATTATTTTCGGGACGAATATGAAGCGCATATAAGGGAAAAGAAATGTCCCGCTGCTGTCTGTGACTCCTTGATGATTTCGCCGTGTCAGCATACGTGTCCTGTTGGGATCAACATTCCTAAATATGTGGCGCATATCGCTGCCGGAGAATACCTGGAGTCTATTGAGACTATCAGGGAGCGAAATCCATTTCCGGCTATATGCGGGCGTATCTGTCATCACCCCTGCGAAGATAGATGTCGACGTGGGGAACTGGACGAACCTGTGGCCATTAGGTCGCTGAAACGCTTTGTTGCTGACTGGTATTTCGACCGTATATCTGAATTACCGCCTCCTGTGCCATTTCCCAGAACTAGGCCTCAAAAAGTCGCGGTGGTGGGTGCTGGTCCTGCTGGACTCAGCTGTGCTTATTTCTTGGCTCAAATGGGCTACGGGGTTACCGTATTTGAGGCTTTGCCTGTTGGTGGTGGTATGCTGTCGGTGGCGATACCTGAGTTTCGTTTGCCCCGCAGAGTCATAGACCAGGAAATCGACTATATTACCAAGCGTGGAGTGGACATAAGATACAATACACCTATTGGCGTAAGCTATACGGTGGACGACCTTCTTAAAAAAGACGGTTACGCTGCTGTATTTATTGCTGCCGGGGCTCAGAGGAGTCAGCGGATAGGCATACCTGGTGAGTTGGAGGACGTTGAAGGTTTTCATTATGGGCTGAGGTTTTTAAGGGATGTTAAGGTGGGCAAGCAGGTTCGGGTGGGGCATAAAGTGGCTGTCATTGGTGGTGGGAATGTGGCCCTTGATGCTGCACGTACTGCCCTCCGTCTTGGTGCCGATGAGGTCAACGTTTTTTATCGACGATCACGAGAGGAAATGCCAGTGACCGAGGTGGAATATGATGAGGCAGTAGCTGAGGGCGTAAAGATCAACTTTCTTGTCAGCCCAACCCGTATAGTCAGTGAGAGCTGGAAGGTTATTGGCTTGCAATGTAGTCGGATGCAGCTAGGCGAGATGGATGCCAGTGGACGCCGCAGACCAGTACCTATTCCAGGCTCGGAGTTTTTCGCTGAGGCTGATACTGTAATTGCTGCAGTTGGCCAGGCTCCTGATCTTTCGTTCTTACCACCCGATAGCGCTCTTGAGAGGACGCGGTGGGAGACACTGGCGGTAGACAGTAATACTCTAGCCACCAATGTCCCTGGCGTTTTTGCCGGTGGCGATTTTGTTACTGGCCCGGGGATGGTAATAGATGCTATTGCTGCGGGCAGAAGAGGGGCTTTAGCCATAGACAAATACCTCAGAGCAGACACAACAAGAGTGGAGATGTATGACCTGAAGACGGAAGTTATTGTGGAAGCTGCTACCAAGATTGAAGAAGAAACATGGGAAGCCCAGCCTCGGGTGGAAGTGCCGAAGCTGCCCACTGAAAAAAGGAAGCATAGCTTTGAGGAAATAGAGCTCGCGTTTTCAGAGGAGAGGGCCAAACAAGAGGCTAAGAGGTGTTTGAGGTGTGACCTTGAGAGGTGACGAGTGCAGTTTGACAAGGAATGCTCTATCGGTCAGGTAGGAGGGTACGACGATGAAATCCATTACCAAACAAAAGTCTCTTGATGAAATTAGAGGGCAGCTTGATGGGCTGGGGAGGGTCTATATTATTGGCTGTGGTACTTGCGCCACCATGACCAAAACTGGCGGTGTAGAGGAAGTCCAGTTTATGAAGGAGCGTCTTCAAGAACTGGGTAAGATTGTTACCGGCTCTATTGTTATTCCCACTGCGTGTGATGAAATGACGGAAGTTGCTCTGAAAGAGAACCATAGGGCCATCAGCAGTGCTGACTGCATTCTCGTCATGTCCTGTGCTCTTGGGGTGCACAAGGCCAGTTGCTATATTGATAAGCCCGTTATTCCGGCACTTGATACGCTGTTCATCGGGCTGGAGGACGGGCCGGGTAACTTTTATGAGGTCTGTGCGCAGTGTGGTCAGTGTGTTCTTGGGTATACTGCAGGTATCTGTCCGTTGACTGCTTGCCACAAGGGATTGCTGAATGGCCCGTGTGGTGGCACTAACAGGGGCAAGTGCGAAGTGGACATAACGAAAGACTGCGCCTGGACACTAATATATCAGCGGTTGGAAGCTCACGGCAGGCTTGACCTGATGCGCAAATATCAACCGCCGAAGAACTTCCAGGCGGCCCCCAGACCAAGGATCATTAGAATAGCGTGATGGGGAGGGAAGAATATAATGGTGACGCGCTTTAAGGAAGCCCTTAACTCAGGTAAGTTTGTGATAACAAGCGAGATCGGGCCGCCTAAAGGAACCAATCTTGAGAGGATGTACCATCATATAGACCTTCTTAAAGATAAAGTGGATGCTATGAATGTCACCGACCATCAGAGCTCCGTAATGCGCTTTCCTTCTATTGGCGGCTGTCTGGCTATCAAAGAACGTGGTGGTGAGCCTATCCTTCAAATGACCTGCCGTGATCGTAACCGTCTTGCTCTGCAGGCTGAGTTGCTTTTTGCCTATACCAGGGGCATAAGGAATGTTCTCTGCCTTACCGGTGATGCTGTGCCTGTTGGTGACCACAAAGAGGCCAAGGGTGTCTTTGACCTTGATTCACTTCAGCTGTTGAAGACTGTCCGCCTGCTTGAGTCAGGAAAAGATCTCGGTGGGAATGACCTTGATGGGGCTGTTGAGTTCTGCGCTGGGGCTATTGTCACTCCTGAGGCTAACCCTATTGCCCCGCAGTTAATCAAGTTTGAAAAGAAGGTCGAGGCCGGAGCTGAATTCTTTCAGACTCAGGCTATTTATGACTTGGATAACTTCATCAAATTCATGAAGTACGCTCGCCAGTTTCCGGTGAAAATCCTTGCCGGGATAGTCTTACTCACGTCAGCGAAAATGGCGAAGTACATGACCGAGAATGTACCTGGCATTTTCGTACCGCAGCGCCTTATCGATGAGCTGGCTGCGGCCCCTAAGGGAGAAGCGCTCAAAAAAGGCATCGAGATCGCTGGCAGGATGATTGCAGCCCTTAAAAAGGACAATATTTGCGATGGTGTCCATATTATGGCTATAGGCAGGGAAGAACTGGTGCCAGATATAATGGCTGCTGCTGGGCTTTGAGCACTACGAGCGAAACAATAAGTCCTGCCGGTTTCGGATGAGATAGACAGTATGAAAGCCATTGGCGGCCTGTTGATTGTCCTTGGTTTAATTGGGTTGCTGCTGACATTGATATTCTGGCTTCCGGCGAAGATAAACCTGCCAATTGTGTTATTCGTTTCTATCGTTTGCCTTGTGTCTATCTGGGGAGGGGGAAAGCTTTCTTTAAAGGCAGTGAGAACAAGGGAAAAGCCAATAGATAAGTATGCACCAGGGATTCAGCAGGCTTATCGGGTGCAGCACGGGGTAGCCTGCCCTAGATGTGGCACCTCGGTTGTCCACGGTCAGAAGTTCTGTGGTGATTGTGGTTTAAGTCTGCTGTTGTACTGTCCCGCATGTGGTGTGGCCGTCATGTCCCAGTCTAAATTCTGTGGGACTTGTGGTACCAGGCTCATTTGAAATTCCACTGTGAAAAGAGCAGCACCATGGCTATCGGAATTTTGTATCAGGATGGGCTGAAGGAATACGATTTCGGCCCGGGGCACCCTTTTCGTGGTACACGCGTTGAGGTTTTTATTGAATTTTTGAGACAGCATATTGCCGAGGATAACAATTACCGTATTTTGGAAGCGGCTCCAGCAACCGATGATGACCTGCTCTTAATTTGCCAGAAAGACTATATCGAGTTCACTAAGGAATATTATAAAGCTGCCAATCTCGGCCTTACCTATGCTGGACGCTTTTACGACTACCACAGTATGGACAATATGCCGGTCGGCAGGCCCGGTAAGTTGGAGGAAGCGGCTAGACTTGTAGTGGGTCAGGCCAAGTTGGCCTGTGATTTGGTTGAAGGTGGAACATATAACAAGGTGGTGTCGATTGGTGGCGGATTGCACCATGCCAAGCCTTCTTATGGCGAAGGTTTTTGCCTTTACAACGATGTTGCCTTTTGCGGTTTATACCTGATGCAAAAATATGACCTTAAAAAGATTCTGATCTTGGACACCGATGCCCACGCCGGGAACGGGACTGCCGAGTATTTCTATGAAGAGCCAAGGGTGCTATTTATCGATTTGCACCAGAATCCGAGGACGCTTTACCCGGGCACCGGTTTTGCACATCAAGTCGGTGCTGGGAAAGGGAGAGGCTTTACCGTTAATGTTCCGATGCCAGTTGGTGCCGGCTACGATTCGTACAAACTGGTTTTTGAGTCAATTGTGGAGCCACTGGCCAGAGAATTCGAGCCTGAAATCATAGTCAGAAATGGCGGCTCTGACCCCCATTTTAGTGACCAGCTTACTGCGCTCGGGTTAACGGTGAAGGGTTTTAGAATGATAGGGGAGAGGGTGAGGGAAATGGCGGAGCTTTGCCATGGTAAGGTGATTGATATGATTGCTTCGGGCTACAATACCAAGGTACTGCCCTATGGCTGGCTAGCTTTGATTTGCGGGCTGGCTGACTTCAAAATTGATATACCGGAGCCTGAGCCTGTGCCCCAGCGCTATATGTCCGATACTGCCTTTGAAGAGACCCGGAAAGTCATAGATGAGGTCAAAAATCATCTTAAGGATTACTGGGCATGTTTGCGGTGAGGTGTGTTATGTTGTTTAAAGCCGTCAGACCCGATGTCGTTTAGCAGCATAAGATAGGAGGAAATTATGATAGACAAAAATATGGTTGAGCACATCAAAGCTTATGGCACCTGCCGGGGAACTGGTGAAAAAAGGCGAAAGATCCTGGTGGATGACATAGGGTTCAAAATAGGTCAAAAGGCGGAATATGCCCTCATCGTTGGCTGTTTTCAGCCGGAGGGTATGCCTCATGTCCTTTCGGATTTGAAGAGCTTGCTTGATAGACTGAATGTAGACTGCACGCTGCTTGAAAAGGAGTATTGCTGTGGTTGGATGCCCCTGGGACAGCCTGCAGTCATGGCTAAAAATGAAGCAGATATTGCCAAGTCAAAGGAGCTGTCACGTGAGTTCATCATGGGAAACTTCAGGCAGGCTGAGACTTTAGGTGTAAAGTCAATCGTACTGTTCTGTGGTGCCTGTGAACCTAGCTACACAAACTGTCGGGAGGAAACCAATCTTGAAGTTATCTCCTACAGCGAACTTCTCGATCGCCATTTCACCGGAGGCAAATTAAATTTGAAGATAGACTATTATGCTGGATGTTACCGATTTCGGCGCCGGATAACCAGCAAACCAGTAGATATTTCAGCAGCGGCACGAGTGCTTAGCCGGATAGAGGGACTTAAAGTTAACCAACTGGACAGCAGCCTGTGCTGTTACATACCACCGCAGATGGAGCAGATTATGAGTAAACTGACAACTGACACTGTGGTCAACATCTGTTCCGGTTGCTATCACATTCTAAAAGGTAAATTGCAAGAAAAGCCTGATACTCAGGTGAAGATGCTGCCTGAAGTGGTGTGGGAATCAGTGCGGGACAGATAGTACCGCACCATTTATGTCCCCATTTGGTATACTTGCGGCAAAGGAAGACAAAATAAAAAATGACTGGGGTAGCAAGGTTAATTGATTTGGTGAATTATCAGAAGGGGGCCGTCGTTAGTAGGCAAATAATAAGCAAGCCGACGGGTACAGTAACTGTGTTTGCCTTTGATGCTGGCCAGGGCCTGAGCGAACACACAGCACCGTTTGACGCGCTGGTCTATCTGCTTGATGGTGAAGCAGAGATAGTTATCTCAGGCAAGGTTCAACACTTGAAGGCAGGCGAAATGGTCATAATGCCATCTGACCAACATCACTCGCTGAAAGCAGTGAAAAAATTCAAGATGGTCTTAACTATGATAAGGTAGTGGAAATGGGTACAACTCAGATAGTTTTTACCAGTTGCAGTCACGATTGTGGTGGGCGGTGTGTTCTTAAGGTACATGTTCAGGATGGAAGAATAGTCAGAATAGAAACTGATGACGGCGAGGAGCCCCAGCTTAGAGCTTGTCTCAGGGGAAGAGCTTACCGCCAGCGGGTCTATTCACCGGACCGGTTGAAATATCCGATGAAGCGAATAGGCCAGAGGGGTGACGGCAGTTTTGAGAGGATTTCGTGGGAAGAAGCCCTTAATACCGTGGCCAGTGAGCTAATTCGTGTCAGGGATACTTATGGCAATGCTAGTATTTTGCTTCTCGGTGGCTCTGGTAGCCAGGCAGCATTGCATGGTGCTGGGGCGGTGGAGCGCCTGCTGGCTAAATTTGGCGGCTATACTCGTACCTGGGGTGTACCTTCTTTTGAGGGGGCACTGTTTGCCTCAATGGCGACCTTCGGCACCATGATGACAGGCAATGCCCGTGAAGACCTACTGAATTCACGCCTTATAATTATGTGGGGCTGGAACCCTGCTGTAACCATCTGGGATACCAACACGCCTTTTATCTTGGCACAGGCTAAAGAGAAGGGTATAAAGATAGTCTCTGTGGATCCGCGTCTCACTGAGTCCACAGCAGTCTTTGCCGCTGAGTGGGTTCCTATCAGGCCGGGCACCGATGCGGCTATGCTTGTGGCCATGGCTTATGTAATGATCGAGCGAGGGCTGCATGACCAGGAATTCCTTGATAAATATACTGTGGGCTTTGACAGGTTCCGGGACTATGTTACGGGAATAGAGGATGGCATCCCCAAGACTCCTGAGTGGGCGGAGAAGATAACTGGCGTATCAAGGGCGATAATCGAGCGCCTTGCTGTGGAGTATGCTACTTCCAGACCGGCAGCGCTGATACCAGGATGGGGACCAGCACGTGGCACCAGAGGGGAGCAGTTCGGTCGGGCGGCTAGCACGCTGGCAGCTATGACAGGCAACATAGGCAATGAGGGTGGCTACGCTGGCGGTTTTATGCGTGCCTTTCATAGCCGGCAGATGGGCATGCCTCGTGGAGCCAAAAACCCGGTGGAAGAAGGGGCACCACCGCGGCCGAATAGCTTGTATAAATTGCGCGGAGCTGCCAAACCAACCAGCGCTCGCATACATAGCCTAAAGGTGTATGATGCCATACTTAGAGGTAGGGCCGGGGGTTACCCATGCGACCCCAAGTTAGCCTATATCGTTGCTTCAAACTTCCTTTGCTCTCATCCCAATACCAATATGGGTGTCGAGGCCTTTAAAAAGCTTGAGTTCATCGTTGTACATGAGCAACGGATGACGCCCACTGCCCGGTTTGCTGATATCCTTCTACCGGTGAACACCTTCATGGAGCGGGAGGACATAATCTCACCTTGGCTCGGCTCCCCCTATTATCTTTATATGAACAAGGTTATAGACTCTATGTATGAGTCTAAATCTGACCGTGATATCTGCGCTGAACTGGCATCTCGCCTGGGCATCACAGATTACAGGGAGGGTCGGACTGACGAGGAGTGGATTAAGGTAATCGCCGAGCGGACTGGTGACATTACCGATTTTGAGGATTTTAAGAAAAAAGGTGCTGTGAAATTGAAGGTAGCTAAACCGTTTGTAGCTTTCAGGGAGCAGATTGAGGACCCGGTTAATCATCCATTTCCTACCCTCTCGGGCAAGATTGAACTGTACTGTGAGCACCTGGCAGAGATGAATAATCCTTTAATCCCACCAGTTGCCAAATACTTGCCGGCACCCGAGGGCTATGGTGATGCGCTGTCACAGAAATACCCGCTACAGTTGGTTACCGTACATCACAAGCCAGCAACGCATACCACGATGGAAAAAGTCCCGTGGCTTGATGAGGTGGAACCGAGGCGTCTCTGGATTAACACGAGCGATGCTGAAGTGCGTGGCATCCGTGATGGAGATGAGGTGCTGGTTTTCAACGAGCGCGGTAGAGTGAAGATACGGGCTAAGGTTACAGAAAGGATAATGCCAGGCGTGGTCAGTCTCGGTCATGGTGCCTGGTTTGACTTTGACGAGCAGGGGGTGGACTGTGGTGGCTGTTCCAATGTGCTGACATCCAGTGAACATTCTCCCGGTGGAGCCTGGTCTACAAATACTGTCCTGGTCGAAGTAAAAAAGTTTGGGTAGTTGGTATGCAGCTAGGGTTCTTCATTGACCAGTCTAGATGCACAGGGTGTCATGCTTGC
>FMSI01035430.1_pt1 | contig 22641 bp, 20 predicted proteins | sample 1504471 | NCBI WGS metagenome assembly FMSI01 (sample SAMEA4475357, study PRJEB15587) | soil metagenome | biome: Soil; feature: Field | place: India | collected 2015-03-11 | depth 0 m
TAGGGAGAATAAATGCCCCTCGGTAAAACCACGACTATAAGCTTCTTCCAGCCAGTTAATCTCTTCTGCCGTAACTTGATATTCCTCAGGATTCTCCAGGTAACGGTCAATTGCTCTACGATAAACTCCCGTGACTACCCCGACGTAATAAGATGACTTGAGTCTGCCTTCAATCTTGAAAGCTTCAACTCCTGCTTCAATTAATTGGGGCAAGAGAGAGACAGTTGCTAAGTCTTTAAGTGAAAGGTAATGCTTAGATTCCCTGACTTGCAAAGGTATTGAACCCTTGTTTTCTTTAGATATCAACTTGTAAGGCAAGCGGCAGGGTTGGGCGCAAAGACCGCGATTACCACTCCTTCCTCCAACTAAACTGGAAAAAAGGCAGAGACCAGAATAAGAACAACAAAGGGCACCGTGAATAAAAACTTCAAACTCTAAGTCAGTTGATTTTTTGAATTTTTTTATCTCATCTAAACTCAATTCTCGAGCTAATACTACTCGCTTGATTGGGGTAATTTTTTTTAATAGTTCTAGTTGAAGTAAGTTATGGATATCAACTTGAGTGCTTAAATGAATTCTAATTCCTGGATAAAAGGAAGCAACAAGGTTAATCAAACCCCAATCCTGAAGTAATACTGCGTCAATCCCTGTATTCCAAGCCGCTATCAAAAGCTTTAAGGCTTTCTCAATCTCCGAAGGAAATAGCAGTGTATTAAAAGCAAGATAAATTTTCGCCCCGCGCAAGTGGGCAAATTCTACTGCTTCTTTAAGTTCAGAGAGAGAAAAATTCCTTGCCTGTCGACGGGCATTAAACTCCTTGAGCCCAAGATAAACAGCGTCGGCTCCTTGCTCCACCGCTATTTTTAAGCTTTCTCTATCGCCAGCTGGCGCCACCAGCTCCGGTTTCTTCTCTAAAAATTTTCCACTTTTCATCAGGTAATTAATTTTAAACCCAACAGGTATTTAAAAATATAAAAAAATTAAGAAATTTAACTTTCTAAACTCTAAATTTATTCCTAGGACTCAAAAATAACACTCAAACTTTTCTAAATTGGGAAGCTATTTTTGTTTCAAAAACTTTTTTTAATTTATTTAATTTACTTCCAAAGTTAATTGCGAAATTTATATTTGCTATTATAAATCAACCAACGTCTAAGCGATTCTTGCTCAATAACCTGAAAAAGTATCGATTACCATTAAATTCTTCTTATTCTCCTGAAACCTGAGGTAGAAATAATCTTTAAAGGCTCTTCCTTTTCTATCTCATCAAACAGCAAATTTAACCCTATGTTGTCAGAAGCAATGTGACCGGCAATAATCACATTGACCTTATTTTCCTCAGCCTTTTTCTTCAACTTTTCATCCATATGCATACAAATCAGAGTGCCAACACCACTTTGAGCTAACTTTTCAATTGCTCCTTCAGGTCCTTCAGTTCCTCCCGTCATATCTACCATCACTTTACCAGTCCGATAGGACTCATTGCCCACAACTATAACCGGCCCAGCCTCATTTTGAGCAGCTTCCTGATACTCAGGAATTTCTTTTAGCACCTTCACTACTTCTTCCAGAGTATAAGGATTCTTTTCTTCCAGAAATTTCTGAAGAAAATTAGTTACCAGGTTGTCAGCTGGGGTATGAAGGCAAATCATTGCAAAACCTAAAAGCTGAGCAGCATCAACTGCTCTCTGATGGTTAACGGGAAGTAAAGCCCGAAAAACCTCTCTTGCGCGCTCCGATATTAAAGCATCGCCAATATTTATCGGAACGCCAAACCGGTGCCAGACATCAGCCTGAAGATACATTACCTCACTTAATCCTGCTAAAGCTTTTCCCTCAGGATGATGCGCCAAAATTAAGTTTATTTCCTCTCCCTTTTCTCGCAAGCGGTCAGCCAGTAAAACCTCTCCTACTTCCATGTCAACACCGGCAATAATCCCCTTTATCTCCTCGTCAGGATTGCCGGCTAAGATTCGGGTATCAGAAAAAGGATTGGTTAACTTTTCGACATCAAAGAATTTTTTCTCTTCTTCATCCATTTTTTCATATCTTTTCTTATTCTTAATCAAGTTTTTTTCAATTGCTTCCTTTCCTCGAGGGTCATTTGCAATACCTATCTCCACCGCTTTTTGATAAAACTCTTTAATCTTCAACTCGTTTTCCCCCTTTCAATTTATCAGGAATGTTATAAAAGCCTTATCGACGAGAAACAAATCGATTTCCCTCTATATAATAGCGGAAGTTATCATCAGGAGCGACTGGAACTCCAATGCGATGACTTGAAACAACTTCCTTTGGTTGGTAGCCATCTTCAAGTAAAAACAGCTCCTCACCCTTCGTTAGGTCCCAGCAGTTAAAGTAAAGGTCAATAGCTAAAGCTTGGGTTAAGCGAGCAGGACCATTGGTCAAAATCTTAACTTCCTCTGTTTTTCTTAAAGTCTTCATTGTCTCAAGACCGCTTAAAGGTTCTAAGGCTCTTATTAATACTGCTCCTGCCTTGCCATCTTCTTCAGTAACCAGATTAAGCAAATGATGCATCCCATAAGTAAAGTAGACATAAGCTTTTCCAGGTAAACCAAACATCGGGCGAGAACGAGGAGTTGGCCCATTTTTTGCATGGCTGGCAATATCACCGGGTCCAAAGTAAGCCTCAACTTCAACTATTCGCCCACTCAAAAACTCACCTTTATATACGCGAACAAGTACCTTACCTAAAACCTCTTGAGCGACTATGTCGGTTGGCCGAGAATAAAAATCTCTGCTTAAAATTTCTGCCGAAACTATTTTCAGCATTAACCAGTCACCTTATCAGCTAACTCCCAGCTTCTTCTGTTTCTCTTTAATAAGGGTAAAAACCTCAGTCAGTGAGTAAGAGTTCAAAACATCTTTTTTTTCCAGCCACCCGCGTTGAGCAGTAGCCACTCCATATCGAATATTAGCCAGGTGTACCAATCCGTGTGCATCGGTTCCAATCGCAAACTTACAACCATAATCACGCTTAGCGATTAACAAGTGCTCGTCTTTTAAATCCAGGCGGTCAGGATAGGAATTAAGCTCAAGAAAAGTGCCAGTCTCAGCCGCCAACTGAAAAACCTTGGGTAAATCAATTTCGAATGCCGGTCTCTTGTTAATTATTCTACCGGTTGGATGACAAATTATATTGATATACGGATTTTCTATTGCTTTTAAGGTCCGATAGGTAATTTCCTCTCGAGTTTGTCCAAAACCCCAGTGAACAGAAGCTGAAACTAAATCGAAAGTTGCTAAAAGCTCTAAAGGATAGTCCACCGTACCGTCGTTTTCAATATTAAGCTCAACTCCATTAAGAAGTTTTATTTCTGGATAGCGCTGATTAATTTTTTCAATTTCTTTTAACCTTTTCTCCACATCTTCCGGTGTCATTCCCCGAGCAACTCTTAATCGCTGGGCGTGGTCACAAACAGCCAGATAAGAATAGCCGAGCTTTATCCCCTCAACAGCTAACTCCTCCAATCGAGCAGCCCCATCAGAGTAAATAGAGTGAACATGAAGGTCGCCTTTAATATCGAAGAACTCAATTATAGTAGGTAGTTTTCCTTCGAAAGCAGCTTCGATTTCCCCGCGATCTTCTCTTAAGGGCGGTGGAATTAAAGGCAAGCCAAACATCTGGTAAATCTCTTCTTCATTTTGACCTGCTAATTTACTATTAGTAGCCACTTCAAACAAGCCATACTCATTAATTTTCCAACCCTTTTTTTTAGCTATTTCTCTTAATTTAATGTTGTGTTCTTTGGAACCAGTAAAATATTGGAGAGCAGCGCCGTAGTTTTCTGGCTTAACTAAGCGAAAATCAACTTGCAAGTCTGATTGAACCCTAACGCTAATTTTAGTTTCTCCGGCAGCTAAAACTTCTTTCACTTGAGGAAGCCTCATTATTTTTTCAATTACTTTCTCAGAGTCTAAGGTAGCTACCAGAATATCAATATCGCCTATGGTTTCTTTAAGTCTTCTCAATGAGCCAGCTGCACTAGCTTGTTCAACTCCTTCTATCTCTCTCAAATGAGAGACAATTTCTTCAGCCAGAGGCAAGGCGTCAGAAAGAAGCAGTCTTTCTTGTCCCTGACGGTAAATAGCAATCCCCCGGACAATGTTTTCCTCAGTTTTTGCCCCAAAACCCTTCAAATCTCTGAGTTTTTGTTCCTTTACTGCTTTTTCAAGATCGTCAACGGTTTGAATGTTCAGCTCTTCATATAAAATCCGCGCTTTTTTTGGTCCAACGCCAGGAACCTGCATTAGCTTCAAAACGGAAAAGGGGATTTTTTCTTTCAATTCTTCATAATATCTGAGCCCACCTGATTCAATTAGCTCACCAATTTTCTGAGCAATGCTTTCGCCTATACCTCTGACTTCACGTAATTTACCTTGAAAAAAAAGGTCAACAATTCTTTCCGGCTGACTTCTAATTGCATTGGCCGCCTTTTGATAAGCAGCTACTCGAAACGGGCTTTCGCCGGCGACTTCTAACATTTCGCTGATTTCTTCAAAAATTTGGGCAATTTCAGCGTTTGACCAATCGGTGTACATCTCAATTTAATGATAGCAAAAACGAAAAATAATTTACTGAGATGAATTAAAAAGTTTTAAATCAAAAAAGAAAAAAATATTTAAATTAGAAGTGTTCCTTCAACCAATCCGCCTGGCGGTTAATTACCTTTTCTGCCTGTTGAAACTGAGTATCCAAAGCCTCCGGTCCAGTTCCGCCGTAAACATTCCTTCTCTTTAAAGCAGCTTCTATGGAAATAAATTCAAAAAGGTCAGATTGAAAAAGAGGAGAAAATCGCTGCCATTCATTAAGGGAAAGCTGGGACAATGTTTTTCTTTGCTGAACAGCATAAGACACCACTTTGCCAGTAATCTCGTGAGCCCGACGAAAAGGAAGTCCTTTGTTAACTAAATAATCAGCTGCTTCCGTAGCTTCTAAAAAGCCTTTTCTTATTGCTTCATCAAAACGAGCTCTTTTAAGTTCGAAGCTCTCAATCATACCCTTCATTACCTCAAGAGACCCCTCGACTACCCTTAAAGCATCAAAAAGCCCTTCTTTATCTTCTTGTAAGTCTCGATTGTAAGAAAGTGGAAGCCCTTTCAGAGTAGTAAGTAAAGCCAAAAGATGACCAAACACTCTTCCAGCTCTTCCTCTAATTAGCTCAGCTGCGTCAGGATTCTTTTTTTGTGGCATTACTGATGAACCACTGGTGAAAGCGTCATCAAGCTCAATATAACCAAACTCAACTGTTGACCAGAGAATCAATTCTTCAGCCAAGCGGGAAAGGTGCATCATTAAAATAGAGATTTGGGAAAGAAAATGAATAACAAAGTCCCTATCAGATACGGCATCTACACTGTTGTCAGAAATATGAGAGAAACCCAATTCCTTAGCCAAACCCTCTCGGTCAATCGGGTAAGGCGTGCCGGTTACTGCCGCTGCCCCAAGCGGCAAATAATCCATTTTTTTGTAGCAAGAAACCAGCCGGTCAAAATCGCGCTTTATCATCCAGAAATAAGCCATTAAATAATGAGAAAAATAAACTGGTTGAGCTGGCTGTAAATGAGTATAAGCCGGCATAATTATCCCTTTTGCTTCTCTTGCCCTTTTTAAAATCGCTTCTAAAAGTTGGAAGATGAAGTGATTTAAAGCAGTGATTTTTCTTTTCAAAAAAATTCTTAATACGGTTGATATTAAATCATTTCGACTACGACCAGTATGGAGTTTGCCAGCTAATTCTCCAACTTTTTCTTCTAACCTTCGCTCAATTGCCGTATGAATATCTTCATCGGTCTCTAAAAAAGTAAAGGTACCTCTTTCAATTTCCTCCTCGCATTCTTTTAGCGCTAACTGCAGTCGTTCTTTCTCGCCACGGGAAAGCACATTGGCTTTCTCAAGTGCTTTTAACCAGGCCAAATCAACTTCAATCTCTTCGTGAAAAAGCAAGCGGTCAAAGGCAAGAGAAGAAGTGAATTCAGAAAACATTTTGTCAGGTTCCCGAGAAAAACGGCCACCCCAGAGCTTCAATCTTTACGTCTCCTTTTTTGCTTTTCAGCCCAGACTTTAAGTGGCAAACCAAAGATTTCAATAAAACCTTGTGAGGACTGATGAGAGAACAAATCTTTTCCTTCGTAAGTGGCTAAATCTTTTTCGTAAAGCGAATAAGGAGAAAAACGCCCAACCACTGTAGCTTTTCCTTTATACAGCTTAAGGCGCACTTTTCCGGTCACAAACTCCTGACTTTTATCTATAAAAGCCTGGAGCGCTTCTCTTAAAGGAGAATACCATAAGCCGTAGTAAATTAATTCAGAAAACTTTTGTTCAACTAATTGCTTATAATGTGCCAGTTCTCTTTCTAAAACCAAAGACTCTAAAGCCGAATGAGCTTCAATTAAAACAGTGGCAGCTGGGGCTTCATAGACTTCTCTGGATTTTAGCCCGACCACCCGATTTTCAATCATATCAATGCGGCCAACGCCGTGTAAGCCAGCAATTTTATCCAGTTTCTTTATTAAACTGTAAGTTTCCATCTTTTCTCCGTTTAACGCCACTGGTTCGCCTTTTTCAAAATCAATCTCTACATATTCAGCCTCAGAAGGAGCTTTCTCTGGACTTACAGTTAGCTTAAAAGCATCTTCGGGAGGTTCAACCATCGGGTCTTCAAGTACGCCACACTCAATACTCCTTCCCCAGAGGTTTTCGTCAATGCTGTATGGCGAATTTTTGTCTATTTCCAGCGGGATCTTCATTTTTTCAGCATACTCAAGAGCTTCGGCTCGGTTTAATTCCCAATTTCGGACAGGTGCTACCACTTTTAAATTTGGGTTCAATGCTGCAATAGAAACCTCAAATCTAACCTGGTCATTTCCCTTTCCAGTGCAACCGTGAGCAATTAAATCAGCTTTTTTTTCTTCGGCTACCTTTACCAAATGCCGGGCTATCAAATATCGAGAGAGAGAAGTAAAAAGGGGGTATTGTTTTTCATAAAGCGCATTAGCTTTAAGAGCGGGAAGAATGAACTCTCGAACAAACTCCTCCCGCCCATCTACTAAAATTCCTTCAGCACCTAAAGTATTTGCCTTGTTACGAGCTTCTTCTAAATCAGCATTCTGACCAACATCAACCAAAAGAGCAGTAACTTCATAACCCTTTTCAATAAATTTTTTTAAGATAACTGAAGTATCTAAACCACCAGAGTAAGCAAGAACAACCGATTTTGCCATTTATTAGCCGACCATTTTGCTAAGTCGCTCAACAACTGCCTGGCCTTCTTTCTCGCTCCGAGCTACCACTAAAAGAGTATCGTCACCAGAAACACTGCCAATTATTTCATCCCAGTTGGCAGCATCTACAGCCGCTCCAACACTGGAAGCACCACCGGGAAGAGTTTTCACCACAATCAAGTTGCCACTTGCCTCAATGTTCTTTACTAATTCCTCGCAGAGCTTACGTAGTCGCTTGTCTTCAGGAAGAATATAAACATTTTTGCCGCTTTCAGAAGTAACTTTTTCCAGCCCTAACTGATTAACATCGCGAGAAACTGTGGCCTGAGTTACTCGGTAGCCCTTCCGACTTAGCTCTTTTACAAGCTCAGATTGAGTTCGAATCGGCTTCTCTCTAACAATTTTCTTAATCAGTTCTTGTCGGGTTAACTTTTTACCCACTATTATTCACCTCACTAATGAAACTAACAAAGCTTTTTGTAGGTGCAGTCGATTTTCAGCTTGTTCCCAGACCACCGATTGTTTTCCTTCAATCACTTCTTGAGTAACTTCTTGCCCGCGGTGCGCTGGGAGACAATGCATAAATATAGCAGAAGATTTGCTTTTTGTCAATAGTTTTTGATTGACTTGAAATTTTTGAAAAATTTTTTTGATTTCTCTTTCGTTTTTTTCATCTCCCATACTTATCCAAACATCGGTGTAGACAATATCAGCACCTTTCACTGCCTCTTCTGGCTCGGAGAGGATTTCAACTTTAGCTTTCCTCCCAGCTATTTGCTCTGCTACCCTTGCTATCTCTTTATCAGGCTCATATCCTTTTGGAGTTGCTACAGCAATATTTATTCCCACCTTGGCACAGCCAATTAACAATGTTTGAGCTACATTGTTACCGTCACCCAAATAAGCTAATTTTAACCCACTAAAAAATCCATAATGCTCATAAATGGTAAGCAAATCAGCTAGAATTTGGCAGGGATGGTAATCATCGGTTAAGGCATTAATAACTGGAACTGAAGACCATTTAGCCAAAAGCTCAACCGTTTTTTGCTGATAGGTTCGGATAACAATAGCGTCAACGTAACGGGAAAAAACCCTGGCCGTATCTTCCCAAGTCTCTCCCCGACTTAACTGTAAATCAGAAGTCATAAGAACAACAGCACTTGCTCCTAAATGCGCAGTCGCAACTTCAAAAGATACTCGGGTGCGAGTTGACGGTTTTTCAAAAATTAAAGCAATTGTTTTTCCTTTTAAAGGTTGAAAAACTTCTCCTCGCCGATAAGCATCTTTTAACTCCTTTGCCTTGGCTAACAAAAAAAGGATTTCTTCAGTTGAAAGTTCTTTTAAGCTCAATATATCTTTAGTTTTAATCATGCTCATTTTTTTTAAACTCCTCTAAAGCCTCCTTTAGCTTTGCAAAAACCAACTCAAAATCACTTTCTTCAACAATGTAAGGAGGAAGAAAACGAAGCACATTCTCTCCACAGGTTCCAGCTAAAACTCCCTTTTCTATCAGCTTAAGTGATATTTTCTTAGCTACTGGCTTTTCAAATTCAATCCCAATCATGAAACCTTTTCCCCTAACCTCTTTAATAAAATTATCCCCCTCAAGTTTTTTAAAAAGCTCGAGAAAAAATATACCTTGCTCAGAAACTTTCTCAATCAGTCCTTCTTCATCAAGCAGTTTCAGAGTTTCCAGCGCAACTACACAAGCCAGCGCATTACCACCAAAAGTACTTCCATGATCGCCTTTCTCAAAATAATCAGCAATCTCCGAACGAGCAATGGTTGCTCCAATTGGAAAACCATTGCCAAGACCTTTAGCTAAGGTAACAATATCAGGTTTTATTCCATACTGTTCATAAGCAAAAAAACTTCCAGTTCGCCCCATCCCGGTCTGAACCTCGTCCAAGATTAAAAGTAAGCCTTGTTGGCGACAAATTCTTTCAACTTCTTTTAAATATCCTGAAGAACAAAAATTTACTCCGCCTTCGCCTTGAATTGCCTCCAGCATTACTGCAATAGTAGACTCGTCAACTGCTGCTTCTAAAGCCTTAACGTCATTTAGAGGAATATGAACAAAACCGGGCGGAAGCGGTTCAAAGTCTTTTTGTTTTTCTGGCTGACCAGTAGCTGCCAGCGTTTTGAATGTTCTACCATGGAAAGAGCCGTAAGCGGTTATGATTTTGTAGCGCTTGCCCCCGTAAAGGCAGTGTCCATATTTTCGCGTTAGCTTCAAAGCGGCTTCGTTAGCCTCAGCTCCACTATTTGAAAAAAAACACTTCCCCTTGCCAAATCTCACACTAAGTTCTTCAGCCAGTTTTATCTGTTCTTGTGTGTAATAAAGACTGGAAACATGAATTAGTTTTTTTGCTTGCCCTTCAAATACTTTCAATAAGCGAGGGTGACTATGCCCCAAAATACAAACGCCAATACCAGATATAAAATCCAGATACTGATTGCCTTTAGAGTCATAAACATACTTTCCTTCTGCCCTTTCAACTAAAAGCGGGTAACGAGCAAAAACTGGGAAATAAACCTCTTTTTCTTTTTTTATAAAATCTGACAAAAAACCTCCAAATTCTAAAAATTTAGGGTCTTATCATAGTGCCAACACCGGGTTTAGTGAACAATTCGAGGATTAAAGAGTGAGGTTTGGCGCCATTCAAAATATGAACTCGGTTGACCCCTCCTTTTATAGCCTCTACTGCTCCCTTAAGTTTGGGTAGCATGCCCCCAATCCCTTTTTGAGTTTTAATAAACTTTTCCACTTCTTTAGAATCAATCTCACTTATCAGCTTTTTGCTTGAAGAATCAGCAAAAAGACCATCAACATCAGTTAAAAAAATTAGTTTATCAGCTTTTAAAGCAGCAGCTAAGGAACCGGCTACCAGATCAGCGTTAATGTTTAAACTCAACCCTTCCCGGCTGCAACCGATGGAAGCAACAACTGGTAAATAATCCTCGTTAATCAACCGCTTGATAATTTCCGGGTTTACCTTTTCCACTTCTCCCACTAATCCCAGGACTGACTTTTCTTTTCGTCGAGCCTGAATTAAATTCCCATCTTCGCCACTGATTCCGATAGCCTGACAACCTTCACTGTTCAGTTGGTTAACTAACTCTTTATTTATTAAACCAAGCAAAACCATCTTAACCACTTTCATTGTCTCCTCATCAGTTACACGTTCCCCCTCAATAAATCGAGCTTTCAAAGACAATTTTTCCATATAATAGCTAATTCTTTTACCACCTCCATGTACTAAAACCGGATTAATTCCCACGTATTTTAGGAGAGCAATATCTCTGATCACCCTCTTCCAATTTTCTTCATCTTCCATAGCACTGCCACCCAGCTTGATAATCATAGTTTTTCCCGAATGCAATCGAATATAGGGGAGTGCCTCAACAAGCACTTTCGCTTTTTCTAACTCTCTCATCTTAACTCCGATAGCTGGAATTTATTTTCACATAATCATAAGAAAGGTCAGTGGTCAAGACCTCAGATTTTGCCTTGCCCTCGCCAAGTTCTATATTTACCTCAATTTCTTTCTTTTTTAAAGCTGCCTCTGCTTTTTTAGAAACCGGCAGGGCCCGACCATGCTCAAAGACGAGAAAACCCTGAACAGAAAGCTTAAGCTTTTCAGAATCAAAGGGAATCCGAGCTTTCCCTAATGCCGCTAAAATTCTTCCCCAGTTTAAATCCTCTCCAAAAAAAGCCGTCTTTACCAGTAAAGAATTAGCAACACTCTTGGCCAAAACTCTCGCCTCTTCCTCGGTGCGAGCACCATAAACAGCAATTTTAATTATCTTTGTCGCTCCTTCCCCGTCTTTAACTATTTGAAAAGCCAACTCACTCAATACTTGAATCAAAGCCTTTTTAAATCTTTTACTTTCGCTTCTCTTCTCATTGATCATAATGTTTCCGGCTGCTCCATTCGCCAGAATATAACCAGTGTCGTTAGTACTGGTGTCGCCGTCAATAGTGATTGAGTTAAAAGTTTTATCAACTGCTTCTTTAAAGGAAGCTTGCAAAAAACTTGGCTCAATAACAGCGTCGGTTAAAACAAAAAAGAGAGTGGTCGCCAGCTCAGGATTAATCATTCCTGCTCCTTTAGCTATCCCAACCAGTTTAATTTCTTTGCCCCCAAATTTTAAGCGCAAAGAACTTTTTTTAGGAAAGGTGTCGGTTGTCATAATCGCTTCCGCTGCTTTATCAATGCTCTTTCCAAGAGTTTGAACCGCAGTCTTAATGCCCTTTTTCATCTTGTCCAGTGAAAGATATGCTCCAATTAATCCAGTCGAAGCCAACAAAACACCAGACTTAATATTTAATGCTTCTTTCACTAATTTCATTGATTCCCAGCTTACCCTCAATCCTTCCTCTCCAGTGCAAGCGTTAGCTGTTCCGCTATTCACTAAAATTGCTTGAAAAGTTTTTTCCTTTTTCAATGCTTCTTGGCTTGCTAAAACCGGAGCCGCCTTTATTTGATTAGAAGTAAAAACAGCCGCAACAATGGCAGGCCTTTCCGAGTAAATCAAAGCCAGATCAAGGCCCTTCTTTTTAAAACCAGCTCGTACCCCAGTTACTAAATAGCCCTTTGGCAATGTCATCATTTTACCCATAGAAAACAAGTAATTATTTTTTTCTTATCCTGAGCTTGTAAATTTCAAAAAATTTTTTAAAGTATATAATAAAATAAAATTTATTAAGGGTAAAGAGGGGAAAGCTCGAGAGCTTCTGTCTCTGGGAAGTTTTCCATTAAATTCATATTTTGAACTGCCTGGCCAGCTGCTCCTTTAATTAAATTATCAAGACAAACAATTACATAACAAGCGTTGTCTTTCCCTTCCACAACCGAAATTTTAACCAGGTTTGTTCCTCTGACCGATTTTAGTTGAGGCAACTCGCCTAATTTTAAAACTTTAATAAAATCAGCTCTTTGATAAAAATTCTGGAAAAGTGCTCTAATCTCAAATATTTTGCAACTTTCAGACAAACTCAAAAAAATAGTAGCCAGAATACCACGAGAATAAGGTCCAATTATCGGGCAAAAAGAAAGATTCAAGCTCTGGCCACTAAGTTTTTGGGTTTGTTCAAGGATTTCGGGCAGATGCTGGTGAACAAAACCAACCTTGTAAGGAATTAAGTTTTCCGAAAGAATGGAAAAAGAAACTTTTTCATCCCTGCCCCGCCCTGCTCCTGATGATCCTGAAACTGCTACCACCGAAACATTTTGAATTTTTACCCCTGAGGACAAAAGAGGAGCCAATCCAAGAATTACTGCTGTTGGATAACAACCGGGATTTGCTACTAATTGGGCTTTTTTTATCTCTTCCCGATAAATTTCAGTCAAACCATAAACTGCTTGGTTTAAAAGGTCAGGTCGGGAATGTTCAAAACCATACCAGTTCACATAATCAGAAGAATTGCCCAAGCGAAAATCTGCCGTTAAATCAATTACTTTTTTGCCGGCTGAAATTAGCGAGGGGACAACCTCAACTGCTCTACCATGAGGTAGGGCAATGAAAAAAAAATCAGCTTTACTTAAAGCCTCTTCAACATCTAAATTATCGAAGTTTCTCCCTTTAAACTCACTAAGATGAGGATGAGCAGATACAACCGGTTCTCCTGCCTGAGTCAAAGCGCCAAGAAAAGTAAGTTCAACTCCTTGGTGCCGAAGTAATATTCGAATAAGCTCCCCTCCAGTGAACCCGGAAGCACCAAAAATCCCAACCCTCACTCCTTAGTCCCCCTTTTTAATTCTAAGCTTCTCTAAGTGTAGCATTAAATTTGTTTGAAAGCTCGCGAACAATCTTTTCTACTTCCTCATCCACTTCTTCAGCTGATAAAGTCTTTAAACTTGACTGAAAGAAAAGTCGAAAGGCAATGCTCTTTTTGCCCGTTGGCAAATTCTTACCTTCGTAAACATCGAAAACTGTTACTTTTCTTAAGTTATTTGCAGTTTTCTCTATCGTCTTCAGTAAATTATCAGCTGGAATCTCCTTATCTACCAAAAAAGAAAGGTCGAAAATAGCAGGTGGAAATCGTGGTATTTCTTTAAAATAAGGCGTCTGGCGAGACTCAAAAATTGCGCAGGTGTCAAACTCTGCCAACCAAACAGAGTCATTAAAGTCAAGCTCTTCCTTTAAAGCTGGGGACAATTCTCCGAGAAAACCAAGCAGTCGCTCTCCAATATAAACTTCTGCCTGACGATAAGGGTGTAAAAAAGAATAAGCAGAATTTTTGTATTCCCATTTTTTTACCTGATTGCTCAACAAAATTAAGTCCACTATACCTTTTAAATCGTAAAAATCAAAACGCCGAGAATTATTTGCCCAATCTTTCTCCTGCCAACTACCGCATAGAGAAATCCCTAGCCTTTCCTCCTCTTTCCTTTCTCCTTGTTTACTAAAAAAGACTTTGCCAATCTCGAAGAAACTCAAATTCTCATTTTTTCGGTTCAAATTTCTCTTAGTCGTTTCTAGCAAACCAAAAATCAAGCTGGGTCGAAGGGCGCTTTCGGTAATTAAAATGGGATTTGCAATTTCAACCAGCTCAACTCCATTAAAAGCGCCATAACCTAACAATTTACTTGAAAGCTCAGGATTGAAAAAGCTAAAATTCATTACCTCCATTAAGCCCGCCCCCACTAAAAGTTCTCTAAGCTGTCTCTGCCAGGCTTGATAAAAACTAAGGCCACGCCCTCCGCGAAGCTTTGGTAAAGTTAAGGGGATTTCATTATAACCATGAAAACGAGCCACTTCTTCAATCAAGTCAATTTCTCTCTCCAGATCCGGCCGAAAAGCAGGAACAACAACTTTAAACTCACTGTTTCTTTCTTCTTCCAATTGTAAACCCAATGATGTAAATATCCTTTTCATCTCAGTTGCAGAAATTTCCTTTCCTAAAACCAACGAAGCTCTGGCTGGCCGAAAAATTATAGTTTTTCTCTGATAAGCCAGGGGGTAAGCATCAACAACTCCCCGACAAACCTTGGCTGAGGCAAGCTCAATTAAAAGATAAGCAGCTCTATTAGCAGCGTAAACTGTCCCTTCAATTGAAACTCCCCTTTCAAAGCGGTAGGAAGCTTCGCTACTCAAGGAAAGAATGCGAGAAGTCTTTGCAATGCTAACCGGTGAAAAATGAGCTGACTCAAGTAAAACTTCAGTTGTGTTCTCATTTACTTCCGAACTTTCCCCTCCCATAACTCCAGCAATAGCAACTGGCTCTTCAGCGTCAGCAATTACTAAAGTTTCGCTGTCAAGAGCATATTCGCGACCATCAAGAGCTACTATCTTTTCTCCCTCTTTAGCCCGTCGAACTACTATTTTAGCTCCTCCAATATAACGGAAGTCAAAAGCGTGGAGTGGTTGACCGGTTTCTAACATCACATAGTTGGTAATATCAACCACATTGTTGATTGGTCGAATTCCAGCTGCTTTTAAGCGAAATTGAAGCCAATAAGGAGAAGGTTTAACTTCAACCCCTTTTAAGAGCCTGGCGGAATAACGAGGGCAAAGATCTGGTGACAAAATCTCAACTTTAACGCTGTCTTGCGCCCGCTCTTCAATTTCCTGAATTTCAGCTGGTGGTAACTTCAGGTTTTTCCCCAGCAAAGCAGCAATTTCTCGTGCAATACCAATAACTCCTAAACAATCGGAGCGGTTGGGCATAATCTCAAACTCAAAAAGATAATCATCAAGTCCAAGAATTTCCCTAATATCAACCCCAATTTCTGTCTCAGAAGGCAAAATCATTATCCCACTATTATCTTCGCTAATCCCAAGTTCGGCCGGAGAAACCAGCATCCCATCGGAATTGATTCCTCTGATATTGCGTCTCTCAACTTTTATTCCTTCAGGTAAAACCGCTGGGACCAAAGCTAAAGGCACTACATCACCCGCTCTAATGTTTGAAGCTCCGCAAACCACCTGAGTTTTACCCTTAGCACCAGCGTTTACCTGACAAAGGGAAAGATTATCTGCATTGGGGTGAGGAGCAATTCTTTCTATCCTGGCAGTGTAAACATTCTTGATCTCCGCTCCTAAGTACAAAAGGCTTTCCACTGCTGTGCCGCTCAAAGAAAGCCTTTCCGCTAGTTCGTCTGGAGTAATATTTATTTCAACCAGTTCCTTAAGCCAAGAAAATAATACTTTCACTAAAACTGCTCCAGAAAGCGACAGTCATTATCAAAAAATAATCGAATATCAGAAACGCCATATTTAAGCATTGCTATCCTCTCAACCCCCATTCCAAAAGCAAAACCGGTGTATTTTTCGTTATCGTAACCAACTTCATCAAAAACGTTTGGGTCAACCATACCCGCTCCTAAAATTTCTAACCAACCACTACCCTTGCAAACACGGCAGCCTTTTCCTTCGCAGAAACAGGAAACATCCACTTCAGCTGAAGGTTCAGTGAAAGGAAAGTAAGAAGGTCTAAATCTGACTTTTTTATCAGCCCCAAACATTCGGTGAGAAAAAAATTCAAGTGTTCCTTTTAAATCAGCAAAAGTTATCCCCTTATCGACTGCTAATCCTTCTACTTGATGGAAAACAGGTAAATGAGAAGAGTCTGCCACATCCCGCCGATAAACCTTACCTGGAACCACAATGAAAACTGGAGGTTTCTCTTTTTTCATAACCCGAATTTGAACCGGTGAAGTATGGGTTCTCAGCAAGAGTTCCTCTCCAGGGCCCTTCAGGTAAAGAGTATCCCAGAGGGAACGAGCTGGATGGTGAGGGGGCATATTTAGAGCAGTAAAGTTATGATAATCAGTTTCGACTTCTGGTCCTTCAGCCACCCAATAGCCTAAAGAAAGAAAAATATCAACGATTTCTTCTATGGTCCGAGTAATAAGGTGTTTTCTTCCTCTCCTGGGTATTCGACCAGGCAAAGTAATATCAATGGCTTCGGTCTTTATCTTTTCATCAAAAAAACCCTTCCTCAATTCAAGAGAGCGTTTTTCAATTAGATTCTCCAGCTGGGCACGGACTTCATTAGCTTTGGCTCCCACCAAAGGCTTCTCTTCGGTCGGCAGCGCTCCTATCTGTCGGAGAATTAAAGTGATTTCTCCCTTGCGCCCGAGAAACTTTACTCTTAAGGTTTCTAGTTCTTCTTCAGTTTGAACAGCCGTTATTAATGCAGAAGCCCTTTTCTCTAATTCTTCTAATTGGGAAATTAAACCCAAACGCCCCCCTTAAGAAGCCTTTGATAAACTGGACCGGGCTATTTCCACTAGCTCTTTAAAGCCATCGGGGTCCGAAACCGCCAGGTCACTTAAGATTTTACGGTCAATATCGATTTCCGCTAACTTTAAACCATGAATAAAGTGATTGTAAGAAAGACCATGGAGACGAGCTGCTGCGTTAATTCTGGTAATCCAGAGCCGACGAAAGTCTCTTTTTCTTTCTCGCCGGTGACGATAAGCATACATTAAAGAATGCATCACTTGCTCGTTTGCCACTCGATAAACTCGGCTTCGAGCTCCGTAATAACCTTTTGCTTTCTCTAAAACTTTTTTATGTCTCCGATGAGCTGTTACTCCTCTCTTAACTCTTGGCATCGTAACCTCCTAACTACCTATCATCCTCTTTACATCCCTAACTTCACCTGAAACTACAGTTCCCTTTCTTTTGAGCCGCCTCTTTCTGGAAGCAGACTTCTTAGAAAGTAAATGAGAACGGCCAACTTTGGCTCTCTTTACTTTGCCACCTCCAGTAACTTTGAAGCGCTTGGCTGCGCTTTTTCTGGTTTTCATTTTTGGCATTTTATCCCTTCCTTCCAGCTGAAGACCGCGGCGCTAAAACCATAATTAAACGCCTACCGTCCAGATTTGGTTTTGATTCAATAGTTGCCAAATCTCCAACACTCTCAGCAATGTCGTAAAGCATTTTTTCGCTTAAATCGGCATGAACTATTTCCCGACCACGAAACCAAACAAAAAGCTTGACCTTATGACCCTTTTGAAGAAACTCAATTAAATGCTTCTTCTTTACTTCAAGATCGTGCTTATCAATTCTCGGCCTAAATTTCAGCTCCTTAACTATGATTTGAGTCTGATGTTTCTTGCTTTTTTTGAGCTTCTGCTCAAGCTCATAGCGGTACTTCCCATAGTCAACTATGCGACAAACTGGCGGTTGACTGTTAGGTGCCACTTCCACCAGGTCTAAACCCATGTTACGTGCTTCTTTTAAGGCTTCCTCAATTGGCATAACTCCCAACCTCTTGCCTTCCGGTGAAATAACTAAAACCTCCGGGGCTCTGATGAACTCGTTAGCCCTCAAAGAAATTTTGCTAATTATTTAACCACCTCCTAAAAAATAAAAGGGTAGCCATAAGCTACCCTCCTAACCTTAACAGCCTTTCGCCTTAAGGTGAGAAGCTCATGGCTTCTGCTTCTCCTCTATTTAAGTTGTTAAAAGTATACCATTTAATCTTGATTTGTCTATATCTTTTTGCTTTCTGATAAACTCTTGACAATTTCAAAAATTCAGCTTGAATGGAAAAATTCTTCCCTCAGCTTTAGTTTTAGCTTCATTCAAAAATTCATCAAGAGTATAAGCTCCCTTGTCCCCTTCCTTCCTTTCCCTCACCGCCACTTTTTCTTCAGCCACCTCTCGGTCACCCACTACCAACATATAGGGAATTCGTTTGCTTTCGGCATCTCTAATTTTCTTTCTCATTGTCTCATTGCGTGAATCTACTAAAGCTCTAAATCCCGCTTTTTCCAATTCTGAGGCAACCTTAAAAGAATAATCATTATGGCGGTCAGCTAAGGGCAAAATAACCATCTGAACTGGCGCTAGCCAAAAAGGCAAATCGCCCGAGTGATGTTCGAGCAAGGCTCCTAAAAACCTTTCCAGACTTCCAAGAATTGCTCGGTGTATCATCACCGGCTGGTATTGTCGGTTATCCCTATCCCAGTAAATCAATTCAAAGCGTTCGGGAATATTAAAGTCCACCTGAATAGTAGTGGCTTGCCAGAGTCTCCCAATAGCGTCTTTTAGTTTAATATCAATTTTTGGACCGTAAAAAACTCCTTCTCCTGGGTCTTCTTCATACTTCACCTCGTGCTTCTCTAGTGCCTTCCTTAAAGCATCAGTAGCCCGGCTCCAGTTTTCCCGGGAGCCAACAAACTTTTCCGGCTGGGTCGAAAGTTTGACTTCAAACTCCTCAAAACCAAAAGTTTTTAAGATATAGAAGGAAAAATCAAGAAGAGAAATTATTTCTTCTTCTAACTGTTCATAGGTGCAAAAAATATGAGCATCATCTTGAGTAAAACCTCTCACTCTTAATAATCCATGTAAAACTCCTGAACGCTCAAAACGATAAACAGTACCTAATTCAAAAAATCGAAGAGGAAACTCCCGGTAGCTTCGAGGTTTGCTTTTATAGATTAAAATATGACCGGGGCAATTCATTGGTTTAACAGCATATTCTTTTTCTTCTATCTGGAAAAAGTACATATTTTCTCGATAGAAATCGGAATGTCCGGAAATGTTCCAAAGGTCCCCTTTTAAAACATGTGGAGTTACAACAAACTGATAACCTCTTTTCTGATGTTCTTCCTTAATGAAATTTTCCAGAGTATGGCGCAGGACGGCTCCTTTTGGATGATAAAAAACCAGGCCAGCTCCCGCTTCCTCATGAAAACTAAAAAGCTCAAGTTCTCTACCTAAACGGCGGTGGTCCCTTTTTTCTACTTCTTCTCGCCACTTAAGATATTCTTCCAGTTCTTCCGCAGTTTCAAAAGCCGTCCCGTAAATCCTCTGAAGCATAGGGTTGCTTTCTTTACCTCTCCAATAAGCACCAGCTACTGAAAGAAGTTTAAACGCTTTTAAATCACCAGTTGAATTGAGGTGTGGACCCCGACATAAATCAACAAAATCCCCTTGCCAGTAAACCGAAATCTCCTCCCCTTCCGGTATTTCTTTTATTAATTCCACCTTGTACTTTTCCCCTCTCCTTTCGAAAAGCTCGAGAGCATCCTCTCGCGAGAGAGCTTCTTTTCTAAAGGGGAGTTTTCTTTCGATAATCTCTTTCATCTTATTTTCTATTAACGAGAGGTCTTCTGAAGAGAGAGTTTTTATTAAATCAAAGTCATAGTAAAAGCCATCTTCGATAGCTGGCCCAATCCCAAGAAGGGCTTCAGGAAAAAGCTCTTTAACTGCTTGAGCCATAATATGAGAAGCTGAATGACGTAAAACTTCAGTATTTTCCGAAATCAACTTACCTCCAACCAAAAATAACTTTACTATTTTAACTAATTAAACTAATAGAGACAAAATTTTGACTTTACTCTTTAGAAAAAAAGTTCTAAAATTTTTTCAGGTCGGGGAAAAACCTTCTCTGCCAGCTTGCTTAATCATAGAGAAGAGCCTCCTATCCCCGGCCTTTTATTTAAGCAACCTCTTCCAAGCCAACGCCACTTTTTTGAGTTGGAGGCAGAGCGGGTAGCTCTTCGGAATAAGCAAAAACCATAACTTTTACCAAAGAAAAGAAAAGTAAAAACTCTTTCCAAGCCAAACAAAAAAGAAGAGCATAAAAAGTCACGATGCTGATAATAAAAACAATTTCAAAAAAATTATAGTAGCCACTCTGGAAAATGATTCTTATAATTTCGCTCTCTATTCCCCTCACACCAAAACAATTTTAATAAACCCCAACCACAAAATCAAGTGGTTTCCAAAAAATTAACCACAATATATAGTATTACAAACGAGCATAAAATTTAAAGATTATTTGGTTTGACCAACATTCCAAGTCTTTCTTCAACCAAACTCAACCATTCGCTTCGAGGGAAATTTTCCAGGAAGCTCTGAAAAACGCTGATTGCTTCTTTAGTTTTTCCTGACTTTCTCAAGATCTCCCCTAATCGGAAATGAGCCATCTCCTTAAAGGTTGCATCATTAGAGCTTAAAACCTGGCGATAAAGTTTTTCGGCAAGTTCTGTATAATTTTTAGCCTCCGCAGCGCAAGCCAAGGTATATTTTTCCTTAAGGTTCAACTCTAAATCGGCTTCATCCTGAATTTTTTCCTCTGCCTCCAAGTAAAGTTTTAAAGCCTCTTCCCTTTTCCCAACCTCAAGCATTTTATTAATCGCTAACTCATAAAAAAGGCGGGCTTTATTTTCTTCCCCTGCTTCCGCCAACAAGGGAGCCATCTCAGCCATAACCTCTAAATTCGCCGGGTCCATTTTTAAGGCCTCCTTATACTGAGCCAATGCTGGTAAATCAAAATCCTTTTTCCTTAGAGAACGAGCTTCATCAAGGTAATGTTCATGCAAAGCTTTTTTTTCATATTTCGATAGCTTTGCCCAGACCAACCCAAAAACAAAGCCTCCTATGTGAGCCCAGTTAGCGACACCTGTATTTAACCCTTTTAATTGGAAATAGCCGTAAAATATTTCCCTTGCAAACCACAAAAGAAGAGCTGCCATAGAAGAAAGTTCAAATGTTCCCCAGCGAATAAAGTAAAAAACAAAAATGAAATAAGCAACTCTTATTTTGTGATAAAGAAAGCGAACAGCAAAAAGACCCATTAAAGCGGCAATAGCTCCTGAAGCTCCAATCAAAGGGATTCTTGTCCATTCAGGAAAAAATAACCAAAAAACAAAAGAATTGCTTAAAGCAGAAACCAAACCACCAAAGAAATATAGTAAAAGGTAGCGCATTCGCCCGATGGTGTCTTCCAGAAAGGAACCAAAAATCCAGAGAAAATAGAGGTTGAATATTAAATGCGACCAGGAGCCGTGCAGAAAAAGGCTTGTCAGCCAGGTATACCAGGCAGCAGAGTCCAAACGAAAACCAAATTCCAGAGCAGCTAGATGAATATTTTCAACAGTACCAGCAAAAACAATTATATTGATAACTATTAAAGCCAGAGTAAATAAAGGTAAAGTGCTATAGTGGCGGTTTAACTTAAGAGGTAAAAAGAAAAACATTTCAGGTTAAAAAAAAGTCATAAGACTTTGGTTAATTTTAAACTTTAAAAAAGCGTAACTCATCCCAGTTTAAGAATTCTATTAAGGTCTTTTCTTACTAGCAAAACAAGTTTTTCTAATATGCCAGCCACTGCCGGAGTTAGCTCCAGTCCCCATTCAATAGATTCCGGTTCAACCCCATAGATAATTATTTCGGGAAGTTTCTTTTGAAGAGCTCTAGCCATTGAAATTGTATCGACAAGGTCAAAATCATGAGCAGACATTTTAAAATTTGCTTTCTTCTCTTTAACTTCTGATAACCCGAACTTATAAATTGTTCCAGGTTTATCACCGCCACGCACACAATCTAGCACAAGAAGATAACGGCAGCGCTCAAAAAGTGGCAAAAGGTCAAGCCCAGAAGTTCCCCCATCGATAAACTCGACATCAGGGTGATTGATTTCTTCCATCAATCTTTGGACAGCCTGAACACCTACTCCTTCGTCTTTGAGTAATAGATTGCCAACACCAAGAACAATAACTTTTTTCAAATCTCACCTGAGAGAATTGTAAGCACAAAAAAACAACTCTTCAACCACCCCAATGTCGGGTTAAAGTTGTAAAACCTTATTAAGTTCTGCCCTAACTCTACCTTTTAATGCGGCTTGCTAACTTCCTTGCCGAAAAACATATAGAAAAACTGCCCTACATCCTCAGCCAGACTCAAATAGATATGAATTAACACTGTGATGATGAACACCCACATCACCAGGTAATGAATCATCCGCATTGCCATCAATCCACCAACCAGGTTATTCAACGAAGCGAAGTAACTCACCTGTGGCCAGTACAAAGCCATTCCAGTTAGACCTTGAAAAAGGAGGAGAAAAACCCAGAAATTATAAGTCATCTTTTGAAGAGGATTGTATTTGGCCGTGCGAGGATGAAACTTCTTAAGAAATAGGTAGTAGAGCGCAATCGAAATCAATTTGCCCTTGTTTTCCTTCTCCGGCAAGAAATGTTTTATATCGCCTTTAACTCCAAAAAGTGCCCAGTAAATGCGAACAATCAAATTTAGACCAATTGCGTACATAGCAAAAAAATGAATTGTGCGCATCAACCCCATCCAACCAGGAACAAAAGGCCGATGGATATAGAAGCCGGAAATGATAAGCAAAACCATACAGATTAAGTGAATCCAGTGCATTAACCTTGCAGGCCAGGGATGGTGCTCTTCTTTAACCATGTCCGACTCCCCCTACCGCACTCGGAACTTCAGGATTTTATTGGTCTTCGGTTCAATCACGTGAACCGCACAAGCTATTCAGGGGTCAAAAGAATGGACCACCCTGATAATCTCAAGCGGTCTCTCAGGGTCAGCAACTGGTGTCCCTATTAAGGCTTGCTCCACTGGACCACGCTGTCCTTTTTCGTCTCGAGGATTACAGTTCCAAACAGTAGCAGGAGATAT
>FMSI01107976.1_pt1 | contig 22600 bp, 22 predicted proteins | sample 1504471 | NCBI WGS metagenome assembly FMSI01 (sample SAMEA4475357, study PRJEB15587) | soil metagenome | biome: Soil; feature: Field | place: India | collected 2015-03-11 | depth 0 m
ATTAAGGGGGATTGAAAAAGCGTCATTGCGAGCGACGATCATAGGGAGGAGCAAAGACTGACATTAACCTATTTTTTGTTTTGCCTTTTTTATTTTTCTCGAATAATTCTCGAATAAAATTCAAAAACGACAAACAAAAACCAAACCAAATCCGGGCAACTATTAAAATAGGGCGGCTATTAGTTTTTCCCGCAAACGGTGAAAAGCCTTGCCCCGATGGCTTAATTTATTCTTTTCCTGCAAACTGAACTCAGCTAAAGTTTTATCATATCCATCGGGAATAAAAATTGGGTCGTAGCCAAAACCATTGCTGCCCTTGGGCTCAAAACCAATTTTTCCTTCAAGCACACCTTCGGCTGCAATCGCCTCTCCAGTTGGGGAAAGATACAAGGCTAAACAGCGAAAGCGAGCTTTTCTTTCTTTTTCTGGAACCTCTTTCAGCTCATTTAAAAGCTTTCTAATTCTATCCTCATCAGTGGCTTTATCACCAGCATAACGAGCCGAATCAACTCCCGGCTTGCCTCCCAAAGCCTCTACTTCCAAACCTGAATCATCAGCAACTACCGGCAAATTAAACTTTTTAACTAAAGCTTCCGCTTTCAAATAGGCGTTTTCTTCGTATGTGTTTCCGTTTTCTTCAATATCTTCCCAATCGCCCACATCCTCATAGCTCAGAAGTTTTACACCCGGCAAAATCAATATTCTTTTTATTTCTTTAATTTTCCCCTTATTTTTCGAAGCAATGATTATTTTTATCAAAAAACTTCACCCGCTTAGTCCTATTGCTTTTCGCTGTTCAATTATTAATCTTTCAATGCCTTTTTCCGCTAAATCAAGCAATTCATCGTGCTCTTTTCGGGTAAACGCCCTTTTCTCTGCCGTCCCCTGAATTTCGACCAGAGCCTTGCTTTCCGTCATCACCACATTCATATCCACTTCGGCTTCAAAATCTTCTTCATAACAAAGGTCAAGCAAAGGCACTCCTTCCACCACCCCAACGCTCACTGCTGCCACAAACTCTTTAATAGGTAAAGCTAAGAGCTCGCCCTTTTTGACTAAACTCAAAAGGGCATCGTAGAGAGAAATAAAACCCGCGGTAATAGCAGCAGTGCGCGTTCCGCCATCAGCTCGAATAACATCGCAATCAATCAAAATTGTTCGCTCACCAAGACTTTCTAAACTCACTACTGAACGAAGGCTCCGCCCGATAAGGCGCCTTATTTCCTGAGAACGACCAGAAACTCTCATTCCAACTTCCCGTGAAATCCTTAGAGGAGCAGAACGAGGCAGCATCCCATACTCAGCAGTAATCCATCCTTGACCAGTGCCTTTTAAAAAAGAAGGCACCTTGTCCTCAACCGTCGCAGCAACTATTAACCAGGTGTTTCCCATTTCTAAATAAACTGAGCCCTCAGCATAAGGATAGAAATTGCGAACAATCTTTAAAGTTCTTAACTCATCAAAGTCTCTACCATCAGGTCTTTCCATCTTCTTCTCCTTTCAAATTTATTAAAAAACGAAAAATTGCAAAAATCCCTTTCCAGCTTTTCAATTTATCCTCATCAATCGTCAAACTTCCAATACCATATTTTCTTCAGCTAAAACTATTTTACCTTCAAATTTAGCTCGGGCCTCTTGAAAATAATCTTTTCTACTGAAATAAGGCCAGAAGTGAGTTAAAACTAAAGTTTTTGCTCCAGCTTTACTGGCTAAATTAGCGGCATCGTGCGCGGATAAATGACCCACTTTATCCTCATCCTTTACTCCTTCTAAAAGCGTTGACTCAGCAATTAAAACATCGACTTCAGAAAAAAACTCAGCTAAGCTTGGTTCATAACGAGTATCAGCCGTGTAGCCAATTTTCTTGCCTTCAGCTTCCAATACCAACCCAATTGTTGGCAAAGAATGCGGCATCAACTTAAACCTCAAGCTCACACCAGTGAAGTTCATTTTCTCCTCTCCGCTCTCCTGATATTCAAAAACATTGTTGACATCAGCAATTGCTGAAAGCAAAATTTTCTTACCACCTGGCGGCAAGAAAAGAGGTACCTTGAAGTTGATTTTTCTCTCGCCATACTTAAGATAATAGCGAAGATAATAAAAATCGCTGAAATGGTCACCGTGCAAATGAGTTATTACCACGCCTGAGGGTGGATAATATTCAGGAAAATTAAGATAGTTTCGAAAAGAACCACCACCAAAGTCAATCAGCCAGTTTTGGTCGGCGGCTACAATCAAGTAACCGCTACAAGCATAAATATTATGAGGATGAAGAGCCGAACTACCCAGAACGATTAACTTCACTTTAAAACCACTCTTTCAACCTGAGTTATTTCTTTGCCCAAAAATACCCGGCCCAAACGCAAAAACTCCTGTGGGTCACCAGTGGACAAAAAACGATAAGTCGGATTGGATAAATCACTTAAAAGAGACTTGCGTTCTAAAATATTTTTTACTTCCCGAGCCGTTTCTCTGGCAGAACTTATCACTTCTACCCCGTCGCCCATAACTTTCTTAATAACTGGGAAAAGTAAAGGATAATGGGTGCAACCTAAAATTAAGCTATCAATTCCTGCTTCTTTTAAAGGTTCAAGATGAGAGCAAGCAACTTTTTCGATTTCTTCTCCTTCTACTTCTCCACGCTCTACAAACTCAACAAACTCTGGAGTAGCTCTGGCGAAAACCTCAATGCTAGCATCAAACTCAAGAAGGGCTTTATGGTAAGAACTACTGGAAATAGTTCCCACCGTGCCAATTACTCCTACTTTTTTGTTCTTCGTTGCTTCAAAAGCAGCTTGGGCTCCCGGTTTTATCACTCCAATTATCGGAAGATTCTTAAATTTTTTTTGAGCTGAAACTAAGCCCGCTGCAGTTCCCGTGTTGCAAGCAATTACTACCATTTTCACTCCTTGATGCGAAAGAAAATCAACTATTTCTAGAACAAATTTTTTCACTTCTTTCAGGTCGCGCGGGCCATAAGGACAGCGAGCAGTGTCACCGAAGTAAATAACTGACTCTTTGGGCAAAGCGTCAATAATTTCTCTCAAGACTGTTAAACCACCAACCCCGGAGTCAAAAACACCAATTGGATTTTCTTTTTGAACATCTTTAAGCAAAAAAACCTCCTCCTTGCGACTAATTTTAGCTTAAGCTTCAGTTTTAAAAAAAGTAATTATAAACCAAGAAAACTTGATACTACACCTTCAATCCGTCTAATAAATAATATTGTCAGAATGAAGTAATAAAATCATTTTATGAAAACCGGACAGGCTACCTTGCCTCTTCACTATGGAAAAGCTCCAACTTGGCTTTTTGAAAAAATGAGTAATCTGGCCAGCCAGATTTGCCTGGTAATTGTTTCTGAGTTTGGCACTGAAGAGATGCTTTATCGCCTGGCTGACCCTTTTTGGTTTCAAGCTTTTGGTTGTCTTTTAGGTTTTGATTGGCATAGCTCCGGCCTCACCACTACCGTCACCGCTGCTATAAAAGAAGGTCTTAAGCCAATCCAGAACGAAGTCGGGTTCTATATTGCTGGTGGCAAAGGTAAAACTGCTTTAAAAACGCCAATAGAGATTGAAACAATTGGCTTTAAAAGTGGGCTCAAAAAAACAGAAGAACTAATCAGAATAAGTCGCTTAACCGCCAGAATTGATAACAATGCTGTTCAAGATGGTTTTAAACTATATCATCATTGCCTATTTTTTGACAAAAAGGGGAATTGGGCAGTTGTCCAGCAAGGAATGTCAGCAGAAGAAAGACAAGCCCGCCGTTACCACTGGCTCAGCTTCACCTGCCAAAGCTTTGTAATAGAACCTCATAACGCCATTATTACCTCCTTAAAAAAAGAAAAAGTGCTCAATTTAACTGACAGAGTAAGCTTGCCAGCCCAAGAAGCAATAGTTCGATTAACCCAGGAAAAGCCAGATAGAGTTGGAAAAAGTCTAAAAAAACTTTTAGAACTTCCAACGCGTCATCCTATTGAGCTAAAAGACATAAACCCAATAAATATCGAGAAAACTTTAGTCCGAACTTACCTTAACCCTCCAACTGATTTCCTCACTCTTATGGAGACACCAAAAATTGGGGCTCGAACTCTTCGGGCATTAGCCTTAACAGCTGAGCTCATTTACGGCGTGCCTTTTTCCTGGCGCGACCCGGCTCGTTTTGCTTTTGCTCACGGCGGCAAAGATGGATACCCTTATCCTGTAAATAGAGAAGACTATCAGAAAACCATTGAATTTCTTAAAGAGTGCACCCAAAAATCCAGCCTGAACGGGAAACAAAAAACCGAAGCTCTAAAAAAGCTGGAACTTATTTACCGAAAATAAAAAAAGTGGCACCGCTCGGAGGGGCATTGGAGGGGCGCCAATGAGACGGTGCCACATATAATTTTATAATACCCTAATTGTGTGATGTCAACCTGAATTTACCTGTGAATTTAATAAAAAGTGTTTTTAAACTGTGGTTATTCCCTTATCTGACCACTTCCGTCAATTATGAATTTAGTTGAAGTAAGCTCTGCTAAACTCATTGGACCGCGAGCGTGAAGTTTTTGAGTAGAAATGCCAATTTCCGCTCCTAATCCGAACTGGCCACCATCAGTAAAACGAGTTGAAGCGTTAACATAAACCGCAGCTGCGTCAACTTCTTCCTGAAAACGTCGAGCATTTGAGTAATTATCAGTCACAATAGCTTCCGAATGTTTGGTGCCGTAAGTGTTGATATGGTTTATTGCTTCATCAATGGAATCAACTACTTTAATAGCTATTTTTAGATCAAGATACTCTGTTTTCCAATCTTCTTCTGTTGCCGCTTGAACATCAGGGATAATTTCTTTTGTTTTGGGACAACCAAACATTTCAACCCCCCGCTCATTTAAATCTTCAAAAATAGCGGGAAGAAAAGAAGAAGCTATTTCCCGATGAACAAGCAAAGTCTCAGCTGCATTACATACACCAGGACGCTGGCACTTAGCATTTATCACAATTCTTTTTGCCATCTCAAAGTCAGCACTGGCATCAATATAGATATGGCAGTTACCAACACCGGTTTCTATTACTGGCACCCTGGCACTCTCAATTGTCGAACGAATTAAGGACTCACCACCTCGAGGTATCAGAACATCAACATAACCCACTAACTTCATTAAGTCCTGAGCTGCTTCGTGCGAAGGATCTTCAAGATACTGAACGCTTTCAACAGGCAGTTCAGTGTGTTCCAAAGCCTCACGAATTACTCCCGTCAAAGCCAGATTAGAATTCCAGGCAATTGAACTTCCCCGCAGTATAACTGCATTTCCTGATTTTAAACAAAGACCAGCAGCGTCAACCGTTACATTTGGGCGGGCTTCGTAAATCATAGCTACCACTCCAAGCGGTACTCTTACTTTTTTAATTTCCAAACCATTAGGAATCCTCCAACCAGCTACCACCTCGCCCACCGGATCCTTAAGTTCTATTACTTCAAGCAAACCATTAACCATTTCTTTTAAGCGCCCTTCATTAAGTAAAAGACGGTCTCTTAAAGCTCCAGTGATTCCTTTTTGGTCAGCTTTTTCCAGGTCAACTTGGTTAGCTGACAAAATAATATCTTTCTTTTCAAGAAGCTTTTCAGCTATTAACTTTAAAGCCTTATTTTTTTCAGAAGTTGAAGCTATCGCTAGCTTCAAAGCCGCTTTCTTGGCTTTTTCTCCAGTCTTACGAACTGCTTCTTGCATCATAACCTCCCATCGGTAAAATTACTAAAGAATCGCAATGAACCACCTCGTCAGAGATAGTTCCTTCAAGCAAACAAGCTGCCTCTTCACATCTTTTGCCTTTAATCCTGGCTATTTCTGTTGAGTTAAAATTAGTTACTCCTTTAGCGAAAACCCGACCTTTTAGGTCAGCAATTTCAATAACTTCATTAACTTCAAACTTGCCTTCCACTTTAACAATGCCCACTGGCAGCAAGCTTTTGTGACCTTCCACTAAAGCTTTTCTTGCTCCTTCATCAACTATTATCCGCCCTTTGGGCGGAACCACAAAAGCGATCCAGAGTTTTCGGCCAGTCAAAGAACGAGGTTTGGGATGAAAAAAAGTCCCCTCTTTACCTATCATTACTTCTTTTAAAATATTCTTTTTCAAGCCGTTAGCAATTACCATTCCAATCCCCGCCGAAGAAGTCATCAAAGCGGCTTCCAATTTGGTTACCATTCCACCCGATGAAAAAGCACTGCCAGCTCCACCAGCTTGCCCATAAAGAGAAGGGGTTACTTCCTTAATCTCTCGAGCCAACTTGCCTTCCCGATTAAAAAAACCATCAGTGTCAGTCAAAATAATCAGTAAGTCGGCTCCGATTGAGCAAGCAACCATTGCGCTCAAAGTATCGTTATCACCATAGCGAATTTCTTCGACTGCAGTAGCATCGTTCTCGTTGACAATTGGTAAAACTTTTAACTCCAGAAGACGATTAAAAGTATTACGGGCATTCAAAAAACTTGATCGATAAATAAGGTCATGTTGAGTTAAAAGTATTTGACCCACTGGAATGCCAAGACGAGAAAAGTAAGAATCATAATGTCTCATTAAAATTGACTGTCCAACCGAAGCTGCTGCTTGTAATGAAGTTATCGACTTGGGACGTGATTTCAACCCTAACCGTTCGACACCAGCTGCTATTGCTCCTGAGGTTACCAAAACGCATTTCTTGTCCTGATTAATCAGCCAACCAATTTGATTGGCAACACTTTCAACTTGCCCAAGATTCAACCGACCATTCTTTTCAGCTAAAACACTGGTTCCAACTTTAACCACTATCTTTTTTGCCCTTGAGAAAATTTTCTTTCTTTCCTCTCTGTTTAAATCCATCGCCACCTATCCTCTAAAGCTAATCTGGTTTAAAAATAAATTCTCGCTTGCCAATAATTATTATGTCATCTTCCTTAGCTCCCTGCTTTAAAAGCTCTTTCTCCAAGCCCATTTTCTTAAACCGCTGGAAAAAATAACTGACCCCCTCTGGGTTTTCCCAATCAACCTGCTCAACCATCTTAGTTATTTTATCTCCCAAAATCTCAAATTTATTGGCTTCCAGCTTTCTTATTTTAAAAGATTCGAGCTTTATTTTCACTGTTTCAGGCAGCAATGCTTCTTCTTTTACTCTGTCAATCGATTGAAAAAGTTGACTGATTAACTCATTTAGTCCCTCACCGGTCAGGCTTGATACCAATAAGGCTTCAACCCCTTCCTGAGCAAAACAACTTCTGAATTCCTCTGCTCGCTCTTGAGCTTCTAGGAGGTCAATTTTGTTGCCAGCAACAACTTTTTCTTTCTTTAAAAGGGCAGGGCTGTAAAGTTCTAGTTCCTTCTTTAAAGCTTGGTAGTCGTCAAAAGGAGAGCTCAAAGGAAAAGCAAGGTCTATCAAAAAAAGCAGAACTTTACACCTTTCAATGTGACGTAAAAACCGATCTCCAAGCCCTTTCCCTGAATGAGCGCCCTTAATTAAGCCCGGTAAATCAGCAATTACCAAAGAATCGTTCCCTCTTTGGAGAACCCCAAGGTGAGGATAAAGAGTAGTAAAAGGATAATTAGCAACTTTGGAGCGTGCTCGAGTCAAGCGATTAAGAAGGGTAGACTTGCCTGAGTTTGGAAATCCGACCAAGCCAACATCTGCTAAAATTTTCAGCTCAAGAATAACCCATTTTTCTTCTCCTGGTTCCCCTTTCTCAGCAAAACGCGGAGCTTGGCGAGTTGAAGTCACAAAACGAGCGTTGCCTTTCCCCCCTTTTCCTCCCAAAGCAACAACAACTTCCTGACCTGGTTTTACCAGATCAGCAAGTACATTATCATCTTCATCTTTCACTATAGTTCCAAGGGGAACCAGCAAAACCAGATCTTCGCCGTCTTTCCCTTTTTGATTTTTCCCGCTTCCAGCGCCACCTTTTTCGGCTTTAAAGTGCTGTTTAAGGCGGTATTCACCCAGGGTTTTCCGGCTCTGATCGGCTTTAAAAATAACACTACCCCCCCGGCCACCATCGCCTCCATCAGGGCCACCGCGGGGAACAAACTTTTCCCGGCGGAAACTTACACAACCATTCCCGCCTCGACCCGCTTTAACAAAAATCTTTGCCCGATCAACAAACATCCCAAATCACCTTTTCAGATAAAAAAAGCGCCTTCTTCGGCGCTTTCAAATTGAGCTTTATTTCCAAAAACCTGGCTTTTCTCTGGCCTCTCTCAATGATAAACTGAACTGGCTTTTACTTCTAACCAGGCCACACCAGAACGACAACTAAAAATTTCCACATAGGCAAAAACTACGAAGGAAGAATGTCAACCCGGCGACCAGAAAAAACTACCTGCCCATCAACCAAAGCAAATAAGGTATGATCGCTACCAACACCAACATTTTTGCCAGGAAGAAAGCGAGTTCCTCTTTGACGGACAATTATGCTTCCAGCAGTAACTATCTGGCCACCAAAAGCCTTAACACCGAGTCTTTGTGAATGACTATCACGCCCATTTTTACTGCTTCCGCCACCCTTTTTATGCGCCAATACTTATCACCTCGCTCTTATTTATTTAAAAGACCCTAAGTACTCTTCTTTGTGGGTCTGGTTTTTTTAGCCTGCGTTTTCTTTTCCACAGCCTTAGAAGCCTTAACTTTTACTTCTTTCTCTGGCTTAGCTTTTGATTTTTTAACAGCAGCTGGTTTGGCAACTGGTTTCTTAGATGCTGCTTTCTTTTCCACTTTTTTCTTTTCCTTAACTTCTTCAGCTTTCTTAGAAGCTATCTTTTTGGCTTTGGGCTTTTCTTCTGCTTTTTCGCCTGGCAAACTGATTTTAACTATCCTAACTTTAGTTAATTCCTGACGATGTCCAAAATGCTTACGCTGGCGTTTTTTAGGGCGGTACTTGAATCCTTCAATTTTTTCCCCTCGTAAGTGCTCAACTACCAGGCCTTCGACTGCTGCCCCTTTTAAATCAGCCGGACGAGCCAGAATTTTTTCTTCCTTCTTAATCAACAAAATCTCATCAAAAAAGACCTTTTCGCCTGGTTTCCGATCCAGGCTTTCAACTACAATCTCCTGATCCTCGATTACTCTATATTGCTTGCCTCCAGTTTTAATTACCGCGTACATTTCACCTCCAGAACAAAGTAATAGTTTATCAAACTCCCTTGTAACCGTCAAAATCTTACCAGTAGTTTCTCTATATTACTTTTATTAATCGCCCGCCAGCCAGAAAAAAAAGATTTTTTCTGATAAACTTTAAATCAGAAAAAGATAGGTTTTCCTGCTCTAAAAAAACCGAGAGCAATATGTCAGGACGAATGGTTTTATCTTCACGCGTGGCTAAAATCAGCTTTAAAAAAATACCTCTACTGTTAAGAAAAGTAGAAAATTCTGGAAAATCAGTTTCCCGGTTAATTATTATCAATTTATCTCGCTGGTTTATTTCGGAAACTGATGAAAGATAAGCTTTAATTTTTTCTAAAAAAGCACTACTCTCTGAGGTTATGAAAGGAATCAGAACTTCGTACTCTGAAAGAGCCACTTTTTTCATCAAAGAAGGCTCCTCGAGTGAAACATAACAAACATTCAAAGGCTCAAACCCTTCAGGAAAAAACTTTTCTAACCTCCGTTTAGCTATTCCTTCGGGCAAATGATTAACTAAAAAAACATCGACCAGTTCGGTTTCGCTTTCAAAACCAACCGGCGTCGGCGGTCCAAAAGAGAGCTTGGGTCGAGGACTAAATCCTTCACTAAAAACCAGGGGGAAATCGGCACGTCGCAAAGTTCTTTCCAAAACTCTTACCATTTCTAACTGAGAAACAAACTTTGCCCAGCCTTTTTTTTCGTATTTAATTCGCAGTCTAAACATTGCTTCTTACTATTTTTAAGTTTTTTCCACAAACGCCACAGTTAGCACAGAGTTTAAAGCAGTCAGGTGTTGGCTTACCCTCAAAATAACGCTGCCACTCCCTAACCAAAAAATCCTTTTTTACGCCAATATCAATAAAATCCCAGGGTAACAAATTGGAAAGCTCAACTTCCTGCTGATAGCTTTCGAATTTTAGCCCAGCTCTTTTCAAGCTTTTCTCCCACAAGGGAAAGGAAAAATTTTCTTGCCAACCCTGCAAAATGCCACCTGAGCGGTATATCTCGGCTAAAAGAGAGCTAACTTCTCGCCCTCCACGGGCTAGAATTAGCTCAATAGAACTCATTAAAGGATTGTGAGCCCGAACAAGAATCCGCCCTTTCTTCAGACTTCCTTTTACTGTTGCTATTCTTTCTTCAGCCTCTCTATAAGTTATTGACTCTGCCCACTGAAGAGGAGTAAAAGGTTTGGGAACAAAAACAGAAAGAGTTAGATTTAGCTGAAGTCTACCTCGTAAAGAAGAGGGTAAAGTTTTTAACCCCAGACTCAAAACTTCAGAACAAACCCGGCCAATGGATTTCAAGTCTTCTTCGCTCTCACCCGGGAAACCGACCATGAAATAAAGCTTTATTTTTTGCCAGCCAGCTTTAAAAGCCTTTTTTACCGCTTCAAAAAAATCAGCTTCAGCTAAACCTTTATTGATTTTTTGCCTCATAGACTCTGTTCCAGCTTCAAGAGCAAAAGTTAAACCAGTCCTTTTGGTTTGAGCAATTAACTCTGCCACTTCCAAAGAAAAACTATCAAGGCGAAGCGACGGCAAACTCAAAGAAATTCTCCGTGGAGCTGTCCAGGAAACCAGCTGCCGAGCCAGCGAATCTAAAGATGAATAGTCAGAAGTGCTCAGAGAAACCAGAGAAACTTCTTCGTAGCCGGTTTGCTTTAAAATCTTTCTGGCTTGAGTCAGGAAGGAGTTTGGTTCACGCTCCCTTAAAGGACGGTAAACCTGACCAGCTTGACAAAAGCGGCAGCCACGAGCACAACCTCGCATAAGCTCTAAAGAACAGCGGTCTTGGCTAACTTGAGCCAAAGGAACAAGTGGCAAAGCCAGAGGATAAGAATTTAAGTCGGTAATAACTCTCCGCTTGACGGGAAGTTTCTGGCAACTTTTGGCTTCAAAGCCCACAATTTTCCCACCCCTTTTTATCACCTTAAGCAAAGAAGGAACATAAACGCCTTCAATCCCTGCTAAACCAGAGAGGATTTTCTCTTTTGATAAACCTTTTAATTCAGAAAAAGCCTGCAGGATTTCCAATAAAACTTCCTCCCCTTCGCCAACAACAAATAAATCAAAGAAAGCTGACAGTGGCTCAGGATTATAGGCTCCCGGGCCTCCGCCAATTACTAAAGGCAGACCCGCCCTTTCCTCGGCGGCCAAAGGCAAAGGAACTATGGAAAGTAATGTTAAAACATCTGGATAGTTGTACTCAGTTTGCAAGGTAAATCCTAAAAGGTCAAAATCTTTCAAAGGTGTCTTGGTCTCCCAACTCCACCAGGGTATCTGATTATTCTTAAGCTTCTCAATCAAATCTGGTGCCGGAAGATAAGAACGCTCGCACTTCCAATTCGGCAAAGAATTAACCAAGCGATATAGAATAGTCAGGCCCAGGTTTGAAAAACCAATTTCATAAAGGTCGGGATAGATTAAAGCTAAAGAAAAAGGGGCTTCTTTTATTGTTGAGCCCCACTCTGTTCCTAGATAACGTGAGGGCTTTTCCGATTCAAAAATCAGCTTCTCAGTTAGATTAAAAGGGGGCTTGTCTTTCATTAAGTTTTTTTCTTAAAAAAGTTTAAAATTACCAACCGATAAATCAAAAAGGTTGACAAACCCGTGCTCAAAGCCCGAATAAGTTTTCTATTTTGGGAACTGATTAGGCGGGAGCTTGCTATTTGAACCAAGCTTGTCGGCAAAGAAATTAAAGCAAGAAGAGAAACAAGCTCTTTGCTGGATGTCCCTGAATCAGAAAAATTCGAAAGCTGTTTGAAATTCTTAAAATTGTTGAAGAAAAAAAATAAAAAGGAAGGTGAACCCCTGAAAGCGCTCCAGCCAAGATTAAAAGCAGCATTAACAACAAGAAGTTCCTCTAAGAAAGGCAAGAAAACAGGATAGTTCTTAGCTAAAGCAAACTTTTTTTTGCCAGCCAGCTTTAAAGCTCCCTTAAAAAAATCATCGCAGTCGTCTTCCTGCATCCAGATAAAAAGGCGATGAGAAGGAATCCCTGCCTCCCGGCCTTTCCGAAAAGCTAAAGAAAGATAAGAATGTGCTAAAGAAATTACTAAGTAATTGGTTTGAGCTTTGACCAATTCCTGAACTTTAAGTAAACTTTCCTTTCTCCAATCCAGCAGTAAAATAATAATAAAATCATAGTCTTTCGCTGAAAAATCAAGGCTGAAAACTGGAACTTCCTTATGGCTATTTATACTCAACAACTTGGCAAACTCCTTACCTAACTCTTGAGAGTCAGTAGCAACCGCCAGCTCAAAATCAATAAAATCAGTTAAGCTTTTCTCTGATTGATAATCGGTTAAAAAAAGAAGCTGGCGCAAAAGTGCAAATACTCTAATTTTAATCAAACCTCCTTCTATAAATGTTTAACAGAATACCAACCGCCATAAGATTTTTTATCATAGCACTGCCACCAGCACTTATAAAAGGAAGGGGTATGCCAGTAATCGGCATTATGCCTAAATTCATCCCAATATTAACCACTGATTGAAATAACCACATAGCGGCTACTCCCAGACAAAAAAGAAAACCAAAATTTTCCCTTGCTTCTAAAGAAAGAGCTTGCGTGCGAGCAATTAAAAGAAGCAGTAAGATCAAAAGAAAAGCCGCACCTACCAACCCCAACTCTTCGCCAATAACGGCAAAAATAAAGTCAGCATAACGAACTGGTAAAAATTTGAGGTTAGTTTGAGTTCCTGAAAGATAACCTTTACCCCAAACACCACCTGCTCCAATCGCTATTTGAGCCTGGCGAAGGTTGTAGCCAGCTCCTTTTGGATCAAGGTCAGGATTCAAAAAGACCATAAGGCGAGTTATTTGATACTCTTTAATTAGTTTAAAGTGCCAGAGGGAAAAAACTGCAATTAAAAAAAGAAGGAAAAGAATTAAAATTTTCTTCCAATCAACCCCCCGAGAAACTAAAATAGCAAACCAAGAAACTGCCACCACCAGTGAAGTCCCAAGGTCAGGCTGGAGAAATATCAAAACTAATGGAGGGATAAGAAAAGCAATCGATAACCAAAAGTGCTTCCAGTCAATGTCTTCTTTTATCTCGCTAAAATAGGCAGCGAAAAAAATTATTAAAAAAAGCTTGGAAAACTCAGAAGGTTGAAACGATACTGGACCCAGATCTATCCAGCGCTGAGCTCCAAATGTCTTCTGGCCAAACAAATAAACCGATAATAAAAAAACAAGGTTAAAAACATAAATAAACAGCGATAGATGCCCTATTCGGCGATAATCATATAAAGAAAGTAAAGCAGCAGCAAAAAGACCAATCAACACTGCTATAATTTGTTTTTTAAAAATACCCAGTGTCTGAGGGTCTCTCAGGTTTGCTCCAGAAGCACTAAAGACCATTACCAAGCCGTAAATAATAAGCAAAGAGACTAAAAGTATTAAGCCAAAATCATTCCGGCGAATTCTGGTTGCTTTCATCGTGACGTATCCTTAGCTTCAGGCAAAACCATTGGTAAATTAAAAAGATAAGAAAGAATTCTTCGAGCAGCTGGAGCAGCTATTTCCCCACCGTGACCACCTTCTTCAACTAAAACCACCACTACATACTTAGGATTGTCGGCCGGAGCTATAGCTACAAACCAGGCAAAATCTTCTTTTCCATACACTTGAGCAGTTCCGGTTTTACCGGCTACTGAAATGGGAAAATTTTTAAAGGCTCCCCTGGCTGTACCCTCCGTTGTAACCCTTTTTAAATAACTCTGAATTACTTGCAATATGCCACTTTTAAACTGAATCTTCCTTGCTAAAAAAGGAGTAAATTTTCTAACAGTTACTCCGTCGTATCTTTTAACTTCTTTAATTATTTGAGGGTTGTAAAGTTTGCCGCCATTTACTAAAGCAGCGTAACTTAAAGCAACCTGAAGAGGAGTTGCTAACATGTCTCCTTGTCCAATTGCCAGATTAACTGAGTCACCAGGTAGCCAGATTTTATCTGATGATTTTCGGTAGTAGCTTTTCTTCCAGGCTTTGTCCGGCACTCTCCCTCGCGATTCTGAAGGTAAAGGGATGGCAGTTTTACTTCCATAACCAAACTGGCGGGCCACCTCTTGAATTGTTTCCTTTTTCCTCTTGTAAAGTTTATAACCAATTTCATAGAAATAAGAGTCACAGGATTCAATGAGAGCACGAGAGGCGCTGACATATCCATGACCAGTTCTTTTCCAGCAGTATTTGGGCCAATCTTTACCCATTCCTTCCCAGCGACCCTCACATTTAATTGTAGTGTAAAAAGAAACAACACCGCTTCTTAAACCAGCTAACAAAGTAAAAGGCTTAAAAAGAGAGCCCGGTGGATATGCACCCATATACGCACGATTGAAGAGTGGAAAACCACTTTCTTTAGAAGTTATACTTCGCCAGTACTTTGAACTAAGTTTCCCTTGGAACAAATTGGGGTCAAAAGTTGGCATACTGGCCAAAGCCAGAACTTCTCCATTATTTGGGTTAATCACAACTGCTGCCGCAGCTTTAGCTTTTCTTGATCCTTTTTTCCGGGCCATTCTAATGGCCTGAGCTAAAGTTTCTTCACAAACCTTCTGGAGCTCAATATCAATGGTTAATGTGATGTTATCGCCAGGTTTGCCTGCATGAGAAGAAAGAACCTGTCTTTGTTTTCCTCGAGCGTCGACTTCAACGATTTTTTTCCCTTTTTCCCCCCGCAAAAAAGGGTCAAGTTCTCTCTCCACACCCATCTTACCCACCATATCGCCAGGCTCACTCCCAAGAAAAAACCTCTTATCAATCTCTTCTTCAGAAACTTCGGCAATGTAACCAATAAAAGTAGCGCCCACTTCTTTAGCCGGATACACTCTTCGAGGGTAAACATCCACAATAACAAAGGGAAAGCTGCTGACATTTTCTTTCAAATAGCTAACCTCCTCCAGTGAGGCATCTTTATAAATCAAAACTGGCTTGAGAGGTCCTTCTTTGGCCACTTTGAGTTTCTTCTTAATTTCAACCAGTGGCACTTTTAAAAACCGACTAAGGCGCTTCAAAACTTCAGGCTCTTTTTTCGCATCAGGCATCAAATAAATACCTATTGAAGGTTGATTGATGGCCAAAGGTTTTCCCTTTCTATCAAAAATTTCCCCTCTGATAACATCGAGAGTCACTTCTCGCAACCGATTTTCCTCAGCAAGTTTTTTGTATTGACTATGAGCCATTACCTGTAAAAACCAGAGACGCAAAAAAATTATGGTAAAAAAAACAATTAAAACTGCGAGGTGATAGTAAGTTTTTCGTTTAATGCTATCTTCTTTTTTTGCCACCGGTTATATTATTTCCTCAGAAAAAATTTCTGTTCGCCAGAAAAAAAGGACCAGGGAAACTAGAACCGCAACCAAAAAGTTCGCAAAAGCTGTCCCGAGCGAAACAGCGAAAAGATAATCCAGGCCAACTTGAGACCCAAAAAGATAAAGTAAAAAATAGTAAAAAAAATAAACTGAAAAAGTTCCACTCCAAACAGTAAAAGAAAAAGCCACTACCGGATAATGAACTAACAACCGTCGAAAAAAGCCAGCTAAAAAACCGGCTAAACCATAAACTAAGGCGCTTAACCCAAAATAGCTATGAGCAAAAGCATCCCTGAGAAATCCGCCAATAACTCCTAATATACCTGCTTGCACCTGGTCAACATAAAAACCAAAATAAAAAAGCCAAATTAAAAAGAGGTCAATATAAAAAGGAGTACGCGAAAGATAAGGCACAATGCTTGTTTGTACGCCAATAATGATTAAAAGTATAATGAGTCCTTTCCAAAAAGATCTCAATCTATTACCACCAAAACTTCCTCAAGTCGATAAAAATCAACACTTGAATAAACCACAACTTCTTTTTCAAGTGAACCAGACTTTTGGTAAGCATCACTTACTTTTCCGACAAACAAGCCTTTAGGAATTAAATGACTGAATCCAGATGTTACAACATCATCACCTGCCTTAACCCGGGAAAGAGTAGGTAAAAATCTTATCCTGAGAGTTCCTTTTTCATCAGCTGTAAGAATACCAACTTCGCGGGTGGAGACAACTCGAACGCTCAAACCCGAATCTCTATCAATCAAAAGCCTGACTAAACTCCGAAAAGGATAAACTTTTTCGACCTTCCCAACTAATCCCTCTGGGGTCAAAACAGCCAAGCCTTCCTTTATCCCCCTCTGACTACCCTGGTTAATGATAATTATTGCTTCATCCTGACGAGGAGAGTAACCTATTACTTGAGCAACTATAGTTTGATAAGTAAACTTCTCTTTAAAATCAAGCAAGGATTTCAAGCGCTGGTTTTCTTTTTCCAGCTCCAAAAGGCGTGCGTTCTTTTCTTTAAGATTTTTGTTTTCTTTTTCTAACTCTCTATTTCTCGCTTTTAAAACTCCATAAGTGACAAATTCATTCCTAACTGCTATAAATCGTTCTCTAACCCAGCTAAAAGGAGTTAAAACATAAGAAAAAGCCGCTGATATTGATGTTTGAACTTGATGAGTAAAACCTTTTGTTCCCTCGCGGTAAAAAAAAGTAAAAACTAAAAAAGCCAGAGCAAGGAAGAGAATGAACACTGTTAGGTTAAAACTTCTTCTTAGTTTTTTCAAAGATACCCCTGGTTATCTCTGTCTGCCAATTAGAACTTTCTTTAAAGTTGCAATTTCGTCTAATGCCTTACCAGAACCTCTGACCACACAAGTCAGGGGGTCTTCAGCTACATGAACCGGCATCCCCGTCTCTTCTCGCAACCTCTGGTCAAGCCCTCTCAAAAGAGCTCCACCACCAGCAAGAAACATTCCCCTATCTGCTAAATCACTGGAAAGCTCAGGAGGAGTATCACCAAGAGTCTCCTTAATTACTCCAATAATTTGGGAAAGAGGTTCTTCCAGACTCTGCCTTATCTCCTCAGAAGAAACAATCACATTTTTAGGCAAGCCAGAAAGATGGTCCCTACCTCTAACCTCTACATCTTCTTCTTGCGGCAAAGGGTAAGCTGAACCAATAGTTATTTTAATTTCTTCAGCTGTTCGCTCGCCAATTAAAACATTATATTCCCGTTTGATGTGAGCCATTATGGCTTCGTCAAACTCGTCTCCCCCCACTCGCAAAGAGTTTGCGACCACAATTCCCCCGAGAGAAATAACCGCTACCTCAGTTGTGCCCCCGCCAATGTCAACAATCATATTGCCTGTCGGCTCATGAATCGGTAAGCCAGCTCCTATAGCGGCAGCCACTGGCTCCTCAATCAGGTAAGCACTGCGAGCTCCCGCTGAAAGAGTAGCCTCAAAAACTGCCCTCCTCTCAACTTCAGTAACTCCTGAGGGAACGCAAACAATAACTCGAGGCTTAACTCCGAAAGGAAAAGTATTAGGGTGAACCTTTTTAATAAAGTGGCGAAGCATTGACTCGGTTACCTCAAAATCGGCAATTACTCCGTCCTTAAGCGGTCTAACCGCGACAATATTCCCGGGCGTTTTACCCAACATTCTTTTAGCTTCCAAACCAACACTTAAAACCCGACCGCCAACTTTATCCACTGCCACCACTGAAGGTTCGTTTAAAACAATACCTTTCCCCTTCACATGAACCAGGGTGGTAGCAGTACCCAAATCGATAGCCATATCCCGAGAAAAAGGAGCCAGCAAACTGTCAAACATTAAACTTTCCTCCTATAACAAACCGTTTTCTTTAAAACTAAAAAAACCCTCTTTACCAATAATTACATGGTCAAGAAGCTTAATACCCAAAAGCGAAGCCCCCTCATTCAACCTTCGCGTTAAGCTAACATCCTCATTGCTAGGCGAAGGGTCTCCACTTGGATGATTATGGGCTATGATTATGTGACAGGCATTTGACCTTATCACTACTTTAAACAGCTCTCTCGGGTGAACTAACGCACCACTTAGAGTACCAATAGCTATATCTACCACCTTAATAACTACGTTTTTAACATTCAAGATTATAACCTTAAAATGCTCTTTATCCAAGAAGCACATTTCCGGGTAGAAAAAATTGTTAACATCAGCCGGGCCTTGAATAACTATTTTTTCCTCAAAAGTCGGACTGTAAAGGCGCTTCGCCAGTTCAAGACTGGCAACTATTTTGGTAGCTTTAGCCGGTCCCAAACCTTTAAAGGCTTCTATCTCCTCCAAATTAGCTAGAGCAAGGCCTTTAAGTCCACCCATTTTTTCAATCAATTTTTTAGACAAGGTTAAAGCGTTTTCTTTTGGCCGCCCGCTACCAATGATAATTGCTAAAAGCTCACTGGTGGTTAAAAGCTCTGGTCCAAAGCGCCTCAGTTTTTCACGTGGCCTTAACTCAAAAGGCAAATCAGAAATCTTAAAATCGTCCATAGCACCCCTCCATAAAAAAATCAAATTAAGAAAAAATACCACAAAATGAGCGAAGCTTAAAATTTCTAATCAGAAGGTTTTTGATAAAGTTTAGTAAAAAACCATAATTAAGTAATTTTTTACAGAAGCTTCTCAGCTTTCCTATAAAATAAGAGAAGAGCCAGTCATTTCGGATGGTTTTGGTAAGCCAAGGATTTCAAGCATAGTCGGAGCAATATCAGCCAAGATACCACCATCCCTAAGTCGACAAGATACATTACAAGGAATAACAGCGATAAAAGGAACTAAATTGCTGGTGTGAGCAGTATGAGGGCTACCATCAGAAGATATTTCTTCCTCAGCATTTCCATGGTCACCAGTTATCAAACAAGCTCCTTGAAATTCCTGAATTTTGTCAATCAAAATACCAAGGCATTCATCGATAGCTTCAACTGCTTTGATAGCAGCTTCTAGTTTACCAGTGTGTCCCACCATGTCTAAATTAGCAAAGTTTAGAATGATAACCTGGTAAATCTTTTTTTCTAACTCCTTTAGAAGCCTCTGAGTAACTTCGTAAGCGCTCATCTCAGGCTTTAAATCATAAGTCGGGACTTTTGGGGAAGGGATTAATATTCGGTCTTCATAACTCCGTGGTTTTTCATCACCACCATTAAAAAAGTAAGTAACGTGGGCATATTTTTCTGTTTCAGCTATTCTAAGTTGTCGAACCTCATTCGCAGCTAAAACATCAGCTAAAATATTTTCCAATGACTGAGGTGGAAAAGCTACTGGATAAGGAAAAGTTTCATCATAGCGAGTAAAAGTAACATAAAAAATCTCAACAATTTTTTCTCTTTCAAAATCAGTAAAGTCCTTTTCGTTTAAAGCTCGACTCAATTGTCTAGCTCTATCCGGACGAAAATTAAAAAAAATAACTGAGTCACCTGATGTAATTGTTCCTTCAGGAATAACAACAGTCGGTCTTACAAACTCATCAGTCTCACCCCTTGAATATGCCCTTTCTACAGCTTCAAGTGAGCTCTTTGCTCTCTCGCCGCGAGCCAGTACCAAACAATCGTATGCCAGTTTCGTCCGCTCCCAGCGCTTGTCCCTGTCCATTGCGTAATATCGACCCGAAACCGTAGCTACTTTCCCAACGCCAATTTGATTGAATTTTCTTTCCAACTTCTCAAGATAGGTTAAAGCACTTTTTGGGGGAGTATCACGACCGTCAAGAAAAGCATGAACAAAAACCCGCTCCAAATCCAAATTCTTTGCCATTTGAAGAAGAGCATAAAGATGTTCAAGATGACTATGAACCCCGCCATCTGAAACTAAACCTAAAAAATGAACAGAGTGTTTCCCTTCTTTAGCCCTTAAAAATGCTTCATTTAAAACTGGATTCCTAAAAAAACTGGCATCCCTGATTGCCAGATTAATCCGAGTAAGCTCCTGATAAACAATTCGTCCCGCGCCAATATTTAAATGTCCAACCTCAGAGTTTCCCATTTGGCCTGCTGGAAGACCAACTGCTTCACCTGATGCCTGAATTAAAGTCCATGGGCAACTAGAAAAAAGTTGGTCAAGTGTTGGAGTTTTGGCTAACCTTACCGCATTACCTTCTTTTTCTTCACGCCAGCCAAATCCATCTAGAATGGTTAACAATAAAGGGTGATATCCGCTTTGACCTAAAAGAGGCTGCAAGTTAGCGAGAGCCTCCCCGGATAATTGCCGCGAACTTAGCCGCTTCCAGGCTGGCTCCCCCAACTAAAACGCCGTCGATATCAGGTTCAGCTGTGAAATCCTGGACATTTTCCGGAGTTACACTCCCTCCATATAAAATCCTTAGCTTTTTGGCAACTTCTGGAGTGTATTTTGACCCAACCAGAGCTCGCAAGTAACGAGCAACATCATTAGCGGTTTCAGGAAAAGCTGACTTGCCCGTGCCAATTGCCCAAACCGGTTCATAAGCAACTAACAGTTTTTCTACTTCTTCCGAGCTTAAACCATCTAAAACCTTGAAAAGTTGTCGCTGGACAACCTGATTAGTCCGGTCGCTTTCTTTTTCTTCAAGAGTTTCTCCTACACAAAGTATGGGTGTAAGTTCATTATCATAAGCAGCTCGAACTTTTTTTGCTACTATCTCATCGGTTTCATAAAAATACTGCCTTCGCTCCGAGTGGCCTAAAATCACATACTCAACTCTCAAATCTTTAAGCATTACTGGAGAAATTTCCCCAGTGTAAGCACCTTCTCGCTCCCAGTGCATATTTTGAGCCCCTAAAGTGAAGTTTGGCTTCTCATACTCAATAAAAGTAGAAATGCTTTTTAAAGCAACAAAAGGCGGACAGACCACTACATCAACCTTTTCAGGTTCAACTTCCTCAGTCAAATAACTTAACTCCTGTACCAGTTGTACTGACTCGTAAGCAGTCTTATTCATTTTCCAATTGCCAGCAATAAATGGTTTTCTCATCTTCACTCCTTATTATCTAAAGCTTCTACGCCAGGCAAATTAGCTCCCTCGAGAAACTTAAGACAGGCGCCGCCACCAGTAGAAACAAAGGTAACCTTGTCTTCTGAAGCAAAGCGCCGCAAAGCAGCGTCTGAGTCTCCCCCACCAACGATAGTTACCCCTTCATTATCCACCAAAGCCTGGCAGATTTTTCGAGTTCCATTAGCAAAGGCTTCTATCTCAAAAACGCCCATTGGACCATTCCAGAAAACAGTTTTTGCACTCCTAATAATTTCACTGTATTTCTCTGCTGTTTCCGGACCAATATCCAACCCACGCCAACCATCCGGAATTCCATCTCTAACCTTAACAACTATGGTCTCCGCTGCTGGAGTAATTTCTCTGGCAATAACCACATCAAAAGGCAACAAAAGCTGGCAGCCATTGTTTGAAGCCTCCTCAAGGAGAGCCTTTGCTTGTTCTAAAAAATCCTCTTGAATAATGGAATCGCCAATAGAGAAACCCTGAGCTTTCAAAAAGGTGAAACACATTCCACCGCCTAAAATTAAACAGTCCACTAATTTGAGGAAGTTTTTTATTACCCCTATTTTGTCCGAAACTTTATTCCCACCCAAAACAGCACAAAATGGAGATTCAGGTGCTTCAAGCAACTGACTTAAATTTCTAAGTTCTTCTTCGAGAAGAAATCCCGCTACCGAAGGTAAAAAAGCTGTTACCCCAACTGTTGAGGCATGAGTTCGGTGAGCAGTGCCAAAGGCATCATTAACATAAACATCAGCTAAGCTGGCTAGCTCACGAGCAAACTCTGGATTGTTCTCTGTTTCTCCTGGATTGAAGCGGATATTTTCTAGAAGCAAAACTTCACCTTCTTTTAGCTTGCTAACTGCTTCTTTAACCTCATCAGTAATAGTTTTATTTACCTTCTTTACCTCTTGCCCTAACAAAGAAGAAAGAGAATTAGCAATTGGATCAAGTCTTACAGTTGGATCAACTCTTCCTTTTGGTCTCCCTAAGTGTGAAATTAATATCGCTTTAGCTCCCTGACTAATCAAGTACTTTAAAGTTGGAAGAGTTGCCCTTATCCTGGTATCATCGGCTACCTCACCGCTATCACTTAAAGGAACATTGTAATCTACTCTTACTAGAACTCTTTTGCCCTTTACATCAATATCTCGAAGAGTTTTTTTTCTAATCATTGTCCTCCTTTAAGCCAACTTCGCTAAGTCTACTAGACGACAAGTATAACCCCACTCATTATCATACCAGGAAACTACCTTTACCAAATTGCCCTGACACATTGTTGACTGAGCATCGAAAATTGAAGAATGGGAGTTGCCGACCACATCAATTGAAACGATTGGGTCTTCAGTATACTGAAGGACACCTTGATAGTTAGGTAAAGAGGCAGCTTCTTTAAAGGCTTGATTTACTTCTTCTTTGGTAACTTCTTTACCTAAAATGGCTACCAGATCAACCACTGAACCATCAGGAACAGGAACCCGCATTGCCACACCGTCCATCTTACCTTTAAGTTCTGGAATTACTTCGCCAATTGCTTTTGCCGCTCCAGTTGTTGTCGGAATAATTGACATAGCCGCAGCTCGCGAACGCCTTAAATCTTTATGAATCAAGTCAAGAATCCGCTGATCGTTAGTGTAA
>FMSI01045189.1_pt1 | contig 22471 bp, 21 predicted proteins | sample 1504471 | NCBI WGS metagenome assembly FMSI01 (sample SAMEA4475357, study PRJEB15587) | soil metagenome | biome: Soil; feature: Field | place: India | collected 2015-03-11 | depth 0 m
TGGAAAGGCTAATAAGGGAGGGCCAATTGCCACCTCGGTGTAACAAATGTGCTGGCGCGGTTAAAAGTGATGTTGTCCACTTCAATGAGCCTATACCTTCAGATGTTGCCCATGAAAGCCTGGAGGAAGCCTGGAAATGCGACCTAATGTTGATCTGCGGCACCTCGGCAGTGGTGTATCCCTTCGCCCAGTTGCCCCGGATAGCCCGGCAGCGCCAGGTTGAGGTGGAGCGAAGGACAGAATCTGGCCTTTATTTTATAAAAAGCCAGGCTGCTACTGTGATAATCGAGGTCAATGCCGAGCCCACTCCATTGACAAAGGAAGGCATTTCCGACTATCTCATCCAGGGGCGGACTGCCGAAATCCTGCCCAAAATCGTGGAAGCCGTAAAAAGGCTCTCCGGGTAAACCGGTATATTGGCGGGGCTACCTGATTATTTTGTAGCGGTGGTGGCTGTCTTACCCCGCTGCGTTATTTGCTTGCTCAGGGCCTCACGGTCGCCCCCGCTCATGCCGGCGATGTACCTTACCAGCTTCTTTCTGGACTCTATGTCATACTGGGTGGTTATGGCTATTTGCTCCATGATTGGCGAGCCACCGCCGTGGTAACTGCCGATATTATGTATACCACCGGTGGCGGAGCATAGTATATCACCTAGGTAGCGCCAGAACTGTGCCTGGTCCTCAACCGGAATTTCCTTGTTCCGTTTGGTGTACTTGAGGAGGAGGTCTTTAATTTCCGGGTTGACGAAGTCCCTTTCGTGCGGGAAGGTGGCGACTACCCCGCCAGCGATATCGCACAGTATCTCCGCTTCGCGCCATACCGCTTCGCCGGTGAGACAACGTCCCACATTGCAGTAAATAGAGTGGGGAATATAGGAGCCGGGACCATAGGGCACAAATCCTACCCCGGGCATGTAGACCTCCGGCCTGCCGAGTGCAGAGGCAGTGTAGCCGGCAGCGTAGCCCAGTTCGGTGGTCATGATAATCTCGGCCAGCTTTGCCCGAACGTGCGGGGTTTTATGTATGTTGTTCACCTCGGCGGCAAGGGCTGCAGTCCCCAGTATAATGTCACCAATGGCTGGTTTGCATCCTGAATAGGAATGTCTGTGGAACAGGGCGAAAAGCAGGGCCAACACGCTGCCGTGCTGCCATTCCCCAGCCAGAAACACCCTTTCCCAGGGCACAAAGCAGTTTTCGAAAATCAAGTATGAGTCTGTGGCACCGGGTGTAAAGCCACGCTTGAAGTACTCTCTGGGCCGGAGGTTGTGAATGGTAACCACCTGTTTTAGTCCGTCCCAGTCACCAGGAACGGCGAAGGCAACGGCATAGTCCTTGTCTTCAGGGCGCAATGCCCGGGTGGGCACCACCAGCACCTCATCAGCCACTGAAGCCTCTGAAATGTGCAGCTTGCACCCTGTTACCACGATACCATCGGCGAGCCGTTCCTTGATGTGGACGTAGGCATCAGGGTCTGGCTGGTCGGCAGGTCTGAGCAGTCTGTCGCCCTTTACGTCTGTCTGGGCGCAGCAACCTACCAGGTCTTCAGTCTGAAAGCGTACAAGCCACTTTTTGAAGTTTTCGTGGTACTGGGTGGCACCGTTGTTCATTTTGTCAGCTTCATAGGACACGTTGTAGATAGCGTTGGCGGCATCAATGCCCATGCACCGCTGGATACAGCCGCCTACCTTATGGCATAGCATGCGGGTCATATCCTGTTTTTTATGTAAATCATCAGTGCTCTGATGTATATGGGTGAAGCGATTGATCCTATCACCGGTGAGGTGCGATATGGCGGTGCAAAGCTCACGGTTTTCCGGCTTGGCGGCTTCTTCGAAGGTGGTGCCGATGGTATTAATACAGTCCATCTGGCGTTCGTCTGTCCGGTCGATCAGCTCGCCATTGAAGTAGACGTTACGCTTCATCTTGGCTAATCCTTGAATATACTGTTCCTTTGTCCTCATATTTTTCCTCCTTATTATGTCAGGCTACCGAATTGTGTTTGAGTAAGATACACTGAGTGGCTTTAATGTTACCATGTCAAGGCAAAAATATCACGTCGGGTAGCGCATGTTTCCGTGACGACCTGAAGGGCTGGAGACGGTATTAATACGCTGGATATAATAGTGGTCAATTTTTGTTAACTAGGCTCAGTCTGGTTAGCTACAGGAACTAGCTTTTCGCTGGTATAAAATAGTAAGATAGATGCACCTTGGAAGACAGGGGCATTTGTAGCCACAAGGCGTCGAAATACAAACCTTTCGTTTTGATGATAAAATGAAGAAGGTCTTGTTTGTCTGTGTTGGCAATGCAGCCCGAAGTCAGATGGCGGAGGCGTTTTTTAACCATTATGCTGCAGGTAAAGCTGTAGCCGTTTCTGCTGGGACTGACCCGGCCAGCCGAATCAGTCAAACCGCTGTCGATGCCATGAGGGAGGTGGGGTTAGATATCAGCGGACAGCAGCCTAAAAAATTGACTCCGGAGATGCTCGATGGCGTTGACAGGGTGATAACCATGGGCTGTGGGGTAGAAGGTGTTTGCCCCGCCAGTTTTACCCCTGCTGAGGACTGGCAACTGGATGACCCCAAGGGAAAGCCTATGGAACAGGTGCGAGAGATCAGAGATAAAATCGAAGCTAAGGTGAAAAAATTGATTGCGGAGGTGCTGTATGAAGTGAGGTGAAAGATGGTAGGTTTACCTGAACATTTATATACCCTGTTTTAGAGATAAGGAGGTTTAAACACATGTATAAGAAAATTGGCCTGTTAATACTAGTTGGGCTATTAAGCATAGGCCTGGTGTTAGGTGGTTCGGCCTGCGAAGCTCCGGCAGTAAAAGAGACCGTTACCTTTGCCGTCATCTCTGATCCGCATATCGCTGTGGCCGCCCCCGGATTTACTCTGGAGACCGACCCTTATATAGATAGCGAACCGGGCCGGAAGCTGCACCGGGAAAGCGTAGAGCTGTTCGAAGCCGCTGTAAAGATGATCAATGCTATGCCCAATCTGGACTTTGTCCTGATACCCGGGGACGTCACCAAAGATTCCGAACGCTACAATCATGAGATGTTGTTAAAGTTGCTTCCCAAAATAAAGGCCCCGGTTTATATTGCGGCCGGCAACCATGACAGGAAACACCCAGCAGGCGCGCATGAGAAGATAGACCCGAAGGCCGATATAGTAGATATTAACGAGTTGCCTGTCCTGTATAAAAAGTACTGGGGTCCGGGTGGGAAGCCGTATTATAGCGTGACGCCCGTGCCGGGCATCCGGTTGATTGTCCTGGACAGTGGTCGGTCTCAGGATCATGATGGCGAAATTGATGCAGCGCAGCTAGCCTGGCTGCGGAAAGAGCTTGAGGCAGCAAAGAAGGAAGGGCTGTTCACCATGGTGATGCTCCATCATTGCCTGGCAATTCACAACCCAGCCTTTAAAGAAGGACACCCAATGCACGCCCTCCTCGACTATGCCATTGCGGAAAATGCCGAGGAGGTGAAATCAGTCCTGAAAGAGTTCAACGTTCCATTGGTGCTCGCCGGCCATTTCCACGCTCAGGACATTGTCGAGGAAGACGGCATATACTATATCCTTACTGGTTCTACTGTTACTTATCCTCATCCGATAAGGGTTCTGGAGCTGAACCCTAAGACCGGCACACTGAAGGTAAGCACTCAGCTTATCCAGAGCATCCCTTCGCGGCCACAGTTGCAGGACTACTCAAGAGAGGCCCTCTCTATGTGGTTTGAAGAAACCATTGACGGAATACTCAAGACCCGGCTCCGGGTTCCCGAAGAGCCAGCCAAAACGACGGCTAAGCATGTCCGTGGAGTGTGGGCAAGGATGTATGCCGGTGATGAGCAATTTCAGTACAGGCTTGAGGACATTTTCCCTGCTGGCACGTCGGGGAATCCGGCTGCAGACGCTATGATTAAAGTGCTATTGGGCATTTTTAATGACGCCAGCGATAAGCCACCGCAGGACAACAATGTGACATTAAATCTGCGGCTGGCAGGGGTGGGTAGGTAGGTTACAGTTCCAGTAGTCTGCACTCTCTGTGGGAAACCGGGGCTGGGTGGCTAGAAATGATAACGGCTCCAGCCCCGTTTCTATTTTATTTGTATCTGTTTGAGCTGTCCCGGGAAAAGCGGCTCATGCCTTATGTCAACTGGTATGGGGTAGCGGATGCCTCGCTGGTGGGTGGCTTCAAGACCTCTGATTACGCTGTCCAGTAGGCTAACTGGGATGGTGAAGGCCAGTTCCTCGTCCTGTACCATGGCCCAAACCCTATCACCATTCCCTGGCAGCACTACCTTCGGTTCCTTCGTCTGAAAGGTTTGTAATATTCCCTCTGTGCAGGTCCCGCCGCGACCGCTGAAAATGGAATGGATGGCTATGCCCGTTTCCTGGGTGGCGCCGTGTACCAGTCTCATCGCCTGGGCCGGGTTGCAGAATACCATAACCAAATCGGGCTCGATTTTGGTTCTCTCCAGCGGTGAGAATACCACCCCAGCATACTGGCCCCCGTCCAGTTTAACGCTCGACACAGCCTCCATAGTTGTCTTTGCTGCCACGTCATTGGCTGCGTAGTTCATCGCTTTCATGAACTCCATCAATGCGGTCTTAAGCTCAGATTCTGAATCGCTCCATCCGTAGGTATAGGTAGCGATGGGACAGGCATTGTCCTCGGCTGTCATGCCTACGGTCCAGCCATATTTCCGGCTCAGTGTCAGGCCAACGCAAAGATTCGTCTTAATGCCAATATCCTTAAGGGGACGTCTTGTTTTATCAGGAAAAGCGTCAGCATTTTTAACCAGCTTTATGGCTACTGGGAAAGTCAGCGGTCGTATAAATTCGTTGATTGCCCGGGCTGCCTCTAACCAGTCTGGCATGTTTACCACCTCCGGATGTAATATTGCAGTCTTATTATACAAGTCTAATGGGACAAAAGCCACAAAAGGTGATACAATAACCAGAGCGTCCTGTCCCGAGCTTGGTATGATGATTGAAGAGATTTTGCCTGACCTGTATAGGATTGAGGTTCCCCTGCCTAAGAGCCCTTTGAAGGCGCTTAATTCATATTTGATAAAAGGGCGGGAACGGTCTCTGATTATTGACACGGGTTTTAACCGTGATGAATGTCTACAGCCCATGCTGGCTGCTCTAAAAGAATTGAATGTCGACCTGAACAGTACAGATTTTTTTATTACTCACCTGCATGCTGACCATTCGGGGTTAGTGGCAACCCTGGCAACTGATGCATCCCGGGTTTATTTCAATAAGGTGGAGACCTCAATTGTTAATTTTGAGGGCTCGGAAAAGCGCTGGGAGGGCATGTTTGACTTTTACATCTCCAATGGGTTCCCTCTGGATGAATTTAAGAAGGCCTTTGACAACCATCCGGGCTATCGCTACAGCCCGCGCAAACGTATACCTTTCTCTGTTCTGACGGAAGGCGATACTATACATATCAACGGTTACTACTTCAGGTGTATCGAGACACCAGGGCACTCTCCAGGTCATATGTGTCTATATGAGCCGGGTAAGAAAATTCTTGTCTGCGGAGACCACATACTTTTTGATATTACCCCGAACATCACCTGGTGGCCTGAACTCGAGAATTCGCTAAACCAGTATCTGATAAGCCTGGGAAAGGTCTACAGTCTTGATGTGGCTCTTATTTTGCCTGGGCATCGAAGCCGCTGGGACAACCATAAAAGGCGAATAACAGAACTGTATGAACATCACAGGGAGAGGTTAAGGGAGACGCTATTAGCTCTGGGAGATGGGGCAAAAACAGCGTGGGAGGTGTCCCCATATATAACCTGGGATATTGACTGTGACTCGTGGGAGGAGTTCCCGCCTACACAAAAATGGTTTGCCGTGGGGGAGACCATAGCTCATCTTGAATACCTTGTTGCAGATGGGAAGGTACGCAAAGAGACGAAAAACAACAAGATTTTATACTCGCTGGTGTAAGAGCGGTCGATGAATTCATCCTGATAATGAATGAAAATGAACTATCGCAGTTACCGTGGCGATAATATAGTCCCAATACTTATCATAATAATCCTCTGTTTTCTGGTATATATAGCAGAAAAGGTAGTGCCCCTGTTCAGTTCTGATTTGCCGGGCAGCCCCAACCCAGTTGTTGAGGCTTTAGGACTGCGCCCGGCAAGTTTTCTGGAAGAGCCGTGGACAATCGTGACCAATCTCTTTGTGCATGACCCTCGGGGTATATGGCATCTCCTGGCCAATATGTTAACCCTCTATTTCTTCGGCAGTTTTCTGATTCGATTGGTTAGCGTTCGCGCTTTTTTAATCGTCTATTTTCTTGGCGGGATTTGTGGCAATATCCTTTTTATTTTGCTATCTTTGCCCCTGGGCAAAGTTATGTATACGGTGATAGGTGCCTCTGGCGCCATTTTTGCGCTGGGGGGTACGCTCGCCGTGCTAACGCCCAGGCAGCGGGTCTATGTTTTTCCCATACCTGTGGCCATGCCCCTGTGGGTGGCAGTGATCGGTGGGTTCGTAATCATATCCTTTGTCCCAGGTATAGCCTGGGAGGGCCACCTGGGCGGGCTGCTATGTGGTTTAATAGCCGGTCTTATTCTGCGTAGTAGAGTTCATACTAGCTTCTTGTAGTTTTTTTCTACCGGCGGCATCATGCAGAGTCGCGTTTTTACTAAAAAGGGCTTGCACCATTTCCTTTCCTCGCTGGAAGTTCAATCCGGCGATTTTGTAACTGTATATGTTGAACCGGGCGATTTTCCCGATGGTCTGGGAAAGCTGCTGGGGCTAGAGTATGAGACATATGCCGGTGAGATTGAGTCAGCAGTCAGAGCCGATGTGGTTATGAATGGAGCCAAAAGGTACCGCACCGGAGCAGCCATATTCTGGAGTCAGACGACGGGTAAGTATGTAGTCCTGCCAGCGTATCCAATCGCGGCAAGTAAAACTTCAGCCGGTAAGCCAAACATTTCAGTTTTAAGAGATATGTTGCAGAGGCGATATGTCATTGGGGTAGCTCTAGTGGCCTGGGGCTCTTATGCTATAGGGGTCTTTGATGGTGACAGTCTGGTGGAATGGAAGACGGGCACAGGTTACATACATAAGGAGCACAAGAAAGGCGGCCGAAGTCAGAAAAGGTTCGCCCGAAGGATTGAGGAGCAGAAGCAGGACTTTTTGGGACGAGTTGCCAATAGAATTGAAGAGAAGTTCAGCGGTTTTAGCTTTGATTACATCTTTTTCGGTGGCAACAGGCTTATTCTTAAGCCACTGATACGCGAATGCAAATATCTCCAATGGCATGCCAGCAAAATAATGCCAAGAATCTTGAACGTAAGGTTTGCGGATAGGAACGCTTTGGCTGCCAGCCTTGACGAAATAACAAAGTCGGTGGTCTTCACATTCTGACTGGAGAGTTAAGGCTACTCTGATGATAATGTTGTTAGAAGATACATTATAGTATATACCGCCTGATGGCTTATCCGGAGGTAATCAGCCTCGCCATATTTCTGAGATGAGGAAAGATTAGGAGACTGAAGCTTCCAGGTATTGAACTAGCACATCAGGAATGGTTAACTGTGCATTAAAATAACAGGGAGGTATTAAAGAATGGGTTATCTCGAAGAAATGGCAAAGTATCAGAAGACGGAGAAGCAGAAGAGCTTTTCAGCCGATTTTCTGGAGCTACAGCAGATAGAGGATTACGAATTCTGGGACGAGGTAGAGATAGGCAAAGAGACCGAGGTGCCCATAAAGTTCGAGGTCAAGGCTGAGGATATGATAGCCTATGCAGAGGGAGTCCCTGATAATAATCCTCTGTTTTACGATGAAGAATATGCCAGGAAATGTGGCTATGATGGTTTGGTAGCTCACCCCATGTTTGCCACCCAGGTTCTTTTCTATGTGTTTCAGAAAGGAGCTGGTAGCTGGATCCGTACTCCAGGTGCCAGAAATCCCGGCCAGGTGCTTGAGTGGCATGACCCTATCCGTGTGGGCGACATACTCACAGTGAAGACTAAGAGCTACGATAAGTGGGTAAAGAGGGGAAAGTACTATATGAGATATCTCACTGAAATGTACGACCAGCATGGAAAATTGAAGGGTAGATGCTATATGACGCTGATTTTGCCAAAGTCCAGGGAAGATGTACTCAGGTTCGTTAAAGGCGAGCATGCTCTGGAGGCCTGAGCTTTGATGGTGAATTTTCAAATAATAGGCAGCAGGAGGTTACAGGAATGGCGACCAAGAAGGTGACGTTTGAATCGGTCAACTGTGGTGATGTATTGCCTGAAGTCAGGCAGCACATAACACAAGAGGTCATCTGGAGACATGCTGTGGCTTCGCTTGACTACAATCCAGTCCATACAAATCCGGAGTGGTGCCAGACCGCTCAGGTGTTTGGCCTGCCTGTCCCGGTGATGCACGGCAATCAGACCATGTCCCTGATGGCCACTGTTATTACCAACTGGGCATATGCCTCCGGAGGCCAGCTGAAGCAAATGGAAGTCAAGCTCATCAAGCCTGTGCCCGTGGGGTCTACCTGCACCTATGGCGGAGTGGTCACCGAGAAACATCCCATTGGCAAAGGCAAAAATTTTGTGGTAGTCGAGCTGTGGGCCATCAACCAGGACGGAGAAAAGGTGGCGGTTGGGACAGCACAGGTTACTTTGCCCTAGTCCTTGCTTTTCAGTAGCAATTTCGCGACTAGTTGATAAAACTCCTGAGGCTCTTTGCCGATTGATAACCTTTCCAAGGGGCACATATCGCTCTGGTCGGGCTTTTGAATGCAGGGCACGACTTCAATCAGGTAGTGCTTGATACCATATTTGTCCAGTGCCCTGACCGCGAGTTCGCTGCCGAGGGGGCTGTAGATTTCCCGGCAGTCAGCCTTGACACAGAGTAAAGCCGCAGCATGCCCCATTATTTTGTCGAAGACGACTACACCTCGGTGACTGGAGGCAAATCTATCGATGTACTCGAGCAGAGGCAGAAGTCCGCTTTTGTACGAGGCAAAGACGAGCCTGCCATCTTCATATACTTGGAGGCTGCTATGGCTAGTCAGGAACTCATCAAATAACGCCTTATACACTATAGCTGTTTATTTTGTGACTTTCCTAAAAATCGCCCGGTCATCCAGACTATTGACGGTATTGAGACCAACTGGATTATTATGCCCGGCCAGCCTTGCCTAATCACGGACCATAAGGCAAGAAAGGGACTTGATTCCCCGCCTAGAGGGCTGTAACTTTCTCCGGTGATGATATATATTGTCAAAATTGCCAGCAACAGCGCCAGACGTCCGCCTATCATAGCTCCAATCAGTGACCATATTGTCCGTAGGTTGAATTTTTCACGCAGCATTCCGGATATTGAGCCGTAGGCTACAAGTTCAACGGTTATTTGTGGCAGGACGCTCATTACTGGCATGCCTGAAGTTAAATGGCTAATAATCGGCGTAAACAGTCCGACAATCAGGCCTGCCCGCCAGCCGAATATTAGCCCGGCCATGAGCACGAAGATATGCATGGGCAGGAAAGTGGGCCCTGCCAGGCGGAACTGGTGAAATACCCACGGCACCAGCACGGCCAGCGAAATGAAGACTGCAGTAAAAATGTAGCTACGGATGTCAGTATATCTCAAAACCATAGGGAAAGGGTGGGGGTTGGAAATCAAAATCCTGTTAATCATCAGCAGCCTGCCTTTATTCATTATAGACATGCGGTAGTTGCCATTGCAAACGGCTCTACACTCCCCTTTAGGCCGCGAAGTGGTCGAGGCTAAATTGGAGCGGATTGTTAATAAAGGGTCTTAAGGAATGCCTATTGACAATCAAATACCTCGTATGGCAAAGTAGTAGCATCTCACCTGTGAGGTTGTGCTATGAAGAAGGTTGCTGTTGTCACTGATAGCACGTGTTGTCTGCCCCAGGAGCTGTTGGAAAAGTACGATATATCTGTAGTCCCTTTATTGATAATTTATGAGGGTAAGCAATACCGGGACGGAGTTGATATTACGCCCAACGAGGTTTATAAGATTATGCGCCGGAAGGAAAATTTGCCTACCACCTCAACCGCATCGCCGGGGGATTTCCTTAATATTTACCAACAGCTAAGCCAGAAGGCAGAAAGTATACTTTGCATCACTTTAACAAGCCTGCAGAGCAAGACGTTTGAGGCAGCGTCAGCAGCAAAAGAGATGGCTAGAGCGGAGCTACCCAATACCAGAATTGAAGTATTCGATAGTCGCTCTGTGTCCAGCGGTCTGGGTTTTATTGTGCTTGCGGCAGCCAGAGCAGCCAGCCAGGGGGCCGGGTTAGAAGAGGCAATGGCAGCGGCACGGACAATCATGGGTAGGGTAAATTTCATAGCCATGCTGGACACACTTTATTATCTTGCCAGACTTGGCCGCATTGCCAGGGCTGCCGCCTGGGTCGGTACGCTGCTAGATATGAAACCGCTCCTGGAACATTCGCCTGCGGTGGGTGAAACACAACCTCTGGCTCGGACCAGGACGAAGGCGAAGGCTGTAGAACATATGCTTAAGGTAATGGCAGAAAGGGTGGGGAATTCAGCAGTGCACGTCATGGTGCACCACGCTGATGAGCTTGACGAGGCGAAAAAGCTGGCCACTGAGATTGAGTCCAGATTTAAGTGCACTGAGCTCTACATAACCGAGTTTACACCGGTTATGGGGGTACATACTGGCCCGGGCCTTCTTGGTATCGGTTTCTATGCGGACTGAAGCAGGGGGTTGTATTTAGCGCACCTTGCCTCGTGTCAACGAGGCAAATATGCCCCCGAAGCAGAGTATGGTAAAGACAATGAATGCCGTGTTCATGCTGTTCAGGAGAGCCGGGTACTGTTCAGGCATTATCTGCACCCTGCCGATGTACATGGCAAATACCAGCATAACTATACCCATACTCAGCATCATGCCTAACTGCCGCATTGTTGCCAGTGTGGCGGAGGCCACTCCGTAAAATTTCCTCTCCACGGAGCTCATAACAGCATTTGTGTTGGGCGACGAGAAAAGGGCAAAACCGAAGCCCAGCACTACTAGACTGACAACGATGAATATCAGGTCAGTTGTTGCCTTCAGGAAGATGAACAGGGTGAGTGCTATAGCTGTCAGCCCCATACCTGCTGAGGCCACAATTCTGGGTTCTATCCTATCCGAGAGCCTACCGGCGAACGGCGAAAAAGCGGCCTGCATCAGGGGTGAGGCTATCAGAACAAGTCCAGCGCTTTGGGGGCTGAACCCTTTTATGTACTGCAGGTACAGGCTTAGCAGAAAACTGACGGCGAATGTGGCGCTGTAGTTAATAAGCGCTGCCAGGTTAGATAGTGCGAATACCGTGTTTTTCCTGAACAGGCTCATATCTAACAAGGGGCTCTTCACCTTCATCTCCCACCTGACAAAGCCCACAGCTCCGGCAACACCTGCCAAGATTAGCCAGCCGCCAGACATCTGTGGTAGCATGGTGAAGCCATACATTATGGCTATGAGCATCAGTCCGTAGATTATCGAGCCCGTAAAGTCGAATTTCTCTCCTCTGGCTTCAGCCCATTCATCTCCTAATTTCCACCAGACCAGTGCGATTATTGCAAGCCCCAGTGGCACATTTACCCAGAATATGCTTCGCCAGCCGAGATACTGTGTTAATAACCCACCGGCGGGTGGCCCTAGAGAGAGTCCGGCATAGACGGCAGCGACATTTATGCCCAGGACTCTGCCCCTTTTCTCAGGTGGAAACACCGAGGTCAGTATGGCTACCCCCGTGCTGAAAATCATGGCACCGCCTATCCCCTGTACCACCCGGGACGAGATGAGCATAGCGGAGGAAAGTGAGAGTGCAGACAAGATTGAGGCAACGGTAAACGTGAACATGCCGCAGGTAAAAACCTTCTTTCTGCCATATATGTCAGCTATCCTGCCAAAGGGCACCAAAAACATAGCCGCCGCCAGCAAGTATGCCGTAGCTACCCAACCCAGTGAAATGGCATCCATTGCCAGTTCATTTCCGATGGTGGGAAGGGCAACAGCAATGGCGGCGCCCATGAACGGCGTAAGGAAGGAACCGATGGTGGTCACCAGTAAAGCTGTTCGCGAATTGGTGGCTTCGTACATACCGGTATCAGCCTGTTGCACCTGGACGAGCCTGCAAATTTTACCACCTCCCTCCTTATTTTTGAAGGAAACCAGAGCAGGAACTCGTTGGCGGCTTAAATATGCTATACTAGAATCTGACGGAAAATAGAGGTACAGGCAATGAGGCGGCTGGTTCATGTCTACCTCGATATAGAGACCACAGGTTTGTCCCCATTTTCTGACTACATCACGGTTATTGGCTTTTTGCGGTGCGAAGGCGGGAACAATGAATTGATTCAACTTGTGGGCGAAGAAATCACCAGGGGCAATGTGATCACAGCCCTGAGGAGTGTAAATACTATATACACGTATAATGGGACAAGGTTCGACCTCCCCTTTATTGCTGCCTGCCTGGGAATTGACATTGCTGTGACATACCATCACCATGACTTGATGTTTGATTGCTGGAGGAATAATCTATACGGTGGCCTTAAGGCAGTGGAGCAGCAGCTGGGGATCCGCCGTAATCTTCAGGGTATAGGCGGCTACGAGGCAGTGCAGTTATGGTGGAGTTATCTAAAGGGCGGCAATCAGAGTGCCTTGGCGTTGCTTCTGGAATACAACAAAGAAGATGTGGTTAATCTGAAAGCACTTAAGGAAAGGCTGGCTTTGTTTTACGGAGTGCCCAATTACCCTGAAACTACGCGTTTGTGACATTGCATAGATTGTGCCCCGGCCGTTATACTCTTCTTTAGGCTCGCGAACTTTCAGCCTGGTGACTAGGTGTTCTCTGGGAAGCCCCTTCTTCAATTTAAGTCCAGCGTAGATGCATATACTACTGAATTTCCCAGTGGCATGAACGGTGATGGTATAATATGTGGCCTGTGTTTGAGAGGGTCTGCTCCAAGCCGAGCAAGTAATTGCCATCATGACAACTGAGACGAAGGCAAAAGGTTTTTATGGCTGGTGGTTGCTGTTTTTCCTGTGGGTAGTTTATACCATCCCAATCGGCTTTGCCTTTTACAGCCCGATGGTGCTTTATCCCTACATGATTCAGGATATCGGGTGGTCGAGGGGCGAGATAATGATGGGATTTACAGCCACCATGATGCTTCTAGGCCTTACCGGGCCACTCACTGCCTGGATGCTCGGGCGTTTTGGAGCCCGCGCTACCCTAACTATTGGTGGACTCATCGTGGCCATGGCTAACTTTGTGATGGGTCTTATTGGCCATGTCTTTCCCTTATACCTTGCCTTCTCCCTACTCTCAGGTCTGGGGATTTCCTTTGCCTCGGTGATACCTGTACAGACGGTTATTATCTCCTGGTTCAATTTGCGCCGTGCCATGGCTATGGGGCTGGTGCTGGGTGGAGGGGCTATAGGCGGTTTTCTAGCTCCTCAGATTGTGAGCAAGGCTGTGCAGGCTGCCAGTGGAGACTGGCGCATAGGCTGGTTTATCATTGCCATAGCCTCGGTTATCGGTATGGTTGTAGCCATACTTTCGGTACGTAATCAGCCGGCTGATATGGGCCAACACCCTGATGGGCGTCCTCCACGGCAGGTGAAGTCGGGAAGCAGTAACAACACAACAGCCAAGACCTATCGTACTCCTGTTGACTGGAGTTTGCGCGATGCCTTGAGGACATCAGCATTGTGGCTGCTTGTTGTGGCTGAGGTGTTCAGTCTTTTTTTGTGGCATGTTGTGGCTACACAAGGACCTCTTCATCTGCAGGACCGAGGTTTTGATCCGACGATGGCCGCCTTCTTCTACAGCCTGGCTATAGGGCTGAGCATTGTTGGGCGCTTCACCATCGCAGTTCTGGGTGACATAATCGAGCCACGCTTCCTCTTTGCCTTTGGTGCTTTCTGCATACTGGCAGGCGGAGTTATGTTCTGGTTTGTGTCACCTGACGCTATGTGGATGGCGTATCTGTATCCACTTCTGGCTGGATTCGGCTTCGGTGTAGCCTACGTCTGCTTCCCCACTATTACCGGTAATTACTGGGGGGCACATGCCTTTGCCGGTATCACCGGACTCGTCTCACCTGTTTCAATGACCGTCCATGCTCTGGTGGCCCCTCTCGCCGGGTTTCTTTATGACCTCCAGGGCACATATTTCACGGTTTTGGTCGTCTCATGGGTAGCGGGAGTGGTCGGGTTGGTGGCAATTTTGCTCTGTACGCCGCCCAAGCCAAAGGATAATGTGGGCAGGGGAAGTTATCCGGTTTAAGCAGCTACATCAGCTCAGAGCCCCTGCTGCTTGTACTTCAGGGCTAGCCTAGCATACGATATCAGTCCATCTTCCATCCAGGCTAGCTGTTTCTCTGTCAGTGTGCCCTTTACGCGGGCTGGTATGCCTGTAGCTAGTGACCTGTCCGGTATCTTTGTTTCCGGTGCTACCACAGCGCCGGCCCCGATGATGCAGAAGTCACCGACCTCAGCACCATCAAGTACCGTGGCGTTATTGCCGATCAAAACATTGCTACCTACTCTGTGGCAATGGACAACCGCTCCATGTCCGATAAACGTGTTGTCCCCGATGACAACCTCGTTTCTGCCGCCGTGCACCACACAGTTGTCCTCAATATGGGTGTTACTTCCCACTTTGATCTTGCCGAAATCCCCTCTGAGGACCGCCCCGGGCCAGATGCTTGAGTTCTCACCGATTTCGACATCGCCCACTATGTATGCAGTTTCGCTGATAAAGGCTGACAGTGCTATTTTGGGGCTTTTGCCGTTGAAGTCTCTTATCATTTTTGAACTCCTTGCTTTGGAATGAAATTGGCTAGGCTGTAGCCTCGCACCACATGCCTGTTGTTCGGGTGATTTCATGTCTATAACCAGGCGCTCAATCGCCTGATAGCGGCTATCTTCTCATTGTCGCCGACTTTGGCTCTGGTCAGAGCCTGGTGGAGTATTTCGATACTTTTATCATAGATTTTTCTGTCAACGGGATAGGGGTGGCCGTCCTTGCCGCCATGGGCGAAGCTATAACGGGCAGGGTCGCGAAGGCTGACTGGGATATCATAGATTAATTCTGAAATCAGGCTCAGGGCACGCAGCGTCTTTGGGCCAACACCTTCTAGGCTGAGCAGTTTTTCAAAGTTCTCCGGCTGGCGCTCGTAAGTAATGAGTAGTGTCTTTTCTAAGCGGTCAGGGTGGATATCCTCTAAACTTAAATGGTGACGATCCGGGAGATCAAGCGTTTTCAGCCTCTTTAGCTGGCTAACTAGCCTGTCTGGTGTTACTTGGAGCGTGATTTGAGTGATGGTGTCCCGTGCTCGCTGGCTTTCGGCAGCGACTAGGTTTAAGGCCTTGCCTTTAGCCTGGGAGCAGATGGCGGAATGTGGTTCGCTGACGAAGTCGGTCACCTTTTCGCTTAGCCAGTGATAGCGACGGGCATAACGGTTTTCTTCGTTCATCCCTTGCTGGATTACTGACCATGAACCATCAACGGTGAAAAAGAAGGTGTGGTGATAGAGCTGATAGCCGTCCTGTAGGGCTGAGTTGTCCACTTTAGCTGCCATCCGGCTGGCATAGATTAGTGAAGAAGCGTCTGCTTTCAGGAGGTGTCCATAGTTCTCTATCTCTGAGGGTGTCTTGTATGATGTTTTACCTTTACCACCAGCAACGAACAGTCCCAGGTCAGTTTCCCGTCCTTTGAGTCCCTCCTTCAGGGCGCCGCATACAGTGGTGGTGACACCGCTGGAGTGCCAGTCATAGCCCAGGACGCAGCCGAAGGCCTGGAACCAGAAGGGGTCAGATAGGCGGCGGAGCATCTCGTGAGGCCCAAACTCAGAAACGATGGCAATGGTGATTTCCCTGGCCAATCTGGACATGCGGTCGAACAGCCACGGCGGTACCTTGCCATAGTGCAAAGGCAGATTGGCGATACCAGTTCTCTGCGTGCCGGTCATTTATACTTCGATTATACGAGGCTGTTCATCAAAATGGAAATGCCTTGGTTAGATAATCTAAGCAGAAAGGCTCGCTGATGCCTTAATTGTGACTTTTTTACGGATATGTGTTCTGTGCCCAGTCTGTTTACCCATTGTTCTCTCTGTCTTATCAAAACATGCGAAATTCTTGCTTGTTCGGTTTTACTGCTCGGACAGTGATACTTCTGATTGAACTGTGGAGTTTTTTTAAGTCTGCCTGTGGTATGCCAGGGTCATTGACCAGCATCTGGACCGTCGAGTCGCCGGAGGTGTAGCCAGCAGGAAAAGACCTTTCGTCAACTATGCTGATTTGTCTGAACCCGGCGGACTCAATCGCCTTGATATAGTCGTCTTTCATGGCAGCACCAGCCAAGCAACCGATATATGCTGCCACCGAGCTTTTTACAGAATTAGGGAGTTTATCCACAAGTACTATGTCGGAGACCATCAAACGTCCGCCGGGCTTGAGCACTCTGAATGCCTCCCTGAATACCTTCTCTTTATCCGGTGACAGGTTAATAACGCAGTTGGAGATGATTACATTCACATGGTTATCGGCCACCGGCAGGTTTTCAATCTCGCCCAACCTGAACTCCACGTTATCGTAGTTATCTTTTCTGGCGTTGTCTCTGGCTTTTTCCACCATCTCAGGCGTCATGTCCACGCCGATGACCTTACCGGATTTGCCCACCTTTCTGGCGGCAAGAAAGCAGTCAAACCCGGCGCCTGAGCCGAGGTCAAGGACAGTCTCACCTTCTTTGAGGGAAGCCAATGCCACCGGATTACCACAGCCGAGGCCGAGGTTTGCCCCTTCGAGGACTGACTGCAGGTCCTCGTCAGTGTAGCCTATTTTCTTGCTGATATCTTTAGCCATGTCAGTAGTGCCACAGCATGGGCTCTGTGGGCCACAACAGGACAAGCCCTCTCTGGCCACGCGGGCATAGCCCTCTCGGACAGCTTTTTTAATTTCGTCTTTCTTCATTGTTTTCTCTCCTCTGGACAAATCTAGTTTCCCGAATGGTATCTTTTGCCCGAACCGGGCAATAATTAAGTTCTGCCTATCAGGTCCTAGTTCGGCAGGGGCCGGGTGTAGGTGGTGGCTGAATTGTGTTGTTCGGTGGTATTGGTTGGACCGGCTCAACTACGATGAATTGTCCGGTAAGCTCACCCAGGGAAGATGTATATGTCCCGGGGGCGTCCATACATACCACAAAACTAAGTATATAATCGGTCCCAGCGGCTATAATTACCTCTTCTTTTTTTACCGTGCAGTTGTCTATCTTCAACTCGGCAATATAGTTGCCGTCCATACCGCCAGTATTTGTCACTCTAGCGGTAAAAAATATTTTCTGTCCTATATTAGCCACAGTCGGTGTGATCTTCAGTTCTGAAATCTGGAAAGCCGGTGGTAATGGTGCTTGCACTTCTAATATCGCGCTTTTATCCCCGATGCTGATTTTGTAAGAACCAGCCCTATATCTAATGAGCGAAAACTCAACCGCTTCGGTGGTACCAGAACGGAGCGTGACAGTCTTTCTGTCCTGTGCCACTCCATTAACCATGAGTGGCACATTGTAAGTCTGTCTGCTTACCCTGACATTTCTAAGCTCGGCTCTAATGGTGACCCTTTCGCCTATCTTGACCTCTGGCGGCATTATGTCCAGCGACAGCACTTCAAAGCCGGGTGATGCTTGCTTACAAGCAGGTAGAGAAATCACCAGCGTCATCAGAGCCATTACACAAAATATAGCGTTCACGGTCTTTTCCATCATCCACTCATTGAGTTTCAATGCTCTGATTCTACTACATTTAGTTCGGTTATGTCTTACTCAGGGTTGGTACAAAGGTCTGGTTTTAGTTGATGCCGAAGAGGGCCACTGCAGTTGGTTGTTTCAGCCCTTTCCATGTTGTTATAACTTGTTCTAAAAGTTTCGCCAGAGCCCGGCGGTCTTCCGCCTTTGCCCTACGTTCTCTGTTTGTAACATTCCTGCAAGCGCAGACCCAGGGAAGCACACAGACCATTGCCAGTCCGTTTGGTTCGGGTGTATTGCCCAGGCAAAAGTATGCAGAATGACGCAAACTGTCACCGGGAATAGTCGTTGCCTCTATATAGCGGCCGGCTTCAGGCGGATAACGGTCTGCTGGATTCAGTTTAAGCATAGTGTAGGCTTTTACTTGTCGCCCAGCATAGTTTTCAGCGTGTTTTCCAGCTCTTCGGCAGTGTTGAATTCCGGGTCTATCATCCGGATAATGCCGTCGCTGTCTATCAGAAAAACGGTGGGAAAAACATACACCTTGTACAGGTTGGTCACCACGGCTGATGAATCGTGAAGCACGGGAATGGTCAACCCGGCACCTGTCACGTAATTCCGTATCACCGCCTCATTGCCCTCGAAGTGGATAGCAAAAATTGCCACCTTATCGGGCGGCATCCTGGTAGAGACCTCCTGAATTATGGGCAACTTTTTCCTGCAGGCTGCGCATGTCCATATCCAGAAGTCAAGCATAACTACCCTGCCGCGATAATTGCTGAGCGTAACAGGTTTGCCATCCAAAGTATTAAGCAGAAAGTCGGGCGCCTCTTTTCCTATCATGGCACTCATAGCCAGGACGGGGGAGATTGCCTGGTTTCCGCTGACATCTGTCGACTGTACCTGGTAGTAATAAATAGAGTCGGCCTTGAGCGCGGCTAAATTGATGCTGTGGGTTGTGGTCATCTTGTCATCGGATATGGTCAATCGGTTTTTGGAGCCTGCCTCCCAGTATTCCACTTTGCCTGTTGCTGGCCTGTTAGTGCCCCAGCTTATGGTAGCAGTGGACTCAGTCACATAGGAGAAGCCGACATTCGAGATTAGGAGTGGCTCTGGTGATAGTGTGGTGAATGAGTGCTCTGGTGACAACGCCTTTTTATCTGCGGATAGAATCTTAAAGTAGTATATGGTGCCGGGGCCAAGGCCGCCGACAAGTAATCTATGTGTAGTAACTGGCTTTTTTTCTGTGATGTCTATAGTCAGGCTGCCGTCCTGAGTGTAAACCTCAACGCTGCTTATGGTAGGCTTGTCCGTTGTCCAGGAGATGACGGCACTTGTCTCAGATACTTCAGAAACGGATATGTTAGTGGCAACTTGAGCCCACCCTGCCGTATCTTTAGGGGTGGACGTGCCGATAGATGCCACGATTACACCGTATGCAATCAGACCGAGAAGGAGAAGGCCTAGGGCGGAGGCAACGTGCGGATGCTGTCTGACTTTCTGTCCAATCAGCCTGAGCCAGCTTGTAGCTTTCGGGCCCAGAGTCTGTAGGCGGTCAGCGCCTCTGGGCGCTTCTGGCTTTGACGCGGTAGCAACTTCCTGTCGCCTGCCCAAATTAGCTAGCCATTGCCGGCTGGTAAGGAGCTTCCCGGGGTGGAAAAATATTATAAGTGTGGCACAGGCGATAAGGGCGAAGTCATAAATCAGCGACTGGACTGGCGTAAGGGAGCCAAAATAATTTTCCCAGATGCCGAAGCAACTGGCACAGGTGGCATACCCCCCACGAGTAATCGTCCATAGATTTGTGCCCAGAAATGCAAATACCAGCGGTAGAGACAAAATAGCCATAAGCCGGGGCAGGAAGCCTATGAGCAAGCAGGCTCCTAAAATGAATTCTGTCCAGGGGATGACATGTGGTATGAAGATGTTAATGAGAAAGTGAATAATTGTTGGTGTCATGAAGATGGCTGGCACAGCGTTGCTTATGAAGTCCAGGATCTGTGCTGGCACCTCTCCTTTGGCAAGTATCTTGCCGGTGCCTGATGCCAGAAAAGTCAGCCCCATAAGCATACCGGCGACCAGGCTTGTTCTATCCCTTATTTTCGAAGTCCTGGTTTTCTTAGTCCCTTTCGCCTTTTTCCTTGCCATATCTACAACCTTAAAGTTTACCCCATTTTGCTGTCTTTGAAAAATCAGATTGCACAGAGGTTGTTTGCTTACCCATCGGGGTGTACGCTGGGTTTAGGAAATGTGAAAAAGCCTGCCGGCACTTATCGGAGACATGTCAGCACATTCTGGTGTATGGTTTGAGTGCCCTATTTAGTAGGCCTCACCTGAAACTGTGCCCCAACGCCCAAGTGGTCGGAGACGGTGTAACCCTTGAGTACAATTTGTTTAGCCATTCCGAGCCCCAGGAGGCCTTCTTTCTGTTCTTTCACTTTTTCCCAGACAGGCTCCCCTTTTTGGGCTGGTTCCCGGGTTATAGACTCAAGCACAATATTCAGGGGTGTTGACCCTTCAGAGTAAAAGATATAGTCGAGCCGCTGATAATTGCCTTCCTCTGCAGCTGACAGGTTCCTTGTCCCCCAGGGAGTGTTTTCGCTGTTCTTTTCCTGGCTTCTGTCCTGCTTCCCCACCCAGGTGGTTGCGTTCCGGATTTGCTCAAGCTGTGCCTTGAGATAGTCCTCAAGGGCCTTTTTATATCCTTTGCACTCCTTTAACCACGTATTGTAGGCATCTCTTTTCTGCTCATTGCCGGCACGTCCCATGACTGAAATATCCCCTCTAGGGTCTTGCAACGGGCTTTTTGGTGGCTGCGGGTAGTGGTTCTTCTGCATCCAGGCGTCCTTGAGCTTCAGTGGGTTGCACCATTCAGTAAGTTTATGGTACTCACCTGTAAACCCGTCGATGTTGAAGTCACCACAAATTATAACTGGCCGACCGTCTGGATTTCCCTGTTCGTCAGCTATGCATTTGGAGATAAACTCCTTCAGTTGTGCCAGTTGCTCGCCTCTGCCTTTTCCGGAGTCTTCCTCGTTGCCTGCCCCCATATGGGTATTGAAAACATGGACGTAACAGCCGAGGTTGCGGTTTTTTGTGTCCAGTAGTAGGCGTGCGTATAGTGCACCTTTATTTGACCACCCCTCCCCTTTCCCGTACTGGTGATAAAAAGTAAAACCACTTGCCGCAATGACGGGGTATTTTGACAGTATCATCAGTCCGCCGTCCACCGTTGACCGGGGAGTTGCCGTTGAGTCCGGTCCAGCAACCAGATAACGGTCGCCCTTTTTTAACACGGCTATTTGCTGGACATCGTGGCCTTCGGCAGGATTCCGTCCCAGCAACTGGACATCTTCATTATCTAACGTAACTTGCCTGTCTTTTGACACAATCTGTGAGCGGCCAAGGAGCTTACCTAGCCGGTCCGTGCGCCGTTGTATCTCGCCGAGAAGGTGCCAGCTACCTGCTTGGCGCAAATCAGCAGTTTTGTCCTGCAGCCATTCTCGGGCTATGGCATTTTTATAGTCGAACTTCTTACCGGCGTAGCTGAAGACCTCCTGCAGGCAGATAACATGGTATCTGTTTGCCCATTCGCCTGAAACCAATTTCGCTATCGCTGCCAATCGCTCTTTCCTATAGGGGCATGTGCTATCTGACACCTCTGGTATGAGCTGGCAGTTCTGGCTCAAGAGCCCGAAGGGGCACTCGGCACATTTTTTGACCTCATCTTTTTTAGGCACGGCCTCGCCTTCAGCTGGAGTTTCTTCTGGTGGTCGGCTAACTTCGGGCTTGGGAAGTGCCTTTCCGGTAAGATGGATTATAACTTGCGGTCTTTGCGGGTCGTTGCTGGTGACTATGACTTCTGCTGTAAAGTTGCCAGCTTCTACGGACCTGAAGAGGACCAAAAATGGATAAGTAGACGTTCCTGGCGGCAATGAGAATGTAGCCCGAGGTCCCCCAACAACGCTGAATGGTGTTGTGAAGGCTAAAAGAGGATCGGTGATTGATGTGACGCGTAGGAGAGCATTGCCTGTGTTCATTATTTGAAAGTAGCCAATAACGCCCTCTCCAACGGTTACTGTGCCAAAGTCGAGCCTTTCCGGGACGACCTCAATCCGTGGGGTTTTTGGTGGGGGTGGCACCGGTTCGGTGGGTGGGTAGGGAGGCGGAGTTGGTGTGGGAGCTGGTGGGGGCAAGGATGGCTGACGGACAGAATCGATTACAACTCTCCGCTCAACCTCCCCTACGACCCCTGCTGTGAAGGCTCGAAATGCGAGTTCAAAGCGCGTTCCGGCAGAACCAGAGGGGACGGTAAAGGTATATCGCGCGGTTACGGTGCCCCACCCGCTGGCAATTGGAAAGGCTGGCCAGCCTGGTGGTAGTGAACTGGCGCGTATGTTAACTGCACCAGCCGGCGTCCTTGTAGCCATTAGCTGGATGGTGCCGTGCGTCCCTTCCGGAACCTGACACTGTATTATGATTATGTTTTCGCCAGGTATGTTATAGGCTGGCATTTTCTCTTGGCAGGTGCCAGCGGTTGAAAGCTGTATTGGGAACTGTAATCTGACCTTCCCAAATTCGACTTCGCCTGAGCCGTAAGTCTCGGCTAAGGACAGCGCTGGAAAGCTGAAGACTGAAACCAGCAGGACGAGCGGTAGAAGTCTCATTACCCACACCATTGCTTCCCCCCC
>FMSI01062477.1_pt1 | contig 22414 bp, 21 predicted proteins | sample 1504471 | NCBI WGS metagenome assembly FMSI01 (sample SAMEA4475357, study PRJEB15587) | soil metagenome | biome: Soil; feature: Field | place: India | collected 2015-03-11 | depth 0 m
TTCCAATATCGATCTCAAATTGGATGACGGTGTAAAATTCCCCAAGACTTTGGAGGAGCTTGAAAGGGAGATCGAGTCTGAATTGGATGAGAAGGTGAGCGTAGATGTGGGTACCGTTAAGACAAAGGTAATGATAAAAAAGATAGAAGAGGCAGTCAAAGAGGATCCAGAGATGATAGCAAATTTAATAAAAACTTGGTTGAAAGAGTAGCGTTATGGCAGATGTAAATGTATCTGGAGTTCAAAAAGCTGCAATACTTTTAATAACTTTGGGTGATGAGTTGTCTGCCCAGATTATGGGGCATCTCGATGATGAAGAGGTGCAGGAGGTCTCCAAAGAGATCGCTGTAACCAAGATGGTACCACCCGAGGTTGCCGATGCCATCGTGGAAGAATTTTACAACATGATGCTTGCCAAAAAATTTATCGCCAAGGGTGGTTTGGAGTATGCAAAAACGCTTCTTACCAAATCGTTGGGTCCTGAGAAGGCAAGAAAGGTTATCGATAGACTTACCAAGATGTTGGAGCAGACAAGTGGCTTTGAGTTTCTATCCCGTGTGGAGCCAAAGCAGCTTGCCAAATTTATTGCAAATGAGCATCCGCAGACCATTGCCCTTGTTTTAGCCCATCTTGATCCATCCCAAGCTGCTGAGTCTCTAGCAGAATTACCAGATGATCTAAAAGCAGAAGTTACCATAAGGATCGCAAATCTTCAGGATATATCTCCATCGGTGGTGAAAACCTTAGCAAAGGTTTTAGAGGAAAGGTTTGAATCCCTTAGTTCCTACAATGTTGAAGTGGGTGGTGCTAAGGCTGTTGCAGAGATCTTCAACAGAATGGATAAAAATACAAGTAAGATCGTAATGGAGAGATTGGAAAAGGATGCCCCAACACTTGTGGCAAGCATCAGAGATATGATGTTTGTATTTGAAGATATCAAAAGACTCAGTAATACCGCAATTCAGGAGATCCTCAAGAGAGCCGATAAAAAGGCTCTTACCCTTGCTTTAAAGGGTGCAGATGATGAACTCAAAGAGAAGTTTTTCTCCAATATGTCCAAGCGTGGAGTTGAGGCGATGAAGGAAGAGATGGAGTTTATGGGTCCTGTGAAGCTTAAAGATGTGGAGAAGGCCCAGCATGAGATTGTGGAGATAGTAAGAGAACTCGACAGCGAAGGATTGGTGAGCATCTCTGGTGGAGAAGAGGATCAGTATGTATAATAGATAAATTCAGAGGTTCGAGTGCCGAGAAAAATAGTAAAGAGTGGTGACACAAAAGGGGTTTCTGAGTTTAGTTTTAAGACATTCTCCTCTGTGGCTAAAGGTGTCACTCTATTTACATACAAACCTTTTGAAATCAAGAAACCTTTAGAACCTGAATTAACACAAGAAGAGCAGATAGAAGAGATTTCATCAATTAATATCCCCGAACAGGAGTACGAAGAAAGGTTAAAAGAGGAGTATGAGAGAGGGCTAAATGATGGACTTGAAAAGGGATTTATTACTGGAAAAGAGGAAGGGTTTAAAGAGGGGTATCAGGCAGGTTATGCTGAGGCAGAGCAGAATCTAAACAAAGAGTATCAAGCAAAGAAAGAGGACTATTTAAAACTTTTGCAAACAGAGCTTTCTCATATTCAAAAATATACAGAACGGCTAAATTCAATACTCAACGATATAGACAACGAACTTCCTAAGATTGTCATTCAACTCATAAAAGATATTGTTGGCGTTGAAAGGAAGATCAACGACCAACTGATTGTAAATATTGTTAAAAAAGCCTTTTCAAAACTAAAGGATCTGGAGATTACCGACCTCATTGTAAACCCAAAGGATATCGAGATCGTTCAGGAGTTTTTCCCGGGGTATAATGTTGTTGGTGATAATACCATATTGCAGGGGAGTTTGAAAGTAAAAACGAAGATCGGTGAGGTTGATTTTACCCTTGAATCGATAATTCAGGATCTTACAAAGAATATCTATGAAGAGCTTGGAATTAATTAAGAGGGTAAAGCTCTCCGATGAACTTACCATCTATGGAAAAGTAACCAAAATAGTTGGGCTCACTATCGAGGCGGATGGACCACTCCTTGGAATCGGAACGAGATGTATAATCGAAAATGGTTCAAAATTGGGTGTATTAGCCGAAATTATAGGGTTTAAGGATGATAGAATAGTTCTCATGCCCTATGGGGAAAGTGAGGGGATAGCCCCCGGTAGCCGTGTAAGGAATGTATCCTTTGGCAATAGCGTAAAGGTGACAGAAAAACTACTCGGAAGAATCTTAGACGGATTGGGAAACCCCATAGATGATAAAGGGCCGATTACAGATTTCGATCTCTGGCCCGTCTATAATGAACCCCCAAAACCCCTCGATAGAGAGATTATAAAGGATGTGATACCCACAGGGGTAAAGGCTATCGATGGACTTATTACCGTTGGAAATGGTCAGAGGGTGGGGATCTTTGCTGGTAGCGGTGTGGGGAAATCTGTTCTTTTGGGTATGATAGCCAGAAATACCTCTGCAGAAGTGAATGTGATTGCCCTCATTGGTGAGAGGGGTAGAGAGGTGAGGGAGTTTATCGAGAGGGATTTGGGTGAAGAAGGGTTAAAGAGAAGCGTCGTTGTGGTGGCTACAAGTGATCAGTCCCCCCTTGTGAGAAAGTTGGGTGCTTTTGTGGCTACAACTATTGCAGAGTATTTCCGCCAGAAGGGTAAAAATGTGATGTTTATGATGGACTCTGTAACCCGCTTTGCCATGGCCCAAAGGGAGATAGGACTTACTGTGGGGGAACCTCCTACATCGAAGGGGTATACACCATCAGTTTTTGCGCTACTACCGAAGTTGCTCGAGAGAGTTGGTACAAAGAAAGGGGAAGGGGCTATCACAGGCTTATACACAGTTTTAGTGGAAGGGGATGATCTCACAGATCCGATCGCCGATAGTGTGAGATCCATCATCGATGGGCACATAGTTTTAAGCAGATTACTTGCGGCGAGAAACCATTTCCCTGCCATAGATGTGCTTATGAGTGCCAGTAGACTAATGAAAGAGGTAGTGTCCGATGAGCATTTTAGACTCGCAGGTACGATGAGGGACCTTTTGGCAGCTTACAATGAAGCCGAAGACCTTATTAATATCGGAGCATACGCAAAGGGGAGCAACAAGAGGATCGATACTGCAATTGCAAAGATCGATGCCATCAATGGATTTTTGAGGCAGGGTATAGATGAAAAGTTCGATTTTCAGACCACTTATGAATTGATCAAAAAGATAGTGGGTTAGCTTTTTGGATAGAAAATTCAAACTCCAGAAGATACTCGAATATAGGGAGAGGGTTTTTGAGATTGAGAAACAGAAACTTACCGAGCTTCAGAATAGGTTGAAGGATTACCAATTTAAAAGGGAAGCGTTGGCAAACGAGATTGAGTCGAAAAAAGTGGAGTTGGATAATCTAAAGTCTGATGGTAAGTTCGATTTTGCTGTGTTGGGGGAGAAATATCTTGAAAAATTATTTCAGATGTTGCAAACTCTCAATAATATGATCGAACAGACCAAAAGGGATATAGAGAAACAGAAGTCCGCCGTTGTCTCTGCGATGAACGATGTAAAAATTATGGAAAAATTAAAGGAGAAGCATAATATAAATTACTTGGCATACCTTAAAAAAGAGGAGATGAAGTTGATAGATGAGCTTGTAATCACAAGGAGAGGAAATGAAAGTTAAGTTATGGATTGTGCTTATTTTATTATGTCTCTTGGTGGGAAACCTCTATGCTGAGGATACCCTTGTAAATATTCAGAATCTTCAAAAGAGCTTGCAGGCAAAAGAGAAACAGCTAGCCGAAAAAGAGAAAGCATTAAACGAGAAAGAAAAGAAGTTAAAACTTCTCGAAGAGGACTTAAATGCCAAGAAAAAGGAGCTTGAAGATATAAGAAATACGATTCAGAAACTATATGACGATTTAAAAGGTGTGGATGACGAGAATACCGACAAATTAGTAAAAACTTTGTCCAATACAAAGCCTAAATCTGCAGCGGCGATATTGGAAAAGATGGATGATGAGCAGGCGGTAAAGGTTTTAAAAAAGATGGATTCAAGAAAATCTGGTACCATAATGACAGCCCTTGGAAAATCAAACCCAGAAAAAGCGGCAAAGATCTCAGAGAAGTTGTTGCCACCTAAAAAGTAGCATAATATGAAAAGTCAACTATTGATACCAGCCATATACAATTTTTTAGAGAATATCGATACCCCAGGTTTTGAAAAATTTTATGAGTATGCGGCGAAGAGGGATGTTCCTGTCGTTTCAAAGGCAGTGGGGAGCTTGCTCTCCTTTATGACTTCTGTTTTCAAACCTAAGAAGGTGTTGGAGTTAGGTTGTGGTATCGGTACAGCGGCGAAATATATTTTAGACAATACAGATGCCTATTATACTGGAGTGGACAACAATATAGAAAGATTACAAGTGGCGGAGAGATTTTTAGTAGGTTATAACAATATTAGATTTGTGCATTCGAGGGTGGAGCAGTTTTTTAAAAGTGATCATGGCAAATACGATTTTGTATTTGTCGATTCCATTAAGAAGGATTATGAGAAGGTTTGGTATTTGATGAAGGGTAGTTTGGCAGAAAACAGTCTGATAATTTTTGATGATTTTTTTCTCTATGGATACATCTTTCAGGAAGAGGCAGAGATCCCTTTAAAATATCGTGAAGGGGTGAGGCTTCTTAGAAGATTTATAAACAACATAAAAGTAGAAAAGAATGTAAAAATACTATTTTTACCAATAGAAAATGGAGTAATGGTGATTCACTATGAGCATTGAACTACTTTCTCCTGCGGGGAATATGGAAAAGTTGATTGCAGCAGTTAATTTTGGGGCTGATGCCGTATACCTGTCGGGCACAGATTATGGATTAAGGGCAAGTGCCGATAATTTTACGATAGAAGAGATGTATGAAGCATTTAGGTTTCTACATTCAAGGGGCAAAAAAGGGTATGTGACGGTGAATATCTATGCAAGAAATTACGATTTTGATAGCTTGGGCATATACTTAGAGCAGTTAAAAGAGGTTTCCCCCGATGCATTGATCGTGAGTGATGTAGGGGTTTTTAAGTTCATCAGAGATAAAAAGGTCGATATCCCGATACATATAAGCACGCAGGCTAATACCACCAACTATATGGCGGTGAAATTTTGGGAGGAGATGGGGGCCGAACGGGTTGTATTGGCGCGGGAATTGACGAGAGAAGAGATCAGATTCATCGCTGAAAATGTCAAATGCGATTTGGAGGTATTTGTACACGGTGCTATGTGTATATCTCATTCCGGTAGATGCGTGCTGAGCAACTATTTCAACAAAAAGGATTCCAATCGAGGTGAATGCACCCACCCTTGCAGATGGAAATACCACCTTGTAGAGGAGACAAGACCGGGAGAGTATCTACCTGTGTTTGAGGATGAAAGGGGGACATATATCTACAATTCCAAAGATCTGTGCTTGATAGAGCATATCGGTGAATTAGTGGATATGGGGATAAAGAGTTTTAAGATAGAAGGTAGAATGAAAAGTTCGATGTATACTGCGGTGGTTACAGGTGTTTACAGGCAGGCGATCGATGCCGCTTTGAGGGGTAATTTTGTGGTGGATGAAAGATGGATCAAATTATTAAATACGGTGAGCAATAGGACATACACAAAAGGGTTTTATGCCGATGAGGCAGATGAGAGTAGTATAAATTATAAAACTTCATCATATGTTAGAGGCTCAGATTTCTTAGGTGTGGTGACATCGTGGAAGGATGGGTATTTACATTTTCATTGCAAGGGTAAGATAAACAGTGGAGATGAATTGGAGATTCTCACACCACAAATGGAAGAGATATTTTATAAATTCGACGAAATATATGATAAAAATGGTGAAAAGGTAGATTTTACCAAACCTAATTACGATTATTTCATCAAAATAACTGATGAGATACCTGAGCATAGCATCATTAGGAGACTTTTGTGAGTTGGACAAGGGAGTACTACGAAAAACTTGTAAATGAACTAAACCACCACTGTGTCAGGTACTATCTCCTCAACGATCCTGTTATCTCCGATGCTGAGTACGATAGGTTGTACAATATCTTAAAAAGTATAGAAAAAGATCACCCTGAGTGGATATCACCCGATTCCCCCACACAGAGAGTAGGGTTCAAGGTTTCGTCAGGTAAAACGATCAAACACCTCTATAAGATGTTATCCCTTGATAATATCTACAGCGAGGGTGAGTTAAACGATTTTGTTCAAAAGGTGTTAAAGGTCGTGGGGAGTGATATCGATTGGGTAGTGGAACCAAAGGTCGATGGGGCTGCCGTTTCCATAGTGTATGAAAATGGTGTGATGAAATATGCTATAAGTCGCGGTGATGGTATCGAAGGGGAGGATATAACCCACAATGTCAGAACTATTAGAGCCTTGCCTGTTAGTATTGAGGAAAAAAATAGATTGGTGATTAGGGGTGAGGTGTATCTCTCAAAGGAGCAGTTCAAAAAGATCAATCACGAAAGAAAATTAAATGGTGAACCTCTATTTGCAAACCCCAGAAATGCTGCGGCAGGAACTCTGAAAGTCCTCGATCCATCCATTGCTGCAAAAAGAGGGCTGTCAATATTTATTTACGCTTTAGAGGAAGGTAGAAGGTTTGATAACCACTATGATGATCTCATGTGGTTAAAAGGTGTGGGATTCCCTGTCAACGAGAATATTTTTTTAGGGAAATCGGGGCAGTTGAAAGGTTTTGTCGATAAGATAGAAAGTTTAAGAAAAGATCTCGATTATGAGATAGATGGTGCAGTGATAAAGGTAAATAGATACAATATTAGAGAAATACTTGGAGAAACTATAAAGTATCCAAAATGGGCTATTGCCTACAAATATGAAGCAGAGCAGGTGACTACTACCCTAAAAGATGTTATCTTTCAAGTAGGGCGTACAGGCATTGTAACACCCGTTGCGATTTTAGATACCGTGAATATCTCTGGAAGCAATGTTTCGAGGGCGAGTCTCCACAATGAAGATGAGATTAGAAGGTTGGGAGTAAAAATAGGGGATACGGTTTTTGTGGAAAAGAGTGGAGAGATCATTCCTAAGGTTATAAAGGTTGTAGTAGATTTTAGAAAAGGTGATGAAAAGGAGATCCTATTCCCAGAAAATTGTCCATCTTGTGGTAGTAAATTAGTTCGCATCGATGCGTATTGGAAATGTCTTAATCATCAATGTCCTGATAGGGTTAAGGGTTCAATTGTTCACTATGCCAGCAGAGATGCTATGGATATAAAAGGATTGGGGGATAAGAGTGTTGAGAGGTTTTACGATTTGGGGATATTAAGATCTATCACAGATATATATAGATTAAAAGCGGGTGATTTGAAAGGGTTAGAAGGGTTTGGTGATCTTTCTGAAAAGAATCTTTTGGATAGTATTGAAGAGAGTAAAAATAGAGAATTTTACAGGTTTATTTATGCCTTAGGTATAGATGGGGTGGGTGTCAAAATGGCTCAGACCTTAGCTACATCTTTTAAAAACATAGATCGGCTTATAAATGCTACATTCGAAGAATTGACCAGTATACATGGTATAGGTGAAGAGGTGGGCAGATCCATTGTTCAATTTTTTAAAGATGAAAATAATATTAGAACTATAGAGTTTTTAAGGCAAGTTGGTGTCAATATGACCCAAGAAGAATCTCATGGAGATAAGTTATCAGGTATTACATTATTAATAACAGGGACACTTTCAAAGCCACGTAAATATTACGAGGATCTCATCTTGAAAAATGGGGGCAAAATATTAAGTGGAGTTAGTAAAAATTTAAATTATTTGATTGTAGGAGAAAATCCTGGTAGTAAATTGGGTAAGGCAAAAAGTTTGGGTATCGAAATTTTAAGTGAAGAGCAGTTTTTTCAAAAATTTAATATAGGAGAGTAGTTATGGAGATCCATACGATAGGGGAAGATGGTTCTGATGTAAAAAAAGTATATATCCTTTCAGATGGTACAGGACAAAGTGCCATCAATGTGGTGAGGGCGTGTCTAATCCAGTTTGATAATATAAATGTAAAGCTTATCGTGTATTCCAAGATTGATGATGAAGAGAAGATAAGGGTAGCACTAAAGCAAGCAAAGGAGGATAAGGCTTTTGTGGCATTTACCTTTGCGAGAAAGTCATTGAGAAGGCTTATTCATACGATATGTCATGATGATAATATAATGCATCACGATATACTTGGACCCCCTGTGGAGAAATTCAAATTGTTCTTGGATAGAGAACCGAGGGAGTTTCCAAACCTTTTACGCAGGTTGGATAGTAAATATTTCAAAAGGATCGAGGCGATAGATTTTGCTATTGAGCATGATGATGGAAAGAGTTTAAAAAAGATCAATGAGGCAGATATCGTTATATTGGGATTATCGAGAACATCTAAGACACCCACGAGCTTCTATTTAGCCCAATTGGGTTATAAAGTGGTGAATATTCCTCTAATTTATGGCATGAAGATCCCTGATGAGGTTTATTCAGTGGATCCCAACAAGGTGGTGTGCCTTGTAATGGACCCTGAGACACTTCAAAAGATTAGGCAGGAAAGGCTCCGACATTACAAAACAAACTCCGATTACACCAATCTAAAAAAGATATTGGAAGAGGTGGAGTTCATCTACGAACTTGTTGGTAAAAACCGCAGGTGGCATCTCGTGGATACCACAAATAAGTCTGTCGAAGAAACAGCAAGGGAAATTATTGTAAAGGTTTACGGTAGGGAGTTGGAACTTTAAATCCTCAGAATACCCGATAAATACTTCGTTGTATATATTGTTTTTTGGTATTAGGAAATTTCTATCCTTGCAAAAATTATCAAACCAGGTGCTCGATAAACATTGTTCTCTTCCCCCCTCCTTTACAAAATTTACATCTTTTTAAGAACTTTTACAACATCTTTACCAAAATATCGTTATAAATAAATCATAGTCTAATAACCCATAGGAGGTCAGATAATGAAAAAAGTTTTTCTGTTGGTTTTAAGTTTTATGCTGGTTTCCTTTGGTAGTGTGGCATTTGCAGCGAAATCTGCACCCAAAACAACTGTGCCTGATTATGCAAAGGTAGTTCAAAAAGGTGTCGATTACAACAAATGTTATGAATGCCACGACACTATCAAGGAATTAAGGGGTATGGGTAAGCACTCCAAGTTGGCTTGCGAAAACTGTCACGGGAATATCGAAGCCCACTTGAAAGAGCCTACAAATCATCCGACAGTTTACACAGAGTGGCAGGCATGCGGAAAATGCCACAAAGAGCAGTTTGAATCATTCATGCAGGTAAACAAACACAGACCAGCAAGGGATGAGAAATCTCAGCTCACAAACAGATCACCAAACCCATTCTGGGATAAACTGATGATGGGACATGGATTTACAAAAGAGCATGCTCTTACGAGAAGTCACCCATTTATGTTACTTGATCAGGTATTGGTGGACAGGGCTGCTGGTGGAAGGTTTCAGCCAAAAAATGGTTGGATGTATGTAAACGAAGGACCTAAAAAGATCTGGGATGTAATTGTTGATACTCAACCTGGAAATGATCATAAAGTATTTATGAAGCAAACTGCTGCTGCAGTAAACCCAATGTGTATCCAGTGTAAGACTCAGGACCATATCCTTGATTGGGCATATTTAGGTGATCCTAATACTTCTGCACCATTCAATAGAAAGAGTAATCCAACTGCAATGATTCAATCAAAAAAATTACAACATGGATTAAATTGTTATCAATGTCATGACCCTCATGCGGCTAAACCAAGAATAGTAAGAGATGCTCTTATTGCTGCGCTGACAAGACCTGAAGCAGATACATTATGGCACAAGGATCCAAACCGAACAAACATTAAAGTAATAGATATGGGTATGAGGGGCTATACAAGAAAGATAGCTATTCTTGAAAAATATGACTCAAGGCTTCTTTGTGGTCAGTGCCATGTTGAGTATGTATGTAACCCAGGCTCTGAAAGAACTACAGGTAAAGCAGTTGGCTATGACAGTCCACTTACAAACCACTTCCCATACAAAGATGTGCTTTCTATGTATGATCACTATGTAAATCAGCTTAATTTCACAGATTTTATTCATCCACTTACAGGTGCTAAATTAGTAAAGTTTCAGCACCCAGAGGCTGAAACTTTCTATAATTCTAAACATGCCAAAGCAGGTGTTGGCTGTGATACTTGCCATACTCCAAAGGTAAAAGACAAGAAAACTGGTAAAGTATATACCTCACACTTTGCAGTTACACCAAAGCATGACATAAAAGCATCTTGCTTATCTGGGAATTGCCATAAAGGGTGGACAGAAAAAGACGCTGTGTATGCTATTGATTCTGTAAAAGCATACATAAAAGGTAAAATGAGAAAGGCTGAATTTTGGCTTTCTGCTCTTATAGACAAGGTCGTGGAAGGAAAGAATGCTGATCTTCCTGCAGATGTTATCGCAAAAGCTCAGGACTATCATGTAAAAGCACATATTTTATGGGAGTACTGGACTGCGGAAAACTCTGACGGTTTTCACAACCCAGAAATGGCAAGAGAATCCCTTGCCCAGTCTATCGATGCATCTATGGCAGGTATTAAGGTAATCGACGATGCACTAAAGGCTAAAAAAGCAGCTGCTCAGCAGAATCAAGCTCAGAAATAGCATCAGGTTAAAAATTGCTAAGTTTCTATGAAGGCGGCTCAATGCCGCCTTTATTTTATATTGATAAGTAGGTTATATTATAGTAAGAGAAAAAAGTTCAAATACCACGGAAAGGGTAATTATGAAGAAGATTTTTGAATTATTTAGTTCCATCAAGTTGGCATTAACTCTGATAATAGTTTTAGTCCTTTTATCTATCTTAGGGTCCTTTATATCAACAACTAATCCTGAATCGGGATTGATTGGATTCATAAGTAAAATCACGGGTAAACATCATCAGGAAGTTATTTTTAGTTTCGATAAATTGGGTCTTCTTGATGTATATCATTCTAAGTTATTTGTTTTTTTGTTGATTCTCTTCACATTAAACCTTATAGTTTGCACTTTTTATAAATTGCCAAATCTATTTACGCTATTAAAGAGGGATTTAAAACCAAATAAAGCCATTTTTGAAAAGCAGAATTTTATACATTTGGAAACTGAAGATGGGTTTGATAAGGTAAAGGAAAGGATTGATAATATTTTTCATGGATACAAAGTTGCTGAGGAAAAAGATGAAGATGGAAACTACTATATCACGGCAGAAAAGGGTTTATTCAGTCGAACTGGAGTTTACATTGTTCATTTAGGGTTGATTATAATACTTTTGTCTGGTGTTCTGGGAGGAATTTTTGGATACAATGGGAATGTAGCAATCTTGGAAGGTGATAGTGATGATAGTGTAATTTTGAAAGATAATAAGACGGTAAAACTACCTTTTAGCATAAAATTGAATGAATTTCATGTATCTTACTATGATAATTCTACGAAGGCAAAGGAGTTTAAATCTGAGATAATTATCAGTAAGAAGGATAAGCCTGATGAAGCATTTTTGGTGGAGGTAAACAAACCAGCCAAATATGAAAATCTCAAGATATATCAAGCAAGTTATGGATTTTATCCATCAAAAGATGTGGTGTTTAAATTTCTGTTTAAAATGGGGGAATCTCAAAAAAAGATTCAGGCGAGAATGGATGAAGTTGTAAATATCGATGATCATATACAATTTGCTGTGAGGGATTTTGCTCCATCGCTGAGTTTGGATAATGAGGGTAGATTGATAAATCTATCTGATATGATGATAAATCCTGCTGTTATAGTAGAGTTTTTCCTCGATGGAGAATCGAAAGGTAGCGTACCTATTTTAGCAAATTATCCTCAAACTGGTGTTTTTGATGGGTTCGAACTGCAATTTCAAAAGGCTTACGGCGTGCAGTTTTCAGTTTTCTCAGTGAATTATAATCCATTTATGAATATAATTTATGCTGGATTTATAGTGTTGAGTATTGGTATTTTGATCGTTTTCACTATGGAGCACAAACTTGTTTATCTTAGGGTAAAAAGTGTGGGAGATAAACAATATATAGATATTGCTGGGTATAGACACAGATACAAGAAAGATACTGAAAGAATGCTTAAAGAGATATCAGAAAAAATATAGAGGTTTTAGATGAACGATGCTTTACTATTTGGGGTAGCTTCGATATGCTATCTTGCTGCTATGGTTTTCTATGTTGGGTTTATTTTTTTGAAAAAAGATGCAGTGGGAAAAGTGGCGTCATGGTTTTCGTGGATCGGTTTTTCTATCCACACTATAGCATTTTTGGTGAGATGGTATATATTTTCAAAGGCTTTTTCTCTACCATTTGCCCAGTCGATACCAATTACAAATCTGTATGAATCGTTACTTTTTTTTGCATGGTGCCTGATTTTAGGTAATATATTGATTGAGCTAAACTTTAAAACAAAGATCTTCGGTGCCATAATAACTGCTTTAGCGGGGATGTCGATCGCTTTTGTGGATGCTGTGGGGGCAAATAAGACTGTCCAACCGATTCTACCAGCATTGAAAAGTAATTGGCTTTTGGCTCACGCATCTCTGAGTTTTGTGGCTTACGCTGCATTCTCATTGTCATTTTCTGCGGCAATAATGAATTTGGCTTATAATATAAGGGAAAAGAAGAGACCGCTTTACTTTTTTTGGACTGGGGCATTGTCGTTATTTATTTATACTACTGTTCTTTTGCTTATCGATTTTGTTGTAAATGGCGTATCAAAAATCGGTGGTGGGTATAAACCTTTATTTATGTTGAAGTCGTTATCTTTTGGGTGGTGGATGATTATATTTGGGGTATTTTTAATTTTGTTTATTGTAGTTTGGTTTTTTGGTGCTAAATTTGGTGATCTAATTGTGAAATTCTCAATTAAATCAGAACTACTTGAAACTGTTGAATATAAAATGATCTCCATCGGATTTATGATTTTTACCATTGGTGGACTTATTTTTGGTGCTATCTGGGCAGATATATCTTGGGGAAGATATTGGGCATGGGATCCAAAAGAGACCTGGGCATTCATCACATGGCTTGTGTATGCTTTTTATTTGCACATGAGGTTTTTAAAAGGATACGATGGAGTCAAATCTTCTGCAATTGCCGTTGTAGGCTTTATTATCACTATCTTTACCTATGTGGGAGTAAACTTATTGCTATCAGGACTGCATTCTTATGGGGGGATGTGAGATAGGATATTACTATTTTATTGTCTATTGAAATATTTTTCAAGATTTGATAAGATGTTTCTATGTTGAAAGATTTAAGATTATATAGAATATATTTTTATGTTTCTTTGTTTATTTTGGTATTATCGTTGGCATACTCAATAAACGCAATTGTATATATTTTTTATCTTAACAAAATTTCTATAAAGAACAATCATGGGATATCTAAGTCCAGAGAAACAAATTATGGAAGTGTTCAAAATATCAATAATCTTTTTCGGGAAAATCTACTAAATGTTCAAAATAGTTTTTCACAAAACTCTATGAAACCTTTGAACTTCACCCTATTAGGAACGCTAATAACAGATAGAATAAAAAGTGCAATGTTGAAGATAGACAACGAAATAAAGATATTTAGACTAAATCAGAATATAAACGAGAAAACTAAAATAATTCAGATTAATGATTTTTATATATTAATCGATATAGATGGTAGAAAGCAGTTAGTAGAATTAAACAGAGACTTCAAACATGAGCCACCTAAAGAAAATCTTCCTCCGCTTTCCTCAGTAGTTCCTATCCCTCAGGGGGCGCAGAATTTTGTGATAGATAAACGGCTTGTAGATGAGATGACAAAGGATGTAGGGCAGTTTTTGAAGGATGTTAGGATCATACCATACTTTGAAAAGGGTTAGATTTAAAGATTTTTGATAAATATTGTTAGAAAAAGGCTGGACTGCTTCGGCACTTTTCAGTTGAGATCCTTGAATTATGTAAAAGTCTCTATGAACAGTTTTTTGATGACAATCAGATTCTGATGAATTTGAGTGATTAAGTTGTGATAATATTGACTTTTGTAAAATATGGTATTATATTCCTCTAAAATGGGAGAATATAATATGATAGACAGGCTTATTAAAAAAGATGTTTTAAACTATCTAAAATATTTCCCAGTAATCTTCATTACTGGTGCGAGACAGGTAGGTAAATCTACATTGGCAATGGATTTGGGAATAGATAATTATATTACCTTCGATGATATAACTATTTATCAAAGTGCAAAGGCTGATCCTAAAGGATTTATAGATAGTTTAAAGCTTCCTGTTGTCATTGATGAAGTTCAAAAACTTACAGAAATTTTGCCTGCCATAAAGCACAGAGTTGATCAAAATAGAACTAATGGACTCTTTGTGTTGACTGGTTCAAGTAATTTTATGGGTTTTAAAGAATTATCTGAAACATTGGCTGGGAGGGTGGGAATTGTGGAGTTGTATCCCTTTAGTTTATATGAAATTTATAACAAGAACAAAAACTTTATTGATTTTGTATTTTCTGAGATTGAAGGAAATATTGTGTGTGGTGAGATAGATGTTGAAGGTTATATAATAAACGGTGGATTTCCGGAAATTCAAAAGATAGATGATTATAAGGGGAAATATCTATGGTTTAGTTCATACATTTCAACTTATATTGAAAGAGATGCAAGGGATATGGGTGAGATCAGAAATTTAGATGGATTTATGAAGCTTTATAAAAGTGTCGCATTTCGTTCTGCTAATATTCTCAACAAAGCAGACTTGTGTAAAGATGTGGGTATCGATAAAAAAACTTTGGATAATTATCTTACTATTTTACTTAACACATACCAAATAAGGTTCGTGAGTTCTTTTCATAAAAATGAGATAAAAAAAGTTATCAAAAGTCCAAAAATTTATATGACTGATACTGGTGTATTGTCGCATTTACTCAGGATAAGAGATAGTAAAGTTTTAGCAGAATCGGAGTATAAAGGTATTTTATATGAAAATTTCGTTTTTTCAGAACTTTTAAAGTCTTCCACTTATTCGAATGTCAAAGTTGATATAAATTTTTATAGGACGATAGATGGTAAAGAGGTGGATTTTGTGCTTGATGATGGGAGTAGTATCGTAGCTATAGAGGTAAAAAGTGCAAAAGTGGTGAAGTCAGAGGATTTTAAGAATATATCGTATTTTGTGGGTGAGTTTGGATCAAAGGTAAAAAAAGGAATTGTGCTGTACAGTGGGGATAAAATACTCCCTTTTGGGAAGATCACTGATGCCTATCTATATGCAGTTCCATTTGCTTGCTTAGGGCATTGATTTCTGAACTGCTTCGGTCATTTCGAACGGAGTGAAGCAATCCATAGATATTCTGGACTGCTTCGGCACTTTGTAAGTGCCTCGCAGTGACATGAAAGTAATTTCTATTGTTTATAGCTTTCTATCTTCATTATCCTGCTTACTATTATCTTCGTTCGGTTGGTGACGAATTTTTGATTGCTTTTGGGGTTGTATTTGATGGGGTTTGGAAGGATTGCGGCTAATTGGGCGGCTTCGGTGATTGTAAGTGCTGATGCGGGTTTGCCGTAATAATATTTTGCCGCTTCCTGAACTCCAAATATTCCATCACCTAATTCTGCAATATTTAGGTATATTTCTAAAATCCTCTTTTTGGATACAACCTGCTCCATTCTGTATGTCAAAATCGCTTCTTTGATTTTTCTCAATGGGTTTTTGGTGGGGGAGAGGTAGATGTTTTTTACTATCTGCTGGGAGATAGTACTTGCACCATATTTGAATTTACCCGACTTGAAGTTTTCTTCAAAGGCATTTTGTATTGCTTCAAAGTCGAATCCATCATGTTGCCAAAATTTCGCATCTTCGGATACGATCACTGCAAGCCTCATCGGTCGGGATATCTGGGAAAGTGGCACCCAAGTATGTCTAATTTTTTTATTTAACCCTTTTTCTTCCCATTGTTTCATTCTGTATTTCATAAAGGATGTGGGGATGGGGTTTTCTTTTGCCAATCTTTTTACATCGTAGAAAAAAGCTGGTAAAATATAAATTATCGATGAAATAGTTATTATAACTAACAACAAAATTATTATTTTCTTAAAACTCATAGGGTAGGAATATATAGTTTATGAAAAATAAGTCAATAAATTTTGTGAAACAGGTGGGTTAGTCCCACCTGTTTAGGCATTTTTCTTTTTTAACTCTTCAAGTATCTCTCTTAATAGTTTTACATCTTCAGGGATCACAGGCTCTGGTTGTGGTTTGGCTGCTTCTTTTTTGGCAGTTATTTCGTTAAGTTTTTTCATTGGTTTTATTATACCAAAAAATACTACTGAGGCAATGATGAGAAAGTTTAAAACAGCATTGATAAATTTTCCTACATTTATAGGACCCAACTTGATTGATGAAAAATCTGGTGAACCACCGATTAATCCGATTATAGGGGTAATAACATCCGCTACCATCGAGTTTACTATCTGGTTAAAGGCTGCACCTATAATTACTGCCACTGCCAAGTCTACTACATTCCCTTTGAGAATAAATTTTTTAAATTCTTCAAACATAATCAACCTCATCTAAAATAGGCCGGGAATACCCGGCCATAAATTATTTTAATATAACTGCTTCAACTCTCCTGTTTTTCTGTCTACCTTCCTCCGTATCATTGGTATCGATAGGTTTGTCTGGACCGTATCCTTTTGCAGTAACTCTATCTTTGGATATTCCAAATTTTTCTATCAATACATTTGCTACTGCAGTGGCTCTGTCTTGAGATAATTCGATATTTTTATCTCTATTACCTCTACTATCTGTGTGACCAGCAATTTCAATTTTTATGTCTGGATACTGTTTCATGAATTTTGCTACTTTTTCTATTTCGTCGTAGTATTGCTCTTTTACCTCAGACCTATTTGTGTCAAAGAATACCATAAGGCTGATTGATATTTCACAACCATCTTTGTCAACCTTAGAACCTGCTGGTGAGTTTGGACATTTATCCAATCCATCATAAACTCCATCTTTATCTGTATCGAGTGGGCAACCATTTGCATCTACTTTTGCACCTTCAGGTGTGCCTGGGCATTTATCTAAATAATCAGCTACACCATCTTTATCTGAATCGAGCGGACATCCGTTTGAATCTACCTTTACCCCTTCAGGAGTACCTGGGCACTTGTCAAGGTAATCGGCAACACCATCTTTATCTGAATCAAGTGGGCAGCCATTTGCGTCAACTTTTACCCCTTCAGGTGTGCCAGGGCATTTGTCTAAGTAATCAAAAACTCCGTCTTTATCTGTGTCGAGTGGGCATCCGTTAGCATCTACTTTTACACCTGCTGGAGTATTTGGGCATTTATCAAGATGGTCGAATACTCCATCTTTGTCGGAATCAAGTGGGCAACCATTTGTATCTACTTTGACTCCTTTTGGAGTATCAGGGCATTTATCTAAATAGTCGTATACTCCATCACCATCGCTATCGAGTGGGCATCCATCATTGTCAACTTTTACACCTTTGGGGGTATTTGGGCATTTGTCGAGGTTATCGTTTACCCCATCTCCATCTGAATCAAGGACAGGTTTTGCTTTTTTACCTACATAGAAGTTTAATCCAGCAGTTACTATTACATCGTTTCCATTACCAAAAAGGTAGTTGTCTCTAACTTCTGCAAATACACCGATATTTTCTACAACTTTGTATTTAGCACCCAAAGCAATAGAAGGACCAATGTTCATCCCGTAGGTTATATCTCCACCCAAACCAGCGGAAGCGTAAGGTTCGATACCGCTAAAGTTTCCAAAATAGTATTTTAAATGTGTATGATAATTAAACAGATCCACATCTTTGCCATTTTCCCTTTCGGTAGGCACATAACCAAGACCTATTTCAAACCCTAAATTGTTGTTTAAAAATCTCTCTACTTTGAGACCGAATTCCGGTTTGTCTTTTTTGTCCCTATCATCATCAAAATAGTGATACCCTAAATAGGGAGATATGGAGTATTTGAACTCCTCTGCATAAGACAAAGCATATACCGATAGCATCAAAAACAGCAAAATTTTTTTCATCTTTTCACCTCACGCGTTTTTTAAATTATAAACTTTTAAAGTAGTTTTTACAATAAGAATTTCATATTTTTTATGGATTTTTTGATTGAAAAATTTTTTGAACTGTGTATTATGATAAATATGAAGGGAATTAGTTTAGATTATCTTCCGAGATATAGCTATGATGACTATAAGCGTTGGGAAGGCAAATGGGAGCTTATACATGGTATCCCTTACGCCATGTCACCGTCTCCATCTATTCCTCATCAGATTGTGAGTAATAATATTGCTTGGCAGTTAAAAGAATCTTTAAAAAATTGCGAGAAATGTATCGCTCTTTTGCCAGTTGACTGGAAAATATCTGACGATACGGTTCTTCAACCGGACAATATGGTTGTGTGTTTTGAAATAGAGAATAAATCGTACATTACGAAAGCACCATCAGTAATTTTTGAGGTACTATCACCCTCAACGGCGTTGAAGGATAGAAATTTAAAGTTTAGTATTTATGAGAGTGAAGGGGTAGAATACTTCGTACTTGTTGATCCTGAAGATAAAATTGCCAAAATTTATAAACTTAAAGATGGTAAATATATCAAGGTAGGGGACTTCGAAAAGGAGCAGTTCAGTTTTGAATTGAAAGAGTGTAAGTTTGACTTCGATTTTAGTAAGATTTGGGCGTGAGTTTTAAAAGGTGGGTGTAAACCCACCTTTCTATTTTTGCTTTATCTCCACATATTTTTCGAAGAAATTTGAAATGTGCATTACTTGTAAATTTAATCCTTTTTTAAGAATGCCTCCCTCTATCTGCATTACGCATCCAGGGCAATCTGTGAGAATTAGGTCAGCCTTTGTTTCGAGGATGTTTTCTATCTTTTTATCTAAAATACCTTTTGAAATACCAGCAAAATCGATGGAGTAACTTCCACCAAATCCGCAGCAAACATTGCTGTCTTTTAAAGGGATGAAATTTTCACCTAACAAGGATCTGAGATAACCTTCTGCTGAACTACCCAGCCCTCTACCTTGATGACAAGGGGTGTGGTATGTTACTTTTAGGTCATCTTTTACCTTTAATTCGATCCCTAAATGTTCCATATACTCTCTGAAAGATTTAATCTTTGGGGATAAATTTTTGGCAAAATTGTGTTTTGCTTCGCCGTCTTGTGTATATTTTGGAAAATCTTTTTTTATTGCCATGCCGCAGCTGGGACATAGTACCAAAATAGCATCATACTCCGATGGGTCTGGCATGTAATCGAGGTTTTTCATTATCGTTGTTCTACCTGCTGTGCCATCCCCGGCGTGAATTGCAGGAAGTCCGCAACAAACCTGTTTTTCTGGGATATCAACTTTTATGCCTACTTTGCTTAAAACATTTACAAGGGCTTTCCCCATGTATGGATAGAAGTATTCCACTGCACATCCAGGGTAGAAAAATACTTTTTTACCTTTGTTTTCAGTGTTTGTTTTTATCTCTTGGTAGATTTCTGAGAAAGTTTTGGTGGCTATTGACGGTAAAACTCTAAAATCCTTTTCTTTTGGTAGAGGTGCTTTAGAAATATGTATTTTGTCTTTGGATAATAAAGGAGTTTGCAGGAGAGAACCTATTTTCATTGCTGATTTAAACACAGATGGGTTAGCGATTACTTTTCTATAAATGAATTTTTTTGTGGTTGGTATGCCAAATTTCTCTGACATCTCGATATTAAGGTCTGTAATGATACCCTGCAAGTCGATACCGGCAGGGCAGAATTTTGAGCAGGCTTTACAGCCTATGCAAAGCTTTAGTATATCTTTTGCTGCCTCTTCATCGTGGAACATTCTTGTAAGTATCGAACCGATGGCGCCGATATAGATATGACCAAATGTGTGTCCGCCAACCATTTCGTATGCGGGGCAGATATTGGCACAGCTACCACATCTGATACATTTTAAAGCTTCTTTAAGTATTGGGTGGTCAAAGAATTTTAACCTTCCGTTGTCAAGGAAAACAAAGTGTGTCTCTTTTTGTCCTGTTGGATTTTTGGATGATGGATTTTGCCCCTTTATCCATGTGACATAGGTGCTTATTATCTGACCTGTTGCAGCTTTGGGTAGTAGTTTGATGACTCTTAGAGCCTCGTCGAAGTCTGCCACAAGTTTTTCATAACCTAAAAGTACAATGTGAACAGGTGGAACTGTAGAGGTAAGTCTTCCATTGCCTTCGTTTGTCACTATGCCTATGGCACCGCTATTTGCTACAGCAACATTTGCTCCGGTAATACCCACCGTTGCTTTAAAATAGTAATCTCTGAGGTACTTTCTCGCTATCTTTACCATTTTATCTATATCGTCATCGTGGATCTCTTCACCGGTGTATTTTCTAAATATTTCTGCTACCTGTTGTCTCGATTTGTGTATGGCTGGCATAACCATGTGGGAAGGGTGCTCTTTGGCTATCTGCAAAATCCATTCCCCTAAATCGGTTTCTACAGGTTTCAACCCCTCTTTTTCTAAATAATCGTTTAACTTAATCTCTTCTGATGTCATGGATTTCGATTTTACTATATACTCTGTGTTATGTTTTTTGCATACTTCTGCAATATATCTGCAGGCGTCATTGCCATCTTTTGCTTGATAAACTGTGGCACCAGATCTTTCAGCATTTTGTTTGAAGAGGTTGAATAGTTCCATTATCTGAGAACGATTTCGATTTTTTCTTGAACTTAATTCTGATACCAAATTTTCAAAATCAAGTCCCTCAAAAGCCTTCATTCTTGATATTTTGTATGCTGATGCAAAATTTTTTAAATTTTTGTATAGAATGGGGTCATTTAAACTCTTTTTTATTTTCTCTTCTAATTGCATATTATACCTCCTCGTTTACAAGGATCACTTTCATTCTTACAGGTCCGTGAACACCTATGGTTAAAACTCTTTCTATATCTGCTGTTCTACTTGCTCCTGTAATGAAGGCGATATAGCTGCTTTCCTCTTTCATATTGTCTTCGAGGAATTTTGAAAAAGTATCTAAACTATCGGTAATTTTATTTATGTTTAAGATAACATGAAGTTCCTCCGATAAGCAGGTGGCAAGCCTCAATTGTTCATTTTTGCTTAGGATTACAACCGTACCTGTTTCGGCTATTCCAACATCTGCTTCTACCAATGCATTTGAGATCCCCCTTTCATCTATGGGGCAGTTTTTAAAAAGATTTTGTGATGGTAGATGTATATAGTCGTAAGAGCATGAAGAGATGAAGTTTTGTAATTCATTTTTTGCTAAAACGATGTTTTCGTTGGATACGAGGGATGAGTATTTGAAGAATCTTTCTAAGGTTTGGTTGTCCATAGACACCTCTTTAAGGTTTTTGGTCATACCAAATTAGTTGAAATATCTTCTAAAGTCAAGAAAATAGTTGAAAAAATATTATTTTTACTATAAATTTCTTTATTAATCTTTAAATAAAATTGATAATACCAAAAGGTGATATATGTTCCAAAAGATCAAGCCTAAAAAAATAAGTGATGAAGTGTACGAACAGATCAAAAGTATAATCTTGTCGGGCAAACTGAAACCTGGTGATAAATTACCACCAGAGAGGGATTTAGCTTTGGAACTTGGGGTAAGTAGAACATCGCTGAGGGAAGCAATTCAGAAGTTAGAAGCACAGGGATTTTTATACCAAGTGCAGGGTGGTGGAACATTTGTCAAAACTATAACTAATGGCATACTCGATACCGCTATAGAGGAGTTTGTAAAAAGGGATGAGGCTATTTTTGATCTAATGGAGATCAGGAAGATACTTGAAACTTGGGGGGCTCATACGGCGGCTCTGAGGGCAACAAAAGAAGAGATAGAGACTATGAGAAAGTATTTAGAGGAGATGAGGGAAGCTAAAGAGAAGGGGCAGATCGGGCATATTTCTGATGCAAACTTTCATTTTGCCATATCCTATGGGACGCACAATGTGATGCTGATCCATCTGATGAAAAACCTTTTTTACTGGATCGAAAAGGTTAGCTATGAAGTGAGATCGAGAATGTATACAAATCCAGAAAGTCATGAGGCTCTTTTTAAACAGCATACAGATATCTTTAATGCCATCGAGGCAAGAGATCCCGAAAAGGCTTATGATGCTATGTTGGTTCATATGCACTATATCGTGGGAGAATTGAAGAGGATTTTTAGAAAAAAGTAGATTTTTCGGTTGACACTATATAAAATTATTTGTAATATAAAATATGGTTATAAAATTCATTGGAGTCAACTATAAATTTTAACAGGTCAGA
>FMSI01003271.1_pt1 | contig 22327 bp, 20 predicted proteins | sample 1504471 | NCBI WGS metagenome assembly FMSI01 (sample SAMEA4475357, study PRJEB15587) | soil metagenome | biome: Soil; feature: Field | place: India | collected 2015-03-11 | depth 0 m
GCTTGCGGAAAACACGAACTTCCCATTGGTAATGTCCACCTGCCCCCCGCCAAAGTACACAGCATACAGACCACGATCCACCGAGCGGATGATTTCTTCCGGATCACTTTCTCCGGGGAGCAAAAACGTATTGGTCATTCGCGGCATGGGCGGATGCGCAAATGATTCTCGCCGGCCGTTGCCCGTCGGGCGCATGCCCATCAAACGAGCGTTTAACCGATCCTGCAAATAGCCGGTAAGAATTCCGTTCTCGATGAGTACGGTTCGGCCCGTGGGTGTTCCTTCGTCATCGACATTCAGCGAGCCTCGCCGATTGGGAATCGTGCCATCGTCGACAACGGTGCACAGAGGCGATGCAACCACTTCTCCTAAACGGCCCGAAAATGCCGACACTCCCTTCCGGTTGAAATCGCCTTCCAAGCCGTGACCAACCGCTTCGTGCAGCAGGATGCCTGGCCATCCAGGCCCTAGGACCACCACCATCTCCCCAGCAGGAGCATCCACCGCGCTCAGGTTGCGGACCGCCTGCTCGGCTGCCTTGCGCGTGAAAAGTAGGTAGCGCTCGTTCTCCTTCAGGTAGTCGAACTCTACCCGGCCTCCGCCGCCGTAGCTTCCCTGTTGCCGATTGCCTTTCTCCTCGGCGATGCACGTTACCTGCATGCGCACAAGCGGCTGAACATCCGCAACAGCCCGCCCCTCAGCCGTGGCAATGAGAACGAACTTGTGTTCCACCACGATGCTGGCGAGAACGTTGCGAATGCGCGGGTCGAAGCTGCGGGCGAACTCGTCCACCCGCGACAGCATGCGAACCTTCTCCTCCGGTGGGACCAAAATCGGAGCGGAACGCAAAGCGTACAAATTGTGTCTAGGGCGCTCCAAGGCAACCGCGACGGAACGGGCCTCTCCTCCTTGCCAAGCAATCTCTTCGGCAGCCCGCGTTGCCAACCGCAAGCTTTCCAACGTTAGATCGTCGGTGTGCGCGTACCCAGTTCGGTCCTCAACCACGACCCGCGCGCCGACCCCCTGCCGTACCTGGCGAGAGGCCGACTTCACCAAACCGTCTTCCAAGCTGATTGCCTCGATCGTGCGATACTCGAAGTATAAGTCGGCGTCGTCGCAACGGCGGCGCAAGGCACTGCCCACACTCTCCTCCAACCAACGGGGATGAACCCCAAGTTGGTCGAAGAACGACGCTTGCGCGTCGGTCGCCACAGGAGAGGGGAATGTGCTGTCCGCCATGTAAGCGCAATCTACCCGTGTCGATCTTCGCTAGCAAACCTGGCCATCGATACCTCGCAGCCACCTGCCTGCATCGGGCTGCGCGCGCGTGGTGCACCGACATCATGGCGGCCACCCTTGCCATACCGCATCGTTCACAAACGTCCATCCCTCGTAACCCTGACCATGGTGGAAGTCTTCGATCCACGGTCTTCGAGCCGTAGATCGTCCGGCAAGCCATGCGTTCAAAAGTACACGGAGAGCCCCCCTCGCACCCATAAAGGGTTACCCGGTGTGAAATGGATGTCCGGCGGTGGCTCAGGGTGTGTCCCCTGCAATCCGGGCCGTATCGTACAGGCCGCGTCGGGGTGTCGCGCAGGGTCCTGCAGTTCTTCCAGCAAACATGACGTGTCCGCAAATTGCGCCTCGCGCCAATCCCGGTCGAGCAAGTTCAACAAGGCAATCGATGCCTCGACGTTTCGCCAGCGGTAGCGTCCGAGCAAATCGATCAGCGTGTAGCCACGCGCCGTAAGAGAACGATCTTCGATCGCGGGGCGATCCCCCAGGTAGCGAACCCGCAACGCAGCTTCGAATTGATCGAGCGGGCTCAGCGTGACTCCTCCGTTCATGAGAAGAGTTGGAGCGAGAGGGACCGCTTCTCCGGTGCCGCGAAAACGAGGGTCCGCGTAAGCCAAATCGTAGTCGAAGAACAACCAGCTCGTGGCACGATAGCGGGCTTCGAAATCGATGCCCCAGCGACGGGTCTTGCCCGCTGGCTCGAAGGTTCCACCCGCTCCAATCTGCTGGTTTCCGGCGTCACCGGAAAAAACCAGTTCGCTGTCCAAATCGAGCAGCCACAGCGCGGCGGCTAGATCGAGCCGGTCCAATTCTCGAGTCCGCACGCCGATCTCGTAGCCCAGCGAACGAGTCAGCGGACTTTGCAGCGGCCCAGCCAGCGTCGGGTACTGCCTTGCGAGGATGGCATTGCGAGCGTCATTGGAGTGGAAACCCATGCCGAAGTTCACATAGATGTCCGTGCTCGGTCCAGGAGAAACGATGAGGTTTGCCTTGGGACTGACGATCGAATCGACGACGCGACCGTGAATGCGAACGGCACAAAAATTGGGGTCGTTCTGCCCCACGCAGGAGTTTGTCAGTGGATCGAAAAGTCCCACGCGTCGCGGAAGCCGGTCGCGGCCATCGAAGAAAAACACGTCACCGCGGAGCCCTGCCTCGAGACGCAACCACTCTGTCACAAAGATCTGCTGATCTAGGAAGCCACCCAGCGAGCGTTCTTCCACGGCAACCGCGTTCACTGGGAAAAAGCGATGGTGCCGAACCTGCCGGTAAAGATGAAGGTCAATGTCATCATGCCTCGTTTCCAGTGCCAGGCGAGTACGAAGCGGAAGGCCCTTCCCGCCAGGAGCAAACCAATAGCGGAGGTACTGTACGCGCCCGCCGTACAGCACCCGGCGATCGTTTTGTTCGATCCCATCGCCGGGCAAATAGAATTGCCGGACATCCACGGGTTCACCGGCAACATCGACCACGCGCCCGGAGCGCTCGACAAACCGCAGCCCGGTGTCTTTGTAAAAGGTGAAGTTGGAGAAGAGCGCCAACTTGTATCGTTGGCCCCAAATTTGGGCTGACCACTCTTCGTCCGCCCCCGGTGCGATCCGATACCGAGTCACGAGAAATTGCCGATCTGTCTCGCCCCCTTCCGTGGGGTCGATGGCATCGAAGCGGCGGAACGGGCGCGTTGCCGCCAGGGGCTCTAGCTCCAATGGGGCTAACGCCAAACGGCCAGCTCGAACTGCTCGTAGAGGGATTTGACCAGAAGCATCCCAGCGGCCCGCGTACGCGCCACCCGAAATCGCTAGATCTTGCCGTTCGCCGAGTGCGCGCTGCAACTTCATGAACGCATTGTACCGCGAGTAATCTTGCGGGTGCTCGAAGGGCCCGTCAGAGAAATAGGCTTGGACTGCAAGGAGACTCCCCCACTCGCCAAGCCGCGGGGATACGCCCAGTACGTACCGCTGCGTGCCAAAGGAACCGCCTTCGGCAAGGGCAAACGGTTCGGGAAACTCGTCTTTCGTCACGATTTGTAGCGCCCCCGCGTTGGCAAAATCCCCGAACTCCGGAAAGTACGGCCCTTTGTAAAGCTGCAGCCGCTGGACAGTCTCCGGGATCACGAAGTTCACATCGGCGTACCCTTGCCCGTGGGCATGCGACACGAGGTTCACGGGCATATCGTCGACGAAAACGGCAAAGTCCCACCCGTGATCGGCGTCGAAACCGCGAACAAGCCACTGCGGCGCCTTGCCACCCCCTTGATGCTGGGCCACCACGAGACCGGGCACATTGTTGAGGATTTCTTGCAATGTGCCCCGTGGGCGCAACAAGAAGTCGCGGGCGCGGATTTCTTCCGAGGATGCCGAACTCAACGGGCGGCTGGCCCGCACCACCACCGCCCCAAGGTCAGCTTGGCGCGCTGCTTTACCTTGTTGGCCGCCTTTACTTTGCGGCGCCGGGCGTTTCGGCGACGAATCTTCCTCTTCTTGCACATGATCGACCTGCGATTGGATTGCTCCCGCGTGAACTGCAACTAGGCCGACGAACACAGCAGCTCCACGGAGAAGAACACGGACACTGAGCACGCGCACCTCCACCTCCGAGACACTGGCGGTGAGCGGCGACGACCCAGCCCCTACGGAAACGGAGCCGTAGCCCACCGCCACCGCAATTTCGCACTGGACTGTTTTGAGTCAGCGCAACGGGTCAGCTCCCAGGAGGCGCACGAGAGTGCCACCTTGCCGGTAACGGATGCGAAGGATCCCGGGGCGGGAAGATGTGGGCAGCCTTGGAACACTCGTAGACAGTCGTTCCTGAGGCAGTGCCTAAAAGCGTGGAGTGAAACGGCGAGAAGCTATGAACGTGCGAGTTGGGCAGTGCACCCTGGCGCCACAAACCAACACCCTTGCGCTTGGGCGTCGCTGGTCGGGACCACCAGTCGACAGGTGTCTCGTTCCTGGCAAAAGGCAGGACTTCGTGGGATCTGCTCGCTCGCTCGATCCCCCACCAGTTCGAGTCAATGAACACGTGCGCATGGGCCGAGTCACCTCCCGGATGGTGATGCGACACGATTCCGGTTGGTGGTCGGCCAACCGTAACGACAAAAAGAGCGGTCGCCAGGATCGCCCAGCATTTTGTCCCGAAGTCTCTCGGCGCCACCCACACGGATCGTTGCCTCGGCGCGGTTAGCGCCAAAGCGGTTACCTTCATTGTCGCTCCTTCTGCCCCGAATCGCTTTCTCCCGCAAGGGCTTCTCTGCGGTTCAAGCTTGCGTTTGCACGAGACGAGCGCGCTTGTCGAAGGCTGCCAGGCGGTGGTACAGGCAGTCTTATGATCAAAACGATTTTGGTTGGCCTCGATGGATCGGAGCACGCGCGCACGGCCTGTCGCTACGCGATTTGGCTTGCTGAAAAGCTCGAGGCGACGGTCGTCGGCTTGCATGTCGTGGATATCGTCTCCATCGAAGGCTCCTTCTTTCACGACATCTCCGGTTCGCTCGGATTCGAGCCCTACCTGGATTTCTCCTCGAAGATGCGCGAAGTCCTCCACGAGCGCGGCAAGGCCATCCTGGAAGAGTTTCGTAACCGTGCGACCCAAGCTGGCATCCGTCACGACACCATCCTCACAATGGGTATCGTGCCCAACGAAATTGCCGAAGCAGCAAAAACCGCGGACTTGGTCGCCATCGGCCACCGCGGGGTGAACGAAAAGTTCGTCACAGGCTTGCTCGGGAGCACGGCGGAAAACGTGACCCGGCGGTCACCCAAACCTGTGTTGGTCTGCACGCTTCAGTTCAAGGAAATCCAAAATCCCTTGCTGGCGTACGACGGCAGCCAACGTGCTGCGGCCGCTATGCATTCTGCAGCGGAATTCTGCACGGTCCTTCACCTTCCCCTCACCGTGCTCACGGTCAACCGGGACGAAGCTGCTGGAAACAAAATTTTGCAGGAAGCGAGCACCTACCTGAAGGCGTATCCCATCGAGGTAAAACTCGAGCTGCAACAAACGGGAAATGCCCCGGAGCGAATCGCAAACTACTTGCGCGAGCATCGGCACGACTTGCTTTTCATTGGCGCCTATGGGCACAGCCGTATCATCGAGCTGGTGCTCGGCAGCACTACGGAGTACGTATTGCGCAACGCAAGTTGTCCGGTGTTTTTGCACCGTTGAGTTGCGGAACGAAATTGCATGGGGAGGCGTCGATGGCGCAGCAACGATTCACCATTGAGGATGTCCGTGCACTGGGGAAGCGGCTGTCAAACTGGGGCCGCTGGGGTAAGGACGATGAGCTGGGTACCCTGAACTTCATCACGCCGGAGAAAATCGTTCGCGCGGCTAGTCTCGTTCGTCGCGGGCGGGTGTTTTCCCTGGCGATCCCGTTCGACTCCCAAGGACCTCAAACGGGTTTTGCGGGAAGAGTGAACCCTTTGCATTTCATGCTTCAAGACGGTGGAGACATCGCCTCCGGGGCGCAGGACTTCATCCCCGGCTTACGCTACTGCGACGATGCGATCACCATGCCCCTTCAGTGTGCCACGCAGTGGGATGCGCTATCGCACATCTTCTTCGACGGCAAGATGTACAACGATCGCGGACCAGAATGGGTGACGAGTAGCGGCGCGCGGGCGAATGCCATTGACAAACTGAAGCAAAGCATCGTGTCTCGCGGAGTGCTCCTGGATATCCCGCGTTTGCTTGGCAAAGCTTGGCTCGATCCGGGTGAGGCCATCGGACCTGAGGAACTGGACGCCGCTGCTCAACGGCAAAGCGTTTCCTTAGAGCGAGGAGACATTGTGCTCATCCGCACCGGCCAGTTGGCCCAAGTACGGGCGGAAGGAAGCTGGGGGCAATATGCTGGCGGACCAGCACCTGGACTTAGCCTGCGCTGTGCCGAGTGGTTCGCTCAACATGAGATTGCCGGCTATGCCACCGATACCTGGGGCACCGAAGTGATCCCCAATGAAACTCCCGACTGCTTCCAGCCCCTGCACTGCGTCGCCATTGTGCACATGGGCATGCTAGTTGGCGAGATTTTCGATCTGGAGGAGCTGGCCAAGGATTGCGCGGAAGATGGCGTGTACGAATTCCTCTTTGTGGCCCCGCCTCTGCCGATCACCGGTGCTGTTGGGTCGCCCGTAAACCCTCAGGCGATCAAGTGAGGATCGGCCACGGGGGGGCAAACCTTCAACGCCGAAATGCCGGGGTCACTTCTTCGGTAAATAGTTGGAAGCCTTCGCGGTCGAACGGCGCTCGCAACGCAACGATGATCCAGTCCGCCCCGGCACGGCGATATTCCTCGATCCGATCGACCACCTGTGGCACCGTACCAACCAGCATTCCGGGTTCGAGCAGTTCCAGCGCAGCACCGAACTGCTGGCGTAACCCTTCGCGTTTTTTTGCCAGCTCCACCTCGTTCGGCGCAATGGCTAGCCCAACGTTCACCGTACGGGTGATCGAAGCTGGGTCGCGCCCGAGCTTCTCGCACCATTGTGTCAGCACAGCGTTCTTTTGGCCGAACAACTCTGGGCTGATGAAGGGCACATTCCAGCCGTCCGCATATTGTGCTGCAATTCGGAGTAGCCGCCGCTCTCCCATCCCGCCTACCCAAAGCCGCAGCCGATCTTGCAAAGGCTTTGGTTCACACCTCGCCTCTCGCACACGGTAGTGCCTCCCTTCGAAATTGGAAACCGGTTGGGTCAACAGCGAGCGAATGATTTGGATTCCTTCTTCGAGCTGATCCAGACGGTCGCGAATGGGTAAAAAGGGGATGCCGTAAGCGTCGAACTCGATTTGACTCCACCCTGCTCCCAGGCCAGCCTCTATGCGCCCGCCACTAACGTGATCCATGGTCGCCAGCGCGTTGGCCAAAACCGCCGGATGCCGATAAGCCATACAAAACACCAAGCAGCCAACACGCACGTGTCGGGTCTCCTTGGCCAAGGCCGTCATGATCGAAACGGCTTCGAAACAACTCCCCAGCGCGTCTTCTGGCGTGAGCATGGCCGGGTAAAAATGGTCCCACACCGAGATCCAATGAAACCCTGCATTGTCGGCGTAACGCCACAGATCCACTAGCTCGTCGTACGAACAGTTTTGGGGGCCAGTGTGTAAGCCGAACAGCATGCCTCCTCCTCTCAGCCTTCGGTCGGTCAGAGCAACCACAGCACCAGCACAATCGCAACGGAAGCCCAGGCAACACGCCGCCAAACTAACGGCTGAATCAGCGGGTGGTCCGAAGCAATGCTGCGGATCGCCTCCGCCGAGACAACACCCTTGGTTACCTGCTCGATCATCTCCAAACAGTCGCGCACCATCACCTCGCGAAAGGCGTGCCCCAGTTCGATCGAAGCCACCGCCGGAGTTCCTTTGTAAGTCACCGGAGGCCCGCCGTACCCGTACCGAGCATTGAGCAACCAACCAATTCCACCGGAAACTCCATCGACAAATTCTCGAATTTTTTCGGCCGGCTTCCCACTTCGCTCCCGCCACGAGATCCATCGCTCTGCGAGTCGCTTGAGTACTGCCCACTTGGGTGGTTCATCGCGTTGCAAGCCCTGCCAAATTGGTTCTACGGTGTCAGGACTCGCGGCCAACTGGAAGGCGGTCTCCCAGCCCCCGGCATGTTCGCCAGCAAGCAGACCCGCACGCTCTTCCGGAGAAAGCGGGCGACCGAGAATGGACTCCACTTCGGCAAAGCGCTCTCCCGTAATGATCCGGTGCAAGGCGAGAATGGACGGGGAAAACATGGATACTCCGTAGCGGCGGCTGATCTTGCGGCAAACGTGCTCGATTGCGGCAGCGTGGCGTGGTCCCCCATGGCCGTTCGTCACAACGATGTACCGATAGCCTGCTTCCACCAGAGATCGCGCGTGGCTCCAAAGAAGACGATAAAACGTGTGCGGGTCAACCCGCACCGATCCCGGCAGCGGAAGTTCATCTGTGCCTACAGGTAAGTGGGGCTGGAGTACGACCGTCCAATCGGGGTGCGCCGCGGCAAAGCGGCGAGCTGCCTCTTCCGCCATCCAACGGGCCATGAACAAATCCATACCTAGAGGCAAATGAGGGCCGTGGACTTCCAAAGCGCTAACCGACTGCACGCACAGCGTGCGACTGAAATCCATGGATTGTAGTTTGGTGTAGGTCAGCTCCTCACCGCGGACGATTGCCATCGCTCTCTCACTCCGTTCACCGGCCCTCACGGGGCCTCAACAACGTATCGCAGGCTCCTAGCCCCGCAAAGCTCCCGCAAGCAAGTGACCCCAAAAGAGCCGCTCGAAATACAGGGCCGTAAATTTTTGCTTGATCGTAATCCCGAGCTCCCGTACGCTGCCGTGATTAGGAGGTTTGGTCATGAGGTACCAACAGTGGCTGCTATCCAGTGTTTGCCTGGCCCTGATCCTTTCCGCCTTACCGACGAGGGCGGAGGTCCGACGAGAGACTCCGGCACGCCGCCCCTACATTACAGAGATTGGTGACCCCTACCCCATTTCCCGAGCCACGCTGGACCGCGAAGCGGCCCGCATGAAAGAACTCCGACTCTACCTGGACCAATACGGGTACCCCGATTACGCCGAGGTGCAGGAAATCCGCCCCGAGTGGCCCTGGGACTCCTACGAGGTACGCCTCTACTACTTACGCCGTAACGTCGAAGTCGACTTTGGCCGCGCATTCACCTTGGCGGAATCCTACCCGAACCTGGGCCTGCTGAAGTTCTCGGGCGGCATCCCTGCGAGCAAACGCTTGCAAATCGAACTTGCTCTTAACCCACCAGAGCCCCCGCCCCCTCCTGCAGTGACCACCCAGCCACAACCAGAAGCGCAAGCGTCACAGCCCACAAAACCATCGCTCGAAGAGCTCGTTGCCCGGGTGGAAGCCGCTGCTGACCGAGCGGCTGCCGCGGCAGAGGACGCAGTGAGACAAAGCGAGGCAGCGGAACGCGCCGCCAACCGAACTGTGGAAATCGTGGATCGCCTCCTCGAACAGTCCGAGCGTCAAGCCCGCTAAGCGACGATCACCTGACGAGCGCGGTTCTATCGTTCGAATTTTGATACAAGCCGCGCGGCCATTTCTGACACCGGACGGGTTCGGTACAACACTATGTCTCGCCTCGCCTTTGTGGCGCAATATTTGCGTGCGCTACGCGGGCCAGGAGGGCGCAATGAGTCAACTCGGAGCGACAAGACCCGTACGAACCGAGAAAAGGCGTTCCAGCGCACGCGAGCACGACCGGGCGGTACTTACAGCATGGCTGGCGGCGTGCGAACAGCCGTGGCAGAACTCCATTGAGTGGGCAGAAGAGTTTTGGGACGAGGTTTGAGCAAAACCACGTTTTGCTTGCACTCAACCACTCTACCTTCTATAAAGCTGGGCCAGCGCTGTGCGCGTCTGCATGGCTCAAAGAAGGAGTGCCAACCAACGGCCCACGAAGTCTTTCGCGGCGTCACGCCTCGAGCCGCTCGAGCTCACACTAGAGGAACGGGCAGAACTCAACTGGATTGCTCAGGAGTCACCACAAAACATCGCGCGGCGGGCGCAAGCTGTGTTGCTTTGGGCGCGGGGCGCAACGCTCGGGCAAATCGCGGGGGATTTGCAGGTCCACCGCTCCACAGTGCGGCGCTGGATCCATCGGTTTACCCAGAGGCGAATCGCCGGTCTCGGACCCGAAGACGCGGGGCGGCGGCGTAGTCTGGTCGACAGCAACATTCGCGATGCCATCGTGCGAATCGCGATGAGTCATCCGAGATCATTGGGGGAACCGTTCGACAACTGGTCGCTCCGCAGGCTGCAATCTCATGTGCTGCGTCGCGGGTTAGTCAAACATTTGAGTGTCGAAAGTGTACGGCAGGTGTTGCGTGGCGTTCCCTTGCCTTCCGACCTGTGGCAACGAAAGAGAACCTCGCCCTTGACGCTATCCGCCGAGCAACGGGCCGCCCTCGAACAACTCGTCGAGCGGGCGAAGCCAGAAGTTGGGCGGCGTGCTCGCATTGTTCTGGCACGCGCCAACGGCCTTCAGGAAGCGGAAATCGCAGCCGCAGTCGGAATGTCGCCGTCGTCGGTCCGTTACTGGCTTCGGCGGTTTCGCCTTCAGGGCCTTATTGGAATTCAAGCGCCGCGAAAGCCCATGCGTCCCACGAGGTTTACCCCGGAAATCCGCCGCAACATTCTCTCCTTGGCAAGCAGGGGCCCGGCCGAGTGCGGGGTGCCCCGCCATCAGTGGTCTCTGCGAACCCTCCGTTCCGTACTCGTACAACGCGGAGTCGTGAACGACATCAGCATTCAGCACCTCCGGCGCATCTTGGGCGAGGCTGGGCTCCAGGTGGCGCGGAAACCGCTGCCCGCCAAGCACTAGCGCAGAAGGGTGCGAGTTGAACCCTCAACCCGCCGGTGCTCCACTTGGCGCTAGCAATGCACGCACCATATCCCGAGTTAGAATCTCAGTTGGCTCGCGCAGCCTACCTCGCCCCTTCCGGCCTGGCTACGGTTTTGCGGCTTGCCCTCACCTTGGGCAAACCGTTACTGGTGGAAGGTCCGGCTGGGGCAGGCAAGACGGAAATTGCCCGAGCCTTGAGTGAGGCTCTGGGACGGCCGCTGCTGCGGCTGCAGTGTTACGAGGGACTCGACGAATCCAAAGCGCTGTACGAGTGGAACTACCACAAGCAACTACTGCGCCTGCAGGCGGATGGGGGACGGAACGGAAGCTGGCACGAAGCGCAGCAGGAAATTTTCTCTGCGGAGTACTTGCTCGATCGTCCGCTCCTGAAAGCGCTCCGCAGCTCCCCGCCGGCAGTGCTCCTCATCGATGAAATCGACAAGGCGGAAGAAGAATTCGAAGCCTTCTTGCTCGAATTCCTCGCCGAGTTCCAAGTCTCGATTCCCGAACTTGGCACCATCCGAGCCCAGCAGCCGCCTACGGTGATTCTTACCTCCAATCGGAGCCGCGAACTCTCCGACGCATTGCGCCGCCGGTGCCTTTACTTCTTTCTCGACTTTCCAACACGGGAGCAGGAAGAAGCAATTGTACGGCTCAAAGTGCCACAGCTCGAAGCGAAACTCAGGGCACACATCGTTCGCTTTGTGCAAAGTGCCCGCCGGCTTCCCCTCCGCAAACTCCCCAGCGTAGCCGAGACCATCGCTTGGGCGGAGGCTTTGGTTGCCCTTGGGGTGAAGGAGCTCAACGAGCCACACGCAAAAGCATCCATCACCGCCCTGATCAAGCACGAAGAAGACCTTTCCCTCGTGCAACAACGCTGGGCTTCCCTCCTAAACTCCAGCGGCCGTTGAAGAGCTTGTAGCAAGCGATGACGCAACGCCTATTTGCCTTCGTGCAAGCCCTACGCTCGCATGGCATCGATATAAGCCCTGCGGAGGTACTCGATGCATTCCGCGGAGTTCAGCTCCTCGGCGTGGAGCGGCTCATCCTGAAAGAAACCCTCGCGGCGTGCCTGGTGAAAACCACGGAGCACCGGCCAACGTTCGAAACCCTGTTCGAGCAATTCTTCCCCTTGCTCCTCCCTGCGGGTCGCCCCCGCCAAAAGCGCCGACGCCAGCACCATCTCGTGACGACTGATGGCCGCAACTCGGGGCGAAGGCCCTACGAGGACCACGCCATGAGTTTGCGGCCGCGTCCGAGCCGGAGTCAACGCCCGGTCCGGGACCTTCTTCGCGAGTACGACGGTCGCGCACAGCCGGAGCTCGTGGTGCCTGCATTGTCTGCTCAAAGGTCGCACGGAACCGGCGTGGAAGAACCTGGGCACGATGATTCCCACAAACAACTCCTTCACCGCGCCTGGACAGCCCTCGACTTTGCCGGCCCGGAGGACTTTGGCCCGGCATTACGAAAAATGGTGGAAATCTTTCGCCGGCGTTTGGGGCGGCGACGGAAGCGAACCAACCGAGGCACACTGCACTTTCGGGCCACGTTCCGAAAGGCCGTCAGTACAGCAGGGCTCTTTGCCCGACCTGTCTTCCATCGCAAGCATCCTCGCGACCTGAACCTCGTCGCTCTGTGCGATATGTCGCATTCCGTAGCGAATGCGACCAAGTTTTTCCTTCACCTCCTCGCCGCCGCTCAGCCCTATTTTCGGCGTGCGCTTTTTCTTGCCTTCGTCGACCGCGCTGTGGAGCTGGAAGTGGAGCCGGGCCACGTTCAGCCCTTAGCTCCACTCGACGTTTATGCGCGATCCGACTTCGGTAACGTCTTAGCCACGGTGCAGCCTGAGCTGCTCCGCAGCCTCGACCGCAACACTCTTCTCCTAATCCTGGGGGATGGACGCAACAATCATCGTCCTCCGCGTGCGGAGATTCTGCGCGATCTTCGCCATCGCAGCCGCGCCGTGCTGTGGGTCCAACCGGAGGATCCAACCCGTTGGGGCACGGGCGACAGTGCATTTCCGCAGTACGCGCCTCATTGCACGCACGTGGTGGTGGCGCGGACACCACAGGAACTGCTTTACGGCCTAACCCACGCTTTATTCCGCTACGTGTAACTGCAGCGGCCCCGAAAGCTTTTCTAAGGCGCACCGATCTGGGGAAACCGGGAACGGACAACCCAGCAGTAGCGCGCGAACAGCAAGGACGATTTCGTCGACCGTAATGCGTCCGTCGCCACAAAGGTCTCCGGCAATGCAGACTTCCACAGGAGAAGTTTCCAGCAAAATGTTCACCATGCGCACAATCTCGTAAACCGCTACTTGCCCGTCGCCGTCGCAATCTCCCGGGCAAGGATTCAGTTCCGCCGTCGGGGTTGGCGAAGGCGGAAGCTCGGTGGCCGTGGCACTTGGCGTGGGCGAAGCCTGTGGAGTGGTCACCGGCGTATGCGTAGCCTCGGCCGTCGGTGATGCGCTGGGTGTGGCGGTCGTCTCCGTAGGCGACAACGTCGGCGATGGTTCTTCGGTCGGAGAGGGCTCAGGCGTCATGGTAGCGGTGGGGGAAGGAGATGCGGCCACGGTGGGAGTTGCGGTAGGGCTAACCGCTAAAGTGGGCGTGCTCGTCGGCGTGGGCTCGATCGTTGGGGTGAGTGTGGGTGATGGCAGCACGGTCGGAGTTTCGGAAGGGGTGGCCGTGCCGGTCGGCGTTTCCGTTGGAGTGAGCGCCACCGTGTCCGTGGCTGTTGCCGTTGGGGACGCAGTGAGCGTCGAAGACGCCGTGGCTGTGGGAAGCGGGGAATGCGTAGACGTCGGGGTTACCGTTGGCGTGCGTGTAATCGTGGGTGGCTTTGTCCTCGTCGCCGTGAATTCCTGAGTGGGTGTCCCCGTGGATGTCGGTGATGCCTCCGGCGGTTCTGTCGCAGTTGAGCTGGGGCTCGCCGTCACGGTGGCCGAATACGTCGGCGAAGCAGTTGCCGGAGCAGTATGGGATGCGGTTGGGCTCGCCGTAGCCGTAATCGAGGGTGAGGGCGTTGCAGTCCGAGAAGGCGTGCGCGTTGGAGACGCGGTAGGGCTGGACGTTGCAGAAAACGAAGCCGTGGCCGTCGGCGTGAGGGATCGCGTGGGGCTCGAGCTGGCCGTGCTCGAGGGTGTTGGGGTCACGGTGGCCGTGGGCGAGGCAGTTCGTGTGACCGAGCTCGTTGGGGTCCGCGTCGGTGTTCCCGTACGCGTCGCTGTTGGCGAAAAGCTCGATGTAGCCGTTGCAGTCGGCGTCCGCGTTGGGGTGAACGTTGCAGGCCGAGTGCCGGTAATGGTGCTCGTCGGAGTTCGCGTAATCGATGGTGTGGGCGAAAGGGTGGGCGAAAGCGTCCGAGTAGGCGTGAACGTGGCCGTTGGCGTAGCGGAGTTTGACGGCGTTACGCTGGGGGTGCGGGTTGACGTTGCAGTGGCCGTCGCGGTCAGCGTTGGGCTGGGCGTACTGGTTCTGGTCCACGTTGGACTCCACGTGGCCGACCACGTCGGGCTCGAACTTGGTGAGGGTGTCGGAGTGACCGTTCTGGTCCGAGTTGGAGTGGGAGACTGACTCGGCGTGACACTGGGTGAAGGGGTCTGCGTCGCCGTGGGGGAAGCGGTCGGCGTCCGAGTAGCGGTCCCTGTCACGCTCGGCGTAAAAGTGCTCGAAGCGGTTGGTGTGCGCGTACTGGTCGCCACCGCCGTAAACGTCGGCGAAGCGCTTTCCGTCGGAGTCGGACTAACCGTGCGAGTATGCGTGGCCGTGGCAGTAGCCGTCGAAGTGCGGGTCGCAGTGCCTGTCATCGTCTGAGTCGGTGTGGTGGTTGCGGTGCGCGTGGGTGTGAAACTCCGCGTCGGTGAAGGCGAGAACGTAAACGACGGCGTTGGAGTCGAACTTGCTGTCGGTGTCGCAGTGCGGGTGGCTGTATGCGAGAAAGTGAACGTTGCAGTTGGAGTTACCGAAGGCGTGTTCGTCGGAGTCTGCGTGCGAGTGGGAGTGGGCGTGACGGTGGCTGTGTTCGTTCCTGTTGCCGTTGATGTCGCCGTGCCCGTCGGGGTTGGTGTCGGCGTCGGTGTGGGACCGATCTGGAATGTCGTGCCCGAAGTTGCACAGGCAAAGGAACCACCACTCTCCCGTTCCAGCAGACATGCGGGAACACTACTCGAGCCGCAGGTGACGTTGGCAAACGTCACCACGGCCGTGCCGTTGGCAACGCCTCGGAAAACAATCTCGGCGAGTTTCGTGTTCGACAGGGGCAACGGATTGGGACAAGCAATCGCAATGCAGATTTTGCCAGGGTCTGTGCGGTTCCCCTGAGCAAGGCAATTCGGTGCGTTAAAGCTCAAGTCGCTATCGACGGCGAGCAGGGAGGGGTCGTAACTAATGCCGAAGTTGTAGCCGATAATTTCGCTCGGATCGTCGATCCGCAACTCCAAGGTCACCGTACCGGACACCGGCACCGCTACGCTCGGCGGCTGGAGTGCCACGTTCTTCGTTTGCCCGTGCGCGGCTGGGAGGAGGCCGTGTGTGCTCGCGAGCAGCAAAGCGAGGGACACCCCGCGAACCCACTGAACCGGGGCAACAAGTTTCAACCGATTTTCTGGTCCTCCCATGCCAACCCGCCATCCTTTGGCCATGCGACTCGACGCCACTCCTTGTTTCTCACCGGACCCGCCTTCGCAAGTGATTTTCTTTTCGCCGCCCCACCCTGCGGCGCTGGTTGACTACTCGCTGCCTACCGGGGCCGAGCTAACCATCTGGGATCTGTTGGTCCCAAGAGAAGTCGGAACCTCACGCAGCTAAGGACGCGCATGCGGGACCGTCAGACTTCCCCGCCGCGCGCGATGAAAGCGGCCAGTTCCCTTGTCGGAAAAAGGCGCTACTGTGACGTACGGCCGCCCGATCGCCTTACGAGCCAAGCTAGAGCAACCAGCAAGCTCACGATCATGATCACGCCCGACGGCGCCACCGGCGATGGCACAACCGGAATGGGCGGAGGCGTCCGTGTAGGCGTACGCGTGCGTGTCGGGGTTGGGGTCGGAGTCGGGGTCGGCGTCGGCGTCATCGTATGGGTCGGCGTAAACGTGGGGGTCGGGGTGGGAGTGTCGGTCGGGGTAGGCGTTGGTGTGTGTGTTGGCGTGTGAGTCGGTGTGTTCGTGGGAGTGTGCGTGGGGGTGTGGGTGGGCGTGTTCGTCGGCGTACTCGTCGGTGTGTGGGTGGGGGTGTGGGTCGGCGTGTTCGTTGGCGTGTGGGTCGGTGTGTGGGTCGGAGTGTTGGTCGGGGTATTCGTGGGTGTATGCGTCGGCGTGTGGGTGGGCGTATTCGTCGGGGTGTTCGTCGGTGTGTCCGTCGGTGTGTGCGTTGGCGTGTGAGTCGGGGTGTTCGTGGGAGTGTTCGTCGGTGTGTTGGTGGGGGTGCTGGTCGGTGTGTCCGTTGGCGTATGGGTAGGGGTGTTCGTGGGCGTCGCCGTTGGGGTGTCGGTGGGGGTCGGCGTCGGGGTAGATGTGGGGGTTTCCGTTGGAGTTTCCGTGGGCGTGTTGGTTGGCGTTGGGGTGTCCGTGGGGGTGTTCGTCGGAGTGAAGGTCGGTGGTGGAGGGGGCGGGGCGCTTTGGCTCTGACCATCTGCGCTCACGACAGTACCTGCACTACACTGCGGATCATTTGCGCCATTGGTGTCGATGCCAAAACCAGCAGCACCGATGGTAAAGCCTGTATTCGTCAACCCGCTGTCGTACACGAACACGATGGCACGACCTGCGGGCAAGCTAAAACCATCCGCCGGCGCAGACGCACAGACGTTCGTGTTCGTCGTTGGCGCAGCATCGCATGTTCCGTCGTTGTTCGTATCCAAGCCGAATCCATACGTTGTCACCGTGGCACTCGTGCATCCCGCACTGACATTCGAGCGCACGCATGCCTTCGGTACGCTGGAATCGGCAGTGCTCAATGGTACAAGACTCACCACCGATTCCGGACCGGTACAATCCGCCGGATTCCGGCAGATTTGCAACCCGGTCGGACCCGATCCAAATGTGAGTCTGCCGCTCCCTCCTGGGGAGAAGGAAACGGTGAGGGACGATGGATTCAACACGGTCGTACGCGAGATCTGCGCCGCAGGAAAAAGGGTTTGGCCGACAGAGGCGTCCGCACCCACCAGTGCCCGCGCTGCAGCTGCTTGTCCCCCCACGACCCCAGAGCACGATATCAACCCCTGCACGCCACCAGCTAAGGTAGTGACACGAACTTCCTCAGCCCCAGCGTTCAATGGTCCGGGCGGGACAATAATGACGTGGTAAACTGTGCCGTCAGCCGCTCGCTGAGAAGAAGCTTGGTTCAGTTGCGCGTATGCAACGCCGTTCCATGCGACCGCACAAACCGCCAACGCGGCCCGAGCTGCGGCACTGCGAAACGGTGAAAGCCCATAACCTTCCGTTCTTCCCACAGCTTCGCAGCCCCGAATGGTACTAATTGTTCAAATCCTCAGCTTCGACGGACAGCACGACGCATCATCCAGACCAGTGCCGCGGCCAGCCCGCCGATCATGGTCAAGCCGGCCGGCGACATCGGTGACGGGATCAGTGGAATGGGGGGAGGCGTTGGCGACGGGGTAACCGTGGGCGTCAGCGTCGGCGTGAAGGTACGGGTCGGTGTCTGCGTTGGTGTGTTCGTCGGGGTTTGAGTCGGGGTAAATGTCGGAGTGTTGGTCGGCGTGGGGGTCAAGGTGGGTGTGTTCGTCGGGGTTTGGGTGGGCGTCAGCGTTGGGGTCAGTGTCGGGGTCAATGTGGGCGTAAGAGTAGGCGTCAAAGTGGGCGTATTCGTGGGCGTCAGCGTCGGAGTGTCTGTCGGTGTGGGCGTCAGCGTCGGCGTATTGGTTGGCGTCGGTGGCGGCGGAGGTGGAGCGCTCGGGTTTTGGCCATCAGCCGTAATCACAGAGTTGGCATTGCACTGCGGGTTATTGGAACCATCGGTGTCAATACCGAAACCCGCAGCTCCCACACTAAACCCGGTGTTTGCAAGGTTTCCATCGTAGATGAAAACGATCACTCGTCCGGGAGGAACAGTGAAACCATCTGTCGGAGGCGCTCCGCACACTGTCCGGTTTGTCGTCGGTGGGCTCTGACAAGCCTTGGTCGTACTATCGCGTGGCAAGTTAAAACCGAAGGTCGTGAAGCTACCCGATGAGCACAGGGCGGTGACACCCGTCGCGATACAGGCCGCTGGCACCGAAGTCCCCGCAACGGTTCCAGCAGCAACCACGTTGCCATCGAGGTCGAAGATCGAAGCGTCGGGATCGCCTCCGCTACAGTCAGCCGGGTTCGCACAAATGTCGATGCCTCCGATGGTAAGCCGGCCCGCACCACCTGAGCTAAACGTCACCGACGAAACGTTACTCGGTTGAAGCACGTTCGTACGGCGGATGGCAGTAAACGGGTGCAGGGAGCCAATGTTCGGGTCCACGCCAGCTACTGCGGCAGTGTTTTGGCCGGAGGTTCCACCAGTAGAGGAGCAAGACTGCACACCAGATGTAGAGCCCGCAATTGTCGTGATCCGCATCTCGTCGGCCCCTGCAGAAAGCGGCGGGTTCGGCACGACGAGCACCTCGTAAACTGTTCCGTTCGACGCTCGTTGGTTAAACGCAAGGCTAAACTGCGCGTGAGAAGTCCCCACAATCCCCAACGTCCCCGCAACAAATGCACTGAATCCACCAAGAACTCTGCGTCCAGCCACAACCACCCGCTTCATTTGTCCTCGAACCATCCGCAAACTCCTTCTTGCTGCGAGGCCACCCTCACCTCAGGCACGAAACAGCACCCGTAAAAAGCGGGTTTCTGCCTATCATGCTGCGCAAGGCCATGTCAACCGCAAACCACAGGTCTTTGGGCAACGGCCACCAGGAGTTCGCAAGGAATGGCCGTTGTCATACGTTAACTTTCTCGTTCACCAATCCGCGCTCGCGAAGTGGATGGAGGCCGCGGCCCTAGAGGCTCACGGTCGCAACACGAAGCCAGCCAATCCGGCAAACCACCCTCGCAGAACAGTCCAGTCGTCTGCAGCACCGACCTTCTTAGACCAGACACGGGACCTTACGCCCGACGAAAGCCAGCCCACCGGTTCTTTACGCGCGGATCAGGGGCTGGGTCCGGAAAATTTCGCTCGGAGGTGAAAGGTGCTCCGCATCTTCGCCAGGCATGACCATGGATGGGATCGCCTGCCGCCTTCAGTGCAGGTCAACAGGTCCAAATCTTTTCACGCCCACTCGCACACGGGTCTTCTTTAGGGGCAACGATCTGGCCGCCGCGAACCGTGCCCGGCGAAACCAAGCGTCTCGTTCGCTACCTGAAAATGGTCGAGACCAAAGGGAACGGCGTCACAAACTGTCCCTTCGGCCATTGCTTCGGTGTCCGCACTTCTTCGCTCATTTGAAAACTTCGAACTCGCAGGCGGATCGGTTGCCACCAGCAAAGAACCAACAAATTTTCTTGGTTGATTTGCCCGAGGATTTGCGAGATGTATTGTGAACCCGCAAGCTCCCTGGGCCCGTAACCCGAGGCAATGGATGGCGGTAGAGGCGGTTGTTGGATGTGCAAGGGGTCAAAGCCCTAGCTTTTGCAGTGCAGGGGCCGACGTACACAGTCGGCGCGGGCGGCGGTCAACGTAACCATGGTGGCATTTTTTCGCCGGCAACGGCGGCTGATTGTAGGCACACTGTGCTCGTTTGCCTTACCGAGGCGGGTAGCCTCGTCTGGCACGGATTTGGCGCGGCGGGTTACCTGCGCCCCGGTTCGGCGACGGACCCGCGAGAAAATTTCAGCACTTACGCAAGATGTGATGGGCAAGCGGAATGACCCGAAAGCCTGATATCAGAACGTTCCCTCAAGAACCGCCGCGTTTCCGCTTTGCGTCCCAGCATATCCGTGCAACCGGGTTGATCGCGATTGTTCTCGCCAGGTTGATTTTTGCCTCTTTGAGTTTGGCGTTCGAGCTTCCACCTCAGGGCGGAATCGATACCGTGGTAGGGGGCGGGGTCGGCGACGGCGGCTTGGCCATCAACGGCATTGTCGATCCACGGGGAATGGCCTTGTGCGGCCGCACGCTGTTTATTGCCGACGGTCTAAATCATCGCATTCGCAAGGTTGACCTGGAATCGCTGGTTATTGACACGGTCGCAGGCAACGGTACACGTGGGTTTTCTGGCGACGGCGGGCCGGCTGTCGCTGGCCAACTGAACTTCCCTACCGATGTCACCTGCGGGGCCGACGGGGCGCTGTTTGTTGCGGACACGCTGAACCACCGTGTCCGGAAAATCTCGCGCGATGGAACCATCGTCACCGCCGTCGGTGATGGCCGGCCGTTCAGTAGCGGCGATGGCGGCCCTGCTACTAAAGCGAGCATCAATGGTCCTCGGGGTGTTGCTTTCGACTCTGCAGGCAACTTGTACGTGGCTGAAGGAGACGGCAATCGGATTCGGAAAATCGGACCCGACGGAATCATTACCACCTTTGCCGGCACCGGAGCGTGGGGGTTCGCTGGTGACAACGGTCCGGCAACTCAAGCAAAGCTAGCGAACCCGTGGCACGTCGCGCTCGATGGTTTCGGGAATGTCTTCATTGCCGATTACGGGAATTCCCGCATTCGCCGTGTTGACTCTCAAGGCATGATCACGACCATTGCGGGAGATGGCGTGCAGGGGTTCAGCGGAGACAACGGCCCGGCCGCTAGCGCCCGGATTTTCAATCCAGCGCGGTTGGCGTTCGACTGGGCGGGAAATTTGTATTTCACCGACGTGGGCAACAACCGCGTACGCCGCATCGACGCCATTGCCGGCGTCGTTACACCGCAATCAATCATCAAAACCGTTGCGGGAACCGGTGTGCGTTCCCCATCTCCAGACGGCCAGCTCGCCACAGAAACGAGCTTCGCCATGCTTACCGGCCTCGCGGCTGACTGGGTGAAAGGCTCAATTTATGTGGGTCAGTACGTAACCCAGCCACCGCATGTGGAAAACCGGGCTCGGGCGATTCTAGCTTCCGGCACGGTTGCTCCTTTCGTCGGCGGTGGTGTGGGTGATGGCGGTACGGCGGAGAATGCCCTAGTGGATCCGAAGGGGCTCTTGGTTCGCCCGCTTGCCGCAGCCAACGGTTTCGAGCTTTACATCGCCGATAGCGCGAACCACCGCGTGCGGGTGGTAAGTTCTCTCACCGGTACGATCACCACCGTTGCGGGCGACGGTACGCCGTGCGACTCGGGCTCCTCCTGTGGCGATGGGGGACTTGGGGTGGCTGCGCAGCTCACGAATCCTTTCGATGTCGACAGCGATGAACGCGGCAACCTTTACATCGTGGAATTAAGCGGCCACCGTGTGCGAAGGCTCGATGCCGCCACCGGTACGATCTCCACTATCGCCGGCACGGGCGGGTTCGGTTACAACGGCGACAACATCCCGGCAACTCGAGCCACACTGGCTAACCCGTACGCGGTTGCCGTTTCCGCTGATGGCAGTGTTCTTTACATCGCCGACTTTCAGAACAACCGCATCCGTAAGGTCGAAGGCGGAATCATCACGACGATTGCGGGAAATGGCAGTTGGGGCAATCCGCCCGACGGAGCTGTGGCTGATCAGTCACCCTTGGGTTCGCCCAGCGACGTTGCCATCGGACCCGACGGTAACGTGTACTTCGTCGACCGGGGCAACAATGCGGTGCGCCGTATCCGTGCGGGCCTCCTCGAGCGGGTTGCCGGTACGGGTTGGGCAGGTTTCACGGGTGATGGCGGACCGGCCACACAAGCACAGCTTTCGGGGCCCCTACGCATTGCCTTTGACCGCTTCGGGAACTTGTTCATTGCCGACGCTGGCAACTACCGGATTCGGCGGGTGGACATGGCCACAGGGATCATCACAACCGTGGCCGGCACGGGCGCGAGCCTCGACTCGGGAGACGGGGGCAGCGCCTTGGCCGCCGGGATCAGTCGAGTCATGGGACTCACCATCGATGGCGACGGACACCTGTTTCTTTCGGTTCCCGAAGCAGCCAGAGTCCGCGCGGTCAGTTTGGAACTTGTCCCGCCGCCACCAACGGTAACTCTGACACTGACGCCGACGATTACGCCCACTCGCACGGCAACGTTCACGGCAAGTGCCACGCCCACCCGAACTTTCACGGCAACGGCCACAGCCACGCCGAAGGCTACCGCTACAGCTACGGGCACCTTCACCGCGACACCGACGGCAACGCCAAGCTTCACTCCGACGTCGAGTTACACTCCGACCGCGACTTTTACTCCTACGAATTCTCCAACTCCAACGCGAACGCCGACTCCGACCCTGACACCTACGCCCACGTTCACACCAACACACACACCGACGCCAACCCGGACACCGACGTTTACTCCCTCCCGCACTCCAACCCAAACGTTTACCCCGACCAATAGTTTCACACCTACCAACACTCGCACGCCAACCCCGACGGCCACGCCAACCGCGACACCAACTTACACGCCAACTCGAACCTTCTCACCAACCCCAACCCAAACCTTCACGCCAACACACACACCAACCTTTACGCTTACCTTCACGCCCACATTCACGCGCACTTCCACGTCCACCCCCACCAATACTCCAACTCGCACCCCGACTTTCACTCCATCCAACACTCCGACA
>FMSI01031326.1_pt1 | contig 22315 bp, 26 predicted proteins | sample 1504471 | NCBI WGS metagenome assembly FMSI01 (sample SAMEA4475357, study PRJEB15587) | soil metagenome | biome: Soil; feature: Field | place: India | collected 2015-03-11 | depth 0 m
AGAGGGAGTCGAACTGGAAGGAGAGATTTATTGAGAAAGGAGCAGAACTTCCATCTCTTAAAACTGCAATTGCGCCAGGAACCCATTCGAAAAGGACCGTCTTTACAAGCCTGTTACCTGCAGGGATTTTCAGAAGCTCAAAAGTCGATATTGTAGCAAGGAGGAAGGAAAGAAATGGAGTCCCTATTGCAAACAAATTTACCCATTTTTTCTTTTTGAAAAAACTTATCCCAAAAAGACCGTTTACAAGTGTTCCAATAGCTGGAAAAAAAGGAATTAGCCAGAAATACTTAAGCATTTTCTATCCCTTCATTAGAGTCATATCATCTATGTTGAAAGTATCTTTATTTCTCATAAAAGCAACAATTAGTCCAAAGGCAACAGCTGCCTCAGCAACCGCCACTGCAATAACAAATAAAGCAAATATCTGCCCCTTTACATCTCCGAGATAATCAGCAAAAGCAACAAAGTTTAAATTCACTCCATTGAGCATTAGCTCTATTGACATGAGAATAATTATTAAATTTCTCCTCAAAAGGACTCCAAGAATCCCGATCATAAAGAGAATAGAACCGACAATAATCATAAAATTTATATTCATGAGCTCCTCTTCCTTGCAAGATAAATTGTTGCTATCATTGCGCCAATCAAAAGCAAAGATGCGAGTTCAAATGGAATAACATAATTTTTTAAAAGAACATCAGAGAATGTTTTTAAATCAAGAATTTTGGTAGGCGGTGGAAATGGATATGAAGATTTTCTGATCAATAGATAGACAATTTCTCCCGCAACAAGCAGTAGGATCAGAGAAGAAACTATGTAAAGGAATGCATTTCTTCTTTTCCCACCGACCTCCTCAAGTCTTATAAGAAAAATTATAAAAAGGTAAATTACCATAATTCCGCCTGCGTAGACGAGAATCTGGACTGCTCCCAGAAACTCCGCATTTAACATAAACAAAATTCCTGCGATTGAAAGAATTGCAAAAATCAAAAATATTGCGCTGTGGACAGCGTTTTTGACAGATATTACACAAATTGCAAAAGCGATACTCATAAAGGAGAAGAGATAAAGAAAGAAGGAATATAAATCCATTATACCTCCGCAAGTTTTTCTATTATATTTGAATCAGAATAAAGATCTTCCTTATGGATGAATAGCTTTTTCTTGTCGAATGTAGCAAGTTCATAATCTTTAGTAAATCTTATAGCGTTTGTTGGACATGTCTCGACACATAAACCGCAGAACATGCATCGGGACATATTCCATGTAAAAGTTTTTGGATAAAGTTTTTTGTCAGGTCCTCTTTCACCTTCAATGGATATTAAGAAATCAGGGCAGGCTTTAACACACTGCATACATGCTACACATAAGTCCCTTCCATTTTCATCTTTAAAAAGCCTTATCATTCCGCGGAATCTTGGCTGGGGCTCTACCTTCTCTTCTGGATATTCAACTGTAACCTTTGGACTTAAAAGATATTTGAAGGTGACCACAAGTCCTATTATAAGGTCAACAAGAAGAACTCTTTTTAGTTTATCTAAAATCTTCATATTTACCTCACAAGAACAATAACGAAAGATGTTACTATCAGATTTGCAAGGGAAAGAGGAATTAACCCTTTCCAGCTCAGCTCCAGCAGCTGGTCATATCTATAACGAGGGAATGTTCCTCTAATCCATGTAAAAAGGAAAAGGAAGAAGCAAAGTTTTAATAGAAACCATAGGGGTCCTGGAATCAGATCCAAGAAAGAAAGGAATTTTATTGATGGAAAAGGTCTTAGCCATCCTCCAAAGAAAATAATTGTAACCATTGCAGAAATTAAAAAGATATGGACATACTCAGCAAGGAAGAAAAATGCAAACTTTATACCTGAATATTCTGTATGGAATCCGCCTACAAGTTCTGACTCAGCCTCAGGAAGATCAAAAGGAGTTCTATTAGTTTCAGCAACACCAGCTACAAAGAATATAAAAAATGCTATTGGCTGAAGAAAAAAGAACCAGATTCCCATTTCTCTTTGGGAGTTTACAATTTCTACAAGACTTAAAGATTTTGAAAAAAATAGGATTGGAACAATTGAAAGACCAAGAGCAACTTCGTAACTTATCATCTGGCACGCTGATCTTAAAGAGCCAAGCAAAGGATATTTACTGTTGGATGCCCATCCACCAAGGATGATACCAAAAACTGCAAGAGAGGAAAAAGCAATTACAAAAAGCAGAGCAACATTGATGTTTGAAAGATAAAATTTGAAATCTATTCCAAATATTTTTGTTCCCTCTCCGAAGGGAATTAGACCAAAAACCACAATAACAGGGACAATTACAATTATTGGAGCAATATTGAAAACAAAACGGTCTGCCCTATATGGAATAATGTCCTCTTTTATCAACAGTTTAACAGTGTCTGCTATTAACTGGAGCAACCCAAAGGGACCTACCCTGTTTGGTCCAAGCCTTGTCTGGATGAAGCCCCAGACTCTCCTCTCAAACCAGATGTAAAGGAGAACACCAACAATGATAAAAGCTAAGATTAAAATAATTTTTATCAATGGGATGATTAAGAATTCAACCATTAATATGCTCCGTTCCATTGAAAGAAGTTATAAATTTTAAACTTTGCATTTCAAATTTTACATTTTTCATTTTCATTTCTTCATCTGTCAATCTCCCCAAGAACTATATCAAGGGAACCAATCACTGCAACAACATCAGCGACAAGTTGACCCTCTATCATTTTTGAGATTCCTTGAAGATTTACAAAGGATGGTGGTCTTATCCTCACCCTGTATGGCATGGTTGAGCCATCAGAAACAATATAGTATCCAAGCTCACCTTTTGGAGCTTCAATGGAATGATAAACTTCACCTGCGGGAGGTTTAATTATTTTCGGAACCTTAGCACAAACTTCACCTGATGGAAGAGAGTTTATTGCTTGTTCTATAATCTTACAACTCTGCCGCATTTCTTCCATTCTGACCATGTATCGGTCATATACATCCCCAATTTCACCTGTTGGAATTATGAATTCGAAATTTGAGTAAACTGAATATGGATTTGACTTTCTTATATCCCATTTGACTCCAGAACCTCTTATACTTGGCCCAGAAAGACCGAGATCAATTGCATCCTTTGCTGTTATAATTCCAACATTTTTTGTTCTTTTCAGCCAAATTCTGTTATTTGTCAATAACTTATGATAGTCGTCAAGATATTTCGGAAAGACTTTTACAAACTCTTTTGCCTTTTCCACAAAGCCTTCAGGAACATCCTGGGGTAACCCTCCAATTCTGAAGGCATGACATGTTAACCTTCCTCCTGTGACCATCTCAAAAATGTCAAGAATGTGTTCCCTTTCCCTGAAGCAATAGAGAACAAGGCTCATAACCCCTATGTCAAGGGCATGGGTCCCGAGCCAGACAAGATGACTTGCAATTCTTGTAAGCTCAGTAAGGATTACCCTTATATATTCCGCCCTCTGAGGAACTTCAATACCCATAAGTTTTTCAACAGCTTCAACCCATCCAAGCTCATTGGATATCGCTGCTATATAGTCAAGCCTGTCGGTTATTGGAGTAAACTGAGCATAGGCTCTATGCTCGGCAAGTTTCTCAACCCCCCTATGTAAATATCCAATTATTGGCTCAGATTTTACAACAACTTCACTATCGAGCCACAACTTAATTCTAAAAACCCCATGGGTTGATGGATGCTGAGGCCCCATGTTAACAACTATCTCTCTTACCTGAACCATTTCACCACCTTACTTAATATGGCTGTTTTCCATCACCTATGAGAGGGTAATCCTTTCTTAAAGGATGCCCTTCCCATTCGTCTGATAGAAGAATTCTTTTAAGATTGGTGTGTCCTTCGAATTCAATTCCGAACATGTCGTAAACTTCCCTTTCAAGCCAATTGGCTGAACCCCAAATTCTTGTTAAGGTTGAGACTTTTTCGCCCTCTTTAATTTCAGTCTTCACTCTTAATCTTTTGTAATTTTTCAAGGAAAAAAAATGATAAACTATTTCAAATCTTTTCTCTTTATCAGGGTAATCTACTGCCGTAAGATCTGTTAGATAATCAAAATCAAGGTCTTCTTTTAAGAATTGCATTAAAGGAATTAAGAATTCGTGCCTTATTTTTATTGTGAATTCATTAAGAGCATATTTTGTTTCAACTATTGCTTGGGAGAAATTTTCTTGGATTTTATTCAGCAGATTTTGAAAAAAATCAGGTGGGCTTATCTTGCCTTCCATCATTTACTCCTGTCCTTCATAAAGCTTTTCTTCCTTATTTTCTTCTGCAATTTTATCAAAGCATCGAGAAGGGCTTCCGGTCTTGGAGGACAACCAGGCACATAAACATCAACAGGTATTATTTTATCCACTCCCATAACTGTGTGATAGGTAGGGAAAGGGCCGCCTGCATTGGCACATTCACCCATGGAAATTACATATTTTGGCTCAGCCATCTGGTCATATAACCTCTTAATTATTGGAGCCATCTTTTTTGTCACAGTCCCTGAAACAATCATAAGATCGGCCTGTCTGGGAGAAGGTCTGAAAATCTCTGAACCAAATCTTGCGATATCAAATCTTGGCATTCCTACCGCCATCATTTCAATGGCACAGCAGGCAAGCCCGAATGTTATTGGCCAGAGGGAGTTGGATCTTCCCCAGTTAACTAAATAATCAATAGAAGTTATTAGAACTCCAGGAATATGAAATTCCTTATTCTGCTCCATATTTTATAACTCCCTTCTTCCAAACCCAGAAATAACCTGCAATCAATATTCCAAGGAATACAAGCATCTCTAGAAATCCAAATAAAGCAAGCTTATCGTATCTTAAAGCCCATGGAAAAAGCAATGCAGTTTCAATGTCAAAAATAATAAAGAGAAGGGCAATAAGATAATATTTTATCGAGTATCTTTCCCTTGCGTCAGAATCGGGATCAACACCACATTCGTAAGGAACATATTTATCGTGAACTTGCTTTCTTGGATGGATAAGGCGGGATAATAAGAAGGCTACAAGAACAAATATTATTCCAATTACTAATATTAGAAAAATTGCAAAATATTCATGCATCATAAATAAAGCACATTATCAAATTTTAACTTTTCTGTCAATATTCTTCTTCAAATTCATTTTCAAGTTCTTCTTCACCTTCTTCCTCTTCCTCCTCTTCTTTAATTTCTTTTCCCTCCTCTTCCTCTTCCTCAAGAATCTCCTCTTCCTCTCCAAGTTCCTCTCTCCTTTTCTTCATTGCAGCTCTAAATTCTTTTTCATTCTTATATCTTCTAATATGTGAGGAGTTGACATCATTGTAGTAAAGCTCAAGAAGGTCATCTTCAATTTTGCAAAAAACAGAAAGACCTACGCCTGATTCAATACTTCCAATTTTTTCAATTATTTTTGCTCTTTTTTTCAGAGCATCTAAGGTAGCGAAACTTGATACCTCAATCTGCTCCATTCAAACCTCCTAATTCAGCACTCTTATAAAATTGCATTAATATATTTTAAATCAACTGTCAAGTATTTCAAGCGATATGGGAAAATACCCTGTTCCGCCTCTGGCAATAGTAAAAACTTTGACTTCTCCAGCACCACTTCTGTAAAGAACCTTGCAACATTCAGATACTGTAGAACCTGATGTATAAATGTCATCCACAAGCAGAATCCTTTTCCCTTTTATAAGCTCTTCATTCTTTACCCCAAAACTTCCTAGAATGTTCTTTCTTCTTTCCTTCAGGGAAAGAAGTGATTGGGGAATTGTGTCAAATTTTTTTATGAGGACATTTTTGAGAACTCTTTTTCTGAGCAATCTTGAAAGTTCTCTGGCAATTTCTTCCGATTGATTAAAACCTCTCTCAGCTTTTCTTTTTTTGGAAATTGGAACAGGAATTATTAAATCACAATCGTAAATGGGATTATTATCTTTTAAATGCTCATAGGCAATCCGAGTTAGAATCTTTGCGAAAACTTTCATTTTCTTAAACTTAATCAATAAAATTAAATCTCTCAGAATCCCTTCATAGGAGGCAAAAGACTTGTGCATTGCAAATGGTGGAGGGGACTCAATACAGCTTATGCATATCTGGGATGGGGAATTAGAATTCATTGGTTTTCCGCATTTCTTGCACGTACTATTTTCCATTGGACTTATTTTTATCAAACAGTCTGAGCAGATCAACATCTCAGAATCGCTCAAGGGACAATGGCATATCTGGCAAAAAGAAGGGAATATTAAACTTTCAAAAGGATATATTAATTTTCTCAGAAAGATTTTAAAGCTTTCTCTTTTTCTGTTTTCTCTTGACATTCTTTGCAATACTTAGCCCACGGAATTGATGTTAACCTTTTTTCCCCGATTTCGCTACCGCAGATAAGACAGAAGCCATATTTACCTTTTTCAATTCTTTTCAGCGCTCCCTCGATCAGATTTAAAGTTTCCCTCTCTGTATCAGTGAGGCTATAGAAAAATTCTTTTGTATAGGCGGAAAGTGCCTTATCTGCCTGATCCTGTGTGCTGTCATAATCTGTTTCCTTTCCTGAATCTTCTGACACTGCAAGATTTCTCAGGATTTCTTCTCTTTTTTGAAGTAACATCTTCTTTAGCTCTTCTAATTTTTTCTTGGTCATTTTCCTCTCCTCATTTATGGTATTTTCTTCCCTTCTTGATGGAAAGAGCTCTGTATATCTGCTCAAAGAGCAGGACTCTTGTTATCTCATGGGGAAAAGTCATTGGAGAAAGTGAAAGTAAAAAGTGCGCTTTCACTTCCAGTTCTTTGGATACTCCCCATGGTCCACCAAGAATGAATGATATATTTTTATTCTTGCTGAATTTATCCATTAAAAATTCCGAAAATCTTTCAGAGTGCATCATTTGTCCTTTTTCAGAAAGGAGTATTAAGTAATCATCCTCGTTTAAGTTTTCCATAATTCTATCCATTTCTTTCCTCAGAAAGCGATCGCTATCCTTGCCAGTTCTTTTTTCCTCCTCAATTTCAATGATCTTCAATGGAATCATAGCTAAAATTCTTTTTTTATACTCATTTATCAAATTTTTCAAGTCCCTCTCTTTTGTTTTTCCAACCCATAAAATCTTTACCATTTATTCCTTTAGCCATTTTCTAAGGGTTTTACGGGTTATTCCTAAAAACCTTGCAGTTTTAGCTGTGTTCTTTCCCATCTTTTCCCATACATTCTTTACATAATGCTTTATCATTTCCCTGAGAGGAAGCATTCTATTATATCCTTTCTTTATTTCGATTTCATCATTTTTCAAAAAATTTAATTCAGAAGCCATTATAGGACCTTCATTCCCGTTCAGCCATACCCTCTTGACTGCCAGTTTTAATTCCCTTAGATTTCCATACCATTGATGTTCCTGAATAATTTTTTTTGCTTCTGGAGTCAAATCCCTTTTTATCCCTGTCTCTTTTTCTATCTCCTCTTTAAAGAGATTCCAGAATGGGATAATCTCTTTTCTTCTCTCCCTCAAGGGGGGAATTTTAATTGTAAAGCCATCGAGTCTGAAAAAAAGATCTTTTCTAAAATCACCTTTTTTGACAAGATCAACTATCTCCTCATCGCTGGATGCAACTACCCTCGCTCTTGTCTCTATCTTTTCACTCCCTCCAAGCCTGAAAATAAATCCATCTTCTAGAACTCTTAGAAGTTTTCCCTGGAGTAAAGGATTTAAAAGATTTATTCTATCAAAGTATATCGTTCCATCACTGGCAAGTTCAAACTTCCCTATTCTCAATCCTTCCGCTCCTGTAAATGCTCCCTTCTCATGCCCGAATAAATCTGAATCGGCAAGATTCTCCTGAAGAAGGGAACAATCAACTATTACAAAGGGTTTATCCTCTCCTTTCCCAAAAATATGAAGAAGATAGGCAAAGAAGTCCTTTCCAGTCCCTGTTTCTCCTATTAGAAGAACAGGAACATTTGTGGAGGCGATTTTCTTAACAGTCTCAATAATTCCTTTTATCTGCTCAGAAATAACTATAATCTTATGAAGTTTCAATTTCAACCCTCTTAGCATCTCCCCAGAGAGATTCAAGGTCATAATACTCCCTTACTCTTGGAGAGAAAATGTGTATTATAAAGCTTCCATAATCAAGGAGAATCCATTCTCCCCTTTCAACGCCTTCAACATGGAGGGGTTTTCTCTTCAGTTTCTTAAGAGATTCCATTATGGAATTATAAATTGCCTGATTTTGCCTTGTGGAATTGCCTGATAAGATCAAAAAATAATCAGCATAATCAACAATCTTTTTCACATTTAGAACGACTATATTTTCAGCTTTTTTATCCAGAGCTGCAGAAACAGCTGTTTTTATGGCTTTGTTCAATCTCATTTTTCATCTCCTATATATAATCCATTCTCTATTATATATCTTTCTATTTCAGGCAAAACAAGCCCTTTTATGGAAAGCCCTTTTTTGACTCTCTCTCTTATTTCTTTTGATGAGATGGGAAGGGAATCCATTTCAAAAAGATAAATTAATGGGTATTTCTCCTCGATTTTCTCCTTTTCAAAAAAACTTACTCTTTCGAATGTAAAGTCTTCCTCCCTCAATAAATTCTCCGCTTCCACCATTTTATAATCAGGTCTGCTTACAACAATAATTGAATATTCCTTCAACAAATTTTTCCATTCTTTCCAGGTTTTTACTTCAAGAAAAGCATCAACTCCAATTATGAGATAGATTTGCGAATTTTTGTATATTCTTTTTAACTCCCTCAATGTGTCAATTGTATAAGATGTGCCCTTCCTGCTTATTTCAATGGCAGAGGGTATGATCCCATCACTTCCCTTCAAAGCAATCTCCACCATTCTGAATCTTAATGGAGCTTCAGTAATTGATGAAGAATCTTTGTGGGGAGGTGAATAGGAGGGAATGTAAAAAATCTTTTCAAGAGAAAAGAATTCCTTAACCCTCTCACCAATTCTGATATGTCCTAAATGAATTGGGTCAAATGTTCCCCCTAAAACACCTATTTTCTTTCTCTCTTTGAATTCAGAAATTAAATCCCATATACCTTTTATCAATTTTTTCACTCCATGATTTTTTAAAGCAGATATGGAGAAAGTTTTCAAGCCTTTCTTTTCAAATTCAGCCCTGCTCTCATTAATTATTGATTCATCATCAAGAAGATCAATCTTATTAAGAGCTACAATTCTTGGTTTGTAAAGCAAAGATGTGCTATATTCAGCCATTTCATTGATTAAAATCTCATACTCCTTCAGGGCTCTTTTTTTTTCTCCGTGGGAAATGTCCAGTAAGACAAGGAGGACTTTTGTCCTTTCAATGTGTCCAAGAAACCTTATTCCTAAACCCTTTCCAAGATGGGCACCCTCAATCAAGCCTGGAATATCTGCCATAATGAAACTTTTCTCTTCATCAATATTTACAACTCCAAGATTTGGAATGAGGGTTGTAAAAGGATAATCCGCAATTAAAGGTTTCGCTGAGGAAACTTTTGAGAGGAGAGTTGATTTCCCAGCATTGGGAAAACCTACAATTCCAACATCAGCTATACTCTTAAGTTCAAGGATCAATTCTTTCTTCTCTCCCTCCTTTCCGAACTCTCTGATTCTTGGAGCTCTTCTTGTTGAGGATACAAAGGACGCATTACCCCTTCCTCCTCTTCCTCCAGCAACTGCAAGGTAAATCATAGAGGGGGAATGGAAATCAAAAAGGACTTCGCTTGTCTCCTTATCCTTTACCACTGTTCCCACAGGCACTCTTAAATAAATATCTTCTCCCCTCTTCCCATTTTTATTCGATCCCTTTCCATGCTCTCCTCTCTTTGCTTTTATTATAGGTCTGAACCTGAAATACACAAGGGAATCCACTCCTTCATCACTAATAAGATAAATACTACCCCCATCTCCACCATTTCCTCCATCAGGTCCTCCCTTTGGAACAAACTTTTCCCTTCTGAAGGAAATACAACCATTTCCTCCCTTCCCCCCTTCAAGGCGAACCATGACCCTGTCAATAAACATATTTATTTACTTTTCACCACAAAAATATTTTACCACTATTCAAAACTTTTCGAGGATTCATTTATTGAATTTTAAAAGAGCCCCTCACAAGCTTTTATTGATTGTAAGGAAGGACAGAGACATACTTTCTGTCACCTTTATTATGAAATTTCACAATTCCATCTATTAGAGCAAAGAGTGTGTGATCCTTTCCAATCCCAACATTTAGACCTGGCTTTATAACAGTCCCCCTCTGCCTCACTATTATAGAACCAGCACGAATAAACTGGTTAGAAAATGCTTTAACTCCAGGATATTTAGGGTTGCTGTCCCTTCCATTTCCAGCGGATTTTTTCCTTGCCATTACTCCTCCTTATAAATCTTCTCAACCTTAACAAGAGAATAAATCTGTCTATGCCCTGTCTTCTTTTTATAATGTTTTTTGCTTTTCTTCTTAAAAATAATTACTTTCTTTCCCTTCTTCTCATCAAGAATTGTCCCTTCAACCTTGTAATTCTCCACATAAGGAGTCCCAATAAGTATTTCCTCTCCCTCAACCAGAAGAGGCTTGAAATAAACCTTTTCTCCAGGGCTTCCCTCAATTCTTTCTATAAATATTTTGTCTCCTTCTTTTACAATATATTGCTTTCCGCCACTTTCAATTACAGCCATCATATTATCACCTCAGATTCAAAATTCTTTTTTACCATAAAATGCAGAATCTGTCAAACACAGCCTTACCTGAAAATTCCACATTTTACATCGATCAAATTTTCTATTTTCTCTAAAATTTCTTGATACTTATGGATATCCCGCTTCTGCTTGAACGATCTATTCTCGTTTCCATATTGGGAAGAGAGTATAAATAATCAAGAAAATTTCTTATTCCCCACATATATCTGTTGAGAACATTGTGAGCAGTAAGACACCCTCCAGCTTTCAGTTTTGGAATTAAGGCAACAGCATAGTTTTTATACCAATCCTTGTCAGCATCAATAAAGATAAAATCAAAAGGTCCTTCAAGCTTATAAACAAGTTCATGGGCATCGCCCAGCCTTGCATCAATAAACTTTAAAAGACCTGTTTTTTCAAAGTTGGAAAGAGCTTTCCTGTATCTTTGCTCATTTATCTCAATGGTGACAAGCTTACCCCCTGTCTTACTCATCGCCCATGCAATCCAGATAGCTGAGTGGCCTGTGGAAGTGCCAATCTCCAGAGCTGATTTATAGCCATTTCCAATAATGAGATTATATAAAATTTCACCATCTTCCCATCTTACATTTTCTTCTCTCCATTTATACCTGTTCTCCTCCAAGAATTTCCTCGCTTTTTCGTCCAGATTCTCCTGAGAAAGAACCCATGGAGACAAAACTAATGAAAAAAGACAAAAATATTTTGTGATTTTCATGCTTTACACCTTTTCCTTAAATATAAGATAAAAAGGGATTCCAGCAAAGACAGTAAAAGTTGCAATTAAAGATGGGTAAGGTCGCTCAAGAAACCCTAAAATTAGTATTAGAAGAGAAGAAATCAGGTAGAGGAGAGGAGGAATGGGAAATAAAGGAATTTTATAATTTTCTCTCTTTGAGCGAATTTTAAAAACCCCAAAAACTGCGATAATTGGAAATATACCAAGGGAAAAACTCATGTATGTTAGAATTTGTTCAAAAGTTCCTGAAATTAAAATTATAACTGAAATTGTGCTTTGAAGAAGAATAGATTTTGATGGAACTTTAAAGAGAGGATGAATTTCGGAAGCAAATCTAAAAAAGTATCCATCCTTTGCCATTGCATAGTAAACCCTTGGACCGAGAATTATAAAGGCCGAAAGAGATGAAAATAAAGCAAAAGAGATAAGAATGGAGGAAATAAATTCAAATCCACTTCCAAAAAGATTCTTTATGGCAAGGCCACCCACTGAGATAACACCTTTCATTTCCTCAGGGTTTATTGCGTAAACATATACAAAATTAATGAGAAAATAAAGGACAATAACGATTGAAGAGCCAAGGAAAAGTGAGAGAGGAATGTTTCTTGATGGATTCTTTATTTCAGCACCAATGTAAGCAGAAGCATTCCATCCACTATATGCAAACATTATCCACATAAGGGAAAGTCCAATAGCTTTCAGATTTTTAAAGTCAATGGAAAAAAGTTCAGATGTAGAAAAATGATCAAAATTACCTCTTTCGGAAAGAAAACCTGCTCCAATAAACAAAATGATTAGAGTTATTTTAAGGATCGTCAGTAAATTCTGAATCTTAGCACCAAAGGTAATCCCTCTCAGATGAATAAAGGTAAAGATCAAGATTACTAAAATTGAATAAAATTTTTTCAGGATCATTTTTTCAATGGGACCTTCAATAATTCCAGGATTGATTATCTGAGGAAATGCTCTTGAAAGATATTCAGTAACTCCAATTGCTGAAGCAGCAATTGGAGCTGAAAAACCCACAAAGAATGAAACCCATCCACTCAAGAAGCCGAAAATAGGATGAAACAATTTTGATAAGTACACATACTCACCTCCCGCCATTGGATATTTCACTCCGAGAGCACCATAGGAAAGTGCTCCGCATAGAGCGATTATTCCTCCAGCAATCCATAAGAAAATCATAATCTTTGGATCAGGGATATTTTTGAGCAAAAGTCCTGATGTGGTGAAAATTCCAGCACCAATCATATTTGCAATGACTATATTTGTGCTTGAAAAGAGTCCAAGTCTTCTTTCGAGCTCCTCTCTTTTCATATTCAATATTTTACCATCAAAACTTCTGAAAATTTCAAAAAATTTTCCACAAAAATTGTGGAAATCTATGGGCAATGATGATGGAGACAAAATCAGAAAGTAGGTTTGGGTTAAATGAACAGTATTTGGGCATTATAATTTTTTATAATTTTCGGATTTAGAATTATAGCTTCCCCTCTATAAGACCCTTGAAAAAGGCTTCGATAGTTTCTATGGCAATTTTTGGAATGGTGGTCAGATGTTCTTTAACTATAAACCTGAAGATAAACGCTACAACAAAAAGCGTAATTGTGAGAAGAAAAATGTATTCAATTATTGCCTGGCCTTTCTCCCTTATTTTCTCCATCATCATTTTCAATTTACCTCTCCGATTTTGCATTGTCAAGCAAAACATTTGCATTTTTGGGGACTTAATTGGTCATTTTATTGAAATTGCTCTCCTTTTGTGATAAAACTAGGGAGATGAAAGGAGGCTATATGAGAGAATTGTTTGCTTTTGTAGTTTCTTTGATGCTCATTTCCTCCCCTCTTTCCTCCCTTCAGAAGGAGGAAGATTTGCTCAAAGGTTCCTCAAAGATAGAGAGAGGGGGATGGATTTTTCTTCATTTAGAGGGAACACCCTACCAGGTTGGTTATCAACATGGCTTTTTCTTAGGAGTTTACATCGATGAAGCAATAAAAAACCTCTCTTTTTATTTAGAGAAGGAGACAGGTAAAAAATGGAAATTTTATAAAAGCACAGCAAAGAAATATTATTTGCCAAAAGTCCCTGAAGAGTATCTTGAAGAATTGAAGGGAATATTGGAGGGAGCAAAGGCAATAGGTGTGAAAGAACTGGATCTTGAAGATATTCTTGCTCTCAACAGCTGGATGGAAACTGCATGGTATTACATTCCTTATATTGAGCCAAAGAAAAAGGGAGCCCCGTCTCATTGCTCCGCCTTTATTGCAACAGGAAATGCTACAAAGGATGGACTTATTGTGATGGCTCATAACACATGGATTGATTATATTACCGGTAGATTCTTCAATATTTTTATAGATCTGAAGCCTGAAAAAGGGAACAGAATCCTAATGCAATCCTATCCAGGATTCATCCATAGTGGCTCTGACTGGTATATTTCATCTTCAGGACTTATGGTAACAGAAACAACAATAGTCGGCTTTAAAGGATTCAACCCCAATGGAACCCCTGAGTTTGTGAGGGCAAGGAAATCAATCCAGTATGCAAATTCAATTGATGAATGGGTAAAAATAATAATGGAAAATAATAATGGCGGATATGCTAACTCATGGCTTATTGGAGACAGAAAGACAGGAGAAATTGCATGTCTTGAACTTGGCTTGAAAAACCATAGCCTCCAGAGAACAAAGAATGGATATTTTGCAGGTTCAAATATTGCATTTGATGAAAAGGTAAGAGAAGAGACAGATGTAGACTATAAAGATGAAACAACAACAGCCCAGTCGAGATACAAAAGATGGAAGGAACTCCTTGATTCTAATTATGGAAAAATAGACTCAAATCTTGCAAAATCATTTATTTCAGATCATTTTGATGTTTTGTCTAAAAGTGACAATCCCTCTGCAAGGACTCTTTGCGGTCATATTGAACTTGATCCAAAGGGAGAATCTTCATGGGAAAGACCTCCTTATTATCCAGAAGGTGCAGTGGATGCAAAAGTGACAGATGGAACCCTTGCAGAAAGGATGATGTCATGGGCTATATTTGGCCATCCATGTGGGCTTGAGTTCAATGTTCAGAAATTCCTTGAAACAAAAAAGCAGTTTAAATGGATGAAAGATTGGTTGAAGGATTTACCAAAGAATGAATGGGTTCTGTTCGGAATAAAATAGCTAATAGCTATCAGCTGTTAGCTCAGCGCTATCTAAATTACCACTTAAAAATAGTAAATGCAAGGATAAATCTTGCAAAGACAATTGAAACTGTAGACATCAATTTTATTAAAATATTTAATGAAGGTCCTGCGGTATCTTTAAATGGATCTCCAACAGTGTCTCCAATTACTGCGGATTTATGAGCATCAGTTCCTTTCCCACCGAGATTTCCTTTCTCAATAAATTTCTTAGCATTATCCCATGCGCCACCTGAATTTGCCATCATGACTGCAACTATAAAACCAGATGCAAGAGCTCCAGCGAGAAGACCGATCACTCCACTCGGACCAAGAAGAATGCCAATAACAATTGGCATCAAAATAGCTGTTAAAGAGGGAACAACCATCTCTTTTTGGGCAGCTGATATACATATCTTTACTGCCCTTGCATAATCAGCCTTTCCAGTTCCCTCCATCAAACCTTTTATCTCTCTGAACTGCCTCCTTACTTCCTCAACAATCTTTCCTGCAGTTTGAGATACAGCCCTTAAAGTCATTGAGGAGAATGCAAAGGGCATACACGCTCCTATCATTATTCCGAGAAGAACAGGAGGATTTATAAGTTCTAACTTAAGCTTTCCCCCAAGAATTTCAATCTGGTCTTTATAAGCAGCAAGAAGAGCAAGGGCGGTTAAAGCTGCAGAACCTATTGCAAATCCCTTTCCTGTTGCAGCGGTGGTGTTACCGAGAGCGTCCAAGGCATCGGTTCTTTCTCTAACCCGAGGGTCTAAATGGCTCATCTGGGCATTCCCTCCCGCATTATCAGCAACAGGACCGTATGCATCTGTTGCAAGTGTAATGCCAAGGGTCGAAAGCATTCCAACAGCAGCTATTGAAACACCGTAAAGTCCAAGGTTGAAATTATGGAGTCCTCCTGAGATATAATAGGCAATAACAACTGCGATGACTACAATAACAACAGGCGGAACTGTAGATAACATCCCCACACCAATACCCTGCAGAAATACAATTGCAGGACCTGTTTTTGCAGAGTTTGCAATTGATCTTGTTGGCTTATATGTATCAGATGTAAAGAACTCTGTGGAAAATCCGATTAAGACTCCAGCCACAAGACCCGCAAAAAGGGAGAAGAAAATGTTCATATACTGGGGTAGCAAAAATTTAATGAGAAAAAATGAGAATATAGCTACAGCAATTGACGAAATCCATATTCCTCTTCTGAGAGCAGTGAGAAGGGCAAGCTGGCTAACTTCCTCCTTTGTCCTCACAAACCATGTCCCGACTACTGAAGATAAAATTCCAACTGTTGCCATTAGCATTGGAACAAGGGCTCCATTTATTCCAAGACCCGCTGCAACTGCAAGTGCCATTGTTGCAATAACCGAGCCAACATAGGATTCATAAAGGTCCGCTCCCATTCCTGCAACATCTCCAACATTGTCACCAACATTGTCAGCAATAACTGCTGGATTTCGAGGGTCATCCTCAGGGATTCCTGCTTCTACCTTTCCAACAAGGTCTGCTCCAACATCTGCTGCCTTTGTGAATATTCCTCCCCCTACCCTTGCAAATAGAGCCTGGGAGGATGCTCCCATTCCAAAACATATCATTGTTGATGTAATAGCTCTTATTTTCTCAACTGCAGGAAGGTTTTTGTAATACCAGTTCAGAATTATATACCAGATACTGAGGTCAAGGATTCCAAGCCCGACAACCACAAAACCCATAACAGCACCTGCGTTGAAAGCAACTCTCAAAGCAGAATTAAGAGAGTTTCTTGCTGCATTGGCAGTCCTTGCAGATGAATGGACAGCCTGTGTCATTCCGAGATAACCTGAAAGACCTGAAAAGAAACCTCCTGTAAGGAATGCGAAGGGAACAAAAATGGGAAGGAGCCCATTGAGAGCTATTATAAGCAGGATCAAAAAGACCACACCAAAGAATACAGAGACCCCTGCATACTGCCTTTTCAAATATGCGTAAGCTCCCTCTCTCACAGCCTCCGCAATTTTTTTCATTTCATCTGTCCCTTCGTCATACCTGTAAACAGATCTACCGAGAAAATAAGCGTAAATAAGGGCGATAATTGAGCCAATGGGAACAAACCAGAAAAGTTTTTCCATTACCTCCTCCTTGCAATCTCGGATTTTGATAATTGCATAATGAAAAGAGAATAAACTATTAATAATTCTGAAAATTCAAATCTCATCTTTATCTTCTATGGGAACGAATTTCCACTTTCCTTCAAACTGTTTAACCCTTCCAAAAACATGAATCGGGTCATGGTATAAAGCAAAAATCCATCCTTCCTCATTTGCAATTTTCAGAATTTTTTTCTTGTTTTCAAGAGTCTCGAGGGGGAAAAGGTCATAAGCCATTATGTAAGGAAGGGGGAAATGGGCAGATGTAGGAATTAAATCTCCAGGGAAAAACAATTTCCTTCCTTTTTCTTCTATGAGAACACATTGATGCCCTCTTGTATGCCCTGGAACATGCAAAATTTTTATTCCTTCCTCTATTTGAAAATCTCCCTCTATAAGCTCAAGATTTTCCTCTTCTTTTAAGGGAACCAATCTTTCTTTTATATAGCTTGCTGAGCTTCTCTCATCAGGATTTAAAGCAGATTCCCATTCTTTTCTCTGAATAAAATATTTTGCCATTGGGAATGTAGGCTTAAAAACTCCATTCTTTAGGCTTGTGTTCCAACCGCTATGGTCAAAGTGGAGATGGGTATTTATCACATAAGTAACATCTTCTAAGTCAAGCTCCAATTCCTTAATCTTTTCTAAAAGGTTTTTTCCCCTTTTTATTTCATAAATCTCCTGAAATTTCTGATTTTCAAATTCCCCAAGACCTGTCTCTAAAAGTATTACTGTTTTATTTTTAATCAAAATCAGAGAATTCAAGCCGAGGGTAATTCTGTTTTTTCCATCAGCAGGAGTTTTCTTTTGCCAGAGAGCTTTAGGAACGACCCCAAACATTGCACCACCATCGAGCAAGAATGTTCCATCAGAAATATAAGTCAGTTCATAATCTCCCAATTTCATAATAGATTTAAAATTTACCACACTTCAGCTTTTTAATCAAGACATATTCTTCCTGTGCAAGGTAAGCTTTTTAATCCTCTCCAAAAGGGGAGAAGTCTACATTGCAAATTGTAAATTTTAAATTGAAGATTTCAAATTGGTTAACATCCATTTTTATTTTGCATTTTAAAATTTTCAATCTTCAATTTTCAATTTTTAATGTCCTTGTCTTGCCTATTTATTCCTAAAGATAGTTCTTCATTAAAATGCAAACTTTATTTTACTGTGGCTAAGAATCCTATCTTTTTCCACCAAAAATTGTTCCGAGAACTCCGCGAAGTATCTGACGACCCAACTCCCTTCCTACAGAACGAGCAGCGGATTTAGCCATACTTTCAAGGACTGAATCAGTTTTTCTCGCTGGTTTTTGCTTAGGAGGAGCTGGAGCAGGAACTTTCGGGTATGGAACAGAAGGAACTTGAGGCTGAGAAGCTCTCATTGCACGAGCTTTAAGTAATTCATATGCAGACTCCCTATCAATAACTTTTTCATAAAGTCCGTAAAACATCGATTGACGGATCGACTTCATTCTCAGATCAGGAGTAATAGGGCCTATCTGGCTCTTAGGCGGAAGAATTAAAGCTCTATCAACAATCCCGGGTTGTCCATTTTCATCTAAAAATGAAACAAGGGCTTCTCCCACTTTTAATTCCGTGATTACTCTTTCAACATCAAGTTTTGGATTAGTTCTGAAAGTTTGAGCAACTGTCTTCACAACTTTTTGGTCACGAGGAGTAAATGCGCGGAGAGCATGCTGAACACGATTTCCAAGCTGGCCCAGAACTATATCAGGAATGTCAAGAGGTGTCTGGGTAACAAAATAAACACCCACCCCTTTTGACCTTATAAGTCGAACAACCTGCTCAATCTTTTCAAGGAGAATTTTTGGAACATCACTGAAGAGAAGATGAGCCTCGTCAAAGAAAAATATGAGTTTAGGTTTATCCTGGTCTCCGACCTCAGGCATATTTTCGAATAATTCAGAGAGAAGCCAGAGAAGAAGTGTAGCGTAAACTTTTGGCATTGTCAGCAATTTATCTGCCACAAGAATATTAATAATTCCTCTTCCCTGACTGTCTGTCTTCATCAGGTGTTCAAGCTCAAGAGCGGGTTCACCGAAAAATTTGTTCGCACCCTGTTCTTCGAGAGTGAGAAAGGCACGCTGAATAGCTCCTATGCTTGCTGTAGAAATTTTCCCGTATTCAGTTGTGAATTTTTCTGCATTATCACCAACAAATTGAAGCATGGCACGCAGGTCTTTGAGATCGAGCAAAAGAAGACCGTTATCATCAGCTATCTTGAAAACAAGAGAGAGAACGCCGCTCTGTATTTCATTAAGATTTAATAATCTGGAGAAAAGGAGTGGTCCCATGTCAGAAACTGTTGCCCTTAAGGGATGTCCCTGTTCTCCGAATACATCCCAGAAAACTACTGGACATCCTGAAAAATTAAAATCCTTAAGCCCTAACTTTTCTAATCTTTCAACAATCTTAGGCGCAGGAGTGCCTGGCTGACTAATCCCCGAGAGATCTCCTTTAACATCTGCCATAAAAACTGGAACCCCTATAGAGCTGAAGTTCTCAGCCATTACCTGAAGGGAAACTGTCTTTCCTGTTCCAGTGGCACCAGCAATTAACCCATGCCTGTTGGACATTTTTGAAAGGAGATGATGCTCTTTTTCACCTTTTGCTATCAATAAATGATATGTCATTTTTTTCTCCTCCTCTTTCATTGCAAAAAATATTATATCACTATTTCAGAAAAAATCACTATTGGGAATTTCCCAAACAGAATTTTAAATTCAAATGGTTCTGAGCATTCTCAATTGAATTATTTCTCTCCTTTTGATAATCTAATCTATGCAAATTTTAAGGAGGGTACAATGAAAAGAGTGATTTTAGCCTTTCTATTTTTATCTTCATCATTTATCTATTCTCAAGAAGTTCGTTTTAATGATGATTTCGTGGACAAAACCATGAGAATTGACTACTTCCACATCGGAAATGCTGAAGAGGAAATTATAACTATTGACAAAATTTACGTGGGCGGAGTATGGGCTGGAAGCAAGAAAAATTTGATAGATAATTTCAACAATGGAAGATACTATGTCAAGGTTTATGATTTAAACTCAAAAAAACTTATTTTCTCAAAAGGGTTTGATAGTTATTTCGGAGAATATAAAACTACAGACCCAGCAATTAAAGGAAAGAAAAGAACTTATCATGAAACCGTTCTGATTCCCTTTCCAAAGAATAAAATCAAAATTGAGTTTGAAGTGAGAGGAAAAGACTTTGAACTGAAGCCATTTTTCAGCGAAATCATTGACCCGCAGGACATTTTTATAATTAAAGAGAGTCCTATGAAGGATGTTGAAGTGATTGAAGTCTTAAGAAATGGAAAGCCTGAAAATATGTTAGACATAGTTATAGTTGCAGAAGGTTACACAAAGGGTGAAAGGGATAAACTAACAAAAGACTTGGAGAAATTCAAAAAAGCTTTCTTTTCTCAAGAACCATACAAATCTTTAATGAACAAATTTAATATAAATTGTGCTTTCAAACCCTCCGAGGAAAGTGGTTGTGATGAACCGAGTCACAGTATATTTAAAAACACTGCAATTGGAGCAACCTTTGATTCCCTTGCTCTTGAAAGGTATCTTCTCACTGAAGACAACAGAGCATTGAGGGATATTGCGGGTGTTGTTCCTTACGATACCATTGTTATAATGGTCAATCATAAAAGGTATGGTGGAGGTGGAATTTACAATCTATTCTGCACTTTTACTTCTGACAATCAGTGGTTTGAATATTTACTCCTTCATGAATTCGGTCATTCCTTTGCCGGGCTTGCTGACGAGTATTACACTTCAACTGTTGCTTACAACGAGTTTTATCCACAAGGAATTGAGCCAACAGAGCCAAATATTACAGCACTTCTTGATCCAAAAAATCCTAAATGGAAGGAACTTGTCACAAAAGACACTGAAATTCCGACCCAATGGGAAAAGGAGCAATTTGAAAAAATAGACCTTGAGCTTCAAAAAATAAGAAATGAGCTGAACTCGAGGATAGCAAAAATGAAAAGAGAAGGCGCACCTAAAACCGAGATAGAAAAGCTTGAAGCAGAAGCTGAAAAATTATCTTTTGAGCATGCAAAGAAGGTGGATGAGTTTCTCTCAAAAAGCAAATCTGTAGGAAAGGTTGGAGCTTTTCAGGGAGCTGGTTATTCCGCAAAGGGACTTTACAGACCAATGCTCGACTGCATAATGTTCTCAAAAGGGAAAAAACCCTACTGTAGAGTCTGTGAAAAGGCAATTAGGGAGGTAATCAACTATTTAACCTTATAAAAATTGCGTAAAAATAAATTACAAATTTACTCAATATCTTGCAGTAATTGCCGAGCGAAGAGATGAGCCTGCAATCACCTTTGACGAGCTTAAAGAGCGGTTAAGAAAAAATGGTTTTCTATAAAGTTCTATGGAAACATCCTGATGAACCTGATTTAAGAAAAATCGAGCGCCAACAAATCCCCCGAATTGTCAAGGCTGTAGAGAAACTTGCAGATAATCCATTTCCAAATCAATGTCGTAAGCTCAAAGGCACGGAACATGGTTTTAAATCACAAAGCCTTTTTTGAAGTTAAAAAATAAAAGGTCTTTTACTATGTTTGAGTTATCGTGGCTGAGTTACCTGAAATAATAGTAATAGCAAATCAGATGAGGGAAAAAATTAGAGGGAAGAAGTTTAAAGAAATAGAAATTTTTCAGAAAAAATGCTTGAATTGCTCTCCTGAAAAGTTTGGTTCATCAATTATGGGAGAAATCATTGATGATGTTTCATACAAAGGGAAATGGTTTGTTCTTCAATTGAAAAAAGGATTCCTTCTTATAAATCTCGGAATGGGCGGGGATATGGTTTATTTTGATGAATATTGCGACCTTCCTCCCAAATATCAATTCAAATTTCTATTTGAGGATAGAACAGGATTTACGATTAGATTCTGGTGGTTTGGATATGTTCATTTTGTTAAATCTCTTAAAGAGCACAAATGGACAAAGGAGCTCAGTCCTTCACCCCTTGACCCCTCTTTCACTTTTGAGAAATTCCTTGAACTTACAGAAAGGAAGAAAGGGAATGTAAAATCATGTCTTTTAAATCAAAAAAATATTTCTGGAATTGGAAATTTTTACATTCATGACATTCTTTTTGAGGCAAAAATTCATCCTTTAAGAAAGATAGAAGACCTAAAGGAGCAAGAGAAAAGAGCACTCTATGAAGCAATAAAGAACAGGCTTAATCTTAGTCTAAACCTTGGGGGTGCAAATTACGAACTGAATTTTTTTGGGGGAAGGGGAAATTTTACCTCAGAATATTATCTTGTTGGTTATAAAGAGGGGAAAGAGTGTCCTGAGTGTGGGAACAGCATTGCAAAAATAAAAACAGGCGGGAATTTTTCTTTTATCTGTCCGGTTTGTCAAAGATTAGGGTAAGACGAACAAGATAGACATAGAGACAGCAAAGAACTACAAAAAGATAATTACTGCAACTCTCAGCTTTTGAATTTCAGCTCTTCAGCGCTTCCGCTCTTCTGGTCTATTTTTAGCTCTACTCTGCCCTT